>Ga0247727_10013882_pt1 | contig 13487 bp, 20 predicted proteins | sample WisWelCaveWW1625_FD_202498 | JGI IMG/M metagenome (GOLD analysis project Ga0247727, IMG submission 202498) | Biofilm microbial communities from Wishing Well Cave, Virginia, United States - WW16-25 | ecosystem: Environmental > Aquatic > Deep subsurface > Groundwater > Cave microbial mat | place... | reverse complement strand
ATCACGCGCCACCAGAGCCCGGGCTGCAGGAAGCGATCCGCGACGCGGTCCAGGTCGGGTTCGAGCGGACGATGCTGCAAGACGTTCCCTTCGGCATCCGCCGCTTAGTCGATATCAGCAACAAGGCGCTGTCTCCGGCGGTCAACGACCCCTACACGGCGACCCAAGCGGTACACCACCTGTCGGTGGTGTTGTGTGTTCTGGCTCGCCGGCGGCTGGGCGACTGGCTGTGCCGTGACGAGCATGGCACGGTACGCGCGGCCGTGCCGTTCCCTGAGTTTGCGGATTACCTGCGGCTTGGCACCGAGGAAGTCCGGCGGTTCGGGGCCAAGGAGCCGGCGCTTGCCCGGAGCCTAATGCAGCTCCTCAAGGACGTTGGCAGCAGCGCAACAAGCGAGGATCGGCGCATGGCCATCGCCAGGCACATTCGGCTGGTGCTGGAGGACGTCAAACGCGAGACCGCCCAGTTGGCCGACGTGGAGAACCTGTTGGCAGACGGGGCTGCCGCGCTCAGCACGCTAGGAGCCGACCGTCCGCAGACGGCCAGCGGCTAATCCTGCGATTTGACTCGGCTTCCTCACAGCGAACGGCCGAGGCCAGCTCCGTGGCCCGCTGGCAGTGAGCACGGCCGGACTGGCACCGGCTGGTCAACGAACCCTTCTCCTGGCGCGCAGGCATAGTCAGGCAAGGAGCGGGGTCCAGGCAAGGAGCGGGGTCAGGTCTTGCAATCCAACATTTCGCGGCGCGTGGCGGGCCGGCTCGCCTGTCCCGAGCTCAGCCGAGGATTCGTCGCTGGCCTCACTCCTTGCCCTCATTCGACGCACTATAGACTAAGACCCGCCAGGCTCAAAGTCATAGAATGCCCCTGTTTCTGTTTGAAATGTTTTTCTCGGGAACCGGACAGCCCTAGCGACGAAGTAGTCCGCCGATCGAGATTCGATATTCACAGGGGCGCACGGGAGTCAGCGAGACCTTTCCAATCCGGCTGAGACGGTCCATTGACATGAACACCTGCGCCCAGCCGATCCCCGTGAGTGTGCTGAGGCCTTCCATGGATTGTGCGCCCTTTTTCTTGAGCACACCGAGCATTCTTCGATCGACCGTTTGCGAAGTGGTGGGCGGTTGGCTGTGAGTTCTCATGGTCCCCTCCGTGGAAAAAGAAAGGTGAGAAGCAATGTGGGGGATACGTATGTACTTGAATGTAAGTATGCGCCCATCTTTCCAGCTTGCAACGAATTCGTGAAATTCGGTACAAGAAGAATGGGGGTCAGCGGCAGAAAAAATTGGGACATTCTGAATTTCGCGGCGCATGGCGGGGGTCTGGTGCATCTGGTTCATCTGGTCTGTCTGGTCTATTTGGTTTCTTTGGTTTGTCTGGTTCAGAGAACGAAATAAACTAGATAAACCAGATAGACCAAACAAACTAGATAGACCGCCTCTGAATCGCCCCCCATTCGCCTCCCCTTACACTGCGATCCGCTCCCCGATCGCTATATACACACCTCGCTCCTAGTTGACGTGTATACAAGCTTTTGTATACACTCGAACCGTGAAACGGCTTGTCTGGTTGGGCGCGTCCCTGGAAGATCTTCGCAGCTGGCCGGCAGAGGCTCGGCGAGACACGGGATATCAGCTCTACAAGATCCAGTCAGGGCTGGACCCATCGGACTGGAAGGCCATGTCCAGTGTGGGCAGTGGAGTTCAGGAGATACGGATTCACGGCGATAACGAATACCGAGTCATATATCTGGCAAGATTGGCAGAGGCTGTCTATGTGCTGCATGCCTTCGAGAAAAAGACGCGCAAGACCCCGCAAGCGGCGCTCGATGTCGCGCGTCGACGGCTCCAGTTGTTAGTGAACCATAGGAGGAGAACATGAAGAAACGTGTGTCGACGAGCAATGTCTTTCGGGACTTGGGATTTGGCGCTGAAGAGGCGGCTAACTTGAAATTGCGGGCGATGCTTATGGTTGAACTCGAGAAGTACATTCAGGAGAAACATTTGACCCAGAAACGGGCCGCTGAGCGTCTGGGCGTGACCCAACCTCGGATCAGCGACCTGATGCGTGGGAAAATCGAACTGTTCAGTGTGGATACCCTCATCACCATGCTGACCCATGCCGGCCTGAAAGTTGACGTGCGGGTCAGACGGTCGGTCGCTGCGTGAAGGGATAAATCAAAGGGACCAAAAAACCATTTCGCGGCGCACGCTACAAACCAGCATCCATTTTTCTATGCATCTCTCAATTGTCATTCCAGCTTTTAATGAAGAGCGTCTGATCGAACGCTGTCTGCAGTCCATTGCTGCATCACTCGTCGCAAATCCCAAGCCCTGTTTTACGTCAGAAATTATTGTGGTCGACAATAATTCCACCGACAACACGGCCAATCTGGCAAGACAGGCAGGTGCTCAAGTCGTGTTTGAGCCCATCAATCAAATCGGTCGGGCACGCAATGCCGGCGCAGCTGAGGCGACGGGAGATTGGTTGCTGTTTGTGGATGCTGACAGTGTGTTAAATCCAGGATTGCTTGCTGATATCTTGAGGTTGATTGAAGACGGAAAGAGCGTGGGTTGTGGCAGCACACTACACATGCAAGGATTGCCATGGTGGGCGAACTGGACATTGCAACTGTGGACGGGCATGTCGATTCTATTTCGCTGGGCGGCGGGCGCGCTGGTCGTGTGTCGTAGCGATGCGTTTCGTGATGTCGGTGGTTTCGACCAGGAACTCTTCGCTGCTGACGAAGTACGCTTAAGTGAGCATCTCAAGCAGTGGGGGCGGCAACGCGGCCTTCAATTCGTCATCTTGAGAAAGCATCCGCTGGAGACGTCATCGCGCAAGGTGGCACTCTACTCCGGGCGAGAGATTGCCGGTCAGATCCTGCGAGTCATGCTACATCCACGTCGGACATTGCAAGACAAGAAGCAGTTATCGATTTGGTATGATGGAAGGCGTTGAATCAACGCCTTATCCAGAAGCCGCCTGACGGCAAAGAAAAGCGGGTCGGGAGGCTTTTCTTGACAGCATCGCGACGGTTTCGGTAGAAGACCCGCCATGCCTCGCCTTGTGGTTTCTTCAGGCTCCACCTAGAATAGGCTTCCCTGCGAGGCCTCCATGCCCTTTTCGATTCGCCCCCTCCGTCGCTTCCCTGTGCATTGCTCCGTCTCATGCACCGTGGGCCCATTCCAGGGCCAAGGCACCGTGTGGAATTGCTCCATAGCGCTCCGATTCCCTGTCGCCCTTGTGCTGTCGGTCGCCTGTCTCGCCGCGCCTGCGTGGGCGGACTTCAAAGCCGGCGAGAAGGCCCATCACCGCGGCGACTACGCAACGGCTTTGCGTGAATGGCAGCCGCTGGCGCAGCAGGGACATGCCGTCGCGCAATACAATCTCGGCCTGCTCTATGCCAACGGCCAGGGCGTCCCAAAGGACGATGCCCAAGCGCGGCAGTGGTACGAGAAAGCCGCCTCCCAAGAACACGCGGACGCCCAGGTCAACCTGGGGAGCCTCTATGATTATGGACGGGGTGGTCCGCAGGATTTCAAGATGGCTGCGAGATGGTATCGTCGATCCACAAATCAAGGAAATGATTTAGCGCAAAGAAGGCTTGGCCTCCTGTATGACCGGGGAGACGGCGTGCCGAAGGACTATGTCCAGACCTATATGTGGTACAAGTTGGGAGCAGCGAATGGAGGAAAGTCGGGAGCCATAATGCGGGATGAGCTCGCCATACGGATGACCTCTGACCAGCTCGTCGAGGCGAAAAAACTGGTACGGGAATGGAAGCCGAAAAGCAAATGAGCGACCTTGGCCCACTGAGGGATTCACATGAAACGACTGCTCCTTTTCACACTCCTGGTGCTGAGTAGTGGACCTGCGTATGCGGAGTGGGTGAAGGTTAGTGACGGCGACGAAGCAGGAAAGACTGTATACGTGGATCCAACCACCATACGGCGCAACAGCAATCTGGTAAAGATGTGGCAATTCTACGACTACAGGACGGTACAAACGGTGGGGGGCATCAGGTTTTTAAGTGCCAAGGAACAATGGGAATTCGACTGCGCAGAAGCGCGCAGTCGGGCGCTTGAGCTCAAGGAATTCTCGGGAAATATGGGAAGTGGAACTGTGGTTTATACGAACTCACAAGTTGGTAAGTGGATACCACTCATGCCAGGCAGTATTGGTCAAGCGGTGTGGGCAGTTGCGTGCAGGAAGGACTGATCGCACAGCCGCCCGCACCCGTTGACGTAGATACGGGGAGAGCAAAGGTGCCCGAACCCCTCTCGCGGCGCGTGGCAGGGAGTTGGTCTCTCTGGTTCCTCTGGTCGATTTGGTCTATCTAGTTCGGCTGACCAGTAAGACAAGAGCGACCAGAAAGATCAGATGACCTGTCAGAAATTCGTCGTCCGTGAAGCGTCGTTCGTCCGGACAATTCAACATTCCCCATTTAACATTGAACATTCCGCCCACGCCACCCTCCCCTCACAGTGTGAAGAAAAAGGTGTCAGAAAGGCCTGGGGCATCAGTATTCGTCCAATTCTTCCGTTTCATCGATCAACTCGGCCGTGATCTCGGTACTCTCGGTGTCCCACTGAGTCAATGGGATACCCCCGGCCTTCAGAATCGCTTCCTGTTCCGTGCCTGCGGTTACCATCAGATCATAATGAATGCTTTGTCGCACCTGAAACGTTTTCATCCAGTCCTCTCTTGACGCCGATCCTTAATATCCCCACGCCGTTGAAATGAAGCTCCCCGCCGGAAGCTACGGGGTATTCGGCGAAGGAGAATAATCGACGGCCAACCGAAATTTGCTTGTGACCTGTTCCCTTACGTCGGTTCAACGCCTCGGGTGATTGGTGGATCCTAGCATTGAACAAGTACCACCGGCTACTGGGAGATGTGGCGCTTCCTGATGGACGCATACTCAATCGAGAGCTGGTTCAGCAAGAATCGGGGTCAGGTCGTGCAATTCAACATTTCGCAGCGCGTGGCGGGCCTTCCTCCGAGACTGCTTGTAGAGTTCCTCAGTAAAGCGTAGCCTTCTTCTTGTTCGTCGTTCCTCCTTCAAGGTGAACTATGGGTATTCGAATCCTTGTCGCTGATGATGAGCCGGATATTGTCCTGGGCCTATCTGACCGGCTCAAGTGGTTGGGGCATGAAGTGACGTCAGCTTGTGATGGGCAGGCTGCTCTTACCGTTCTCGAGTCACAACCGGTCGATCTCGTCTTTCTTGATCTCGAGATGCCGAAGCTGAGCGGGATCGAAGCCCTCAGGCAAATCAGGCAGCGTTGGCCGAACCTACCAGTGATCATTTTGACCGCACATGGGACGATCCAGCTCGCCGTGGAAGCCATGAAAAACGGTGCGGTCGACTTCATCACGAAGCCGTTCGCAAACAGCCACCTAGACTCGGTCGTCGCCAAGGCATTGGAACGGAACGAGCTGAAGGATGAGATAACACGACTGCTTGGGGAAATCAGTCACGATGTCAAGAACCTTCTGATGCCTCTTCTCACCGGAACGGATCTTCTCGCAGATGAAATCGACGACCTGTTCGAAAAACTGCCTGAACTGGAAGCCGTCAGGGCCAAGGAGAGTCACCATGTGTGCGACGAAGTCATAGAGATGTTGCGAAGCACGTCCCGGCGAATTCAGGACCGCATGAAAGGGATTGCTGATTATGTTGCGGTCACCCGCGCACCACAGAAGTTCGAGCCTTGCCAGATCGCGAAGGTCGCTGAAAGTGTAGAGAAGTCATTGCGAGTGCTCGTGGAGCAGAAACAGATTGTGCTACGGATCGAAGGGCTGGATACATTGCCACCAATCATGGCTGATGAAAACAGGCTCTACTCAGCGCTCTACAATCTGGTTCATAATGCGATCCCCGAAATTCCCCCTCACGGCTCTATCACTATCCGTGGTTGCCTTGACGCGGCGAATAAGTCCATCGTGCTCACAATCCAAGACACAGGAAAGGGAATGTCGCCTGAGGTCCGGGACAGTCTTTTCACGGCCCGAATTATTAGCAGGAAAGCCAGTGGCACGGGATTGGGCACGAAGATCGTCAAGGACATCGTCGATGCTCATGGAGGTCAGATTGCTGTCGAAAGTGAGGAAGGAAAAGGCACCATTTTTCTGATCCGATTACCTCTCCACCCACCCGCTTCCCCGGAAAAGCCTATGGGATGTGCATAGCCTGAAGGAGAAAAAGTGCTAGGACCCACTTCGCGGCGCATGGCGTGGCGAGCCTGCCCCTGCTTCACACTTCCCCAATAAAGATCACAGGCCAGGTTGGCAGGATTCTTGGAGCGTTTTCTTACGAATCTGGGTGCCATTGGGAATTACTGGTAGTGCGCACGTGCATCCTTTTATTCCAAGGGATGTGGAATGCGAGTTTACTGGAGATGGGTTATAAAATCAGTCCCGAATTTGGGGCTTGGTTTGCTCATGTTGGCTTCGACAGTAACCCCTCGGCAAGCCAGTTCAAATGTGGAAGCCTGGCTCATATATTTCGGCATTGAGAATGTACCACCATGGCTAGCGAATAAATCCACAGATACATGGGTATTTTGGATTGGGTTTGTGGGTTTCTGTCTATGGGCTATGCACTTATATGTGCAACCTAATTTAAGGAGTGGCAAATTGTCCGTTATGATTCGTGAAGGAGAACCCTGGGTGCAGGTGAATCCAGACATAGATCAGTCGCAGGCAGCGCGTACCAGCGGATGGCTGTACACATATCGTATTGCCTTGGTCAACAGCGATGATTCTACCCTTAGGAATGTAGAAGTGAAACTGACTTCTTTGGAGGAGAAGCCGAAGAATTTCCATGCAATTGGCGGTCATCTTAAACTGAGACATGACCGGGTTGGAACAACGAACTTTAATGTTCATCCCACTAAAGATCTACAATTTATGGATGCCATTTTTGTTGACGTATTCAGATTCTTTTTAGGCCCTGATGGATATTCATTCCTTAGCGTCACTTCGCTGCCAGAGGATACTCATCGCTATATTCCAGTAGACAACTATGATGTGAAAATCATGGCGACAAGTGAAAGTGGCGAAATGGCCATAGCTGACATGGTTTTCATTCCACGCCTTGATCAAATCCCGGATTTCAGGTTGCTCAAAATGCAATCATTTCCGGGACGATGAGTTTTTGATTACCTTCGGTTTGAAAGTTGATCTCTTTCTCATAATTAGACTCGCAGGGTAGGAACGACACGAATACGTGCATTGACTGTCTCATCCAAATTACGCGGATGGAGTGAAGGCGGGCCCTGAAAGGGCTAGAAACCAGGAGAATTTGGGGCAGGCATTGACTTATGAGGACCACGGGGAGAGTGAAGCTCCCCGCGCTCCCGCGCGGGGCATCCTAATAGGAATGCGGAACTCTCCGTAGCCCGTAGCCTTCCTTCGCTAAAGCTTCGGAGGGCTCTCCTCGCCATTCATCCCCGATCTTCCGAGCGGGGCATTCTGGCGAAGGAGAGTAAAGAACCCATCCCGCGGCGCGTGGCAGGGAGTTGGTCTCTCTGGTTCCTCTGGTCTTTTTGGTCTATCTAGTTCGGCTGACCAGAAAGACAAGAGAGACTAGAAAGACCAGATGACCTGTCAGAAATTCGTCGTTCGTGAAACGTCGTTCGTCCGAACAATTCAACATTTTCCATTCAACATTGAACATTCCGCCCAGCCACTCTCCCCTTCCACAAGGCTCCCACATCGTGCGCTTACATTCCACTCCTGTCCTAGTGCCAGGCAGCCCGTCGCATGCAGGTAGGAGTTGTCGCTGACTGTCTGCACTCCTCAATAGCCTTTGGCAGAGCGTCAGGCCTCGCTGTGCAGATTCGATGAACCGTCCTGCCTCGAAGGGGGCAACGCCCCCAGCAGACGAGTCAGCGCTTTCGATTCGTGTTCAGGCAATTCTTGGAACTGCACACCGAATGCGTAGCCACTTGCCCAACGCACGACAGCGCTGGGGACATAAATAGGGGTGGCTTGATGAGGCCGAATCTGAAGTTGAATCGCTGTATCGGGAGGCATGGAAGTCGTGCTCGCCACCCGACACCCTCCCATGGAGAGGTCTAGCACAACAGCTTCCTTGACCTGCACTGAACCAAAGGAATAGATCCCTTGGAAGTTGACGTGGTGACGTCGGTGCTTCCGTTGTTCAACGGCAGGTTCCATATCACACTCCTCATGTCCCTAAAATTATTATAAGAAAATCGGGATTGGCGGCGGAGCGCTGTGTCGAGCAGATCACAAATGGCTGTTCATCATCCATCATCAAAATATTGGTCATCGTACCTCCCTGAAAATGGTAACGCCCATGCTACCGCATCGATGTTCGCTAAGGCACCTGGCGAAACCGCCAGGTCACACCTCATTAGGAATGTTTACTGATGAGAGGACCAAGACGTAGCCCTCGGCCACCCCCGAGGGAATACTTCAGCAATCCGCATGTGGTCTGCAATCTAACATTTCGCGACGCGCGACGGGGAGCTGGTTCATCTCATGTGTTTGGTCTGTCTTGTTTGTTTGGTTCGATGAACGAAACACATAACGACCGGCTCAGGTCGCCGACCTCTGAAGATCGCTCGGCTCGTACACGATGAAAACAGTACGGGCGACCCTGCACTATGATGGGAGGTCGCCCGTGTGTGGCGCTTAGGACGCCGATGGTGTCTCTCGTGCACTGATCCTGAAGACCCGTGCGAGGGATAGGTTCAAAGGCGACTCGTCAGGGAAGATGCGATTCGATCCCAGGCGCTTGTGTTCCTCACGCCTGCTCTGGCTCTCCGCAATGGCTCATCGGTATGTGTGTCCCTTACGCGGGAAGGCGACAGCCGAGGAGAGCCGGCTAGCGTGACTGACGAGGAGCCCGCCCGTGACTCGGCGGGCCGTTGTGGTCCGGTGGACTAAGGTCTTGCATCTCCACCTCCTCCTTGGTTCGGAGTGACTCGCGGGATTATATGGACAGCTGCACACTCCGTCAGCCTACTACACATGAACCAGTGTGCGAACGGTTTTATCTTTACTCCGCTTCAACAGAATATGTCAACGGACGGCATCCCAATTGTTTCAGACAGGCGTACGCATAACCCGTGCCATCCAGACACAGACTCCGCAGGGAATGACGCACAGACGGAACGAGTACCGTTGAAGGCGAACCGCTGCCAGGACCTATTTCGCAGCGCGTAGCGGGGATCTGGTCTATCTGGTTTATCTGGTCTTTTTGGTCTATTTGGTTTGTCTTGTTCAGGGAATGAGACAAACTATATAAAATAAACCGCCCTGGGTCGTTGTCCGTGAAGCGTCGTTCGTCAGGACAATTCAACATTCACCATTCAACATTGAGCATTCCGCCCACGCCACTCTCCCCTCACATAACGATGAACCAGCCCGATCTAAATAAGTAGAATGCCCCCGATTTTCAGCCGCTGAGCCCGGTGGGGGCTGAAGGGGGCCATTGCCTGGATGAGCTGACCGACCTGAGTGTTCAGCAGCTGCTGCCCTTGGTTGTCGCGGGAGCGAGTCGTCAAGTGACTGCGATAAGTACCCCCTCCTAAAGCTCTAAAATCCCCCCTCTGCGTATAATTGCGTGTCGTCTTTCCCCTCTCGTAACCTTAACCGCATGGTGGGATCCCATCAGATTATCTCTTGGCGAATGGTTTTGAAAGGCGTGGCCATTGTCTATGGCGTGTCCTTCGTGGCGTGGCTCGTGCTCGCCTTCTACAACATCACACCACAGGCAAATCCGAATGTGTTTCCGCTGCTGGCTCTGGTAACAGGAGCGGTTGGGGTTGCGCTCGCCCTTCGCGTGGCCCATACCACACGGTTGTCATACGTTTTAGCTCTTGGAATTGGTCTCTGGCTTGTCAGTGGGACGAGAGTGCTTGTTGGGGCGCAAACCGTTACGACCTGGTTGAATAGTAGTTTATTCGTCGCCAGCACAGTCATCCTGGGCCGATTGTTGTTAGGGCCAGGCCGAGTGACACCTCGAACGCCGGATCTTTCCCTTAAAGGAATCATCCACGACCGAAATTCTCGCTTGCTAGGGCATCGAGCGGGGAGGTCCATGTTCTGATCGCTATTCGTCGTCCCTCCACCTCGAAATTCGAGGAATGAGGATCAGATTGAGGTGCCCGGAAATAACGGACACCTCACGAAGGATTTGTACGAGGGCGGGCCCAACGCCTGCTGGAGCGGCTGAAAGGAGTCGCATGTGGATTTTAGTCATTGTTCTCCTTAATACTGTGCCGGGACTCGATAAAATCATGAAGCTGGAGACGTATGCCACGTATCAGGAATGCCAGATTGAACGAAATCGCATCGGCTTTGAGATGGCAGCAGCATACCCATATGACCGTGATTTTGTTATTGCCTGTCAACTGAGTAAAGCGCACAGCTTATGAGAGCGGCTGAGGGGAGTAAGGCCATGACACACGACGAGGCGTCAGAGAGAGCGCGATGACGAGCGCAAAACAGAAATAGGAGTCAGGTCGAGGTGGCCCGGAAATAACGGACACCTGAAGAAGAGATCTGGTCTTTCTGGTCTATTTGGTTTCTCTAGTTTTTTTTGGTTTCGTTCAACGAGAGAAACAAGATAAACCCGCCTGGCCTTACCGGCCTCGGTTCAACTCTCGCCCACCGGCACTCGCTAATTGGGAAGCGCGGGTTCGAATAGGGACCTGACGCCGACGAGGTAGACCTTGCCGGCGGCGCCAAATGTCAGTTCGCGCGTCCAACAGGCTTCCACTAATTTGACCGTTCTCTCCTCCTCTGTTGACAAAGGCGTGTGCACTTCAAATACTTGTCTCCTCGCTGGGGGCTGAGGCATCAAGAGCAAGAATCCTCCCGGGCTGGTATTGAGAGACAGCGCGTGCCCATCGGAGATTTCGACGATCTCGTAACCAGCGACTTGCGAGAGCTGGTAAAAACATGGCTGTATCTGCAGGACACGCTTGCCTCCCCTGCGATCCGGATTGGCCGACTCACCCACTTTTGGCGGGATCTTTGAGGGAGTCACATATCGCCTTGCTGTGCCACGAGGACACCCCGTTTGTTCACGTCCGCTTGCGTTTGGCACTGTACGGCACGCCGACGCTCTCCCCCGCCTTTATGAATTCGCAGGGCCACGGAGCCCTACCAATTTGTCACAAGAATGGCAATCCCTCTAAAGGGTTATGTGTCGCCATTGATAAGACAAAGAGGACCAAGGACAGACAGGATGTGTTGCAAAATCAACTGGCTGTGATTCGACTATCAGGAGCTTCATGTCACAAAACAGTTGTATCGGGTGTTGAGCAGAACGGGATATGAGAAGAAAAGGTGTCGGGGACAACTTCGCGGCGAGTGGCGGGGATCTGGTCTATCTGGTTCGTCTAGTCTATCTGGTTTATTTGGTTTGTTTAGTTGGGTGCGACACGAAATAAACAAGATAAACCAGACAAACTAGATGAAGCTCCCCGCAGCAGCCTACTCCGCCGAAGTAGCCACTTCGGCTACGAAGGCCGGAAGCTGCGGGGTATCTTGCGAAATTCTCCGAAGCCACTACCCTCCTTCGCCAAGGCTATGGAGGGTTCTCCTCGCCTTGATCCCCGTAGCAAGCTACTTACGGGGTATTCGGCGAAGGAGAATAAACTGCCCGGGGTCGTCGTCCGTGAAGCGTCGTTCGTCCGGACAATTCAACATTCACCATTGAGCATTCCGCCCACGCCACCCTCACCTCACACAAGGCTCCCACAAGACAGAAGGGTCGATTGGGGTAATGCGTGAGGATTGACTTACGCGGTTCCCGCAATCGCTCATAAGTCTGGAACGGCACCTCCGCGTGACGGAGGCGATCCCTCACCCGCGCTACCTGACGGGCACCTTCTGATCCACGATCAGCGCACTGCACTACAAGGGCAGCCGCTTCGTCAATTTTCAACTATTGCTGGCGCACCTTCTGGAAGTGCGACAAGATGAACGGCGTGCGCGCCTACAGACCTACTAAGTGAATAAACCGTGCCTGTTCCCCGCTGATGCTAACTCTGGAGGCTGCGACGAACCATGTGAACCGGTGCGCGTCGTCCTACTCGACGACCTAAAGGTTTTACTGAAGGAGGCCGAGAAAGAATTGAACGGCATTGTTGCGGGGCACATGAGGGAGTTGTACGAGGTCGGGCCCGCCTGCTGGAGCGGCTGAAAGGAGTCGCATGTGGATTTTAGTCATTGTTCTCCTTAATACTGTGCCGGGACTCGATAAAATCATGAAGCTGGAGACGTATGCCACGTATCAGGAATGCCAGATTGAACGAAATCGCATAGGCTTTGAGATGGCAGCAGCATATCCATATGACCGTGACTTCGTGATTGCCTGTCGCTTGAGTCCAAGGCACGACTCATAAGAGCGGCTGAGGGGAGTAAGGCCATGACCCACGACGAGGCTTCAGAGAGCGCGCGATGACAAGCGCAAAACAGAAATAGGGGTCAGGTCGAGGTGGCCCGGGGAATAGCGGACACCTGAAGAAAAGATCTGGTTTTTCTGGTCTATTTGGTTTCTCTGGTTGCTTTGGATTCGCTCAACGAGAGAAACAAAATAAACCAAACAAACAAGATAAACCTGCCTGACCTCGCCGTCCTCCGGTTCGTCGTTCGTGAAGCGTCGTTCGTCCGGACAATTCAACATGCACCATTTAACATTGAGCATTCCTAGCCCGCCCCCCTCCCCTCGCACTTCACCACGCCTTCGCCATTCACCATTGATCATTCACCATTTGACATTCCCACCCCCCCACCCTCCCCTTCCTTGACAGGGTATCGGGTGGCTCGTATGCTCAACACACTTGTTCTGTCTCTCTATATCTCAGTTTTGGGGAGGGACACTTCGATGCATTTTCCGAGAAGTCGTCCCCGTCTGCTTCTTCTGATTGTCTCGACTGCTACGCTCTTCACTGCCTTGTTTGCCACGCCGCTTCCTGTAAGAGCCGATTCGTTTGTCCTACTCGCCACGTATGATGGGGTCATCAATCCGGTCGCCGCCGAATACCTGCATGATGCACTTGCCTCTGCGCAGGAGAGCGGGGCACAGGCCTTGATCTTCCGCCTCAATACGCCCGGCGGCCTTGACACGTCGATGCGGCTCATCATCAAGGACATCACCGGCGCCACCATTCCCGTGGTCGCCTATGTGTCGCCGTCCAGCGGGCGTGCCGCTTCCGCCGGGGTGTTTATCACCATGGCGGCGCATGTCGCGGCGATGGCTCCGGGTACGAATATTGGTGCCGCCCATCCCGTCGCCATGGGCGGGGTTGATATGGACAAGACGATGAAGGAGAAGGTCGAGAATGATTCCGTGGCCTACATCAAATCGATCGCCGAGCAACGGGGACGGAACGTCGCCTGGGCGGAAGATGCCGTCCGGAAGAGCGTGTCCGTGACGGAACGAGAAGCCTTGAAGCTGAAGATCGTCGATCTGGTTGCGGAGGATATGCCGGCGTTGCTG
>Ga0247727_10013881_pt1 | contig 13487 bp, 9 predicted proteins | sample WisWelCaveWW1625_FD_202498 | JGI IMG/M metagenome (GOLD analysis project Ga0247727, IMG submission 202498) | Biofilm microbial communities from Wishing Well Cave, Virginia, United States - WW16-25 | ecosystem: Environmental > Aquatic > Deep subsurface > Groundwater > Cave microbial mat | place... | reverse complement strand
CGGGATGGGCGCGATGCCATGTTGTCCCGGTTGAACCGAAGAATGAGCGGCTTGGACAATGCTTTGAATCGGCTGGTCGTTTTCGGGGATGAGAATGCCGCGGAATTTCAGGGAAGGCCGTTGACCAGGAAAACCATTAAGGCGCTGCGCAACGAGATCGAGATGCAGCATTGGGTGACGGCGGTGCGCTTTGGGATGCGCGGCCGGATGTACGATGGCCGATATATGGAAATTTTGTACGAAGACCTCTGCTCGCGTCCGGCGGAAAATTTGAGGCGGGTTTTTGAATTTTTGGAAGTTCCGTATCGCCCCCAAGCCCGTGAATGGATCATCGCCAACGCCTCGCCGGGCAGAATGGGCAAATGGAAACAAAACGGCGATGAATTGAAAGGTGCGATTGCGATTGGCGCACCGCTTTTAAAAGAGCTGGGCTACGCATGAGGCAACCTGTGGAGAACGTGATGCGCAAATCCGTCGTCTTCATCCTGTCACATAATTACAGTGGCTCGACCTGGCTTTCGCTTTTGCTCGGCAGCCATTCGCAAGCATTCTATGTCGGCGAGCTTAATAAGCTCTATTCAAAAAAATATCCCATGCCCTGCGCGTTTTGCGAGAAGCGTGGCTGCGAGTGTCCTTATTTTTGTGACGTCAAGCAGGTTCATCCCAGCGAGATACACAATTTGATGCTGGCGCGAACCGGCAAACAAGTTTTGGTGGACAACTCCAAGCGCATCAAGTGGAGCTATAGATTTCTCGGCGACAGCAGCTATCAGCGCAAATACATTCATTTGATCAAAGATCCGCGCGCCATCTATTGCTCATTGCTCATTCGCAACCGGGCAGACGAATTTTCCGATTGGGCCCAGCGCAACACAGAGATTGACGCTTTCCTTTCCGAATACGAGTTGGACAAATTCGTGTTGACTTATAATGAATTGGCCGAACAGACGGATGGCGCCTTAACGCGGTTGTGTAATTGGATTGGCCTCGGCTACGAACCTGCGCAAAAAGAGTATTGGCGTTTCGAGCATCACGGCCCGGGGGAAAATGGCGCTACCTCGGCATTTTTGCAAAACTCAAGAACCTCAGACCAGCAGTTTTATTCGGAATACAGCCGGAAAAATTTTGTCGATCTGCGCTGGAAAGAAAAGCTTGATGGCGAAATCTTGAAATCCATCGAAGAAAATCCCGAGGTGCAACGACTGTTCGAAGATCTTCGCCTCGAATTTTCCGAGACCGGATTACAAAAACAGAAAGAAATTCGATGAGTGGCATTTGTGGAGTTTTTGGCTCTTCGTCTACCGCCAAGAGTGATGGAATTGTGCTTTCCATGCTGCACAGCATGAAGCATCGCGGTCCCAACGGCGTCAACGTTTACACGAATATCGAAGCCGGCGGCGCTTTGGGCCATGCTCATTTGATTGCCTTTGCTGCGGAGGCGAAAACCTCCTCGCCGGCATTTGCCAATCACGACGATTTTGCCGTCGCCGTTGATGGCGGCGTGACCAACGGCGCGGAGATATTGGCTCAATCGGCTGCCTCCCGATTGCTTGAGCATGCGAATGCGGAGGTGAACGCCGTGCTGGCGGCGTACCAGATTTATGGCGAGGATTTTCTTTCCAAACTCGACGGCCCGTTTAGCCTGGCGATTTGGGATAAGCCGAAGCGACAACTCATTCTCTCTCGCGATAAGTTGGGCGAGAAATCACTTTATTACTACATCGACGCGAAGCAGGAAACCGTAATCTTCGCGTCGGAAATCAAAGCGATCCTTGCGCATCCGGCGGTTCGCACCGAGCTGGATTTGGACAGCCTGTCCCTGTATCTTGCATTTGGCTATATTCCCGGCCCAAAAACTTTGTTCCGAAATGTCCATAAACTGCTTCCGGGTGAAAGCCTGCATTTTAATCTTGGCGACCGGCCGCGAACCAGGAAGTATTGGCATTTGCCGCGCATCAGCGATGGCATAGAAGACGAGGCGCTTTGCATCCGCCAGCTCAGAGAGCTTTTTATGCGGGGCTTGGAAAGATACGTTAATGGCGCCCATGAGATCGCGGTGTTTCTGAGCGGTGGAGTGGACTCGAGTATTATCGTCGCCGGCCTGCGCGAGCTTGGCGTGCCGCGCATTGCCACCTTCACCATCGGTTTTGACGCCAAGTCGAAGGGTGCCAATGTGGAAGATCGCGAAGACCTTTTTTATGCAAAGCTGGTTGCGGAAAAGTTCGGCACTGAGCATCATGAAGTCGTCATCGAGTCCGGACACCAGCCGGGGCCGGCGTTGTTGCGCGTCATCAAGCAATTTGACGACTTGATTATGACCCCGAATGGCTATAGCAAATATTTACTGGCGCAAGCGGCGCGTGAGGCCGGCATTAGCTCCGTGCTCACCGGCTCGGCTGCTGCCGGCGCCTGTGGGGTCCATCGCAAATTTCTCGATCCGAAAAAACGCGCGAAGCTGTTGAAGAAAACGCAGGAATGCGCCACCGACGAAGAGCGCTATTACAAGCTGCGCAGCCGGCTCTTCGACCTCGAAGAGCAGAAACAATTCTTGCGCCAGCCGCCGCGCATCGGCAAGCCGGACATTTTGGAGGTGCTGCACCATTACATCGGAGACATCAAAAGCGACGATTTCTTCCGGCTGTTTTTGTTCTCGAATTTGATGATCACCTCCACGGAGAAATCACTCAAGGTTTTGGATAAAGCCGGCCTGCTCGCTTCGGTGGCGCTACGATCGCCCTATCTCGATCGCGCCCTGGTTGAGTATTCCACCCAGCTTCCCTCTTCTTTTGACGGCGGCGAAACCTACGTGAGCTTGAAGACCCACATGAAAAAGGCATTTGAAAAAGTTTTGCCTCGACCGGTTTTGGAGCGTCCAGTGGTGGGTTATCCCAGCTATTATTGGAACAATGGCGAGCTGTCCGAATATCAAGATCGCGTCCTCAGCCGCACGTCGATAGAGGAGAACGGCATTTTAAATTACGAAGCCGTGTCGCGCCTCGTCGAGGAAGAAAAACACTCTGACGCGAAATCCGCCGGCAAGACCACCTGGGCCTTGGCGCAGTTTTGTTTGTGGTACGAGATTCACATCAAGAATAATCCGGCGTTTTTAGTATAGACTTCGTTCATGCAACGGCTTGGCCGTTGCATTCATGGCGCTAGAATTTATCGGCCACTCGTAACAATATAAACCTCGGCCAAGCCGAGGTTGGAACATTTTTATATCCTTCTTATGAACATCGGCTATATCAGCGCCGATTTCGGCGTTCATATTTTTGGTTATAAGGGCGCATCCATTCACGTTCGCGAGATGGTGACGGCGTGGTGCAAAGCCGGCCATGCCGTCTGCATCGCCTCACCGGCCATTGGCACGAAAGAGGGGGATAATCTGGGAATGGGAGAAGGGGAGATGAGAAGGGGGGAGAATAAAGGAAATTCTCCGGGATATCCGTTTTCTCACTTTCCTGCTCACCCGTTTTCTTTGCCGGACTCGGCGCGTTTATCATTTCTGCCGTTGCAGCCACGAGAAGCGCACCGCACGTTTTTCAAAGAGCTTGAAAGCGCCGACAAGTTTATGGGCGTGAAAACCCGCGTGCGGCACGAGCTGCGCAATGTGCTGTACAATCTCGTGCTATTTGAAGCACTGCGCGACGAGCTGAAAGCCTGGCCGGTGGATTTGATTTACGAGCGTTACGCGCTGTTTAACTGCGCAGGAATTCGTTTGGCGAAAGAGCTCGGCGTGCCGCACATTTTGGAAGTGAATGCGCCGCTTGCCGACGAGCAGGAGAGAATGCGCGGCCTGGAAATGAAGCATCTCGCGCACGAAATGGAGCGCCGCATTTTTTGCGAGACGGATGCTGTCGTGGTCGTCTCGCGCAGCTTGCAGGATTTCGTCGCTTCACGCAGCGTGCCGGTCTCGCGCATTCACGTGCTGCCGAACGCCGTCGATCCGCAGCGTTTTGCCGCGGTGCGCGACGGCGCCAAGGTGCGGACGCAGCATCAGCTCGACAACAAGTGCGTCGTTGGTTTTGTCGGCAGCCTCAAGCCCTGGCACGGCACCGAAACGTTGCTTGAGGCATTTCGCGTTTTGCATGTCAAGGCGGCGCACACGCATTTGTTGATCGTCGGCGATGGGCCGGGCCGGGAGAATCTGGAAAAATATGCGCAAGCCAACGGCTTGAACGGCGTAGTGACGTTCACCGGCAACGTGCCTTACGATGATATTCCGCACTACATCGCCGCCATGGACATCGCCGTGGCGCCGTATATTCCGCATGAAAATTTTTACTATTCGCCGATTAAAATTTTCGAGTATATGATCATGGGCAAACCGGTGGTTGCCGGAAAAATCGGTCAGGTCGAGGAATTGATCACCGACGGCGAAACCGGCATGTTGTATGAGCCTGGAAATATCGCGCAGCTCGCGGCGGCGCTCGCCAAGCTCGCCGGCGATGCGAATCTCTGCCGCAGCCTCGGCGCCAAGGCCAAAGCATGGGTGCAACAGGAACGAACATGGGACAATAACGGGCGCCAGGTTATCGGGATTGCGAGTGAGCTTCTTAGAAAGAAGGAGTAAGGAATTGCTGGAGTAATGGATTGTTGGAGTGATGGAGCGCTGGAGTATTAGAAATCCAAATCGGTGACACTATAAGTCCATCAATCCACTAATCCAACAATCCATTACTCCATTGATCCATACTCGATACCATTATGAACATAAAAACCTGCATCGTTACCGGACAATATCCGCCACAAGTTGGCGGGGTTGGACATTCCGCTTATCGCGTTGCCAATTTGTTGGCGAGCCGCGGCCTGCAAGTTCACGTCGTCGCTTTTCAAAAACATGCGCAGCCGTTGCCTTTTGACGAAAGTTTTACGAGCACGCCAGAAGGCGAGGTGCTCGTTCATCGGGTCAAAGTTTTTAATCCAAGTGTAAGCATGGAGAATCCATCCGAAGCGGAAATTTTGACGCGCTACAATCGTGAGATGTTTCATGCCCTCGAGCATTTTCAGCAGCGCTATCGCTACGAGGTGTTGCATGCGTTTTTTCTCTATCCCGCCGGTTTCATAGCCGGCTTGGTTGGCCGGATGCACCGCGTGAAAATGATCGCCTCGATTCGCGGCAATGACGTGGGCAAATATGCGTTCGACCCGCTGCGACTGCCGTTCATCCGCGCGGCGCTGGAAAACGCCGACTACGTGACTTCGGTGGCCACCAGTTTGACGGAATTGGCCGACCGCGCCATCACGCCCATCGCCGGAAAAGCGAAAACGATTCTCAATTCCGTCGATCTCGGCAAGCTTCGGCCCCAAGCCCGACCCGAGCTGAATTTGAAAGGAATGGTGATCGGCACGGCTGGATTATTCCGCTATAAAAAGGGATTGCTTTATCTCTTCAAAGCGTTGGCGAGCGTGCAGAGAAAATTCGATTATACGGTTTTACTGGCGGGAGATTATTTTAAAGAAGAAGATCGCGGCGTGCACCTGCAATATCTGCGTGATTATGGTTTGATGGAGCGCACGATAGTGACCGGGAAAATTTCTCCCGAGCGCATGCCGGACTACTTGCAGCTTTTCGATATTTTGGTTTTTCCTTCGCTTTTTTCAGAAGGCTGTCCGCTCTCGATGCTCGAAGCCATGGCGATGAAGAAAGTGATCGTCGGCAGCCGCACCGGCGCGATTCCGGAAATTCTTCGCGACAATGAAAACGGCTTGCTCGTCGATCCGGGCTCTTCGGAAGAAATTTCTAAAGCCATCATGCGCCTGGCCGAGGATCCAAAACTGCGTGAACGGTTGGCGGAAAATGCCGCCAGAACCGCCGGCGAGATGACTCCGGAGCGGGAGTTTCGGGAATGGATGGAAGTTTATGGAGCGGTCGGTGGGTAGATGAATTTTGTATTTTTCCTCTTGCTCGTCGTTGCAGAAATCAAAAGCGAGCAAGGACGAGTAACTTTGCATGTCTCGAGGCGATACCGTTGATGAAAAAATACGAGCATAGCCTTCAAGGCCGCGCGACCTACTGAACCTTAGCGCCAAAGGCGCGACTACGAACTTGGTTTTTATGGTAGAGTAAGTTCATGAACAGCAAGTGAAATGAAATGACAAAACCGATGATCGAAACTGCCAAATTAGAATTTTCCCTTTCGCCGGCGCTTGATCCGCAATGGCTAAAGGAAAACTTGCCGCGATATATGTGGCATGAGCACGAAACGCCGGCGGAGATCGTTCAGCTTGATATTCTCAATATTTGGAAGTCTTCCAAGCGAGTGACCGTGCTTTATGAAATTGGGCTGAACGGCTCGAATGCCCCGGTTCGGCAACAAATGTATGTCGGCTACGTGGTGCCAAGCGACCATCTTTTTGTTGAATATCAGAAGATGTTTGAAAAAGCAAAAACGCAACCGGCGGTTGGCCGCGCCGTGACCCTCATTCCCGAAGCAGAAATGTATTTGTTGACCTTTCCCAACGATCGCAAGATGTCCCTCCTTTCAGGGGCCGGGCTGCAAGCATGGCTGGCGGAACATCTGCGCGAAGTTGCCGGCGACGAGCTCGACGGCACACGCTGGCAGATTCAACAAGCCGAGGTGGAGCCGCTGCGTTATGTTCCGGAAAAACGTTTTACCGCGCGCTGCCGGGTTATTATAAAATGCGAACACGGTCCGAATCAGGAAATCTCTTTCATTGCCAAGCAAATGGGCGACGAAAAAAAAGCTAAAAGGCTGTACCGGAATCTGCGTTCACTGCGTAAGGCGTGGGCCGGCAGCGGCGGGGATTCGCGTTCGAGAAGCAACGCCCGTCTTTCCATCCGCTTGCCGCGCGCCTTGGCTATCGATGAAAAAAACGCGATCGTTTACCTCGAGGATTTGCCCGGAATAAACTTGAAGCAGGCCCTTGGTGAGATCGATCTAAAGCGCGTGATGCCGGCGGCCGGCAAGTTGCTGGCGAATCTTCATCTCACGAAAAAACGGGTCCATAAGAAGGTCTCCATAAGAAACGAGGTGTTGGAAGTCCGTGAGATCATGGGCATGATTGTCGCCGCCTTCCCGGCTCTCAAGCCGCGCCTGAAAGCTTTTTTCGAAAAATTCAAGACCGTGAGGTGGGATGACAAGGTTCCTCCCGTTTTGCTGCACGGCACGTATCGGTTAAATCACATTTTTATTCACGGGAACGAATTGGCGCTGCTCGACATGGACAGCATACGCGTCGGCCATCCCGCATACGATATTGCAAACTTCCTTTCTTCTTTGTATTATCTTGAAGCGCAGAAACGAATCCGCGCGCCGCTTCGCCAAAATATCGCCCGCCATTTTCTGAAAGGCTACGCCGCTCAAGCGCCGTGGGTTATTCCGCCGGCGGCGGTGCTATGGTTTTTGTCCAGCCTGCTGATCAACAAGCAGGCGGGTAAATACGTCGCGCATTTTCACGAAGACCGTGAAGAAAAAGTAAATCGCATGTTGGCGCTGGCCGAAGCGACTCTTGCGCTCTGCCGGCAGACGCCAAAAGGTTTGACGCTCACCGGACTATGGAAAGCCCTCCCATGAAACGGCCCGAAGCTTCCAACGACAATCGATTTCCACCCGGGCGACGTGGCCGGTTGTGGAAATCCGTCCCGTCTCTGCTCAAGAAGTTCACTGCCAGGCGGAATGAGATTCGCATGGGGATCATCTCGCTGGGCCTGATTATTCTTCCCAGCGGCTTGTTGGGATATTTCAGTTGGCGCGCCATCGAGAGCGAAAAGCTGCTTTCGCAAGAACGATTGCAGGAGAGCTATGGACAATTTTCCCGCCTGGCCGCCCGTGAGATTGACAGCGAGCTTGAAAAAGTCGAAGAGCGTTGGGTTGCCGCGGTGAAAGACGTCTTCATCAAAGAAGAACGGAGCTTCATCGTAGAAAATTTTGCGCAGCTTACGGAGAAGGAGCCGCTCATTGCCGCTTGTTTCTTATTTACAGCTCCGGGAAAAGTGGTCTATCCCGAAGGGATAAGCGTGCAGGACGAAAGCGCATCGCCTCAGTCGTGGGAAAACGAATCCTACGTTCATGAGCACGAAATCTTCAACGAGTTGGCGGCGCGCGGCGAGAAGCTTGAATATCGCGCTTACGATTTGAGCGGCGCCGTTGCCACCTACCGCGAAATTCTGTCGAGCGTTTCCAACCCACAGTTGCGCGGCACCACCGCGAGCTATCTTGGCCGGGCGCTGCAGAAAAACGGGAATTGGGAAGCGGCCTTATCGGTTTTTCAGGATTTGTTGGCAACCTATCCGGAGGTGCGCGATCTGAACGGCATGTATCTGCGGTTTCTGGCGCAATACCAAATTGCCGTTTGCCTCGAAAGCCTGGAACGCGATGAGGAGGCCGTTGCAGCCCTTCTCCGCTTGAATCGGGACTTGCTGGATCGGAGCGATGCGATTAACACCTTGCAATACTCATATTTTGTCGAGCAAATTCATTTGTTAGCGCCGCGGCTTCTCGCTTCTCCCAAATTGTCGGGCCCAAGCGCTTATCAAGCGCAATTCGACGCGCTGGCGGAACAAAACAAAAAGCGCATCAGCCAAAAATATTTTCTGCAGGTTTTGGATCAAAAATTGAACAAAATGGTGATCGAGAGCAAGCGCTACAAATTTCGGGTTCGCTACGTTTCGGACGAAACAGACAACGAACCTTATCTGCTGGCCTATCGACCCTTGCCGGATGCGAGCGGGAGCTACGTGACCGGTTTATTCGCAGCGCAGATTGATTTGGTGCAGCTCCGTCAGCAATTGTTTCCGGCGACCCTTCGCCATTTGAAATTCAGCGAGAAGGTAACTTTAGCTATTCTTGATGAAGACGGGGACTATGTCATTGGCACGGCAAAGCCCGTTGATCGGCCCATCGCCGTGCAAACCCTGAATGCTCCATTTGATTTCTGGCAGGTCGCGGTCTATCTGAGCGACGGTCAAACCGTATCACGGCAGTTGTATTTTCGCACCACGCTGGGGCCCTGGTTGATCTCGCTTTTGCTATTAAGCATTTTGTTTGGCGCGTATCTTTTCATTCGGCGGGCGTGGCGCGAGGCCTATCTCTCGCAGATGAAATCAACGTTTGTATCAAACGTTTCGCACGAATTGCGCACGCCGCTGGCTTCCATCAAAATGCTGGCAGAGCTGATGGAGATGCAGCTTGCCGGTCGTTCGGCCGGTTCTCCGGAGAATTTCAAAGCCCGAACCGTGCAGTATTCGAGCGTCATCCGTCGCGAGTGCGACCGGCTGGGTCGTTTGATCGAGAACGTGTTGGATTTTTCAAAAATCGAGCGCGACGACAAGCAATATAATTTTGAGTACGAAGACCCGGCGGCCATTTTGCGCATGGCGGTCGAATCTTTTCGCCCGCATGCCGAGGCCGAAGGGTTTGCCCTGGAGATTGAAATTGCCGAGCCGTTGCCCGAATTGCGCCTGGACGCGGATGCGATTACGCAAGTGGTGCTGAACTTGTTGAGCAACGCGGTAAAATACAGCGACGAGCGGAAGCAAATTCGCGTTCGGGCTTATCAAGATAGCGCTTACGTCAAAGTCGAGACGATTGATCGGGGCGTCGGCATCGCGGCAGGGGAAATTTCCAACATTTTCAAGGAATTTTATCGCGTCGATCAACGCTTGAACTCCCAGAAACAAGGTGGAATGGGATTGGGATTGACCTTGGCTCGCCACATCGTCCGCGCCCACGGCGGCGACATCACCGTGCGCAGCGACGAGGGGAAAGGCTCGACTTTTATATTCACGCTCCCGATTCCCGCCGAGGAGATGTCGAACGTTAATGGGACGGCGCCACGGAATGGAGAGATCCAACCCGCCGCCCGAATCGATCAGCTCGAGGCGGAAACATGAAAAAAATCCTGATTGTCGAAGATGACGCCTCCATCGTCTTGGGATTGGAAAGCGCCCTGCAGGACGACGGTTATGAGACGCTCACGGCGCGCACCGGCCCCGAAGGCTTACGTCTCGCCAAAGAGCGACGGCCGGATTTGTTGATTCTCGATCTGATGCTGCCGGGCATGAGCGGTTTGGAAATTTGCAAGCGGCTTCGCGACGAAGGCCTCAAGACACCCGTCATCATGCTCACCTCCAAAGCCGAAGAGAACGACAAAGTGCTTGGCTTGGAATTGGGCGCCGATGATTACGTGACCAAGCCTTTTGGCTTGCGGGAGCTTTTAGCGCGCGTGAAAGCCCGCCTGCGCCGCGAAGAAACCATAAGCCCGCAAGAGAGCGAAACGAAAAGTGAAAAGTATCGTTTCGGCGATGTCGTGGTCGACTTCAAGCGCCACGAAGTGCATAAAGCAGAAAAATTACAGGAGCTGACGAACCGCGAATTTCGCTTGCTGGAGTATTTTATTCTGCACCCTGGTGAGATCTTGACCCGCGACCGCCTATTGGAAGAAATTTGGGGCTACGAAGTATATCCCACCACGCGCACGGTGGATAATCATATTTTGCGGCTGCGCAAACATATCGAATCGGATCCCGAGAATCCCCGTTATATCAAAACCGTTCGCGGAGCGGGATATTTGTTTGAAAAAGATCAGGAAAAGCCGAAGATAGAAGATCGAAGATAGAGAATAGAAAGACAGCTCGATCTTCTATTGCCGATTCTCCATCCTCTATCCTCAATTCATGGACGGAATGTCTGATGCAAACGTTAGGCGTGCACATGCACGGCGTCACGTTAACTTTGGCGGCGAATCATCCGCCTTTGATTGACTATGCGGCCGAGCACCTCCACGTTTTGGTCGAAAAACCGGTTGCCGTGCCGGATGTGGTCGTGACATGCCATTGGACACAAGGAGAGTGGGATCCGGAAGCTAACCCTTTTTCAACGGATCATGACCTCAACATAATCGGCAAGCGCATGGTGGGCCGCGCGGATGAGCTGATCTGGCTGGATACCTTGCGGATGAAAGGGCTGCAGCTCCGTTTTCGGCGCAGCGGAGAGCAGTGGAGGTTCGAGGTCGCATATCGGTTTCACCCCAAAAAAGAAAAGATCGAAAGCCTGCCCGAATACGAGTACAAAAAATATTTCAGCCTGATGAGCTATTTGGTCTATTATCCGCTCATCTGGTATTTGGAAACTTTCCGCGGGTGGACGGTTCTGCATGCCTCGGCGTTGGCCGGCGATCGTGGAGGTATCGTGATCGGCGGTCTTGGCGGCGTCGGCAAAACCACCACGTGCGTGGCGTTGCTGCAACGCCACGGTATTGCCTTGATTGCCGAGAATATTATTTTTACCGACGGGGAGTTCATCTACCCGTGTTATGAGCCGATCCGTCTTGACGAGGGCAGTCTTGCCATGTTGAATAATAAGTTCAACGACCTGACTCCCATGAGCTTTCCGGAGGGATTGAAAGAAAAATGGCTTTTCCATTTCAAAACGAACGAGCTTCCGGAAAAAGTCGAAGCGAGCGCGCTTTTTTTGCCGCAATTTTCGCCACGACGCTACGTGAAACCGCTCAGTGCGGAGCTCGCGGCTGAAAAAATCGTGGCGATGAATCGGTTGACGCGCGAATTGGACGATTACGGCTGGTATGCGGCGGCGCTGGAGATGCACTGGCCAAGACCAGGCCAAGCCCGAGATCGCCTTGAGGCGGTGCGTCGTTTCGCTGCGCGGGCAAAATGTTTTGAATTGGGCATTGACCGCTCGGCTGGCGTTGAGGCGGTGGTTGATGATATTTTGAGCGCAATCCATTAAACGCATGCAGGCTCGTTGTCGCTGCCATTCGCCGCGGATGCTGAGCGGCGAGCGCCTGAAAGCATCGCCACGAACTTGCACATGCGCAAAGGAGCGTACCGTTCATCCGAACTCGGAGAGAGGAATAATCATGAGCATAAAGTTCAACAGAACATGGCTGCACGCGGCGTCGACCGGCATCGCGGTTATATGCTATGTCAGCATGGGGATGGCCCAAACGCCTTCGCCGCTTACCGGAAACGGCGCGACAGGAAACATCTTGAGCCGGTGGTTTGACCGCACACCAGCTATCGACCAGCTTTCTCCGTTTCCTCCAGCCGGAGAAGATTGCGCGATGATCTACGATCCACTGGCCCGTCTTATCGTTTTATTTGGCGGCAAAAACGATGACGACCAAAATCTCAACGAGGTGTGGGCTCTGGATTTGGCCAAGAATCTCTGGCAAAAAATCGAGGGGCAGGGCGAACAACCGCCAAGCAGCGAGGATCACGCGGTTATTTATGATCCGCTCGATTACCGGATGATCTTGCATGGCGGCGAAGACGGCTTAACGACGAATAAAACCTGGTCATTTGATTTGAAAAAACATCACTGGAGCGACATGACGGATTCCACGGCGCCGGCACGGGAAGATCATTCTGCCATTTTCGATAGCCGGGGCAGACGTATGGTCATTTGGGGTGGCCGCGACAAGGACTCCACGTATGATCATATCAATCTTTATGATATGTGGGCGCTCGATCTCGATCCGAATTCTCCGACGTTCGAGAAATGGCAAGACCTGAGCGTGGAAGAGCAGCATGCGCCGGGGCGCTCTGATCACGTCGCGGTTTATGACAGCACGAAAAATCGCATGGTGATCTACGGCGGATGGGATAAGGAGATGAAAGAATACTTTGGCGATACCTGGGCGTTCTATTTCGCTCCGACGCCGGACACAAAAGGACGCTGGAGACAGATCAAAACCAAGAAATCGCATCCACCCAAACGCCGGCGGGCGGTGGGAGTCTACGATTCCGCCAGAAACTGGTTTATCGTCTGCGGAGGCTTCGGTCAGGAAGGATATCTGAATGATGTTTGGGCGTTTGACCTCACCCGCGATGTTTGGATGAACGTTACGCCCGGCCCGCAGCCGCGCATCGACCACCAAGCGGTTTATGATCCCACTCGTGGGCGCTTGATCCTTTACGGCGGCGATGCGCAGCGCAAAACAAAATTTCACGATTTGTGGGAGCTGCACATTCAGTCTTATGAACCTGCTGATTCACTGCAAAAATCGGAAGCCGATATTTCTGGGAAACAATAGGACTTCTATGGATCTGCCGATGACGGGCTTGCCGATCGAAATACGACCGCCAAACGGCGGTTTGCCGATTAAGTTTTTTTTGACGCCGGAGTTGATGCCGGATGCCGAAACCTTGGCACAGCTCGAAAATCTTGCCGGCGCTCCCGGCCTTGATCATCATGTTGCCGTTCTTCCGGACATTCATCGCAAAAGCCGTAATGTGAATCCGACCGGCACGGTGGTGGCGGCGAAAAACGCCATTGTGCCGCGCGCCGTGGATACCGGCATTTGTTGCGGCATGCGCATGATGCGCAGCGAGATCGATGCGCGTGAATTAACCGGAGCAGCGCTTGATGCGCTCTTCGGCGAGCTGATGGCGACGATTCCGGTTTTGGAGCACGAACAGGATGCCATCACCAAGCAGGAGGTGGCGGATATTCTCGTACACGGCGGCGAGTGGAGCCGGAAAAAATTCGGCCTCAGCGACGCGG
>Ga0247727_10013880_pt1 | contig 13489 bp, 11 predicted proteins | sample WisWelCaveWW1625_FD_202498 | JGI IMG/M metagenome (GOLD analysis project Ga0247727, IMG submission 202498) | Biofilm microbial communities from Wishing Well Cave, Virginia, United States - WW16-25 | ecosystem: Environmental > Aquatic > Deep subsurface > Groundwater > Cave microbial mat | place... | reverse complement strand
GGCGCGGAGCGCCAAGTTCAATCACTCGCAGCGGGACGAGTTGGCGCGGAGCAAGAACCGCTCCGAGTTCGACGTGCTCTACGATGTGTTCTTCGACACCTCGCTGTTCCCGCGCCAGGCGCAGGCGCCGTTCACCCTGCGGGAGTTTTCGACTCGCTTCCCCGACGTCCGCAGCAAGGCGCTGAACGTCTGGGAAATGTCGATCGCCAAGGAGTTCCCGCTGCGCAGCGACGGCCGCATGAAGCTCCAGCTCCGCGGGGACGCGCAGAACGCGTTGAACTACCCGTGGTTCAGCCGGCTCCAGTCCAACATCGTGACCGACTCGCGGTTCGGGCAACTGAATCCGTCGCCGCGGACCGAGCCCAGGGAGATCGTGCTCTCGGCGAAGATTCTGTTCTAGTTTCTTCACCGCAGAGGCGCGGAGTGCGCAGAGAATGCGCCTCGCGGTGAATCAGATCCGAGAACTCTTGATCCCGAACATCCCCCGATACTCCACCGGTAACTTCCTCGGCCGCATGTCCTCCCCGAGGAAGATGTGGCGCGTCTGACCGGTCGCCAGCACCTGGCCGGTTTCGGCGTTGGTCATCTCGTAGCCGAACGTCACCATGCGCGGGTTGGCTCCCTCGATCCAGGTCTTGACGTCGACCTCCTCGTCGTAGCGTGCCGGGGTGAGATAGCGGCACTGCGCCTCGACCACGGCCAGGCGCACGCCCTGGGCCTCGAGGTCGCGGTAGCGGATCCCGGCGGCGCGACAATACTCCACGCGGCCCACCTCCATCCAGATCAAGTAGTTGGCATGGTAGACCACGCCCATCTGGTCGGTTTCGGCGTAGCGCACGCGGAGGCGGGTCTGGTGAGACTGCATGGAGGCTGATTATAACCCCTGACTGCACATAAAATGGATGCTATGCATCTTTTTCTCACACTGTTGACAGCGGCTGTGGCGCTGGCGCAGGATGCCGCGCCGGGCCGGACGTCGCCGCAGGAGTTCTACAAGCAGGGACACTCGCTGCACGGCTCGGCGTTCGACGAGGGGCCGCGGCAGAAGCCCTGGGTGATGGAGGGCATCGGTAAGACGCACTTTGCGATCACCGCCTCGAATCCCGAAGTGCAGAAATGGTTCGACCAGGGCAACACGCTGCTGCACTCGTTCTGGTATTACGAGGCCGAGCGGAGTTTTCGCTGGGCCATAAAACTCGATAAGGAATGCGCCATGTGTTACTGGGGCCTGGCGCGGTCGGCCGGCGACCGGGAGCGCTCGGCGGCGTTCATGAAGGAGGCGGTGAAGCGCAAAGACAAGGTCAGCGAGCGAGAGCGGCTCTACATCGAGGCCGGGGAGCAGAACTACAAGGATCCGGAGCCGGGCGAAGACCGAGAGGCGCGGCGGCAGGAGTCCCGCCGGCTGATGGAGCGCATCGTGCTGAAGTATCCCGGCGACATCGAGGCGAGATCGCTGGTGGGCTTGGAGAACATGTTCAACAATCGCGTCGGAACCGAGGCGATTCTGCGACAGGTGCTGGAGAAGGATCCGAATCATCCGGGCGCGCACCACTATCGCATCCACAACTGGGATGGGAAGGAGGGCGACTTCGCCCTGGACAGTTGCCGGATCTATGGCCGGCTCGCTCCGCAGATCGGTCACGCGCAGCACATGCCCGGTCATGTGTATAGCGGCATCGGGATGTGGCACGAGGGGGCCATCTCGATGGACGCGGCCACGCGCGTCGAGAAGCGCTACATGAAGGAGCGCATGATCTTCCCGTTCAACAACTGGAACTACGCGCACAACCGCAACTACCTGGCCTACATCCAGGAGCAGTTGGGCATGGCGGAGGCGGCGCTTCAGGGCGCGCGCGACATCGTGGCGGCGCCGCTCGATCCCAAGTACAACAAGGCCGACCAGCCCTACGGCAGCCGCTGGCAGGGAATGATCATGCTGCTGCGGGCGATGGTGAAGTTCGAGCGGTGGAAGGAGATTTTGGACGGCAAGTCGATTCCATGGGGCGAGGCGACGCGCGACAAAGCCTACAAGGCCCACGTGGAAACGCTCGCGCACCTCGGCCAGGGGAACCTGGAGAAAGCCGCCAAGAGCTTTCAGGCTCACTCGGGTCTGAAAGGCGACGTGGAGAAGGCTAAGGACCGGACGTTGGAGGACACCTACAAGGCGCATGCTCTGGAGGCGGAGGGGCTGTACCTGCTGGCCAAGGGCGAGGCGCTGCGCGGCTTGGCGAAGCTGGCCGAGGCGGCGGCGCAGGAAGAGAAACTGCGCCGGGAGCAGAACGATCCGCCGTTTTCGCTGCGCCCGTTGTACAACGTGCTCGGCCGGGCATACTTGAGGGAGAAGAGTCCGGCGCTGGCGGCGGCGGCGTTCGAGAAAACGCTGGAGACCGTGCGCAACGACGGCTTCGCGCTGGCGGGTCTCGTGGAAGCGCACATGGCCCTGGGGCAAAGGGATAAGGCAGAGGACGCGTATGCTCGCCTGTTGTTCGTGTGGTCCGACGCCGACAAGGGTCTGCCATGGCTGGAGCGCGCGCAGGCGTTCGGGTTGACGGTGAAACCGAAGGACACGTCGCCGGGCGCGCAGCGCAACTACCGGATGACGGCGCTGGAACATCTCGGACCGAACGTGTGGGAACCCTACGAGGCGCCGGCGCTGGACGCGGTCGACTCGAAGGGCCAGAAGGTCACGCTCGCCGATTTCAAGGGCAAGAACGTGATCCTGATCTTCTACCTGGGCGAGGAGTGCGTGCACTGCCTGGAGCAACTGGCGCAGGCGGGCAAGAAGAAGGCCGATTTTCTGCGGCTCAACACGGAGATCCTGGCGATCTCCAGCGCGACGCCGGAGGCCAACACGGCCTCGCTGAAGATGGGCGAGGTTCCGGTGCGCCTGCTGTCGGACAAGAATTTCGAGAACGCGCGGCGCTTTCTCTCCTACGACGACTTCGAGGAGAAAGAACTGCATTCGACCATCCTGATCGACCGCAATGGGCGCGTGCACTGGGCGCGCTCGGGCGGCGATCCGTTCACCGACTGGGATTTCCTCACCAAGGAGATCCGGCGGATGAGCGCGCCGAGTGGGACCGGCGGGGGCAACTAGAGGCGGTACAGCATCCAATAGACGATCACGCCGGTGACGCTGACGTAGAGCCAGATGGGCAGCGTCCAGCGCGCGATTCGGCGGTGCTTGTCGAAGCGCTCGCGCCAGGCGCGGAACAGCGTGATCGAGGCCAGCACCGGCACGGTAGCGGCGAGCACCGTGTGCGTCAGCAGGATCGCGAAATAGACGGTGCGGATTGCGCCGGTTTTCTGGAATCGGACTGACCCGACCTGCGCGTGGTAGGTCAGGTAAGAGATAAGGAAAAGCGTGGACACGCCAAAGGCGGCGAGCATCACGCGCCGGTGCCATTCGATGTGGCTGCGGCGGATGAGATAGAAGCCTGTCACCAGCAGCACCGCCGCGGTCGCATTGAGGATCGCGTTGATGGTGGGCAAGTCTCGCAGGGTCATCTAGCGCTCCCGGGTCGCCGCAGGCACCAGGATGTCGCTCCAACCCTCGATGGGCGTCCAGCGCCGCAATTCCTTGGGACCGCGGCGCTCCGGACACTGCTCGATGGTGTGATGCAGCTTCCCTTCCCGCTCCAGGCGGAGATGGACTTTCCGGTATCCGGAACCGAGGGTGAATCCTTTGGGATCGAGGCCCGCGGAGAATTCATAAACCGCCGTGAGCGTTAGCGGACCCCGATTCTCCTCGTCGGTCCACACCTGGACGCCGTCGCTGGCGGAGTGAATCACCTTGGTTTGGTTATAAGGAGCCGGCGAAACCAGCGCATGCAGCTCCGTCGGAGGAAGAAGGAAGTAACGGTACGGGCCGCCGGCGGGCGGCTGTTCGGACCGGAATCGAGAGCCCGGCGGTTGCGGCGAGGCCGCCGGCGCCTGGTCGTCTTTCAGAACCGCCAGGATGGCGGAGTCGTATTCGTTGTTGAGCCCGCCGGCCAGCAGGTAGCCGCCCTCAGGAGTCTGGTGATGCTCCAACACGAACAAGCTACCGGAATGCTCAAACTGGATAACAGCTCGTCCGGCTGCTTCCAGGCGGACGATGAAGGACGGCCACCAGGTGTGATGGCCCACGGCCACCCAGGTGAATTTTTCCTCTCCTGAACCGCCGACAACGACATCCTTGAAATGCCAGGGGCCGGTGTACTGCCGGCTGGCGGAGCGGAGGGTCATTTCGGGAGAGTACTGCCACAGCAGTTTCCCCGACGAGGAGAAACACCACAACTGATCGCGCCACAAGGATTCCGTCAAGCGGGTCGCCGCCAGGATCTCCGGACGCCCGTCTCCGTCCAGGTCCACCAGCCGAACGCGGCGCGCCAATTCATCGCCGGAAAATTCCCGGACTGGCTGAGGGAACTGGTGGCTCCAAAGGGGACGGCGATCCTCGCCGTAGGCGGTGAGCTTACTGGCGGCCAGAGTGACACTCACCGGGTTCTCCGGGATGATCCAGTGCCGGGCGGCCAGCACGGTTACCGCGAGAGCGGCGACCCCTGCCGCCGCAATCAGCCAGCGCCAGGGCGCGCGGCGGGCGCTTTCCGGCTCCACCGCCTGCCGCTTGGCGGCGCCGTTGCTCAGCCAGGCGTCAAGCTCGTGGGCATAGGCGTAGACCGCGCCGCGCTTCCCCCCGGGGACCCGGTGGACCGGCATCCCGCGATCCTTGGCGTAGCGGATGGCGGTCCGAACGTCCTTGCCGAGATAGGCGGAGATCTCTTTCCAGGAATTGAGGCGGCCATCGCTGGTTTGTGTCGCCGGGGGTCGGGAGAGCGGGGTGTCAGCCATTCGCCTGGGAATTTGTCAGATCTTGTCAGAACTTGTCTCTTGAGATTGTAGTCGGGAAACGCTTTGATGGGCAATGGGCAGCTTGAGGCCATTCCCAGGGCGAACCGGGCGAAACAATCGCGGAATTCTTGATAGTGGAAAAAGGAAGGAGACGCCGTGTTCTGCATGAACTGCGGTCAGCAGATGCCCGAGGCGGCCCAATGGTGCTCAGCCTGTGGCGCGCAACTGAACAATGTCTCGCCGAAGGCCGCGCCCGCGGGAAGTTCCGCTGCGGCGCCAGCCGTCGCACCTGCGGTCGAAGCGACGGCTCCCCCGTCGCTCTCACGCCACATCGGCGATGAAGTCAAGGCCCGGTCCCGTGACGCCTGGGGTGGCATCAGGATTTTCGCGAAAAGTCCGGTCGCCGGGCTGCCGCAGTCCTATGCGATGTTCGAGCCGGACCGGGCCATGCAGGTTGGATTGGCGTTCGCGCTCATCTACGAGTTGGCAGTGGTCCTCGGGATGTATAAGTTAGCGTCCGGGGCCGCCGGCCTGTTCGGTTTTGGCATTCCGCTGCCGGGCACGAGCAACCTGCTGAAGATCTTCCTGGCGGGCCTGATCCCGTTCGCCAGCCTCACCGGAGCCGGCGTGCTCACCAGGAAGATCTTTCGGGGGACGGGCGTCCTTGCCGGCGACGTCTATACCGCCGGAGCGTCGTTGTTGCCGTTCGGCGTGGCCATGCTCGCGGCCGCGATTCTCGGGGCCGCCAACTTCGAGATCATCGTGGTTCTTCTTGTGTTCGCCCTGAGCTATACCATTCTGATGCTGTACGCCGGATGTTCCCGCATCGCGGGCATTCCTGAGGCGGGCGCGGCGCCGGCCGTGCCGATTCTGTTAATCGTCAGCGCCTGGCTGACCAAGGTAATCGTGTCGGCGTTATTGTAGCGGAGGTCCAGTACATGTCTTATCGAGGCAAGTCCCGCACGGCGGCGCTGCTGCTGGTTCTGGTCAGCACGGTCGCGTTGTCCTCCTGTTGGATCCCGGAGAATTTTGAGGCGAAGGTGACCATCAACAAGGACGGGAGCTATACGTTCACCTATGACGGCACGCTCACCTTTGCGCTGGCGCTGGCAGCCGCCAAGAAGGGCGGGCTTAGCCCCCGGGATGAGGCCGAATTCCAAAAGGCAGCAACGGAACTCCGGAAGGATCGGGGATTCAAGAAAGCCGACTACCTGGGAAAAGGGCGCTACAAGGTATTGGTGGAAACATCGGGCAAGCCAGGGGAGCCATACTATTTCATTGCCAAGGAGTTGCGGTTGTTCGCCGTGCTGCCCCAGAATGATCGCACAATCCTGGTGACGGGCATCCGTCCCAAGCCCAAAGAATTAAGCGAGCTCAACGCCATCGGCGCCAGGATTGAGGGGACTCTCAGCGTCTCCGCCGCCAACGGCGTTAAGGTGCTCAAGCACAATGCAGAAAGTACACCAACGTTGCTTGGGTTATTGGGGGCGTATACGTGGAAGATCAAGTCTCCGGCTGCTGAGCCGATGATTCTGCTCCAGCCGGCGCCCTGAGCAACTCCAGCCCTCGGGCGCGCTTACCGCGCAGTTCGGTCAACCACCATCAGCGCATACAGCACCGGCAGGTAGACAACCGAAGTCAGCAGGACGCCGCGAGCGCGCGACAAGGTCTTCTCACGGGCCACTCGCACGCCGGCGGCGAGGAACAGCAGGCCCATCACCAATGCTCCGGCGGCGTACCAGGGGCCGCTCATGGCGAACCAGGACGGCGCCAGGCTCACCGGGATCAGCACCAGCGAGGTGAGCAGGATCTGGCGGGCGGTGGAACGGCCATCGGGCTCGACCACGGGCAGCACGCGGATGCCGGCGCGGCCGTAGTCGTCACGGTACATCCAGGAGATGGCGTGGAAGTGAGGGAACTGCCACAGGAAGAGAATGGCGAAAAGTATCCAGGCCTCGATGGTCAGCGTGCCTGCAGCGGCGGCGAAGCCGATCAGAGGGGGCATGGCGCCGGGCACCGCGCCGATTGTAGTGGCGTGAGGGCTGCGCTGCTTCAGCGGCGTGTAGAGGAACAAGTAGCTGAGTAAGGTGAACGCTCCGAGCAGCCCGCTGAGCGGGTTCACGTTCACCACCAGCTCGGCGAATCCACCCACAGCCAGCAGCACGCCGAACAGCAGCGCCTGTCCGGGGGCCAGGCGGCCCGACGGGATGGGACGGTCCTGGGTGCGTCTCATGCGCGCATCGGCTTCCCGCTCCCACCACTGGTTGAGCGCCGATGTCCCGGAGGCCAGCAGGCCCGTGCCCAGCAGGGTATGCAGCACGCTCCACCAGTTCCATTCGTCCCGCGCGCCGAAGAAGTAACCGACGCCCGTGCTCATCAGAATGAGCCAGGTGATGTTGGGCTTGGTGAGCTCGAGGTAGGCTCTCACAGTGCGGCCCTCAGCGAACCGGCGGGCTCCTCAAGCGGAGGGCGGACGTTTCGAAGAATCTGGATCGAGAACACCACACTGGCGGCCATCGTCAGCGCACCCACCGCCACATGCATAACAGTAAACAATACCATGACCGGCATGGGCTGCGGGCTGCCGCTGGTATCCACACGGGTCATGTAGGCGGCGATACCGAGAAACACCTGGAAGAACGTGATCACCATAAGCCCGACCGCGGCCTGCCGCATGGCGCGGTGCAGCGGGTGCCGGATCAGTATGACGATCGAGGCCAGCATGACCACGCTGGTGACCACCATCGAGCCGACCACATGGGGCGCCAGGCCCAGGGCCCTATGGCGGACAGCGGCGCCCAGCGCCAGTTGCGCCAGCACGGCGAACGGCGCGAACAACGCCAGGGTCCGCAGGCTCGGCCAACCGGAATCGACGACGGCAATCGCGCCGCGCTTCCAGGAATCGGAAGTGAACAGAGCGATGGCCACCATGGTGGAAAAGAACAACTGGGCCAGGCAGGCGTGCGAAATGCTGACCGGTTTGGGGAGCAGGAAGATCACGGTCATGCCGCCGAGCACGCCTTGCACGATGACCGCCCCTAGCGACGCCACTCCCAACCAGCGCAGCCAGCGCCGGTCTTCGCGAAACCACAGCCACACCGCCAGCCCGATGGTGAGCATGCCGACGGTGGTGGCCACCATGCGGTGGCCATGCTCATAGAAGATACCGCCGGTCATCTCCGGCATCACCTTGCCGTAGGAGAGCGGCCAGTCCGGTACGGAGAGGCCGGCCTCGTTGCTGGTGACCAGCGCGCCGGCCACGACCAGAAAGAGCGTGCAGGCGGCGACAAGAATAGCGTAGCGGTGAAGCATGGATGAAGGGCAGGCACGGCCTGCCCTTCCGGTTATCCCTTAAACGAGAAGTCGGCGGACTTGCTCTCCTTGGGCGCCACGGTGACCTTGCTCTCCTGGACACCGAACTTCTCGTGCCAGGCCTCGACGGTGTATTCGCCCGGAGGAACGCCCTTGATGGTGAAGCTCCCGTCGTCGCCGCTGACGGCGTGGAATGGATGGTTCACGACTCCGACGTAGGAGCGCATCCACGGGTGGACGTTGCACTTGATGGCGATCATGACTTCCTCGCGCGGGAACGACTTGCGCTTGGGATCGCTTTTGGGCGCTTGGGACTCGTTCCACTCGCGGTTGACCTTGGGCAGCGGGTGCACGTTGTGATTCGTCGGATCGCTGTTGCGGATCTCGATCTCCTGGTTGACCATCACGCCGATGACGTGCGGTTTGTAAATACAGGAGTTCTGGTCCAGGACCACCGCCTCGGACGGCGCGGGCCATTCCTTCGCGGGCAAACCGGCCTTGATGTACACGAACACGTTCTTCAGCGTGCCACCGGCGCCGACGATCACTTCCTCGGACTTGGGCGGCGTGGAGTGCTGCCGCGAGCAGGCGGGCGTAGCATCCATGCTGATATTCTTGGGGGCCGGCGCGGCGCCGGCGAACGAGATCTTTCCGGTGATCGAGCCGGCGTCGGCATCCGAAGCCGCGGGGGCCGATGCGGCCGGCGCGGCGGCCGGTGCTTCCTTCTTAGCCTCTTCCTTGGCGCCGCCACAGGCGGCGACCAGCAGGATGGCGACTGTCATGAGGGCAATCAGACTCTTCTTGAACATATTTCTCCTTTTCAGTAATGATATCACCGCGGAGACGCAGAGTACGCGGAGATCAACCACATGGGCTTCTTAGTCCCTCTGCGTCCTCTGCGCCTCCGCGGTGAAGATAAGCTCGCTACCGTCCGGCGCCAGCCCCGGAACGGGCGCTGGACCGCACCCGGCCCAACTCCTCGCTGGTGAAACTGAACATGTAGCGGACTATCAGCTCGGCGTGATCCTTCTTGTAATTCTCGAAGCCGGCGGGCAACGGGCCGCCGAACACCCAGCGCTCACCGTCCCTGTTGAACAATCCGCTGGGCATGGCGGTTCCCGGCATGATCATGGCCGGATCGAGCAGCCAGCGCTTGGTCCAGCCGGGCTTCAGGCGCTCGCGCGCCAGAATGAAATTCGGGGCCGTGGCGGTCTTGTCGTGGGTCGCGTCGCCGGTGGCGTGACATTTCAGGCAGGGCGCGCCTTCGCTTGAAAACAGGGCCCGCGCCATGCTGCGCTCCTGGTCCGTAAGCGGCTCGATCTTGGACGGGATGTAGGGCTGCGCCTGCGAGGAGAGCGCCTCGAAGAAGCGCACCAGCTTACGCAGCTCGCCATCGGAGAAGTAGAAGGTCGGCATCCGCGCGCGCAGATAGCTGCGGACGCCGTTGCGGTTGGTCTCCGATCCGCTCATCGCCGGGTTCAGCAGAAACGCCTTCAGCCATTCCGGGCTCACGCGCGCGCCTTCGCCGAGCAAGCTGGGCGGACGCTGGTCCTTCCAATCAGGATCCTCGTAGCGCTTCATCTGCATGAACACGGTGGACTGGCCGAGCAGCAACTGGTGACAGCCCATGCAGTTGTATTTGCGGATCACCCACCATCCTTCGGTGATGTCCTGGCGCTGGTCGGTGGGAGCGTAGTGATAGCGGGGCGGCAGGAACGAATCCACCGAGCCGAGCAGCAGCGTGGTGAGCGCTGTGACCTCGCGCGGCTTCAGGTTGAAGTTCGGCATCTTGAGCCGCTCCAGCGGGTCGGTCTTCTCTTTGCCTTTGTCGTAGACCGCCGGATCCTTCAGCTTGTTCTCGAAGAAACCCTTGTGGTTGTACCAGCCATCGTTATGCGCCGGATGCGTCAGCAGGGCGAAATCCAGCCGCTCCAGCGGCTTCGAACCTTCCTTGGTCAGCTCGGTGCCGATGCGCTGCTCATCCTCCAAGCCCGAGATCTCGTGGCAGCCGGCGCAGCCATAGTGACGCACCAGGAACAGGCCGCGATCCTTCAGTTTCGGATCGTCCATGTAGGCGGCCGCCGCGTAGCTGGCGCCGGCCTGCTTTTTGGTCATGAGGTAGGCGGCGATGTCGCGCGTCTCCTCATAGCTGAGCCGCAGGCTGGGCATGGGCGTCATGTTCTGGGTAACCAGTTCACGCCCGTTCACCGGGGATTTGCTGTGCTCCTCGTCGAACACGAAGGGGACGCCGGCCTTCTTGTAGTCTTCCTCGGTCAGGTCGCGTTTCTCGGTGGGATCGTAGGGAGCGGTGCGCTTTCGGGGATTGTGGATCCAGCGCACCAGGTAGTCAAAGCTGACCTTCTCGCCGATCCGGCTGAGGTTGGCGGCAAAGCTTCCGCCCTCCTGGGCGCTGCCTTCGCCCATCGAATGGCACGCCAGGCAGCCGCGGGTCTCGAAGGCTTCCTTGCCGCGGCCGGGATCGCCGGGGGTTTGCTTCGCCACGGGTCCGACGACGGCACTCTGCCATAAGAACGCCGAGATGGCGCGGATCTCCTCGTCAGCGAGTCGGAAGGAGGGCATCTTGGTTCCAGGACGCCACTGGTTGGGATTCTTCAGCCACACCGGGATCCACTCCTTGCGGAGTTTCACCTTCACGTCTTTCAGGTTGGGCCCGACCTTCTTTACTTCCTTGAGCAGTTCCTTGGAGCGCATGTCGATCTGCTCGAGTTTGGCGTCGATGGCGCTGATGCGCACCTTCAAGTCATCGGCGCGCGCGTAGAGGCGCTGCGCTTCCTTGTTGTCCTTGGACTTGTCGGCGGTGCGGATGCTGAGTCCGATCTCGCGCTCGTAGTCGGCGCGCTGCTGCTCGAGGATGCGGGTCTGCTGTCGCGTAGTGGACAGCTCGTCGCCATCGCGATCGAAACCCTCGTAACGGTGGCAGCCGACACAGCCGCGGAGGCGGAACAGCTCGCGGCCCTCGTTCAGCGTGGGGGCGAACTCGGTCACCGCTTCCTTGACGTGGCAGTGCTGGCAGCCGGCCTCGACGTTCTCCGGATAATACATGGGCCAGAGCCAGTACTTGTGACGGCCGTGTCCCTTCTCGATCCCGGAGGAGGCCACGCCATTACCGTTGTGGCAGGGCGTGCAGCCGAAACGCTCCGGATCATGGATCTTCAGCAGATCCCGGTTGGGATGACTGGCGAAGGCAGCCTCGCCGAGCGCGGTCTTGGCGATCGTGACCGGCTCGCGAATCCCGAGATGGCAGGACTCGCAGCGATCCACCAGGTCGATGTCCTTGACGTGGATCTGCTTGATGTCGATGCTGAAATTGGCGACTTTGTCCTGGAGCGCCGCCAGCGTGCCGGCGGTGACTTCCGAGCCGCGGTCGGCCACGTACTTGCGCATGCGCGATTCGAGTTCCGAGATGGGCTTGCGCATCGAGGCCAGCTCCTGCAACAGGCCGGCTTTGCGTCCTCGCCACTGCGCCAGGTCGCGCTCCATCTCGCCGTAGCTGTATTTCTGTTTCTTCAGTGAGCCATCCGGCTGGGTGAGAGACGCGGTCACCACGCGCTTCTTGATCTCCTCGATATCCTTGCGGTAGCCGTTGCGAGCCGAATCGCTGGAGGCGACCTCGATGTCATAGGTGAGCGCGGTGATCTCGCTGCGCAGCTCCTGGAAGGCCGTGTTGAGGTCGATGATCTGCGGAGTAAGGATGGTGTTGATCTCGGTTTCGAGCTTGCGCGCCGGCGGGTCGATCTTGGCGTGCAGGGCCGCCAGTTGTTTCTCCATCGCCTTGTAGTCGCCCGAGGCGCGGATCTTTTCCTCGTTGCCTTGCTCGGCGGGAATGATCGTCTTCAGATACTTCCCATAGGCCTGCACGAACCTCCGCTGATAGCTTTTCCACGGGCGCATGGCGTAGGCTTCGTCGTACAGCGCCCACACCGTGCTCAGCAGCAGCAGCGCCGAAGAGATGTACAGCGCCTTGCTCAGGGAGGAGTGTACTACTGGATCTTTTTCCAGATCCTTGTTTGGCTCGCTCATCAATCTTTCCTCAATGAAGCCTCAGACATTAAACCAGGGGGTGACCCAGATGTACTTGATGCGGAACACCAGCCGGGCGATCATTTTCACCGGCAGCGACAGCATCAGGATCAGGAACAACTGCATGGTCACGTATTGCAGCAGGCTCATGCGCGCGTAGATTTTCCGGTTGAACGGCGTCCACAGGATCAGCTTGTGGATCGCCCAGCCGGCTCCTGCTACGTAGAGCGTGGTCACCAAGCCGCCGAACACCATCTTGCCGGCCATGCCGCGGATGCCGACGATGTCGGGCAGATCGCGGTTGATCTCGAAGATCAGGCGGTTGTGGTCCCATGTCATGCCGGGCCAGAACCACATCCAGCCGGGGCCGCGGATCATGGTGCCGATGATGATCATGCTGATCCACAGGACGATAAAGCCGAAGATGAACGTCGAGATCGCGAACTTGCGCTGTTTGAATGTGTAGTATCCGTTGCCGAGCGGGTTGGTGTCGATGTAGGGGATCGCCATCAGCCCGACGATGATCAGCGATGGCAGCACCACGCCGGCCATCCACGGATCGAAGTACACCAGCATTTCCTGGAGTCCCAGGAAGTACCACGGCGCCTTGGACGGGTTCATCGTCAGCGTCGGGTTGGCAGGCTCCTCCAGCGGGGCATTTAAGGTGATCGACCAGACCATCAGAATCACGGTGACGATGATGGCGGCCAGGAATTCGATGCGAAGCAGGAACGGCCAGACGTGCACCTCGCGCGCCCAGGAGGGTTTCCACGGCTGGGTTTTGCGATGGTGGGTCTTGGCCATCTGCGGATCTTTTTCCAGTTGTTCGATGAGGCGGTCATTGGCGAACGACTGCCGGAGCCCGTACCAGGTGTAGAACGGCATCACAAACAACAGCAGCGTGATGGGAACATTGTCCGGGGTCGCCAGAATCGTCCAGAGTTGATGCCAGTCCATGCTCGCTCCTCGGTCAGATCTTGCGGAGTTCCTTGATTTCCGATTCCAGCATCATGGGCGCGGGGCCGGAGATGCCGCCGTCTTTGCGGACGCGCCAGAAGTGCACCACCATGAACGCCGAAGCGATGATGGGGATGGCGACGCAGTGCCAGATGTAGGCGCGCAGCAGCGCGTTGGAATCGACGATCGAGCCGCCCAGCAGAGCGAAGCGCACATCGTTGAACGGCGTCATCTGGAGCTGCGGCCCGAACGGCCCGTCGTGGCCCAGCATCGGCGTCGCCCGCGCCATGTTGGTGCCCACCGTCACCGCCCAGAAACCGAGCTGATCGTCGGGCAGAAGGTAGCC
>Ga0247727_10013879_pt1 | contig 13489 bp, 8 predicted proteins | sample WisWelCaveWW1625_FD_202498 | JGI IMG/M metagenome (GOLD analysis project Ga0247727, IMG submission 202498) | Biofilm microbial communities from Wishing Well Cave, Virginia, United States - WW16-25 | ecosystem: Environmental > Aquatic > Deep subsurface > Groundwater > Cave microbial mat | place... | reverse complement strand
CCGGACGCAAATGTTTCCGCGTTCTCCCACATTTCGCAATTTTCTTTGCCCGCATCAAACGATTTGATCACCGGCGCGCAACCGCTCGCCTGCACCGCGACAAAGCGCGGCGACGGCGAATCCGCCGCGAGCAATTTCATCTCCGCCAATTCCGCGAACGCTTTATGCATTCCGATTAAACCGGTGCCGCCGCCGGTTGGATAAACAATCACCTCCGGCAATTTTCGCTCCATCTGCTCCCACAATTCATAGCCCATCGTTTTTTTGCCTTCGGCGCGATACGGCTCTTTGAACGTCGCGACATCGAACCAGCCCTCGCTCTCGGCGCGCTCGCGCACGACGCGCCCCGCATCGCTAATCAATCCATCAATCAAGCGCACGTCCGCGCCAAGCGCGCGGCATTCTTCGATGATCGGGCGTGGCGTATCTTTTGGCATGACAATATGCGCTTCAAGTCCCGCCGCCGCCGCATACGCCGCGAGCGCGCTGCCGGCGTTGCCGGCAGACGGCGCGGCGAGTTTTTTTATGCCCAACTCTTTCGCTTTAGCAACGGCGACCGCCATCCCGCGCGCCTTGAATGAATCGGTCGGATTGCGCGATTCTTCTTTCAAATACAATTGAGTGAATCCAAGTTTTTCGCCGAGTCGTTGCGCGTGAATAAGCGGCGTCATTCCTTCACCCAAATAAATTCGGAACGCCGGATCAAAGACCGGCAAGACCGCGTGATAACGCCACAAGCCGGGTTCGCGCGCGTCAATCAAATTAGCGCGCGCCGCGTTCAAATCATAGCGCGCGTACAACGGCGAGCCGCACTGGTCGCACAGCGTCGCGATTTTGTCGCACGCGAGCGTATGCGCGCAACGCGGGCATTCGAGTTTGGTGAAAAAAGAGTATGGCATATTATCTGACCTGATGTTCGCTTGACTTGCCTTTCAACAACTCTAACGCGTGCGGCAATGCCGGCAAAATCGTTTCCAAATTTTCGCGCGCGCCGCGCGGACTGCCCGGCAAATTTACAATCAACGTCTGCCCGCGAATCCCGGCGACCATCCGCGTCAGCATCGCGTACGGCGTTTTTTGCAGACTCGCCGCGAGCATTGCTTGCGCCAAGCCGGGCGCGTCGCGTTCGATGATCGCGCGCGTCGCTTCCGGCGTTACATCACGCGGCGCAAAGCCGGTGCCGCCGGTCGTGAGAATCAAATCGAGTTTTTCTTTATCGCACCAATTTTTTAGCGTGCGCTTGATGCGCGGCAAATCGTCCGGAATGATCGCGGTAAGAAATTCCGCGTCCGGAAATTCTTGCGCGAGCATTTCGCGGAGGGTCGGACCGGATTCGTCTGCATAGTCGCCGCGTGAGGCGCGGTCGCTAAGGGTGAGGATGCCGAAGCGCATGCCCGTACCTCCGCATAATCTCCACCGTCTCTGCAATCGGCAAGCCGGGCACCACGCGATCATCGCGCCCGATCATCGTATCGGATTTGAACAGCGAATTCAGAATCGCCTCTTCCGTCGCTTCGACGACCGCCCAAAACAAATAATTGATCACGTCGCCGGTCTCGACGATTTGTTCGACGGTGACCGTGAGCGTATCGTTGAAATGTTTTTTGCGCCGCGTCGTCGAGAACGCGATTGCAAAATCGCCGCTCGTGTTGCCGGTGTGCGAGCCGGTGCGCGCGAGTCCGTTGTGCGTGCGCGCGGCAAGCCGTTCGAGTTGCCGCGACGAGCAGGGCGCGTTGGTCGCGACGATGATGATGATCGAGCCGCTGTCTTCTTTCTTCAGACCTTCGAGGTCTTGGAGACCTCGAAGGTCTTTATAGTCTTGCAATTCGCGTCCAACCGGCACGCCGTCAATCATCAATTGCCGCTGCATTCCAAAATTTGATTGAACCAAAACGCCGACGGTGTAGCCGCCGAATTTCTCCGGTAATTTGCGCGATGCCGAACCGATGCCGCCTTTGAAATCATAGCACACCATTCCGGTGCCGCCACCGACCGCGCCTTCCTCGACCGCGCCGCTCGTCGCGGAATCAATCGCGCGGAAAACATGCTCGCGATTGACGTGCCGCCCGCGAATATCGTTCAGCCACATATCGCTCGTTTCCGCAACCACCGGACTCACGCCCCACGTTTCCGAGCCTTGCGTTTCATTCCGCGCGAAATGCCAATCAATCACCGCGTCCGCGACGCGTGCGACGTTGAGCGTATTCGTAACCATAATGGGTCCTTCGATAAAACCCATTTCGCGAATCTGTTCCGCGTTCGTCACTTCGCCAAAGCCGTTGATGCGATGCACGACGCCGGTGACTTTATCCAAAAACATATCGCCCGCGTGCGTCCAAATCGCGGTGACGCCGGTACGAATCGGACCAACGCCGGGATTGAGTTTGCCTTCGCCTTCGATGATCGTCGTATGCCCAACGCGAACGCCGGGCACATCGGTGATTGCATTCCATTTGCCCGGCTCAAGCATTCCGATTTTGATTCCGAGATCACGCGCGCGGGGTCGTTGGCTCAAGACAAAAATCCTTTGGGACGCGGATTTGCGCGGAAAAATCCGATAAATTTTTTCTTTCTAAATCCGCGTTTATCCGCGTTCATCCGCGTCCTAATTGAGAATTGCCAACGCCATGTTGTCAAAATACGCGGACACGCGTTTGAAATCCGCCCACGTTGCAAAACGAATCGCCGCGTCGTACGGATCGTGATAAATGACGCCGCGATCATTCGCGCCGACGATGACGCTGGTATGTTCGTACGGCACGAGTTTCACCGCCGCGCCATCGGATGTTTTCACAACGACGGGCGATTGATACGATTCTTGCCACGTGTGCCACCACATCACCGCGCGACCGGCGCGCAGATGCGCGAGGATTGCATTCCGAAAATCTGCCGGCGATTGTCCAAATAGCAAATTCGATTTTACGCCGAGCGCGCTCAAGCCCTTTTGCAACGCGGGCGCATAAATGCCGTAATCGGTCAAGCCGCCCCACACCGGCGCGTTGGTGCGTCCGCGAATGCCGAGAAATGGATTTTCATTTCGCGGCAAGACGGCGAGCAGTTGCGCTTCGGAAATTCTGCCGCGCGTCGCCATCGCCGCCGCGGCTTCTTCGCACGTCAACGATTGCTGTTGACGATAGAGCGGCACATTCGCCAATCGAATTTCGTTAGGAGACGCGGCAGGGATCGCGCTGGCGCGCGGCGCGGAGAATCGCGGAATTTTCAAGCGTTGCCCGGCGTAAATGAGCCAGAGGTTGGGCAGATTGTTCGCGAACGCAATGGAATGAATCGTCGTGCCAAATCGAAAAGCAATCGCGGCGAGCGAATCGCCGCGTTGAACAATGTAGGCAGACACCGCGCCCGCGCTGGCGCTTTCGCTGGATGCGGACGCGCCTGGAATTTTCAAGAGCCAGCCGACGTAAAGCATTCCATCGCGCGGCAAATCATTCGCGGCGGCGAGCGCGTCGAGCGAGAGGTTAAAGCGCGCGGAAATATTTTCGAGCGAATCGCCGGCGCGGACGGTGTAATAGCCGCTCGGCGTAACGAGGAAGTTCGATTGATTGCCGTACGCCGGAATCGTCAGGCGTTGTCCGGCGTAGAGCCAACTGTTCGCGCCGATGCGGTTCGCGTTTGCAATCGTTTCCGACGAGATATTGTAAACGCGCGCGAGACTGTACAACGTCTCGCCCCACGCGACGGCGTGCGTGATAGTTTGAGAATCCGCGCGCGCGGGATGTGAAATCAGAATAGCAGTTAAAACTGCGGCTACAACGGCACCAACTCGGCCTGCGCCGACTAGAAAAAGGGGCGGTCTATCAAATAGTTTCATCCACCGTCTCACAATTCTCCCAATCTTCAATCAGCCGACGCCGGTCGGCTTCGTGCTTTTGTTGCCACGATTTCAATCGCGCTTCGCCGCCTCCTGCGCCGCGCGCATTGCGCGTTCCAAATCCTCGCGCCACAATTCCGCTTTTGTTTTTGATTGCGGCGGTTCTGACACTGGCGATTCTGGCGCCACCGGCGCGGCGGGCATTTCGTTTTGCGTTTCGGAATTCTCGTCTGCCGCGACCGGCGCGTTCACCGAAAGTGCTTTTGGCGTCGTCGGCATTTCTGCCGCGATGTCCGCGCGCGCGTCTTTAACTGCCGGCTCATCTGCGGCGAGTTCCGCGCTCACGTCGTCCGGCTCATCCATTTCCTCACTCGGCATTGCCGGCGCGGCACTGAATTCCTCCGCAAGCGTTTCTTCCGGCAACATTTCGTTCGCCGGAATTTCCATTGTGGCTTCTGCCGCCGGGATTGCCGCGCTCGGTTCCGCAATGGACATTTCGTCGCCGCCGATTAGCGCGCGCCATTCGCCGTGAATACCGTCTTCCGTCACGCCGTAATATACAAAAATCTTTTCGCCGGCGCGTTGGAGCAAGTCATAGCGCATTTTGCCGCTGTGCTTGTGCTGTTTCCAAATGCCGATGTCGCCATTCCATTGCACTTGCGCGGCTTTCACCGGATTTTTTTCATGCTCTTCGATCGCGTACTGCCACAACTTGCGCGCGCTCGCGCGTGTAACGTTCGTCACGATGCGCGTGTTCCGCAGGTCGCGCACCGCGAAATATTTCGTGCTCTTTTTGACCTCCACCGACGTGATCTCCACGCCCGTGCGCGGCGGCTTCATTTTCGGCGCGACTTGCTCCGGCGCGGTCCCGAGCGTCGTCGTCGGCGACGCCGCGAGCGTGCCGAGCGCGATCGCATCGCGCACCAGCTGAATCAATTCATCGCGCACCGCGAGGTTCGTTTCGCTTTCGGAGCGCACGTAAATGTACGCATCGTCAAACGCGTACGGCGCTTCACTCCCGCGCGGCACGATCACTTGCAACACACTTTTGCCCTGACTTTTCACAACTTCAATTTGCACTTCAAGTGGCGGCGTAATTTGCCGTGTGATCGCCGCGCGCAATTCCGTGCTCGCGGGCTCGGGCCGCTCAACGCCCACCACCGCCGCGCGCGCGGTCGCGCTTGCGCCGATATAGAGATTGCCGCCATTCGTGTTCGCAAGCGCGACAATGTCGTGCAGAATTTCGCGCAGAATTTCGCGCTTGTCGTGCAAGCGTTCGTGAAATGCCTGCACGAGCGTATTGCCCTGCTCGCGCGCTTCGCGCAAGGGATCGAACGGCTCTTCCGCATGCGAGCGCGCCGGGCGCGTGCGCGAAAAATCGTTGCTCTGAAAAACTTCTTTGATCGCGTCAAAGGAAACGTCGTCAATCAAAATTTCCGTCGCGCGGTCGCCCAAGCCCATTTCATTTTTGTACTTGGGATCGAAATTAAGCTTGTGCGCGTCACTGCCTTGAATGCAATGCATGCGGCGCGGATATTCCGGTTTCGTTCCGGCAAAGAACGCCGCGGTGCGCCGCCGCGATTTCGAATCGAGATCAGTGACTTCTAACGCGTGCAGATTCGCGTCTTGCGTGTACGCAATGCGCGTCTGCCCGCCAAAATCAAAGCCGGGCATCGCGACGCCGTGCGAGGAATTCGCGTGCGCGGCAATCACAAGGCCGCCGGCTTCATGGATCATTCGATATGCAGTTAGCACATCGCTCGTCGCGCCAACTTCGCCACTGCCTTGATCCAGTTTTTCAGCGGGGACGCGCAGAGAGAGGAGCAGATGCTCCAACTCGCGCACGGTTGTCTCCGGCGGAAAAATGCCGAGAACGTGAAAGCCCAACGTCGCGGTGAATTCAAAGCCGGGGAAGATCAGAATTTTTTCGCGCAGACGCTTGTAATCGTCGAGCCGCGCGCGCTCATCGGATTGAATGCGCTTGAGCCGTTCGAGGAGTTCGAGGTTTTCGATCTCTTCGAGCATCCGCGCGTAACCGCGCGCGGAATTGTGATCGGTGAACGCGATGATATCGAGATTTTTTTCTTCGGCTTGCCGCAACAGATCGAGAAAAGTGATTTGCGGTTGTTTGTAATCCGCCGACGCCGGCGTGTGCAGATGCAGATCAATCCGCCGCCATTCGCGTTGCGCGGATTTTTTACGAGGGGGCATACTGTCCTTCCTTTGATGCCAGTGAACAGTCAGACGTAATCAGTCAACAGTGTGTTGTCTCTGTTCACTGTTAACTATTCACTGATTGTAGGGAGGGTCGTCGCGGGGAAAATTCGCGTCAAAGAACAATAGAGGACGCGCGATGTCGGGGGCACGCTCAACATGCTAAAAGCAAAATCAAACCCCTGAGAATGCTCGCCGCGTCAATATGGGAATTCAATATCCAACAATCGCGGAAGCATCAATCAGCGCGCCAATGAAACCGCCAGACCCTTGCCCAAATACGGACGCGCTTAATCACGCGTCCGCGTTCCAAAAATCGGTTGTTAATGTTGCGCGCGATCCGCGCGCCGTTGGCGGCAACCGAGCCGGTTGCCCTACCCGCGCTTTTTCGCCGCGCGCGGCGTGCGTTCTTTGCGCAATTCGTCCGCGCTTGCGCCGCGCGCGCCGTTGCCATTCGAGCGCGCGACGCGCTTGTCACTCAACGCCGCGCCAAAAACGTCCAACACTTGCTCGGCAAAAACAAATTTCAACTCCTTCCGCACTTGCGCCGGCAAGTCATCCAAATCTTTTTCATTGCGTTTGGGCAGAATCACTGTTTTTAGTCCGGCGCGATGCGCGGCGATCACTTTTTCTTTGATGCCGCCCACCGGCAGGACGCGCCCGCGCAAAGTGATTTCGCCGGTCATCGCGAGATCATTTTTGACCAAACGATCCGTCAACAGCGAGGCGAGCGCGGTCGCCATCGCCACGCCGGCGCTCGGACCGTCTTTCGGCGTCGCGCCCTCGGGGATATGCAAATGAATATCGTTGCGTTCAAACAGATTGTCCTCAATCCCCAGTTCTTTCGACTTGGAGCGCACGAACGATAACGCGGCTTGCGCGGATTCTTTCATCACGTCGCCCAATTGCCCGGTAACGAGAAATCCTTTGCCGCCCGGCATCTTGGTCGCTTCGATGAATAGAATATCGCCTCCGACCGGCGTCCATGCCATTCCGGTCGCGACGCCGGGAATCGTCGTACGTTCCGCGACTTCGCCGTAGAATTTCGGTTTGCCGAGTATTTCAGCCAAGCGCTTTTTCGTAACGACGAATGGCGCGGCTTTGCCTTCCGTGATCCACGTCGCGACTTTGCGGCACACCGATCCGATCTGACGTTCGAGATTTCGAACGCCGGCTTCGCGCGTATAGTCGCGCGCGATTTGCCGAATCGCGTCTTCATCAAACTTGATCTCGTCCGGCTTCAAGCCATTCTCTTCCACTTGGCGCGGAATGAGATAGCCGCGCGCGATGTTGAGTTTTTCTTCTTCGATATAGCCGGACAGTTGAATGATCTCCATCCGGTCGCGCAACGCCGGTTGAACCGGATCGAGTTGATTCGCGGTGCAAATGAAAATCACTTGCGACAAATCAAAATCTACGTCGAGATAATGATCGCGAAAAGTTTTATTCTGCGCGGGGTCAAGCACTTCGAGCAATGCCGACGACGGATCGCCGCGAAAATCCGCGCCGATCTTGTCCACTTCGTCGAGCATAATTACCGGATTGCGCGATTCCACGCGTTTGAGCGACTGAATGAGACGCCCCGGCAACGCGCCGATGTACGTGCGGCGATGCCCGCGAATTTCGGCTTCGTCGTGCATTCCGCCGAGCGACATCCGGATAAATTTGCGACCGAGCGCGCGCGCGATGGATTGTCCGAGCGACGTTTTGCCAACGCCGGGCGGACCCACAAAGCAGAGGATCGAGCCTTTGTACGAACGCGCTTCTTCATCGCCGCCGCGTTCGAGCCGGAGTTTGCGGACCGCGAGATATTCAAGCAGGCGCGCTTTGATCTCTTTGAGACCGTAATGATCTTCGTCCAGAATTTTGCGCGCTTGCGCAATGTCCAGATTGTCCGGCGTCGTCTTGCCCCACGGCAATGAGATCAGCCAATCGAGAAATGTTTTGATGACATGATACTCGGCGGCGGCGGGCGGCATCGCGCGCATGCGGTCCAACTCGCGCCGCGCTTCTTTTTCCGCCTCCGGCGTCATCTTGGCGTCGCCAATTTTCTTTTCGAATTCCTTAACCTCGGCGTGCTCATCGTCTTCGCCCAGTTCCTTTTTGATTTGCTTCAACTGTTCGCGTAAAATATATTCGCGCTGATTTTTTTCCAGTTCGCCTTGCGCTTGGGATTGAATCTTTTTGCCGAGTTCGAGCACCTCAAGCTCTTTGGTGAGCATGACATTCAGCTTGGCGAGCTTGTCAGCCACTTTGTCAATTTCAAGCAATGCCTGCGCGTCCGCGAGGTCAATCCGGAGACTCGTCGCGATCATATACACCAATTGCCGCGGCTCTTCGACGTTCAACGCCGCCATCAGCAATTCTTCCGGCATATTCGGCGCCAGCGCGACGAGCCGGCGGAAAAGTTCGATCGTGTTCCGTTGAAGCGCCTCGAGCTCGACAGTTTTTTCAATCTCATCTGCCGCGACCACGACGCGCGCTTTGAGATACGGCTCTTGCGTGAGGTATTCTTTGATGCGGATGCGCTCCAGCCCTTGCACAATCAAGCGCACGCTGTTATCGGGGGCGCGCAACATGCGGTGAATGACCGCGGCGGTTCCGACCGTGTAAAGATCGTTCGGACCGGGTTCCTCGTTTTTTTCATCTTTGGATGTAACCAGACCGATGATGCGCATGGAACTGGTTACCGCCTCGTCCACGAGACGAATCGAACGCACTTGCCCGACATTCAGCGGAATGACCGTCATTGGATAAACGACGGTACCGCGCAAAGGCAAGATCGGCAATTCCGCTGGAATTTCCGATCCTTTTTCTTGTTCGGTTTTGTCGGGTTCTTTACGTCCAGTTAAAATTTGCATAGATCGTTATTTGACGTTGATCCGCACCGCCGTGTAGGTTTGCTCTTTCGGCTTGGGCAGTCGCACGTACAAAAACCCATTATCGTACTTGGCGTCAATCTGCGTTTCGACATGCGTGCCCGGCAAATGGATTTCAATTTGAAATTCGCCGTACGCAATTTCGAGCAAGTGAACCCCGCGCTTGTTTTCGTCGCTATCGCGCCGGTCGCCGCGTACGGTCAGAACGTGGCCGACGTAATGAATCTCGAAATCTTCCGGCTTCATCCCGCCGATCTCAACTTTCACGACGACGGCTTGGTCGGTTTCAAAGACATCCGTCGGCGGATGCCAGTTGACCGGGCGAAAGCGTTGCTGCTGCGGCAGAAACGAGTTGAGAATTCGGTCAACATTTCTTTCGAATTGATCGAGTTCGTCCCTAAAGATTTTTTCAACTACCTGCCCCATAAATCCCTCACTGAAAGTGCTTTCAGCAATGAAAATTTTTTCAGCATTGCCCTTTTTGTGTAACGAATCCGACGAACACATTGTAGCACATTCAGGTTATTCGCTCAAGTGCCGCCGGCCGGGAAGCCAGTGCTTGTCCAAAATCAGAGAATAAAAGAGGTGAGAGCACGCCTTCGTACGGCTTCGAGGCGGCACAAGGTGTGCCTGCTCCACATTGTCAATGGACCCTGCACAAGCCCTGGTTGGGTAGCCCGCAATCAGTCGTGATTGAGCAGAGAGTTGATAACGGTTCTACATTAAATCAAGATTCAGCTTTTCCAAGCGGGACGGGCACGCTCGCATTCCGCAAGTGGCGCGTGGTCTGCGCGTATGCGATTCGGCACACCTGCCACTCGCCTCATGATAGGTTCCTCTCAATGGATAAAGCAGACTTACCCCGGTTGTTGTCATAACCGCAAGAGGTGCAAAAAAGCCGCATAAAAGACACTTGCCAAGCATTAAGAATTTATGAAAACTATTGACTTGCCCTAGTTATTGTCATATAATCTCGTCGCCGTGAAGAGACGGGGGAAACCCTGTCTCAATTTTATTGTTTCCCCCAAAATATAAAGTGATGGTTCGAATCCTGAAAATTTTTCAGTGCAGACGATTAGGAGCAAGATAATCAAAAAGATCAAGGAGCTAAAGGGGCGCAGAAATGGCGCCGGCGCGATTCGTTTCGGCGCGAAAAAAATCGCGGCGAAGCGTTCGGCGCGCCTGAATCAACACGCGCTCTCGCCCGAACAGCAAGACGAAGAGCCAACGCCGGTCGAATTGTTGATCAAAAAAGGCAAAGACCAAGCGTACTTGTCGCAGGATGACATTTTGCAGGTCTTTCCGGAGGCAGAGACGAATATGGAACAACTCGAAGAGTTGTATATTGTCCTGTTCAATGAAGGCATTCCGGTGATCGAGCCGGAAAAAGCCGCGCTTCCGGAAGAGGTCGAAGAAAAAGAAACGGTCGCGGAGAAGAAAGAAGAATTCGATCTCAGCGCGATCGGCATTGACGACACGGTCAGTCTTTATCTCAAAGAGATTTCGCGGATTGCGCTTCTCACCGCCGCGCAAGAAGTCGAATACGCGCGCGGGATGGAGACTGGCTTAAAAGCAGAGGCGCGGCTCGAGCGCAATTCCACTGCGCCGGAACGTAATCGGCTAGAGAAAAAAATTCGCGAAGGCGAACTGTATCGGCAGAAGCTGATCAAAGCGAACTTTCGCCTCGTCGTTAGCATCGCGAAAAAATATATCGGGCGCGGTGTCTCGTTCCTCGATCTGATTCAAGAAGGCAATATTGGCTTGATCCGCGCGGTCGAAAAATTTGACTATCATCGCGGCTACAAGTTTTCCACGTACGCGACGTGGTGGATTCGCCAAGCGATCACGCGCGCAATTGCCGATCAGGGGCGCACCATCCGCGTCCCGGTGCATATGTGCGAGCGCATCAACAAATTGACGCGCGTCTCGCGGCAGTTGGTGCAACAATTGGGCAGGGAGCCAACGAGCGACGAAATCGCGAAGGAACTCGGCACGACGCCGCGCAAAGTCGAGCGCATCATCAAGATTTCGCAACGCCCGCTGTCACTCGAAATGCCGGTCGGCGAGGAGCAAGATTCGCATCTCGGCGATTTCATTCCGGACGAGATGACGCTCGGTCCGACCGACGCGGCATCGCATCAACTTTTGCGCGAGCAAATGGAAGAGGTGCTGACGTCGCTCAGCCCGCGCGAAGGGCGCGTGTTGCAGTTGCGCTTTGGCTTGAAGGACGGCAAGAGCCACACGCTGGAAGAAGTCGGCAAAAAATTTGGCGTGACGCGCGAGCGCATTCGCCAGATCGAAGCGAAAGCGTTGCGCAAACTGCGGCATCCGTCGCGGTCGCGCAAACTGCGCGATTATCTGGAGTAAAGCAAGACCCCCAACATTTCGTTGGGGGTCTTTTCATTTCCGAGATCGTTGCGTGCGATATTGCGCTTTTGCTTCGCGAAGAACCGGCGAAGGCGACTGAATGCGTTTGTTGGACGCAGTTGTTCGTTGCAAAATCACGCGCGCCTTGCTTTTGCCAACTCGATATGGCTGTAAAAGAATCTCGGCTGAGATGCCTAGCCCTTGATGAAGTTTGCGGATCGTGCCTAATGAAAGTGCGCGTTGCCGATTCAGAATTTGCGAGACGCGCGCGCGACTTCCCAAGTACGGCTCCAGGTCACGGCGCGTTTGACCGCGGCTCTCCAAATGATAATGAATCGCTTCGATAGGGTCTGGCGCAGGAATATTGTAGCGTGCGTCTTCATACGAATCCACGAGCGTCGCCAAAATTTCCAAGCGATCACCTTCGGGCGTGTTCGGCGTGGCGTTAAAAAGGTTTTCTATTTCCTTGAGTGCGGTTTGATAGTTCGTTTCTGTTTTAATCGGGCGAAGGTCTTGCATGTGATTTGCTCCAATCAGATCGCGGGCGCATCGATCGCGTCGTATTCTTGATGGGTCCCGACAAAGCGAATATAGACAATGCCAAACTGATACTGAATCGCGACGATCACACGATAATGATTTCCTTTGATATTGAACACGACGCGGTTGTTGGCTACGAAGCTTGCATTGCGATAAACACTCTTGATATCTGTTGGCGATTTCCATTTCGCGAGTTTTACATCAGCATACCAAGATTGAAGTGCTTGCCGGGCATCTGGATGTGATTCCCAATATTCTCGGAGCGCTTTGCGAGATATAACACGCACGACGGATATTATAACGCGCTGATAGCAATTAGGCAAGCGTTGCCTGCAATAAAATCGCTCTGCGCGCGAGCGCATTCGCCAGATCGAGGCGAAAGCGTTGCGCAAACTGCGGCATCCGTCGCGGTCGCGCAAATTGCGCGATTATCTGGAATAAACAAAAACCCCGCTCTCGAAATGAGAACGGGGTTTTTGTTTTGCTGGTTACGCAGCCAGCGGATAATACGGCGATGGCAAGGTTGGGTAGACGCGGCAGACATGCGCGAATACGGCGGCAATTTTTTCGGTTACGTCAGTTTCACTAAAGGTAGGGAAAGGTAAGCCAATGTCATCTCGCCACAAGTAATTGTGAATCGTGATTTTTACTGAATCGCGAGTCGCTTCCTTGTCGCGCCAGTGGTCAATCTTGAGTTTCTCTTTTTTAAGTGTAGCGAGTAACTCGACGGCAACGATTTTTATGTGCTTGATATCTGCCGTGCTCAAATCCGGTTTATTGAGCAAGTCGAAAATCGCAAGCGTCTCTTCATCCAATCCTTCTCGCACCGCGCGCGTTTCTTCCTCGCTCAATTCCTCCACGAATTTCAACAACGCTTCGAAGGTTGCCTCAATGGTCGCGCGATCCTTTTCGCGATTGTACGCGGCGATGATTTCTTCGTAGCGTTCTTGATATTCGGCGCGCAACGGATTCTGCGCGAGCAGTTTTTGTAGGCGCTTCTCAACGACTTGGCGCAAATTCTGCGTGGTCGTGCGTTGGGCGCGACTGCGCGCAAATTCTTGGCGCAAGCGTTCAAAGTCAATCTTGCTAATGTCGTAAATGTTTTCACGCTTGTCAGCCGCCACATAAGTGCGCGTTTCGATTGCCTTGTCTATTTCTTCATGCAGTTGGCGGATAATATCGCTAATGTCCGCGTGCTCGGTGTCGTCTTGCAAACTTTTGTATACGATCTTGATGGCGTCCACCGATGCACGGTGCGCGTTGATGCCGGCAAGTGTGAGGCACGCTTTGTATTTGCTGAACACAGCGCGGCACATTATCTCAAAGCGTTTGCGCGTTTCGTCGTTCTCGTTCGCGGCTTCTTTCGCGGCGAGAATCGCGGCATTGCGCGCAAATCCAGTCGCGCGAATAATCGAATCGAGTGAGGCATTGCGCGCGGAGAGATAATCGCGGACGAGCGCAATCGCTTCAACGAGTTCGCCGAGCAGTTCTTTTTCTGGCTTGGTCGGGTCGGTCGGGGTGTCTGTGCCGCGCGCATCGTCGCCCGTGCCCGCGAATGTGGCGAGCGCCATTCGCAGATTTTTCAAGATACCGCAGTAATCCACGATCAAGCCGTTCGTCTTGCCTTCGTTGACGCGATTTGCGCGCGCAATCGCTTGCATCA
>Ga0247727_10013878_pt1 | contig 13489 bp, 13 predicted proteins | sample WisWelCaveWW1625_FD_202498 | JGI IMG/M metagenome (GOLD analysis project Ga0247727, IMG submission 202498) | Biofilm microbial communities from Wishing Well Cave, Virginia, United States - WW16-25 | ecosystem: Environmental > Aquatic > Deep subsurface > Groundwater > Cave microbial mat | place... | reverse complement strand
CACACTCTCCACATTTGTACCTTTGACTGCCTGAGTGGTTATACCCGGCTTTGCTTTGACTCCAGTTGGTGCCACATGTTGGACATTTCATCCCCTCATTTTACTTCCTATCTTGGACACTCCCAAGTCGCCTGTGCGGGGTGTTATACAGCGGCGTGCTGTATAATTACCGATATACAGCATTATACGCCCAAGTTTTCCGAATAGGCGGCGAAATTCCATCAGCCCGAATGAAAAACGTACAAACCACCATGAAAATCGAATCCCTCACCCTCCATCACATTTCCATGCCACTCGTCGCGCCGTTCGAGACCTCGTTCGGGCGCGAGACCGTGCGCGAGTGCATCATCGTTGAATTGCGCGCGGAAGGACTCACTGGCTACGGCGAGTGTGTCGCTTCGCGCGAGCCGGGTTACAACTACGAGACGACCGGCACCGCCTGGCACATCCTCAAGGATTTCATCGCACCACTGGTTTTGGGGCAGAACGTGAAAGACGCGCATGATATCCAATCGCGCGTCGAGCGGATTCGCGGACATCATCTTGCAAAGGCGGGAGTCGAGATGGCGTTGTCGGATTTGCTCGGCAAGCGCGACGGCAAATCGCTAAAGGAGATGTTCGGCGGGACGCGAGATCGAGTCGAGGTGGGGGTCTCGATCGGGATTCAAGAGTCCGCCTCAGTGTTGGTGCGAACCGTTGAGTCGTATTTGAGTCAGGGTTATCGGCGAGTCAAGATCAAGATCAAACCGGGGCGCGAAGTCGAAGAGACAGTCGCCGTGCGCAAGGCATATCCAGATTTGCGTTTGCAGGTGGATGCGAATTCCGCGTACACGCTCGAGTCCGCGCAGGTGTTAAAGCAGGTTGATGATTTGAATTTACTGTTGATCGAACAGCCGCTGTTCGAGGACGATATTTGGGATCATCGCCTGTTGCAAGCAGAGTTCAAGACACCGATCTGTTTGGATGAAAGTGTGGTCTCGCCGCGGCACGCGCGCTACGCGCTGGAGATGCAGGCGTGCAAAATTATCAACATCAAACCCGCGCGTGTGGGTGGGTTGAGTCAGGCGATTGCAATCCACGACCATTGTCTTCCGCAAAACGTGCCCGTGTGGTGCGGCGGGATGCTGGAAACGGGAATTGGACGCGCCTCGAATCTCGCGCTGGCTTCACTGCCGGGCTTCGTTTTGCCCGGCGATATTTCCGCCTCGGATCGCTATTATCACCGCGACATCACGCACGAACGATTCGTGTTGAACGACGACAGCACGATCACCATACCGAACGGTCCCGGTTTAGGCGTGACCATTGACCAAGCCGCGCTGAAAGAATTTTCCCTGGCTGAAATTAAATTGAAAGTTTCGTAATCTCGAATCATGTGGTGGTCGGGTAGGGCGAGCGGTGCACTGAGCCTGTCGAAGTGTGCTTGTCTCGCCCGTATCGAGACTACGAATCCAGGCACAGGAAAGTTATTGGTGGTCTCGATACGCTCGCAAAGGCGGCTCGCTACTCGACCACCGGACTATTCTTGAAACAAGTGAATAATCGAGGGCGGGTTATAATCCCCTCGCCATGAAAAAATATTATTCATCGTTATTTGTATTACTCCTGTTGCTCTCATCCTGTGCGCCGCGCAACGAATCGAATCTCCAATCTCCGGTCTCTTCCCCAACAGCGCCAACCTCGTTAACTGCATTCACGCCTGCGATCACTAACTTTCACATTGGCGAATCGGTGCCTACCTCTTTGCGTGAGCAAGTGCAGAATCTGAATCTACCAAACTTCATTCTCGACGCGTCGCCTTTCGTCCCGTCTAATTCAAGTCTCAACGAAACAAAAATCCGATGGGTCTACGCGTTGGTCGCGCCGTTCCCGACGATTCGAGATGGAGTCACCTTCGACGAATTGCACACCGCCTGGACTCAAAGCACGACTCCCTCTCCGTTCAACGGGATTCCGATCTTGATGGAGGCATCCACCCTCGCCGCGTTGACCGTCCTATGGGACGCGCCGGCCGCAAGTACGGTACGAATCGTTTCGACGGGTGAACTGCTCGACACGGCGTGGAACGAATCCACGTGGGCGATCATCCCATTCGAATCGCTCGAACCGAAATGGAAAGTATTGACAATTGATGGGCAATCGCCGATCCGAAAAAACTTCGACGTTTCAACATATCCGCTCGTTGTTGATTTCACACTTCAATCATCGAATAGTGTCCAATTACCAATTATCGCGAAGCATCCCTTTGGGACAAATTACGATTCTTCCAAACTAACCACCGTCATCCTCACTGGCGTCACCGCGCTCGTGCGCGCCACTGCCGTGACGATGGAATACAAAGGCGTGACGTACCCCGGCGAAAAAATCCGCGAGGTGTTGCGCGAAGCGGACATCGCCCACGTCAGCAACGAGATTCCGTTTTTCACTGGCTGCGAATTTCCAAAACCTGATGCATCGGGTCCGCTGGTGTTTTGCAGTGACCCGAAATATATCGAACTGCTCACTGATGTCGGCGCGGATGTGGTTGAACTCACGGGCAACCACTTCGCTGACCGCGGCGCGGAGGGGATGCGCGAAACGATCCAGATTTACAACGACAACGATTTACCCTACTTCGGCGGCGGCATAGATTTGCAAGACTCACTTAAACCCGCGTTGTTTGAAGTGAACGGAAACAAGATCGCGTTCATCGGGTGCAACAAACCCGATGTGGATCGCTTTCCGACGGCGCGCGATTTCCGCCCCGGCGCGGCTCCGTGTGATTTTCCGTACCTCCAGCAAAAGATCGCGGAATTGAAATCGCAAGGCTACGTCGTCATCTCCACATTTCAATGGAATGAAAGTTATGACCCGCGCCCCAGCCCGCAACAAATGGATGACTTTCGCCTGATGGCTGATTCGGGCGCGTCCATCGTCAGCGGCAGTCAGGCGCATTACGCGCAAATGATGGAATTTTATGGCGATGCGTTCATTCATTATGGTTTGGGAAACCTTTTCTTCGACCAGATGGGCGACCAGGATTGGATGCCCCCCGGAATCCGCCGCGAGTTTTTTGATCGCTACGTGATCTATGACGGTAAATTCATCAGCGTGGAAATGTTGACGGGCTTACTCGAAGATTACTCACGTCCGCGCTTGATGACAGACGAGGAACGATTTGGGTTTTTGCAGGAATATTTTTTTTACAGTGGCTGGAACGAGTTGATCCCCACCCCTACGCCCACAATCACACCGACGTTGACGCCAATGTCCATTCCCGCGTTTATTGGAACTCCAAAACCATGACCAATGGTGGGTATTTATCGTTCGGTCATGAACTTACAGTGTGCCGCATAATTAGACCTCTTGCAAAAGTGCGCTAGAGAGCGCACTTCTACACAAAAATAATGATTTTGTGTAGCGGACGTTCTCTAACGTCCGCTTTCGCAGATTATGACCATGACTTATGCAAGAGGTCTATTATGTAAACTTGTAGTTCGATCACCTTACACTTTCAAAATCGGGACGCTGATTCACGCTGAAAACGCAGACTTTTCCTTTTTGAATCAGCGGATATCAGCGTTTTTCTGCGTCCAAAAATCAATGTGTAAGGTGATCAGACTTGAAGTTTAGATTTTGGCTCCTAAAGCCATTCTAAAAGTTCACTTATTAATGAGACAAGCGGTAAAATGGTCATTGCCTATTAAGCGAAGGTAAGATCATAGAAAATTCCCTGCCTCACCTCACGGAGAACTCATGAATCAAAATCGAAAATTTTTCGGCATGACCATTCAACAAGTCGGCATTTTGGCTGGCTTGGCTGGGGCGTTATGTTTGATTCTCTGCATTGGCGGATATTTGATTTTTGGCGGCGGGTTGAGTCCAGCGGGATCGCAAATCCTGCCCACAGTGGAAGCGTCCCCCACCTTAGCCGTCATCCCCACCGTCACGTTCACGCCAGCCCCAACGCCAATCCCGTACGAACAATTGATACCCACCGGCTGGAATCAATTCCGCACAGCGCGAACGGAGATCTGGTTACCCGCCGGGTTCAAAGACACAAAACTAAAATTGCCGAAGGGCGCGATATGGGTTGCCGCCTCAGACCTGGTCATCACCCAGCCCGCTTCGAAATCCAACACCTTTGCCAAATCGGTTGTGATTTCATACGAGAGCATCACCACCGACTCGTTGAAATCCTTTGTGGACTTAAAGATTCAATCCGTTCCCTCGACAGCCCGGCTGGTGGATCGCGGCGTCAACACCTTGAACACCACTGAAGCCATTCGCCTGACCTTCGAGACGCGCGTGGATAACGCCGATGTCAATCAACTTGTTTATATTATTCAGGATGGTAATACCGTGTGGTACGTCCTTTTCTACGCCCAGATCAATGAATTCTACGAAAACCTCGAACTCTTCGATAACAGCATCCACACCTTTCGGCTTGTGAAGTGATTACGCCCGGCTCCGTCAAGGTCTCAGACCCTGACGGAGTTTTTTATTTTCAATCAAAATAGATATTCAAATCCGAACAGTCAAACCGATTCCCGCAGTTGGGACAGGTCACCTTGCAATTCTTCTCGTGCATCTCGCTCCCGCAGCGGTCGCAAATGTAGATCTGCCTGCCCCGCTTCGGCGTTTCCTCCCACCTGACCGGCTTCAACAGCGACCGGTCAAATTCTCCAATTCCCCGTTTCCCCAATTTCATCACTTCCTCGATCACTGCCTCTGCATCCTTTCGCAAATCCGCCACTTCAATCCCCCGGCACACGGATGGAAAGTCCTTCAACCATTTTTGGCTTCTGCCATATACCTTGACCGCGCCGTGGTAATTGCCGCGCGTGATGTGCAGGTACGCCACCCCAACTTGTAAAATCCCCCGATACAAATCGCGGACTTTGCTTTTTTCCTCCAGCCATGCGATTTCAAGCGCTTCATGCGCCTCAAAATATTTCCCTTCGTTGAATAGGCGCAATCCCTCCGCGGCGTGCGGAGGCAGTGGGGAATCGCAATCAACAATAGAATCGGTCATGGCGAGGGTGTTGGTAATTATAGCCGCAATGGTAAAATCCCTTCACTGCCATGCGCGCTTTATTCTCGAACAAAATTTGGATCGCCCTTTTATCCCTGATCGCGCTCGCGGCGTTGACTGTGCTCGCGATTGGGATGCGGGAAATATCCTTTCGGGAGGCACAGCCGTTCGGTCGGGAGGAATCGAGCGTGGTGCGGTCCGTCACCTTGGATGCCGTAACCACTGTCTTCTCCATTCCACTGCCAACGCAATTGATGATCTGGGGATTGTTTATTTTGATGTTTGCATTAGTGGGCATGATGCTTTCGCCCGAACTGCGCAAGAGATTGATCACGATTGCCATTCGCGTGGCGATCACCTATTGGGGGTTGTACCTGCTCTTTACGCGCTATCGGGAAATTCTCGCACAGATGGGTTTGAATCTCGCCTCGCCAGCGGGGGGCTTAAGCGAAGCCGCCAACGGAGCCGCGCTACCGGTATTCGAACCGCCGCAACCCGCCTCATGGGCGTTGTATTTGCTGGCGTTTGGAATCATCATTCTCGTGATCTTTATTGGGTGGAAGGCATATTCATTCTGGAAGGAAATCAACGCGCCGCCCGGCTTCGCAAAAGATCGCATTGCGAAGATCGCGCGGGCATCCCTGCTCGACCTGTCCTCCGGCAAAGAATCCACGGATGTGATTCTGAACTGCTACTATCGGATGGGTGACGCGATCTCGCATCGGAAGAGCATTGACCGTTCCGCCTCGATGACGCCGAGTGAATTTGCCTCACGGTTGCAAGCGGCGGGATTCCCCTTCGAAGCGGTGCAGACGTTGACCCGCCTGTTTGAGTCGGTACGGTATGGCGGGCGCAAATCAGAGCCGAGGATGGTAGACGAAGCGGTGGCAAGTCTCACCTCCATTTTGCAGTATTGCGGAGAGCCGGCATGAACCGCCGCGGAATATTCGCCCTGGTTGGCGTGTTTCTGGTTTCAGCGTTGCTGGCGTTTCCCGCGCGCGGATTCGTCAATCAGCTGGTGCTTGTGCCGATTTCGTATTTGCTGTGGTTGCTCAAGTTATTTTATCTTTCTGTGGATCAGGCATTGTGGTGGATTGGTGTCGTGCTGGTCGTCCTGTTGATTTTAGGGACCAGCCTGTTGCCGGAATTCAAGCAAAAAAGGAACTTGATCGAATATAAACGTCAGGAACGCGGCAATGTGGAAAGTCTCGCGCGCGCGATCCAAAAGTCGGACCGGGGAATTTACTTCAAATGGCTGGTGGCAAACCGGCTTGGCAAACTCGCGCATCAGATGCTTACACAACGGGAACCAGGCAAACCCCGTTCGGTTTTTTCGCCCCTGCAAGCCGATGGGTGGAATCCGACGGGTGAAATTCAAAACTACCTCGAAAAAGGATTGCACGGCACGTTCGCCGATTTCCCAAACACGAATTGGAACTACTTCCTCCCGCCGCAGAAAACCCAACTCGATCACGATGTGAACGAAGTGGTTGAGTTTTTAGAATCGAAAATGGAAAATAAATAACTCACTGTACGCAGTCTATGCTCGCGCGGGGTCTGCGACCCCGCGATGTAGCTGGAAAAACACGGCAGTCGCACATCGTACCCTTCAGAGTAGACCGCCTTCGAGCAAGAGCGCGTATCGAAACCAACGCAGACGATGGAGACCTCGTGGCAGATATAAAAAAAGTATCTACGGTTGGAAATCAAGTGATCGCCGAAGTGGAGCGTGCGGTGGTGGGCAAGCGCGCCTTGCTTGAAATGATGATGGCATCCGTGCTCGCGGGCGGGCACATGTTGCTCGAAGATTTTCCCGGGCTTGGGAAAACGCTGATCGCCCGCAGTTTCGCCAAAGCGCTCGGCTTGGATTTCAAACGCATCCAATTCACGCCCGACCTGTTGCCCGGCGACATCACCGGCGGATATATTTTCAACCGTGTGAAAAATAAATTCGAACTCCGCAAGGGACCCGTGTTCGCCAATATCATCCTTGCCGACGAGATCAACCGCGCCTCGCCGAAGACACAGTCCGCGTTGCTCGAAGCGATGCAGGAGGGGCAGGTGACCATTGAAGGCGAATCGCTTCCGTTGCCCGAGCCATTCCTCGTGCTTGCCACACAAAACCCGATCGAATACGAAGGCACGTTCCCGTTGCCCGAAGCGCAACTGGATCGTTTCATGTTGAAACTCACTGTTGGGCATCCCACCCTCGAAGAGGAAAAGTTAATTCTCCGCCGCCGCCGCGAACGCAAACAGGATGAAGTGGAATTACGCGAGATCACGAAAGCAAAGCAGGTGCTTGAATTACGCGAGGCAGTCGAGTCGGTTCACGTGGATGGCGATCTCGAAAATTACATCGCGTCGCTCGTCCATGCCACGCGCACGGATCGCCGCGTGGCTGTGGGCGCGAGCCCGCGCGGTTCGCTGGCGTTCCTTAAGATGGCGCGCGCCAACGCCGCGCTGAACGCGCGCGACTTCATCATCCCCGACGATATCAAACGATATGCCGCGCCGATCCTCACGCATCGCGTAATTCTCCAGCCTGAATATTGGATGTCGCGTTCGGTGAACGATGATGTTATCCGCGATTCCATCGAGAAGACCCCGGTACCGGTCGTTAAATAATTTGATCGTTTCGTAGTCAGGTTGCCGTGTCTAAGTCACTGCTGTTAGGCTTTATCATTTATGGGCTACTGCTCGCAGGCATCGCCTCGGTGCGCGGCGAGTTCATCGCGCTCGCGCTTCCGATTGTTGTGTACCTGCTTGCGGGGTTTTTATTTTCACCCGATCATGTCAAACTCGAAACGACGCGGCATCTCAGCGCCGAGCGCACGTCGCCAGACTCCGAAGTGACTGTGACCGTGACGATCACCAATCGCGGCTCGCATTTGGATGAAATCATTTTGCAGGACGTTGTGCCCCCCGATTTGACGATCCGATTCGGGCAACGTGGACACCTGATTCGGCTTGAGAAAGATTCATCATACACGTTCAGCTATCGCGTTGCAGGTCCGCGCGGCGGGTACGGATTCGAATCGGTGAAGGCGACGGTGAACGATTTCCTACGGATGACCAGCCGCAATGTCGAAGTGGAAGCGAAGGGACAGTTGTTCGTCTTCCCGCCGGTGATGCGCCTGCGTCACGTGGCGATCCGCCCAAGAAGAACGCGTGTCTTTGCCGGTTCGATTCCCGCGCGGGCAGGCGGCACAGGCACGGAATTTTTCGGCGTGCGTGAATATCAGCCCGGCGACCCGACGCGCGCCATCAACTGGCGGGCGAGCGCGCATCATGCGGAAGCAGACGTGTTGTATACCAACGAGTTTCAACAGGAGCGCGCCGCTGACGTGGGCATCATTTTGGATGGGCGCCTGCGGACGAACGTGGCGCCATCGCGCCATGCACGCGGGCCTTCGCTGTTCGAGTATTCTGTGCAAGCCGCCGCCGCGCTCACTGACGCGTTGCTCGCGCAGGGCAATCGTGTGGGTTTGCTGGTGTATGCCGCGTTCCTGCGCTGGACATTGCCCGGCTATGGCAAAATTCAGCGCGAGAAGATTTTGTTTTCGCTTGCGCACGCGCGCCCCGGCGGCAGTGACGTGTTCGCCGATCTTGAACACCTGCCCACGCGTTTATTCCCATCTGAATCGCAGATCATTTTGGTCTCGCCGTTGCATGAAGATGATTTATCCCCGCTTGTGCAATTGCGCGCACAGGGCTATCAAGTACTCGTAGTCAGCCCGAACCCGGTGCAGTTTGAAGTTTTGTATCTGCCGAAGACTCAAAATGCCGCGCTCGCCGCACGCGTGATTCACATGGAGCGTTCGCTGATGATGCAACGCGTCCAGCGCGCGGGAATTCAAGTGTTGGATTGGGACGTTGCCGAGCCGTTCGATCAGATCGTGAAGAAGCGGTTGAGCCGCCCGCCCGCGTGGGTGCGCGCAATTTCATGAAATCGCTGGTGGTCGAGTAGTGGCGCATGCTCTTTGCGCCGCGTATCGAGACCACCTTGTAGCAAGATTATTTTTACTTATCAGTGGTTTCGGTACGAGCGGGGCAAACACCCGCTCTACTCAACCACCGAATTGAAATCATTATTCGAGGTTGAATTGACCCTGATCGCCTTCGTTCTCAGCGTACTTCTCGGAACTGCCTCGCTCGCAATCGGATATTCTCAAGCGGGTATGACCGATCCCGCGCGCTGGTTCATCCTGCTTGCCATCGTGTGGATTCTCGCACACTGGCGAAAGATATATTGGGTTTCATCCCTCGCATTTTTCCTCACCATCAGCGGCGCGGCGTACGGCGTGTGGAATGAACTCACCACCTTGTGGATGTTGCTCGGCGCGCTCGGCGGCTTGCTCGGCTGGGACCTCTCAGACTTTGCGCGCCGTCTAACTTACGCCGCGCCAACGGATGACGTGCAAGGTTTGGAAAGAAGGCACTTGGCGCGCGTAGGCGTGGTCGCCGCGCTGGGGTTTGGGCTGGCGTTTTTGAGTTTGGTGATTCGAATCAAGCGCTTGGCGTTTGAAGTTGCGGTGGGATTGGTGCTTCTCGCCGCGCTCGGCTTGACGCGGCTGGTGATGAGGTTGAGGAAATTTTAGTATAACGGTTGGCGTTACTGGCGCTGGGGCGGGCTGGGAAACTGCCTGAGAGTAGGAAAAACCTAAAGCCAGAAAAATGCTTCTCGAAGCCGCAGACTCCCAAAAATCCGCTGCGCGCTTTGTTAGCCCGCTTTCAAATGCGTAGAGTCTATACTTTCGTCATCCGAAAAATCTTGATGGAATCCTGGATTCCATAATAGGTCGAAATGTTCTTTGTAATAATCAAACATCTTTCCTGAATTGCTCTCCTGGATAAGCATGCATAATTGGTCTCGATATTCTTCTCTCTGCTTCGGTACGTGCATGGATGGACGATAAAGAACAACTTTTGCTATGCCAGATTTATTTCGCTTTGTGAACAATACCATAGAACAAGAGGGAATCAAGGAAAGTGCTTTTACCTCAAATGAGCCTTTGGGACGTTTGTAGTTTTTCGCAATCGTTTCCTGAATTTCTTGAATATATCTGCGACCTCTGTTAGTCGCCTGCGTGAATGGTTCAGGATTTTCCTGAGCAGAGCGGAGCAAGCGAAATGCTAAACTGTCATCTAAGAACATCAATACTCGTACTTTTAGACCATTGTTAACAGCTTTTGGAAAATCCACGCGCAACAAATCTAAAATATTAGGGAGACTATAACCAAGCAAATACAACGATTCGGAGGAGAACAAATGCGCTCCAATATCCAACAGGTTTTCTGGTTTACTTTCCATTTCCCAAAATATGGAATTAAGTCTTAACTGTCTTAATTCTTCAATCGATTCAGCAATTTTTTTGAGTCTGCTGTATCGTTCGACAACGAGGAACAAGGCAATTATTCCAATAGCACCTAAAGTCATACTCGGAATTCTAGAAGATATAAAGTCGAAGGAATTCAGAATCCCTGTGAAATCCAATATTGGAATCATGATACACACTAAGCCGATTAGAGCCAATGTGATTGTTTCCATGTGTTCTTGAATTTTCATGATTGCCCTCTCAATTACTTCCTTTCAGAGAATGCGGTCTAACGGCTGGCGTTACTGGCGCTGGGGCGGAGCGTGGACTCTGCTTGGGAGCAGGGAAAACTCGAAGCGAGGAAAATGCTCGAAAATGCCGCAGAATCCCACACGTCAGGTGCACCCTTTGTTAGGCGGCGGCATTTATTATGCGCCACACTTCGCCTACTGTACACTTTCATCGTAACAGACGAACTCCAACGAATTTCCTTCTGGGTCAGGGAAGTATAGCGAGCGAACATGCAACCATTCGTGTACAGTTGCGTTTACCCTTAGCCCCAAGTCCTCAAGTCGTCTTTTCTCGGATTCGAAATCTTCAAGCGAAACATTGAGCGCAATGTGATGGAGCGTCGTCTTTTCTTCGCTTAATTCTTCGCCTGCCTCAAAGAGTGCAAGATTCTGTGTATGACCGCCATAGCCCTCTGCGACTTTGAAGAAAACAAAACTCGCCTCTCGCCTCAGCACTTCGAGTCCAACCACTTCTTCGTAAAATTTGTACATTGCGTCAAGGCCTTTGACGCGGATTGACACTTCACCCAGTCCTTTGATACGGCGAACTGACTTGTTCATAACTTCTCCTTTGTGTGTGGTTGGATTCAACGATATTCTTCTTTTGGAAGATTGCTACGCACGAGCACATTGCTCTCTCACAGCAGATATATCAGAATTATGCAGAACACTCTTGTTAAACGAGCCGCCTAACTAGGGTTTAGACGGTCAGTTCCAACTAACTGCTTATAGACGGACGTTTCCATCTAAACGCCTAAGAGAGTGTTTTGAAATTCTGTTCAGGCGTGATTGGTTTGCCTTTTGAACAAAATTTAGCCACGAATTTCGCGAATTTTCACGAATTTTTTCCTTCACGGGCCAAACCTTTGTGTCCTGCGTGTCACTTCGACACTCCTTTCAGTCGCAGTACAAGCCTTTGTGGTGAATTATTAAACACTCTCTAATTCAATTAGGACGTTAGACGGTCATAGGTTAAAATTGAATGAGTGGATTATATACCTTTTGAAGTGATTACAGAAGTCCCTTCATTTCAACGATCTCTTCCTCCAACAACTTCCACTCAACCGTATTCGCGTTCATCGTGACCTGCTCAGGTGTCGTCGCGCCGGCGATCACGGAGGGAATGATATCCTTACTGAGCAACCAGGCAAAGGTGAGGTCGTGAAGCGTGTGTCCGCGCGAGTCGGCAAAGGCGCGGAGTTTATCGAGTTTGTCGAAGTTCGCATCCGTGAGTCGATTCTTCACGTACGGGCTGAACTCGCCGCGCGACCCGGCGGGAGGCGGTTCGCCGCGCGTGTATTTGCCGGTGAGCAATCCGCCCGCGAGCGGGAAATATGGCAGGATGCCCACGTTCGCCCATGTGCAATACGGCACGAGGTCGCGTTCGGCATCGCGCTCGAGCAGGTTGTAGTGCGCCTGCACCGTGACGAACTGCTCCCAGCCCATCATCTCGGCAAGCACGTTCGTATGCGCCAACTGCCACGCCGAAAATTGACTCGTGCCCACATAGCGGACTTTTCCCGCGCGGACGAGATCGTCGAGCGCGCGCATCATTTCCTCGACGCGTACCGATTCGTCCCACGCGTGAATTTGATACAGGTCAATGTGATCGGTCCCCAACCGATGCAGGCTGGCTTCGACTCCGTTCAGGATGTGATAGCGCGACGCGCCGACATCATTCGGTCCCTCGCCCATTTTGAATCGGACTTTGGTTGCAATGACGACCCGCTCCCTTTCACCCTGCAATGCCGCACCTAGAAATTCTTCAGAAGTTCCATCTGGTTTTCCATATACATCCGCCGTGTCGAAAAAATTGATGCCTTCATCCAGCGCGCGCCGCACGATGACTTTTGTGCCGTCTGCATCCACCTTGCCGCCGAATTGGTTGCATCCGATTCCGATGGCTGAAACTTTGACTCCTGCCTTGCCAAGATTGCGGTATTCCATTTTTCTCCAGAAATTCTACATTGCGAGGACGATACTCTTTCGTCGGGCAAAGCCTCGCCTTCGGCGTGCTTCGCGATCCTTGCAATGACGGTTCAACTTACTTCAACCTCTTCACCATTAAACACATGCCTCGACATAATTTTCGGTGCGCCCTTCAACGCCGACTCGGTGAAGCACATCTGATGCGCCAGTCGAATCAATTCTTTGATTTCCTCCACAGGCATATCTCCGTTGATCGAAAGCTCAATGTCGAAATCCTCGCAGAAGCCCTGCTGAGTGCCAGCCAGTACCGCGCCCTCCTCACGAAAATGTGCGACAACCCTGACTCGTTCGTCCTTCAACGTCAATCTCTTCTTTGCCGCAACCTGCGACACTTGGGAAAGCAGTCAGAGCGCGACGCCGGAGACGAAATACGTCAGCGGCGTGGGCGCGGAACTCTCGCCGCCCGGCATGTACGAGCCTTCGTCGGCGAAGAAAGTGAATTGCTTCTCGCCGCGCTGTCCCGCCACGATCTGCTTCTTCCAGCCCTGAACGGTCGTCGCTTCGGCGATGACTTCGATGGTGCGCTTGTGTTTGTTGTCCGTTGTCATTGATTTTTTTCCTGGATGTACGAGTGATCTGTCAGTATTGAGCAACGCAATTTTACCCTCACGGAGTAGATCTCTTGCAAAAGTGCGCTAGAGAGCGCACTGCTACACAAAAAATATTTTTTAGTGTAGCGGACCGCACTAAAGCGTCTAACGTCCGCTTTTCGGTGTCACGAATTGACTTATGCAAGAGGTCCAGTTGTCACCTTACATAAATCGGATTGCTATAAATCCAGCCGCGTTTTTTGCCGAGATATTTTCGGTAGACCTCCACACGGTAGACGCCGGGTTCAGTGACGCTGTAGGTGCACGCGTAGGAATTTTTCCACACACCGA
>Ga0247727_10013877_pt1 | contig 13490 bp, 15 predicted proteins | sample WisWelCaveWW1625_FD_202498 | JGI IMG/M metagenome (GOLD analysis project Ga0247727, IMG submission 202498) | Biofilm microbial communities from Wishing Well Cave, Virginia, United States - WW16-25 | ecosystem: Environmental > Aquatic > Deep subsurface > Groundwater > Cave microbial mat | place... | reverse complement strand
CCATGGATTGCCTCGATCTCAACCGTCAGGTGGGTCGGCTGGCGGGACAGTATTTGAGAAAATTTGCAAGATCACACGGATTGGAGGTGCCGGACGCCTTGATTGCCGCGGCGGCCGTCGTCCACCGGTTTTCCCTTTGTAGTTTTAACTGGAGACACTATCCGATGAGCGATATTGAACGCCATCGGATCGAATAATCATGCCGTACCATGTCTCTTTGATCGCCGGCGACGGGATCGGACCCGAAATCACCCAGGCCACGCGCGAGGTTCTGGAAGCGACCGGCGTGAAGATCGTCTGGGAGGAGGTCTTCGCAGGGCAAAAGGCGATCGAGAAGGACAACAACCCACTCCCCGAAAAAACCGTCCGCTCCATCAAAAAGAACAAGGTGGCGCTCAAGGGGCCCTTGGCGACGCCCATCGCGACGGGGTTCGCGAGCGTGAACGTGCTGCTCCGTAAGAGTTTCAACCTCTACGCCAACGTCCGTCCGGCCAAATCGATGGTGGGGATCACGAGCCGGTACAAGGACATCGACCTCGTGATCCTGCGCGAAAACACGGAAGACCTCTACTCGGGCATCGAGCACGTCGTGGCGCCGGGGGTCGTGGAATCCATCAAGGTGATAACGAAAAAGGCGTCGCTGAGGATCTCCGAGTTCGCCTTCAAGTACGCCAAGGCGCACGGCCGTAAAAAGATCACAGCCATCCACAAGGCGAACATCATGAAGCTTTCCGACGGGCTCTTCTTGGACTGCGCGCGTCGCGTCGCCAAAAAATATCCGCGCATCGAGTACACGGAGATGATCGTCGACAACGCCTGCATGCAGCTGGTCTTGAAGCCCCACCAGTTCGATATGCTTCTCCTGGAAAACCTCTACGGCGATATCGTCTCCGACCTGGCGGCGGGGCTGGTGGGAGGACTCGGAGTTGTTCCCGCCGGCAACTTCGGCGAGAAGGGCGCCATCTTCGAGGCCGTGCACGGGACGGCCCCGGACATCGCGGGGAAGAACAAGGCCAATCCCATGGCGTTGATCTTGAGCGGCGCGATGATGCTCGACCACTTGGGTGAAAAGGCCGCGGCGCGGAAGGTCCGGGCGGCGGTGGCCGGCGTCGTCAAAAAGGGGAAGGTCCTGACGAGGGATTTGGGCGGCTCGGCATCGACGCAGGAATTCGCGCATGAAATCATTCGGGCAATTGACCGTTCCACATCACGGGACTACATTGCCAAAATCAGCTAAATTTGGCATATTAGATGCGTGATTAAAGAATATACAAGAAAACTAAATCTTAACAGGCTCTTACAACACAAATCGTTGTTCCTGCTCGGCCCCCGCCAGACGGGAAAGAGCACGTTTCTGGCAAAAACCTATCCTCAGGCGCCCACCTTCAGCCTCTTGGAAGCGGATGTCTTCCGCGACTTGAGCGCCAATCCGGAGCTCTTGAGGCAGCGGGTGAAACCCTCGGACCGCCTCGTGGTGGTGGACGAGATCCAGAAGCTCCCAGTCCTCTTGGACGAGGTGCAGAGGATGCTCGACCTGAATAAGGGCCTCCGCTTTATCCTGACCGGAAGCAGCGCCCGGAAACTCAAGCGTGGAGGGGCCAATCTTCTGGCCGGCCGCGCGTGGACCGCCCACATGCATCCCTTGGTTTCCGTCGAGGTCGGTCCGGATCGACTCCTCGACCAGATCAATCGCGGCGGACTTCCCCCCGTGCTGGATTCGGCCCTGCCCCATGAAGACCTGAAGGCCTACGTGGGCACTTACCTTCAGGAGGAGATTCGCGCGGAGGGGCTGACCCGATCGATCGAGAACTTTTCCCGCTTTCTGACCGTCGCCGGCCTGTCCAACGGGCAGGTCGTCAATTTCACGAAGGCCGGCAACGACGCCCAGGTGCCGCCGCGAACCGTCCGTGAATTTTATCAAGTCTTGGAAGATACATTGGTCCTCCATCAACTTCCGCCTTTTCAAAAAACAAAAAAAAGAAAGCCGGTCGCCACGTCGAAATATTATTTCTTCGACGTCGGGGTCGCGAACCACCTGATGAATCGCCGCGAAATTTTGCCGGGCTCGCCCGAATTCGGCCCGGTCCTCGAGCATCTTATTTTCATCGAGATCAAAGCCTATCTCGACTACGAGCGCATCGACACCCCTCTCACCTTTTGGAGGACGCAGACGAAGTACGAGGTGGATTTTTTGATCGGCGACGGAATCGCCGTCGAGGTCAAGGGCACGGAACATGTCTCCGACGCCGACCTCAAAGGCCTCCGGAGCCTGTCGGAGGAAAAAAAACTGAAAAGGAAGATCGTAGTGAGCCGGGAAACGGCGCCCCGGACAACGGAGGACGCCATCGAAATCTGGCCGATTTCAGGCTTCTTGCATGCGCTTTGGCAAGGAGAATTCCAAGCGTGACCTTCTAGAGTCGAGAGCCCATATCATGAAGGAGATCCCGAAGCTTTCCGCGAACCAACAAAAGACGGACGTCGGCGGATGTGTCGTACGCCTTCGCCTCCGCCATGCGGCCGTTTCGCCTCATGAGATGGGCGAAGTCCCGTTCGGCATACGCCAGGTCCAATATGGCCTCCGCTAAAAGGATCCTGTCCCCCTTTTTCTTGGCCTCCCTCAAGTTCCCCTTTGCCTCCGCCAGCCGGGAACGGATCGCCGCCGAATCGGTTGGCAGACCTTCCGCGGGATGAAAGAAGGCCCGCGGATCCGATTTCAGCCAAAGATCCTCGACCCTCTGCCGGTCGTCTCTCGTGGGGGCCTGGACCGGCAAAATATGGATCAAATCGTCCTCGTCGATTTCGCGGCTGCCGGGGCGGCCGAAAGGGGCGCGTTGGAAGACGCGGGTCGCCCATCCCGCGAAGGCCGCGAACGGAGTGGAGGCCGCGAGCAGAAACAGGTCCCCCTTCAGATCCCGGGCGGCGCGCGTCTTTTCTTCCTGCGTACCGGCCGAGAAGTAGGAGACGCTATCCATGACCGCTCGGCCCAGGCCGTAGGAGCCGACACCGACCGCCACGACGCCGCAGGTTTTGATCAGGAGGTTGGGGAGACCGGACTGAATCATCAATCACTCCTTTAAAATTCTCCAATGGAACAACTCAGCTGGGATGCGTCATTTGAGTTGGACCTGGACCGGTGTGTATTTATGGATGTTGGTTCCGTCTCCCAACTGGCCGAAAAAATTATATCCCCAAGCCCAAACCGTCCCATCTCCCTTCAAGACGAGGCTATGGTTGCCCAATCCTGCGATAACGGTGACGTTAGTTAATCCGGAGACCTGGACCGGCTTGTTTTTATCGATATTGGTTCCATCTCCCAACTGGCCATACTTATTATATCCCCAAGCCCAAACAGTTCCCCCGAATCGACGAAGCGCAAGACTGTGACCCCCCCCAGCAGCAATTTGGTCATAAATAGGCAAATCAATAAGCTGTGGCCTGTCCGCACCCTTTATCCCTCTGAATTTCGCACCCTTGACCTCATCCACGTAATAGAAAGGGGGCATGGGAGTTACCCGTTCCGCGCCCGGCCGCTCTCCTCGGGTTTCCCCCGGGAAATCGATTTGGGCGGGTTGTTCCCTAGGAGCCGGCGCCTCCTCGGCGGGGACTTCATTGGGGAGCACAGGCCCCGGCTCGAATGTCCTTTGCGGCCCTTCCGCCTCGATCATCCTCTCCCACGACTCTTCGGAAAAGGCCGGCGTGGAGGTCGCAAAGAGGAGCCCCACCGTCAGAAGAATCGGGAGGAGGGTTCTATTTTGAAAGAGTTTCATAAGTCTCCTTAATTGACGGGTGCAAAACCGGACCATTTAGCCATCGGCAATGCCGTGACCATTGCGTCCCTTCCGACACTCTCGGCCAAGTCGTCTATTTGAGCCGCGGAGACCTCGAATTTTTGGTCCCCAAAAAATCCCGATCGGTTCGAGGCGCATAATTCGACGACGATTTGGAGGGACGGGCTTCCCTGCTGCGGAACCGGCTCTTCGAGCGAGACCTGCGCCGGTTTGAAGATCTCCTTCCACTCGGAAGAACCGATCGTGAAAACATAGGTGCATCTTCCCTCGGAGGCTTTCTTGAGAGGCAGCGCGATAAGCGAAGTGGGATACGAACGAGGTTTTGTAGAAACAGACTTGAATTGGTACATGAAAGTCGCCGAAGCCGGGCAAGTCACTTCTTTAGGTTTGGACAGGATGAACCCACCCCGGATCTCCTCGAGAAGGTCCATACTTTGCAGGTCCGCATCTACCAAAAGATATCGAGCCTTGGGGAGGCTGGGGTCGATAGTGGACGCCGCCTCCACATTGCCCCACAGGAAGTACGCTCCAACCGTGGCCGCCTGCACGACGGGTTCGACAGCAAAGAATGAGTTGGTGTTTGGCTCCCCCGAAGGGCATGGAGCGGGTTGCGGTAACGACGGTTTGTCGTAGTTCGAGTCGTCACGCGGCATGACCGCCGGACCTCGCTTGAGATCCGAGAGTGATTGTTCCAAGACGGTTTGGTCCGAGACCCGTTCTTCGACAGCCGCCGTCGGAGGCGTTTCGGCCAGGATTTCCGGCCGCTCCGCTTTTCTTTGGGAGGAGAATTTGTCAAGAAACCGGAATTCCCAGGCCTCGGCGTCGGCTGCGGGAAAAGAGACGGTCAGGAGCGAAACGATCATCAGGCCTTTGAGTAACTTCATACTAGAGTCTCCCTTCATACCGTGGGCGCGACCGCGGCCACGTTCGCGTCGGCGATCGCGATGGCGGCCGTGCTCGGGTTGGCATTCGTTTGAACATGGCCGGCGGAATCGAGGCTCAGTGTGTAGGGGTTCCCACCGGCGGCCTCCTTCGCCTCGGCGATGGCCTCTTTGCCGTTTGTCGGCGGTGGAGCGGGGTCAAAAGAATAGCCCATATCTTGCCTCCGTTAATTTGAGACGACCGGTTGGGAGCCGGGACAGGACGGGAGCGCGTACCAGTTGTTGGTCTCTTCGGCGTAACCGGCGAGCGACTCCTTCTCCGGCGAAATTGAATAGAAGTGGTTTCCGCTGTCGCCGTTGTAGAACCGGCGGACGAGCTTGCCGCCGCCTACGGAGGATTTCTCCGCGTAGAACGCGATCCCATTAAACGCATATCCTTCCGCACTGCCGCCTTCGGAGAGATCGGTTGTGTAGAGGCTGTCGCCGAATTTGCTGTTGTAAAAACGGTAAACCGGTACGCTTTGGCCGTCGGCTTTCGGATATTTGTAACCGCAAAATTCGACCCCTTCGTCGGTCAACCCGGCCCCCTCATCCTCGGTGACCGTATAGAAATGATGGACGCCGGTATAGAAACGGTGCACGGGAACCGGCGCATTCTTAAACGCATTCGGCGCCGGCGCGTACCAGCCGATTCCCACCCACGAGAACTCGGGAATCGTATTCAGCACGGAAGTGATTTCGCTGAGATCCGTCGTGTAGAGGTGATTGTCGGTGCTGCTCTTGTAGAGGCGATAAACCGGAATCGCATTGACCCCGTCTTTTTTGGCGTCCGCCTGGGATTTATAAGAGTAAAAAACGGCGCCTTCGCCCGCTTTTCCGCCGGACTCGGAGAGGTCCGTCGTATAGAAGTGGAGGCCTTTTTCGCTGACGAACCGGTAAACGGCGACGCTGTTCGAGGCTTTGGAATTGAAGGCATGGAAGCCGATCCCCTGCTTCATATATCCCGCCAAATTTTCGTTCTCCCGCCTCGTCGTATAGAAGTGATCGCCGGTCTTGTTATTGTAGTAGCGATGGACGATATCCGGCTCGGGAGACAACGTCATGCTGTGTCCCAGCACATAGGACTCCGCGTCTGTCGTTGAAGCCGACGTCGGGGGCATCGGCACGTCGGCCCCCTTGATGGTGGTCCCGTCCTTCGTTGGAGACGATGCCTCGGGAGGAAGTGAGGAGGGGGATGCCGGAGCAGCAGGAGGTGGATTCTTGGCCGCGAGTTTCTTGTTGGCCTCCTCCATCTCCTTGAGCGCGGCCTCCGACTTCTTGGTGAGCTCCTCGATCGTCGCTTCCAGCTTTTTAATCTCTTCCGCCTCTTCCGGCGTGTCCGGTCCGTGGGGATCGGCGTCGGGAAGCGGTCCCGTGATGCCTTCGACCTGGGTCGGCGTTGCCGCAACGGGCGGTGATTCGCTGTAATACTCGCAGCCGACTGATCCGGCTAAAAGAACGAGCGAAACGATCGTCAGACTTTTCTGTAGCTTCATAATGGTTCCCCCTATGCCGTTAGTCAGAAGCAAAGGAGGTGCCAGAATTCGGCTCGTGGAAAAATCGAGGCTTTTTCCGGCGATGTCGGTTGGCAGTTACAAAGTTAGCCGTTTTTTTTGTTCCCTCGCGCACAAGATGTGTCCGTCCGACGTTATCGGATTGACGAATTTTCGACGGGGGTTATCGAATATTCGACAGTTTGAGTGGAGAGGCGGATCGTTTTTTAATTTTAAAAAGAAAGGCAACTCCCCAAGCCGGAGGAACCGAAAACTGTGATATATAAGATTATAAGATAAGGAAGAGTGTGACCCGACGACGTCTATCCATCTTCGGATTGAGTCTAGCCCTCTGGGCCTTTGCGGTCTCTCTCATGGCCTGCCAGGCCATGGCGCCGGGCACCTTCTCGGCCAAGAGCGGGACGTCGTCGGAAGAATCTCCCTCCGCTCCGAAAACGGACGACGAGTTGAGCCCGCCTCCGGCTTTGCCGCCCGAGGGAGCCGGTCCCGGTTCAAGCCCGACAAAATCACCGGCGGTCGGCGATGTCCCGGGGCCTGTGCCTATTTCCGCTCCGGCGACCCCTCCGCCTCCGTCAGGGGGGCCTGAGCCCATGCCGATTTCCGCGCCGCCGGCCGTTCCCTCTCCCACCGGGGGACTCGGGCCCTTGGCGAAGGCCGACGACCCGATGGGCCCGCGCTCCGACAAGGAAGGCGCCGGCGTCTGTGGGACGACTTTGGCCGCCAAGGAGACCCGTTTTCTGATCGGCGGCGACAAGTCCAAGCCCGTCAGCCAGGACGAGGGCAACCCGACCCGCATGGAGATCAACTCCGGCGAGAGTTTCCAGGGCCAGTTCTTAGCGGAGGCGAACGCCTCCTGTCTGTCGGATGAGGAGGGTTGCTACCAATGGACGGACCGTCTCGAGGGATACGCGCGCGTGATCGTGACGTCTTCTCCTGGCGAAGCCTCTTATATCGATCTCCCCGTCGTCTTGAAGATTGAGATGATTCCCTCGGGGATGATGGATTATATTCAGAAACGCTATAACGTTTCCGTCGAGGGCCTTCCCGTCGGCTGGGGCGCGACGTTCAAATTCTATTACTACCACCTCTTCGGCTTCACGAATAAGGACGTCTTGACCGGCATCGAGGAATGCCTCCTCCGCGCCATCCCTCCACCGGATTATTCCCCGACGCTCGCGCCTTACACCAAAACCGTCCAAGACCATTTCAAACTGGAGATGGACAAGGAAGCCAAGGTGGTCTTTCCCTTAGGCTTCATCTCCGTATCGACGCTCGTCCCCGTCACCAAACCGCCGCCGCCCGGCCTCATGGACACGTTCCGCGGACTCTGAGCGCCCGCGCGACGGCCGCGAACGAGAAGGCGATCAGGACGGCGTCGAACGGGAGATGGATGCGCGGGTCCCCCAGATAAACGTAAAAAGTAGCCAGCAGGGCCCCGAGCGATAATGTGACCAAGAGCCACGGCGCTTCCCGGGCTTCCCATAAACTCTTTCTGAATCCCAGAACGGCGACACCCGCCAAGGCAGGCAGAAGAATCAGCGAGAATCCCTGGCTGAAGGCACGAAGCCATTTTTGGGCCGCCCCGGAGGGCGTGTTCCAAGCGGGCCAGTAGTCCTGTAGGCCGAGTCCCAGCCCTTCCTTGATGTTACCGAACGACCGTAAGAGCGAGCGCGGCTCGTCCCAAATCTGCTTCAGCCCCTCCTTGTAGAAATGGCTTTCGTCGAAGAGAGGGACGGACGTGTGGACGTCCTGTCGGGGACCGTAGCGGCGCATGTTGGGGATCGGCCCGATGTGATACTCGCCGTAGTCTCCTTTGTAATGGATGATCCGTACGGGGGCGCGGGCCAGGTAGAAGTTGAGCCCGCCGTTGGAGGCGAGACCCGACGGCTTGCGGAGGAGGATCGAATTGTGGACGCAGACGGCGAGGATCAACGGGAGGCTCACGAGGACGAGCGGCCTCAGCGCCTTCCACGCCGCGCGCCGGTCCCGGCCGAAGGCCGCCCAGAAGTAAAAGGGCAGGGCGGCGTAGAGCAAAATCATATTGGGCCGGATGACCGACAGGGCCGAGAGGGCGAGCCCGGCGAAGATGAGCCGGCGGCGGTCCGACGGTGAGTCAACGCTCAGGAGGATCCAGAAGGAGAGGGTTGTGAAAAAGGCTGCCGGGACCTCCGTCAGCACGAGGCCGCCGTAGTAGATGTGTGGAAAATAAAGGGCGTTCACCAGAAAGACGGCGAGCGCGACGAAGCGGGACTGGGTCAGCCTCCAGGCGATCGAAGCGGCGAGCACGCAGACAAGACCGCCCATCAGCGACTGAAGCACGGCGATGGGCGCGAAATGGCGGCCCGTCGGGTCGACCAGGGCGAGAAGGGCGGGATAGCCGACCGGAGAGAACGTGTCCCAGACGCCGAAGTGCAAAGCCCTCAGACGGTCGGCGTGCTTCTGGTAGACGAGCATGTCGGAGAAAAGAAAGTTTCCCGGCGGATGGACGGCGAGAGCGAACCAGAGCCGGAGCGCCGTGGCCGCGAGAAAGCCCCAGAGAAATCCAAAACCAGGCAAGCGATTTCGTGGAGCGATCATGAAAGGTGTGATAAAGTAACAAAAATTCGCGCCAATGAAAGACCTCTTTCAAACGATCCGCCTGCATCAATGGACCAAAAACCTCCTCGTCTTCATTCCGATCATCATGGCACACCGCCTGGCCAGCCGGGACCTGCTTCTCAACGCGGGTCTGGCGTTCGCGGCCTTCAGCCTTTGCGCCTCGGCCAGCTACATCCTGAACGATTGGCGGGACATCGAGCGCGACCGGAGCCATCCCAAGAAGCGGCATCGTCCGCTCGCCTCCGGTGCCGTCTCCGTGCCCGCGGCCTCCTTACTCGCCTTTTTTCTCCTGGCGGGGGCCGGCGGGTTGACGCTGCTGCTGCCGCGTGATTTCGCCTGGGTCCTCTCCGTGTATGTTTTTTTCTCAGCATTCTACTCGCTCGCGCTCAAACGCGTGGTCCTCATGGACGTGATGGTCTTGGCGTTCTTCTACGCCCTGAGGATCTTCGCGGGGGCGGTGGCGATCGGCGTGGAGGTTTCGTCCTGGTTGCTGGCCTTCTCGATCTTCATCTTCTTCAGCCTCGCCCTTCTCAAGAGGTATTCCGAGCTGACGTTTTTGAGCATCGATGCGGGCGCGTTGACCGGCCGCGGTTACCGCAAGGGGGATGTCGATTCGCTCGCGAGACTCGGAACGGCGAGCGGGCTTCTCTCCGTTCTCGTTTTGGCTCTTTACGTGAGCAGTGCCGAGGTGACCGCCCTCTATTCCCATCCTCGCCTGCTTTGGCTCCTGTGTCCGGTCATGTTGTATTGGGTGAGCCGTGTCTGGTTGTTGGCCCACCGGGGCGAAATTCCGGACGAGCCGATCGTCTTTGCGCTGAGGGATCGCGCCAGTTACGTCGCCGGCATTCTGGCAGGAGCCATTGTCTGGGCCGCATCATGACGGAAGCCTTTGAGTCCTTCGAATCTTGGGGGCGCTTTCCCAAGGTCCGTCAGGATGTCTTCCGTCCGGGTTGGGCCGCCGACCCCATCCCTTTCGAAAAGTTTTCGAGCGTTCTGCCCTACGGCCAAGGCCGCAGCTACGGCGATTCCTGTCTGAACGACGGCGGGACGCTGATCGTCACCGACCGGCTGAATCGATTGGCGAGTTTCGACGCCGAGGCCGGCGTTTTGCGATGCGAAGCCGGCGCGACGTTGGAAGACATTTTAGGCGTGATCGTGCCGCGGGGCTGGTTCCTGCCGGTCTCCCCCGGGACGCAGTTCGTTTCGGTGGGCGGCGCGGTGGCGAACGACATCCACGGCAAGAACCATCACAAGGCCGGGACCTTCGGCCGGTTCGTGCGGCGCTTCGAGCTTTTGCGGTCCTCGGGCGAGCGGCTGGTCTGTTCGCCGGCGGAGAACGCGGATCTTTTTGGGGCCACCATCGGCGGTCTCGGACTCACCGGCCTCATGACCTGGGTCGAGTTCGCCCTCAAGAAAATCCCCGGTCCGCACATCGACGTCGAGACCCTGCCTTTCCATTCCCTCGAGGATTTCTTCCGCCTCTCGGACGCCGGCGACAGGGACTTCGAATACACCGTGGCATGGTTCGACGGACTTTCGTCTCCTGAAAAATTCCGGGGCCTGTTCTACCGGGGCAATCATTCCGCCCCGCCGGACCGAGTGAAAGCGCCGTCCATGAATCTGCGCTTTGCGGTGCCCTTTAATTGCCCCTCCGCCCTTCTCAACCGGTGGACGCTCGGCGCCTTCAACCGCCTTTATTACGACTGGAACGCCCACAAACCGGCGCGGCATTCGGTGCCGTATCGGCCTTTTTTCTATCCTCTCGACACGGTCGGCCGTTGGAACCGCGTTTACGGACGCCGCGGGTTTTTCCAGTATCAATGCGTTGTCCCCAAAGGCGAGCCGGGACGCCGTCCGGTCGCCGCGGTTCTGCAAGAAGTGGCGAAATCCGGCCAGGGCTCGTTTCTGTCGGTGCTCAAACTGTTCGGCGACCGGGCTTCGCCCGGACTTCTTTCCTTCCCCCGCCCGGGCGTGACGCTCGCCATGGACTTTGCGAATCGGGGGCAAAAGACGTTTGACCTATTGGAGCGGCTCGACGGGCTCGTCCGGGATGCCGGCGGGGCCGTCTATCCGGCCAAGGACGCGCGGATGTCGGCGGCCAGCTTTCAGTCTTTCTTTCCGCGCTGGCGGGAGTTTGCGAAGTTTGTCGATCCCAAATTTTCATCGGGTTTCTGGCGGAGGGTGACTTTATGAAAAAAATTCTGATCATCGGCGCGACCTCCGCCATCGCCCGGGAAACGGCGCGGTGCTTCGCCGCGGCGGGCGATGCCTTGTTCCTCGTGGCGCGCGATCCGGAAAAGCTTACGGCGGTGGCGAACGACCTCAAGGCCCGCGGCGCGTCGCGCGTCGAGAGTTTTGAGATGGACGCGAACGACTTCGACCGGCACGGGCTGATCCTCCATGAGGCGGAGGAGATTCTGGAGGGTCTCGACATCGTCCTCATCGCCCACGGGACGCTCCCTGACCAGAAGGCGTGCGAAGCGAGCTTCGCGGAGACCGAGAAGGAGCTGAGAACGAATTTTCTCTCCGTCGTCGCCCTTGTCACGCACCTCGCGAACGATTTCGAGAAGAAGGGGGCGGGGACGATCGCCGTCATCACGTCGGTCGCCGGCGACCGGGGGCGGCCCTCGAATTACGTCTACGGCGCTGCCAAAGGCGCGACGTCGATCTTTCTCTCCGGGGTCCGCGCTCGGCTCGCCAAGTCGAATGTGGCCGTCGTCGACGTCCGCCCAGGTTTCGTCGACACGCCGATGACGGCGGCGATCAAGAAGAACGCGCTCTTCGCCTCACCGGAGGCGGTGGGCCGAGGGGTCTACAGAGCGATCCTCAAAAAGAAGTCCGTCGTCTATTTGCCTTGGTTCTGGCGGTGGGTGATGGCGGCGGTCCGTTTCATCCCGGAATTTATTTTCAAGAAAACGAGCCTCTAAGCAGAAGGGACGTCAGGGCTTGAACATCTCGATTGTCAGTCCCGGAATGAAGCGAAAATGCCGGTCGTTCCCCGTCGCCAGAACGGCGCGATGAAGAAGGGCCGATGCGGCGATCACGGCGTCAATGACCCGCAGACCGTGAGAAAGCGCGAATTCCTGGGTCAAATGGATAGCCTTTTCGGAGACGGCCGTTCGCGGGTGGAGAATGCGCGAAATGTTCTCGGCGACGAACGCCTGGACGTCCGTGAGTTCCTCGCGGTTGCGGCAGCCTTGGAAGAGCTCCATGATGGTCATGGAAGAAATCCAGCGCCGGTCCGTCTCGACGGAGGAAAGAAAGGCATTTGCGCGCGGATTGCCGCGAAAATACCAGACGAGGACGTCGGTATCGAAGACTACCGGCCGAAGCGCGGCTTTCTTTGATTGTCGAGCCATTGGTTCACGTCTTTCAGGTCGGAGCGGCTCTTCCACATGCCGAATCCCACCTCGCGAAAGGTCCTTTTGTCGGCCGCGGTGAGGGGGACGATCCGTGCGATCGGATGGCCTCGGTACGTGATGACGGGCTTTTCCCCCCGCTTGAGGCTTTGCAGGACTTGCCGGGAGCGGTACCGAAGGTCTTTGATGGAAATGGCCATAAAGCTCTCAAAAGAGACACTTCAGAGTATACACTTGTAAAAAGGGCTGTCAATAAGGCGGGTCTTTTTAGGGACGAATAATCCTTCAGAGAAGAAATTTCGCCGCCAGGCCGACGGCGAAAGGGACGGTCAGGTTGTCCGCCTCAGGAATCGGCAGGGACTCGACGACGGTTCCCAGGGCCGCCAGGATCGCGGCCTGCGGAGGGGGGACGAAGAAAAGAGCGACGATGAAGGCGGTCGCGAAATAGGCCGACGAACCCAACCAGGTCTTTTTGGGAGAATGAGGCAGTTTTCTGCGGCCCCACTTCATGCCGACCAAGGTCGACGGGACGTCCGCCGCGAAGATCTGCGAGAGGCCGACGGCCGCCGCCCAGGGGCCGAAGAGGTACGGCGTGAGGATGCCGGACGCGACGAGAAAAAGCGCGCCGCGCGAGAGACGGCCCCGCTCGGAGTCCCGCTTGGAGTTGTCGGTGAGCGCGGACAAGAACGGGACGGTTTTTCCCCGCTTCGCCAGGAATTCGACGAGAAGGTAAAAGGCGAGGAACGTCGTGAGAAGCCCGACGAAGACCTCGCGGTTCCACAGGAGCACGGGGATGAAGAAGAGCCCCGAGACGTGGACCGCTTTCCGCCAATATTCCGACCTTGGGATTTCCATGATTTAAAAGGTGTGGATCAGCGCCAATCCCGCGCGGCCGTTTCCAGTTGTCGGAACCAGAAAGAAATTCGAAAATTCCTTCTTGTGGAACTTGGCCGTCCCCAGCCCGATAAGCGTCCCCAGGACGGCGCCGGCGACGACATCGGAGGCGACGTGCTTGTTTGCGTCGATACGGCTCACGGCGATCGCCGAGGCGAGGAGATAGGCGGGAATTCCGTAGAGGGGGCCGTGAAAGACCTCGGTGACGGTGGCCAGCGCGAAGGCCCCGGAAGCATGTCCCGAGGGAAAGGAGCGGTCGTTCGAGCCGTCCGGCCGCGTCCGCTGCGTCGCGAACTTGAGGCCGAAGGTCAGGGCCATCGTGAGCGAAAATGCCTCCAGCATCGTTCCGGACGTGAGCGCCGCCTTCTCGGCGCCGACGAGCTTGGAGATCGTGAACGCGGTGAGCGTCGCGCCTCC
>Ga0247727_10013876_pt1 | contig 13492 bp, 7 predicted proteins | sample WisWelCaveWW1625_FD_202498 | JGI IMG/M metagenome (GOLD analysis project Ga0247727, IMG submission 202498) | Biofilm microbial communities from Wishing Well Cave, Virginia, United States - WW16-25 | ecosystem: Environmental > Aquatic > Deep subsurface > Groundwater > Cave microbial mat | place... | reverse complement strand
TGTCTTTGGCGCCAAGCCGAGCGGCTCTGCCCCGCTCGTTTCCTTCCCCGAAGCCGGACGTCTGGGGTGTGTGTTTTGTCGGCTGGGGGGTGAACTAGTCACCTATGACCTCGTCGGCAACAAGACCTCGGAGACGAACCTGGCCGGGCTCACGACGCGCTTCGAGCACGACGGGCTCTACCGCGTGAAGGCCAAGGTGCTGCCCGAGACGATGGCGGCGGGCTTCACGCCCGTGGGGACGCTCACCGAGCGCTACGTCTACGACAAGGTCGGCAACCGGACCTCCGTCACTGACCCGAACGCCCGCGTCACGAGCACCCTGTACGACAACCTGAACCGCCCGATTCGCACGACCAACGCCCTTGGCCAAGAGACGCGGGTGAGCTACGACGATCCCGAGGGCTCCCACGTCAACAAGTCCGAAGAGCAGGACCTGACCCGCGGTCTGCGGACGACGTTCCTCTACGACGAGCTCAACCGCGAGAAAGAGCGGCACGTCCATCTCGAGCCGGACGCGGCCGTGGACGCGAGCGTGCCCCGGGGCGTCAGCTACACCACCACCACGACCTATGACGACGCGGCCCACTCCCTCACGGTCACCGACCCGCGCGGCACGCTGACGAGGACCCGCCTCGACGGCCTCGACCGACCCTTTGAGCAGACGGTCGACCCGGACCCGGGCGGCCTGCGTCTCGTGACCCTGACGAGCTACGACGGCCTCGGCAACCGGAAGTCCGTGACCGACCCGAACGACCACACGACGCGCTTCCGCCACGACGGCCTCGGCCGGCTCGTCGAGACGACCGACGCCCGCGCCCAGACGGCCTCGATGGCCTACGACGGCGAGGGCCTGAAAACTAGCGAGACCGACCGCCGTTCCGTCACCCGCAACTTCACCTACGACAACCTCGGCCGGCCGCGGAAGAGCACGCTCGTCCCCGTCCCCACCATGTCGGGCGTGCACTGGAGCCAGGAAATCCGCTACCAGGACGTGGCGCGCAAGCGGATCGAGATCGACGCCCTCGGCCACGCCACGACCTTCGACCTCGACGGGATCGACCGCGTGAAGACGGAGACGGACGCGCTCACTCACTTCCGGACGTTCGTGTGGGACGGCGTCAACAAGCGCGAGGAAACGGACAAGCGCCACCACAAGACGCTGTTTGAATACGACGCGCTCAACCGCCTGACGAAGATGACCGACCCCAAGCCCCTCGACGGTCAGCTTCCCGAAGGCCACACGGTCGAGACGACGTACGAGGACGCGCTCCTTCGCACGACCACGAAGGACCGCGCCGGCTTCCTGACCCGCACGCAGACGGATCCGCTCGGCCGCGTTCTCACGGTCACGCGAGCGCTCGGAGAGCCCGAAGAAGCGGTGCTCGAGACGAACGTCTACGACGCCAACGGCAACAAGACCTTGGCGACGGACGCCGAGGGCAAGAAGACCCGCTTCGAATACGACACGGCCAACCGGCTGAAGGCTAGGGAGGACGGCTTCGAGACCACAGACGCCGCCATCACGACCTTCCGCTACGACGACGTCGGCAACCTCATCGAGGAGCGCGATGCCCGCTCGGCCGCTCTCGGGGAACCCTGGTCGGTCAAGCGCAGCTACGACGACCTGAACCGGCTGGAGACGGAAATCGACGGGGAAGCAAACCTCACGCGCTACGGCTACGACCCGGAAGGTAATCGCGATTCCACCACCACCCCCAAGGGCCAACTGACGACGACTCTTCACGACGAGCTCGGCAAGCCCTTCGACCTGACGCAGCCGCCTCCCAAGCCAGGAGATCCGGCTCTCGTCACGCGTTTCCGCTACGACGAGAACCGCAACCTCATCCGGATGGAGGACGCGGACTCTCGGGTCACGAAGCTCGAGTACGACGAGCTCAACCGGCTCTTCAAGACGACACGCGATCCCGGCGCGCTGAACCTCGTCAGCGAGACGACGGACTTCGACGAGGACGGCCATCCGCTGCGGATCGCCGAAGCGAACGGCGAAGTGACGCGCCAGACGTGGGACGAGCTCGGCCGGCTCAGGACGCGGACTCACGAGCCGCCGGCCGTGGGCTGGACCCCGCCCTGGCAGCACACGACGGAAGAGCGCTACTCCTACGACCCCAACTCCAACCTCGAGCGCGTCGAGGAGCACGACGTGCGGACGGGCGGCGGGACTCCCCCGCTGCGGGTGACGACGCGGGGCTACGACCGCCTCGACCGCCAGACGAGCGAGAAGGTCACGCTCCAGGACGGCAGCACGAAGAGCGTCACGACCGAGTACTGGAGGAACGGCCAGGTCAAGTCCGTGACGGACGCGCAGGGCGCGACGAGCTACACCTACGACGGCCAGGGCCGCGAGGAGACGGTCACGACCTCGGCCGGTGAGACGCGGAAGACCTACTACCCCGACGGCCTCGTCAAGGACATCAGCTTCCCGAACCTGACGAAGCGCGCCCACGGCTACGACAAGGCGGACCGGCTCCTGTCGATCGTCACGACCAAGGACGCGGCGACCGTGGCCTCGACCACTTACACCTACGACCCGAACGGCAACCGTCTCACCCAGGTGCAGCGAAACGGCGGCGTCGAGGAGACGAACACTTACACCTACGACGACATCGACCGCATGGCGACGGTGGCGTACGCGCCGGACGCGGAGCATCCGAACGGCCGGACGGTGACCTACGGCCACGACGGCGCCGGCAACAGGAAGACCGAAGTCGTGACGGACCCGCAGACGGAAGCCGTGCTCGAGTCGAAGACCGGCATCTTCGACAACGCGAACCGCCTCACGGAGCTCACGGACAACCTCGACGCGGCCCAGACGACGACGCTTGCCTGGGACCGTAACGGCAACCTCTTGTCGGAGACGAAGGCGAGCGTGACCACGATCTACCGCTACGACCTGCGGGACACGCTCGCCGAGGTGGAGCGAGGCGGACAGACGCTCGCGCGCTTCTTGGGCGACTTCGACGAGCGGCGGGTCTTGAAGATCGGCGACCCGGCGCGGCCGGGCGGCAGCGGCGTCCAGGAGTACGTCTACAATGGCAGCCGGCTCCTGCTCGACGTCGAGAACGGTCAGCCGGTCGCGCGCTACGAGTGGACGAACGAGGAGCTGGTCTCGCTCCTCCAAAGCGGCGGCCAGCGGCGCTACTTCGCGCTCGACGGGCTCGAGACGGTGCTGGCGCTCACGGACGAGCAGGGGCTGGCGACGGATCGACTGAACTTCGACGCCTGGGGCGTGCCGAAGGAAGGCACCGACTTCGGCACAAGCGGCAGCCGCTTCGCTTTCACGTCGCGCCGCTTCGACACCGAGCTCAATCTCTACTACGCCGGCGGGCGCATGTACTCGCCCACCATCGGCCGCTTCATCAGCCAGGACACGCTCTCCCTCGATCCCAACAACCCCGACACCTGGAATCTCTTCAGCTACGCCCGATCCAACCCGACGCGGTACGTTGACCCGACTGGCCACTTCTCCCTCGACCTCGAGGATGTCAGGCAGCTCGGAGAGCGTGCTAATCAAGTAGCGCTTGGCTTCGCTGACGCGTTCTCGAGGAACTTCAATCCTGTCTATCAGGGTCAGGACTCCTCCGATCGCGACTATCAGGCTGGGCAGATCGCGGGCCACCTCATCTCGGCACCCATCGCGGCTTTCGAAGCAGCGGTGGGCACAACGGGGACCATCGTTGGCGGCGGTGCAATCATCGCATCGGGCGGGGCAGCTGCTCTCACACCGGTAGGTGTGGCGACAGTCGCCTCGGCTGCCGTTGCGGGGCACGGCCTCTGGGCGATGAACCAGGCGACGAAGAACCTGGCAAGCAGCGTCAAGGACTACTCGCAGAGCAGCACTCCCGAAGGTACCGTCAAGGAATCGAAGCGCGGCCAAGGGAAAGCGTCCCCGCCCGGGGAAGACGCACAGGCACAAGCGAAGCCGACCACCGATCCAGCGGTCAAGAAACCATCGGTCACTGAGCCTCCGGCCAGAGGTGGTACGGAGCCAATCGAGAAGGGGAAGGCTGGGGTCGAAAAGTCGAAAGCCGAAGCTGCTGCTGCGGGTGAAACACTGGTCGGGGAAGAGATTACTTTCGAGCTGCCGAGTGGCAGAAGGACGCGGTCTGATCTCGTGGTCGTGACCGACGAGGGACTCAAGGTACGGGAAGCAAAGCAAGGCCCAACCGCCAAACTGACCGAACCCCAGAAGCAGATGCAGCAAGCGGCAAAGCAGGGCGACGAGGTCATTCCAAGGGGCAAGAAAGCACGTGAGGCGGGCCTGGCTCCTGACAAGAAGCTGAGAGTCGGTGAATTCGAAGAGGATCGACACAGGAACCCGTGATGGCTGAGAAGCAAAAGATCACTGTCGACTTCTTCACCGTCGATCGATCTAGCGACGAGTTCGTTATGTACTTGGTCGAGGAGGGACCTTGGGGTCAGGAGGCACTTGAGGGGCGGATGCGCCAAATCCAGGGACGGATCTACAAGGCTGTCGATGTGGCCATCGATGGTCACTTGGCGAAGGCGCACCCGGAGTCCCGTGGCAGCAAGGTGAAGATCCAGGTCGATCTGCATGGCAGTCCGCCATCTGCCGTTGAGGCTCTTGTCCAGAGGCTGGCGGACCACATCGCCAAGGCGGAAGAGTACGTGCGAGATGTCGCGGCCAGCGAACACATCAAGGGTTTACGTATCGTCGCGAGACAACTCTAGCCTTTGCGACTGCTGGGACGGGGGCGCCACACGGCAGGTCGATTCGCGCTCCCGAGCTTTCACTTGGAGAGATGTCGCTCGCCAGGGGCGACGCCGTGCCCGGTATCCCGCGTGCCGCGCGCCTGGACGGGCCTGGCACCCGTCGTGCTGACTAGCTTGACGGCGAGCACGCCGGTCGCCAGGCCCGCTGCCGCGCGCCGTGGCTCTGGCGCGCACGCCCGCGTCCCGGCACTCGCGGTGCAGGCCGAGCAGGAACGCGGGCACCGCTCGCGCCTGTACGCGGCCGTGCGCGCTGGCTACGGACAGAGGAGCGCTGGCCTGCGTGGCGCGCGTGACGGCACGTACGAGCGCGCGCCCCGCAGCCCAGCGGTCTCTCCGTTTTTAGGCCCGACCGGCTTGCTACGCCGCGCGCCTGGGAGGCGGCTGTCCCGCCGGCCGCGGCGCCGGCGCGCCAGCCGCCGTGACCGCGCGCCTTTGCTTCAGTGGAGCGCTCGCGGTCACGTCGCTCGCAGTGGTCGACGAAGTGGTCGGCGAGCGCCGTGCCCACGAGCGGGCTTGGCCTTGAAGGGGTCCGGCTCCGGCGCGACGGCTGGTTAGGGGCCGGCCTGATGGCTCTTCTGAGGAGCTCGGGCGACTTCCGATAACGCCTCGGGTTATTTCACCCCGAGACCGACGCAATGCGAGCGGCTGAATGCCGCGAGCGGTGACAGCCGGAGCCATGGCTTGCGTTCACGCGCGGCCGCCACCGCCAGGTGAACAGGAAGATGCGGCCGCGCGTGAACGTGGAATAACCGCAGCGTTTTTCGGAGCGACCCTTTACGCTCAGGGGAGCGGAAGTGGCGGAACCCGGCACGCGCCGTGCCGCCACCCCCGATCCGTTGACCACAGCCGACCTGCACGGCGCGTGACGGGCGCGACGCCCTCGGGCCGACCTGGACCGCGGGCCACAAACAGCCACAAGCCCACAAGCCGGCGCGGCCCCCTTCAAAGCAAGACCGCTCGCGGGCGCGGCGCTCGCCGCAGTCCGTGTCGACCACTGCGAGCGCCGTGCACGCGAGCGCTCCGCTGAAGCTCATGCGCGCGGCGCTGGCGCGCGGCGGAGCTGGCCGGTCGGGCCTTCAAGGAAAGATCGCTGGGCTGCGGGGCGCGCGGCGGCGGGCCTGGCGACCGGCGTGCTCGCTGCCGCGTCGGCCGCACGACGGGTGCCAGGCCCGTCCAGGCGCGCGGGATTGTCACCCGTCTGGCAGGCGCGGCCCCAGAGGATTCTCGCGGACAAGGATCACGCCGCGACAGCCTCGAAGACCTTGCCCGCCAGTTGGGATCAGGCACGATCGGTGCTCGGGTTCCCGCTCGTCCCGTGGCGGGACGCAGAGCTGCGCAGCCAGCCAGTGCCTCTCCACGCGTTCTTAGGCGTCTTGTGCCAGAGTCGAGCGAACGGAGGGCGACATGATCGATGGTGAAGCCGCACTGCTTGACATCGCAAAGGTGGCAATCGCCGTGACCGGGTTTACCGGCGTTGTAGTCACGTTTCGGCACCCTCGTGAGGCGCTTTGGAAGGCAAACGAAGTCGAGGGGCTGAAACTGCTCCTGTGGCACAGCCTGGGCGCGGTCCTGTTCGGTCTCCTGCCGTCGATCGCGTACCTGCGTTGGTCGGATCAGTCGCTGGTGTGGCTGGGTGGCAGCGCCCTCTTGGGCGCGTTTCTAGCGTGGCAGCTCCTGTCTAACATCGCAGCTGTCCAACGGGCATCTGCGCGCGGGTACCCACCGCGCGCAATGAAGCAGATGCTCATCGAGTACTTCCCCTTCACACTTGTGGCGCTCTATCTCCAAGTCCAGAATGCCATTTCGTGGCGCGCCAGCTTTGGATACACGCTCGGATGTCTCTGGCTGCTGATTGCGGCATCCCGACAGTTTTCGATCTTCCTGATGGATGTGAAGGTCGACCAAGGGACCCCTGCCAAGCAGCCGGGCAAGTAGACGCCTCAGCGCAGCTGCTCGCTACTCGGCTCGTCATGCAGAGCTCGTGACGGGGCGCGGGCGTGCGCGCCCAAGCCACGGCGTGCGGCGGCGGGCCTGGCGACCGGCGTGCTCGCCGTCGGGCTGCTCAGCACGACGGGTGCCAGGTCCGTCCAGGCGCGCGGGATCGCGAGGCGCGGCGTCGCTTTGCACTGCGCGTGATAGGCTCCAGGGGCGCCGAGGCCGATTCAGGCTGCCCGAACGCCCTGCTCGACCTCGTTCACCAGAGCGACGAGATCCCTGCCAGGTGGCTGCCGCAGAAAATGATCCGCCACCTCGAAGGGGTCCACCATTGCGTTGTGGTTCCGTGCTCGCGAGAATCTTCCGACCACATAGCGCAGAAAATACCGGGAGTCGGGGATCTCGTTGAGGAACCAGTAACCGCCGAGCCGTTGAACGAGAACCTCGCCGACTAAGTAGCCCACCCGCGTCAGAGTCCAGACGCGATCGTCCTCAGTTACCGCCTGATCACGCATAAACGCACCGATGGCAGGCAGGTACTCTTGCGGATTCGCCACGATCATTGCTGGCTGGGGCAGACCCAATCGTTCTGCGAAATCTGCCAGGACGGGCATCCGCTCCTCAAGGAACTCGGGGAGGCGCTCCAGTCGCTTGGCTTTGGTTGCTTCCTCGTCTGGCGTGAGCTTCCTGCCGTTCAAGGTCCTTCTACCTGCCGTAGTGAACGCCTACAATCCGCAGCCGCTGCAGCAATGCGGCCAGCTCAGCCGTCGGCGGCGCGTCGAGCGTGATGAAGCGGGGGTCGTATCCCGGCACGTGCCGGCGCAGCCAGACCTCCTTGTGCATCTGCTGCTCGATCTCGGCGCTCAGCGGCACTGATCCCTTGACGGGCTTCCCCCCGACCGTTCGCCATGGCAGGTAGGTCTTCACTTCACCGGCCAATACGCCTCCAGCTGAGGTGTCAACGGGAGCGTCCACGAAGCGGCCGCCGGTCCCCGTGATTGGGTGCGACCCTTCGACGGGAGGCACCGGGTAATGTCGCCGCGAGCCCGCCCCGTAAAGCTCACGCACGTACTCTTCACCTGCCGCGGCACGCACTTCACCACGAAGCGATCGCACCTCTGCAAGCGTCCTCGTTGTTGGGTTACCAGCGGTCAGCTGCCGCTCCGGCCCGATGTAGCCTGCTCCACTGCTTGGGGCTGCGGCTGGAGCGGTCGGACGCGCCTGAGCTGCCGGTTTGATCGCCGACTGGACGTTGACCTCAGCCGTCGCGGCCGCACCTGCAGCCGGCGCGGGCGCCTCGGGTCTGATGCTCTGGCCCTGCTCAGCGATGACACCTGTCTTCTCGGCTTGGCTGGGCCCGGCTCTGGCTGGCCCGCGAGCCTTGTAGCCGGCGTATCCGCCGACTGCACCCATGGCCCCGGCGAGCAGGTAGTCCCTTCCCCTGACCTGGTCGAGCGTCTTGGTCTCGGTCCCGTAGATCTCACCGAGATCGGAAATGCCCTGGCCAGCGATACCGCCCGCAGCGCCCCATGCCACCGCGGCGGCCGGGGTAGCACCCATCGCTCCACCCGTGCCAAGGGTCAGCGCCGCTTGCGTGCCCGAAATCGCGACGTTGGCTCCGGTCTTCGCGTAGTACTCGGAATCTGAAATCTCGCCCCGGAGGTTCTGGTCGACCAGCTCGTCCTGGCGATGCAGCGCGCCAAAGCTGATGACGTCCAGCGTCTGGTAGCCAGCCTCCTTGAAAAAGGCCTTCGTCCCGGCAATCAGCCAGTGACTCGCCTCGTCGGTGCTCTTATTGATCGACTGATCGAGGATCTGCCGCGCGATGTGGCCTGTCGGATCGACGTACCGCGTCGGGTTCCCGCGGGCGTAGCTGAACAGGTTCCAGCTGTCTGGGTTGTTGGGGTCGAGGCTGAGCGTGTCCTGGCTGATGAAGCGGCCGATGGTGGGCGAGGAAACGTGGGTCCGACGCTGTCGCGCCGCTCCCGACCCGCCATCCCCGGCGCGCTCTTGGCCTTAGCGGCTGCTCATACCCGGTGCGAGCACGCAGAAGTTGATCGAAAACCCCAGACGCGAGTTTTGGCTTAACTCAATCGCGGCGCCGAAGGAAGGGCGGCGCTCCCGTCAAGGTTTTCAAGGGCGGCTCCCCCCGCATTGCGGGGCAAAGGGATTTTACGTCGGCGGGAGGGGCGAAGGAAGCGGCTAAAGGAAGGACGTCAGCGGGTCAGCGCGCCTTGCGCCGGCTCTTACGCGAAGACTTGTCGATACCGAGGCGGCGCCGTGCTTCTTCGCTCGAGACGCCGCCGTTCTTCTTGTAGCTGGTCCACGAGCGATTGATGATCTCGATGAACGCCGGGTTGTGGCTGAGGGCGAAGGTCTCGGCGTCCATGCCGTCGCGCACCGGGACCACGGCGGCCACGGGCTTCCCGCGCCGCGTCAGTACCCACGTCTCCCTGCGCTGCTTGCGGCCGTACTCGGCGAGCGAGGCCTCGTCGATCTCAATCGTCCTCATGAGTCGACTTCCTTTCCGCCGATGAAGAGCTTCTCTCGCTCCTTGATCCCCACGGCCACGACGATCACCTTCTTGGGCTCGTCCTCTACGACATAGTACACCCGCAGGTCACCGAGCCGCAGCTCCCACGGCGCCACGTACAGCTTCTTGTCGGGGTCCATGGGCTTTCGGTTGCGGGCCGGGACGGTGGGCTGGTGCGCCAGCCGCCACTCGAGCTGATCGATGACCGCGGCTCGCCGGTCCGCCGGAAGCGTTCGGATGTGCTCGATCGCGTCTTTCGCGTACTCGAAGGTGTAGGCCACGCCCGAGGATCTTACGCGACGCGCGTCAGTCCTGGTTCTCGTCGGCTTCGGCGTGGAGCGCCTGGATCAGGGCCACGTGCTCGGCCTCGGTCTTGGCATCCGCAGCGCGGCTCGCGGCCGGCTTGAGCCTGGCTCCCGGATGCGTGGCGTCGTGGATGGCCTTGAGCTTCTGGATGGAGACCCGGGTATAGATCTGCGTCGCTTCGAGGCTCGCGTGGCCGAGCATTTCCTGGATGAAGCGCACGTCGGCGCCGCCCTCGAGCATGAGCGTCGCCATCGTGTGGCGGAAGATGTGGCAGGCGCCCGCCTTGCCGACACCGGAGCCGATCACGTAGTCGCGCACGAAGTCGGTGAGCGTCGCCGGCGAGATGGGCCCGCCTTCGCGGCTCAAGAAGAGCCGCCCGCAGTCCGGCTCGACCACGATCCGCGGTCGTGCCTCGTAGAGGTACTTCGACACCCACGCCAGCGCGCGCTCGCCGATGGGGACGATGCGGTCCTTCTTTCCCTTGCCGAGCCGCACGAAGACGGTCTCGTGGCTCAGGTCGAGGTCGCGCACGAGGAGATTCGTGAGCTCGGTCCGGCGAATGCCCGTCGAGTAGAGCGTCTCCAGAATCGCGCGGTCGCGCAGGCCCAGGAGATCGTTCACGTTCGGCTGGTTGAGGATCTGGTCCGCCTCCGCCGCCGTGAGCACCACCTGCGGCAGGCGCTTCTCCTCTCTTGGCATGTCGAGGTCGGCGGCGGGGTTCATCAGGATGCGGCCTTGGCGCGAGAGGTACCGGAAGAAGCCGCGCACCGCCATGAGCGTCTGCGCCTGGCTCCTGAAGGAGAGCGGTCGGCCGTCCCGGCGCCGGTAGTGGAAGAGCCAGCGCTGATAGCGCTCGAGGATCGGGCGCGTGATCTCGGAGGGGCGCAAGAGGCTCCGCTCGGCGCACCAGGCCGTGAAGCGCAGCAGGTGATGCCGCCGGGTCTCGACCGTGAGCTCGGAGTAGTTGCGCGCGGAGAGCGACTCCAGGAAGTCACCGATCGCCGCCTCCATCCCCTCGGGATCGAGTGGGCGCGCCTCCTCGACAGCGAGCGCTCGCGAACGTTTCATCGCGGGGCGGCTGCCGTTGCGGCCTGCGGCGTCGTACTGCGGCGGTGCTCTTGTGTCTTCTCCGCCCCATGAGTGTTTTCGAGTGCGAGGGCGTTCTCGGCGGATTCCTCCAGCACCGGCGTGGAGTTGACCGCTCCGACACCCTCCCGAATCGGCGCCGATTCGGGACCGACACCCCCGCGACAGATAGGCTCGGAAGGCCGACAGGTGGGCTCCAAACCCCGATAGCCTCCCGTCTTCGCCGGCTCATCCGACGCCGGCACCGCGGCCTGGGCAAGCGCCTCGACGTCGATGAGGCCGGCGAGGAAGGGCTCTCCCGCCTGCCCCTCACCGTTGTAGACGAGCTCGTACTCGAAGCTCTGCCCGCGCCCGCCGCGGTGTTGGATCACGTACTCGTACTCCATCAGCCGCGACACGTGCACGTAGACCTGGCTCAGGCTCAGCCGCGTGTACTCGCGCACCGCCCGGCGGCTGAAGCGATAGTCCCGCCGGGCGCAGCGCTCGCGATCGCAGCCCTCGCTCACCATCCGATCGAGCAGCATCAGCAGCTGCCGTGTCTGCGGCGCCAGCTCGTCGAGCGAGCGACCGAGCACGCGGTGCGCCAGGCGGTTGGCGAGCGCGATGTCGTCGAGCGTCGCCTCGATGTAAGGCACCACCTTCCCGCGGTGCTCCACGGTCTTGATCTGTCGCTGGTGCTGGTGCAGCAGCGCGATGGCGCGGATCAGCGTGAGGTACTTCATGTGGTCGCGCCGCATCCGCGTGCGGTCGTCCAGGAAGGTCAGGCGCGGAGCGTAGGGGTTCACCACGAGCAATGGGCGGATGAGCCGCTGCGCGTTGCGGTGAAGGGCGAGGATGTCGGTCCGCTCCTGGCGCGCCAGCAGGCCCGCCAAGGTCTGCCGCTCGCGCTGCAGACGGTGGATCGCCCGCGTCTGCTCGCGCTCCTCGTCCACCGTGAGCACGAGACAGCGGTTCAAGAGCTCCTCGTCCACCTGCACCGCCGTCGTGGTCAGGAAGATCATCACCGGCCCGCACACCCGGTACTCCTGCGTCACCATGCGTCCCGTGGCCGGGTCCTTGCCGGTCGAGGCGATCGTCAACTCGCCCTCGCTCTGCAGGAGCTTGAGCGCATAGGTCGCGCGCTCGGCGCCGGCCTCTTCGACGATCGCCAGGATCTTGTGGCTGAGGTCCGTCTCGCCCATGTAGAAGAGGCTCTGTCCCGTCATGGCCGAGTACTTGACGCGCTCCTCTTCGGGCACGAGCGCGAGCACCGCCTCCATCAGCCACGACTTGCCGGCGGACGAGCTACTCTGCACGATCACGGCGAGCGGCTCCTCGAGCTTGCGCGAGACGGCCGCCAGGTAACCGAGGAGCTTGTTCGTCTCCTCGCCCACGACACCGCAGGCGGCGAAGTCTTCGAGGATGCGCTCGACGAGCCGCGGATCGCGCAGCAGGCCGAGTGCGCGCTCGCGCTCCTGGGGCGACACCTCCACGTCCTTGGTCTTGGGCTCGAGGGCCTTCGTGATGCGCTCGTGCTGAAGCTCCTCGAGACGGCAGATCACGCGGCCGATGTCACGCTTGACCAGGTCCTCGGAGACCTTCATCTCGATCGCGGCCTGCTTGACGAAGACGGCGCGCGGGCGCGCGGAGTAGAGATCCAGCGTGTCGACATGCATGGCCTCGCCGCGCGCGGCCAGGAGGTTCACACGCAGCAGGTCGTAGGCGAGGTTCTTGTCGAGGCCCCGCACCCGGTAGCGCCGATCCTCGAAGACGATCAGCTCCTCGTGCTCGGACCGCGGCTGCACGGCCGGACCTCTCGCGGTCACGGCCGCGGCCAGCATGACGGGCGCAGGCTCCGGCCTCGCTTCGGCGGCGAGCTCGTCAAGGCTCGGCTCTGACGTCGCCTCGGCTCCTTCAGCCAGAGAGCTGAGCTCTTCTCTAGCAGCTACAGCAGCTAAAGAAAGAGAAGACGGCGCGGGCGTGCGCGCGAGAGACGAAGGTTGCGGCTCGGCGATGAGCGCGCCAGGAGCTTCCTCCGCTCCCGGCTCGGCGCTCGCCGTCAAGTGATCGTCGAGCACTTCGCCGGACCGCTTGGGTACCGGCTTCGTCAGCACGCGGCCACGCCAGGAGTAGAGCGTCCGCAGCTCGAGCTCGGCCGGTGGGCCGCCGTTCGCAGGCTCCTCCGCGGTCACGCCGCGTGCCTCGACGACACGACGGCCAAGCACGCGGGGCGCAAGCACCCGCTCGACCGCGGCGCCCCGCGCGCCAGCCGCACCGCGAGCGCTCCGCTGAAGCAGAGGCGCGCGGCCATGGCGGCTGGCGCGCCGGCGTCGCGGCCGGCGGGCCAGCCGTCTCCAGGCGCGCGGCGGAGCAGGCCGGTCGGGCCTTCAAGGACGCCGCCGCGATCGCGCGCGAGCTGCCGGTCCTTTGCGCGAGCTCGCGCGCGATGGCGGCCTCCATTGCCGAAGCCGGCGCGAGGTGTCGGGGCAGCGCGAGGCGCGCCGCTCGTCCTGGCCGTGCATGCGCGCCGAGTGCCGGACCCGAGGCCTCGCGCATCAGCCGGTAGAGCTTGAGCAGTCGACGATCGAGCCGGCGCGCGTTTCGGCGGCGTGGCTATCAGTGCTGGTGGCCGTCGCCGGTGACGACGGGCCCGGCTTGCCCGAACAGGTCAAGGCTGTGCTCGGCGGCGCGAGGCGCGCGCCAAGCTCGCGCACGGTCGCGGCGAGACGGCGGTCTTCCTCGCCTGGAGGGGCGGCGTGCGGCTGGGGGGCTACGGCGTGCGGCATGCTCTCTGCCGCGCGCAGCGGCTGATAGGCGGCGGCAGCTTCACGCCGCATCTGCTGCGCCACGCGTGCGCGACGCATCTTCTGGCCGGGGGAGCCGACATCCGCCACGTGCAGC
>Ga0247727_10013875_pt1 | contig 13492 bp, 14 predicted proteins | sample WisWelCaveWW1625_FD_202498 | JGI IMG/M metagenome (GOLD analysis project Ga0247727, IMG submission 202498) | Biofilm microbial communities from Wishing Well Cave, Virginia, United States - WW16-25 | ecosystem: Environmental > Aquatic > Deep subsurface > Groundwater > Cave microbial mat | place... | reverse complement strand
CGTTGGTCGTGCGCAGAATGGTTCCGGGAATTCCCACTGCGGTTCCGGTGTTGGCGTCGGCAAAAAAAACGCCGAAAAGCGAAGAAGTTGTCCCGCTCGTCTGAATGGTCCAGGTCGCTCCGGCGTCAACGGTGCGAAGAATCGTGCCAGCATCGCCGACCGCGGTTCCGATGTTGGCGTCAACAAAATGGACCGCGTTCAAGGTGTTGCCCGCCGGCAGCGGGTTTTGCCAGAACCAGCCCGGTTGGGCGAACGTTTCTGCGGAAAACAAAAATACCGCAAGAAACAATGCCCATCCGGTGTTCGCCGTTTTTGCTAAATCGAAGCCTCGCTTCATAAGATTCTCCCTGTGGACCATTAAAATGTTAATTTTAAACCAACATCAAACGTCAGCCCGTTTCCCGAAATTTTTTCCTGCATCTCGCCGAAATGGATGCTGCGGTCGCCGTCAACTTCCTCTACGGTGCTATATTCTCGGACCCGATAAGCCATGCCACCGCTAATCGAGAGACGGCGGTTGAGATAAAACGCGATGCCGCCGCCGCCTTTGATGCTGACGCCGGAATATCTGGCATCACCGCCTCGAGTTACAACACCGGCGTTGCTAACCGTGGCCGAACCCTTTTTCACCACCAGCCCATCCGGCCAGCCGAATCCGACGATCCCATACAGTTGGAATGGCTTGTCGGCTAAAAAATAAAATCTGCCGTCAAAGGCCAGGCACTGGTAAACCGCCTCGCTTTTGGCCCCGAGCCAGGTGATATCGTGAGTTGATCGTGCATAGCTCACTTCAGCGGCATATCCCACCGTATTGGAAATGGCATCGCCGTAGCCGAGCACGATCCCGAATCCGGCCCTGCTGTCGACTTTGGGAAGAATGAACGCCGCCGATTTGCTCAAGAGTAGCGAGTTGCCATCGAAATCACCGCTAAAGGAATTGACCGACACCATGGGTCCCACATAGATCCCTTTTTTGGCATAATATTTAGTGGTGTTTCCGCCTGCTGCGGCAGTTTTTGAATAAACCAACAGCGCTGCAACACAAAGCATCATGATTTTTTGGCAAGTTGATTTCATGGTTAGTTTCCTTTCTTCGTCACGGGGTTGTGACGCCCTCGGCTTTCGCGTCGAGGACGTCATGAGGAACGCTGCTATCATTTTTTGAACAAGTCATCGCAAGAGAATCAATTTTTTCGTTGCCATAAATTCTCCGGCGCGAAGCTGATAAAAATAGACGCCAGTCGGCAACGTGGTTGCGTCAAATTCAACCGTGTATTTTCCAGCCACTTTCTTTTCATTCACCAAGACACCTACCTCGTGGCCGTGCAAATCATACACCTTCAGTTCCACCTGTTCGGTTTGCGGCAAGGCATACGCAATCGTCGTGGTTGGATTGAACGGGTTGGGATAATTTTGGCTCAAGCTGAATTCGCTGGGAAGAACTTCACGAGCATGAACGCTGGTTATAAGCGCTTCATTCGAAGGCACACTTTCGCCGGCGTCGTATTGCGCGGTGAGAATGTAATAATAAGTGACGCCTGCCGTGGCCGTATTGTCAGCAAAACTGGTGGCATTGGGATTTTGAATAAACTGAATGAGTTTGTCGCTCGTAGATTTTACTCCCGGCGCCGTGTCGCGATAAAGCTTGAAGCCGAGCCGTGTGGGCTTTGGCAGTTGCGGAGAAGCCTTCCAGGTACGGTTCACTCTGGCTGTGACATTACAACCTGGAATAGGAATCGGAATCGTGTAGCCAAAATTGCCGCTACACATTTCCGGAAGAGTAAAATTTCCTGAGGCTGTTGTGCCCGATGAGAAATTGTTATTGACAATTGTCAGAGAACCGGGCAAGCTAGTTGTGCCACTCACTGTTGGGCAACCGGAAATAGTGAGCCGCCAGGACAGTTTGAAGGAATCGACTGCTGTTCCGCTGTTATTGACGAAAAAAGACATGCTCTCTCCATCCTCCACATTCGTGCCGCTCCATTTTCCCGCAATGGGACGAGTGAAAACGCCGGTAGACCATTGTAGCATCACCGCAGTTGCCTGCCGGCTTATTATGGCAAGACTTTTAGGTGGCGGCAATTCAACGGAAGCAGGTTTGACAACTCGCACCTGTTTGGGCGTTGGCAGCGTATCATTAGCCGCGTACACGTCACCCGTTAATGCCGTCCACGCCGAAATGCGATAGGTGCCTTCGGCTGCCGGTGTCCAAAGTGTTGCAAAAACTTTAGTAGCACTTGTCCCTGGCGCCAAAGTGCCGACAAAATTCTCTGTTATGGCTGGACCGTTGTTAATGGTGTAACTCAAAGGAAAATTGCTCTGCGCGAGTGTGCCAGAATTTTTTACCACGACGCCAACTGGAATAGCACTTCCCAGGAAGACGGCGTTCGGCAGATCAATCGTCGTCACTCCAACGTCATTAGCAACCGGCTGCAAACGCAACTTATAGATGAGGTCTTGATTCGCATCGGCTAAACACAGATTGGCGCCGTCCCACTCCAAACCGGTGGGATACGTGCCGGGCGCAAGATAATAATCCAGGATGTTGCCACTTCCAGCCATTTTGTAAATCAGCAATGCCTCGGCGTCGGCAAGCCAGAGATTTTGCCCATCCCACGCCAAATCTTGATGCCAGGTGCCGGGCGCGGCAAACGAGCTCAGAATATTGCCGTTGGCGCCAAGCTTCCAAATCGTATCAACACCGAAATCACTATGCCAAAGTCCGGCGCCATGCCAGGCCAAACCGGCAGCGTTGGAAGCGGGAGCCGCGAACGAGGACAATGTGGCGCCGGAGGTGGAAAGTTTGTAGATCCGATCGGTGTTAGAGTCGGCGTTCCACAAATCAGTTCCATCCCAAGCCAGTCCGGTAGGATTTGAACTAGGGGACGCAAACGATGACGCCACACGGCCGGTCGCGGTCACTTTGTAGATGCGATCATTTGCCGCATCCGAGCACCAGAGATTGGCGCCGTCAAAAGCCAGACCGCGCGGTGAAGGACCCGGCGACGCGAAAGACGACACTGCAGGCGGCACATTCACCATGCCTTTTTGCAACACCACGTCATCAACGAAAACACCATCCGGGCGATTGACAGAGCCGTCACTGCCAAAAGCAAAAGCTATCCAAATTGCAGGCTTCCCGGTGAAGTTTGCAACGGTATTTCCTTTAGGCACGGCGGTCAAAGCTAAAGAATAAGGAATCCATGCGCCATTGGTGTTTCCCGATAGACTAATGCCGCTAAAATTAGTGCCGTCATCCGAAGCTAAAAATGAAAAGCGGTCGGCGCCGCTTTCGGAATTTAAAAAAACAAAAAAGCTGAAGGCCGCATAGTTGGCGTCGCTGAGATTAAACGGCCCATAGATCATGATCGTGGAAAAATTATCCGGATAATTCGCGCCGCAGGCAAGCGCGCTGCCACTCGTGCCGCCGCCGACCATCCACGCGCTAAAAGTGCCGCCATGCGCTTTGCAATTTCGCTTCGCCCAGGTATACTCGCCCGGACCTACCATCCATGAACCGGTGGGAAAATCGCCTTCAAAGTTTTCCGACATAATGGTCACAAGACCGGCCGCTGGCGTGGTGACTTGCCGACTCGACGCGGCGCTCGCCATTTTTGCCAGCGCGACCGGCAGTTGAAGTTGCACCGGCGCTTTCGTGACTTCTGGTGATTTGAAATTTTCCTGATCCTCCGCTGCAACTGGAGTGCTCGGTGTGGATTCGATCCGCGTTTGTGCGGTTAATGCGCTAACGAGCGCAACCATGAGAAAAAAATTCAATCCGGCGGCGGTTAATGCTTTGCACAACCCGTTCATGAGTTTCATGATACCCTCTCCTTTTCTTAATTTTTTCTTGGATTTTTTGGGGGGAACAATTCTCCCCTCGGCTATCACAGATCTAGATTATTGCGTTCCATATCTCCAGTTGCGCGAGAATCAAAATCCTTGCAAAAAATTTTGTCTTTTTCGGAAAACAAAATATTTCCAACGGCTAGAAAAACCCAATCCCGCAAAGTGGGACTTTATCCGCTGGGTTTTTCTATCCGTTGGAGATTTAAAAGTTAGAATTTTTTTCTAACTTTTGCTGCACAATGGCCTAGTGAGGCAATTTCTCAATCTTGCCGATGATCTCTTCCGCTTCCCACTGATAATCCCCCTCCAACTCCATCGCTTTGCGAAACGCGGCCATGGCCTGAGCGCGATCTCCTTTGAGCAGCCAGGCGTTGCCGAGATACCAGTGAGCCTTTTCAAGAACGGCGTTGCCGCCCAATGCTAGCGTTTGTTGCAGATGTACGATCGCCGAATCCACCCTGGCCGCGAGCAAATAAGAGAGTCCCAAATAAAATTGGAAGCTCGCATTTGTGGAATCTTGCCGGACCGCCCATGATAGTTTTTTAATCGCGTTGGCATAATCCTTCTGTGCGTAAGCCGCCATGCCTTCTTCAAACCGTCGTTCGGCCTCGGTGGCCGCCGCGCCACTCTTGACTTGCAAAGCGCGATACGGCGCCGGCTCGAGAAGCGCCAGATCGGCCAGCTCCGCAGAAGGCCGGATGAACAAAAAGAACAATGCGACCGCCACCGCAGCGGCTGAAATCGCGATTCGCACCAGCGGCGGGATTGGACGCAAAAATTCCCGGATGGCGGCGATGCTCGCCTCAAGCGGCATCATTAATTTTGTCGTGATTGGCGCGAGCGCCGGCAGAAAGTGCGCCGGGTTTTTCCGCAGGCGCTCCATCGCGGGCGCCAGCTCATACAGGCTCTGAAAGCAATAATCACAAGACAAAAGATGCGCCTCAAATTTGCGCTGCTCCTCGCTGGATAGCGCCTCAAACTCGTATAAAATGAGCAATTCCCCGATTTTAGGATCGGAGCAATTCATCGGGTGTATCCTTTTTCGCGCAGCACATTTTTCAAGCTCTCGCGGCAGCGATGGATTTGATTGTAAATGGTGCCGAGCGGAGTCGTTCGCTGCTGCTCTTCCATGTAGGTTTTGATTTCACCGGCCAGCAAGGTCTCGATGATTTTGGCGCAGGGCTGGCCCATTTTTTTCAGAGCACGAAAGATGATGCCATCAAGCTCCTGCCCTTCGAGCTCTGCTTCGGGGCCAATGGGATTGCCGGTTATCAACTCTTCATCCGGCAGCGGATCGTTCTTGCCTTTTCTCCGGTCCCGCTCGAGATAAAACTGCCCGATTCGGTTTCGAGCAATTTGCATGACCCATGACATCGATCCGCTATGAAAGGAGGCGGTTTTGTACCGTCGAAAGATGACGGCGCAAATATCTTCAGTTAAATCCTCGGCGTCTTTCCGAACTTCAGATGAATACCGCCGGGTGCTCCATATTCTCTGTTGCACGAGCGCCAAAATTCTTGCACGCAATTGTGAAAAAAGTTGTGTCTCCGCCGCGGCTTCGCCATTTCGGGCCGCTTCAAAAAGTTCATCGATTCCGAACATGCTGTCCATCGCTTTATCCCCTTACCGGAAGTTGGATCAGAAAAAAGTTTTTTTGAAAAATGAGCATCATAAGATGGGCAAATATGGAAGGAATGTCAAGTCTTGCGGCAAATTTTCACTGCTTCCTCCCCACCAGCACCGCCAGCGGCGCGCGTCGCCACGTGACTTCGACTTCAAACCCGACAGCAGACAGCATGTTGATTTCCTCGCGCAGCGGGAAATACGTGTCTTCACCGGCCCATGCAGCAGAAAACTCTTTGACCTGACGCGGCGTGTAGAATTGGAGCATGTGTTTATCCCAATTTTTCATATACCGCTGCGACAGTTTGGGATTGTCCGCGATGCAACAATCGCCGTTGGCGAAAATGCCGCCGCGGCGCAATGCCGCATAACATTTCGCATAAAATTGCTGTTTGGCTCCGGCATCATGAATGTGATGCAACGCCAGCGTCGCGACGATAGCATCGCAGCGCGGCAAAGCGGCTGAGAGAAAATCGCCTTGACGCAGTTCCAACTGTGCCGCGTGTTTTTTCGCAAGACGGCGGCGCGCCAGCGCTAAAATATCCGCGTCCGCATCGATGCCGATTAAACGAGCCTGCGGCGAAACGCGAAGACAGCGGGCGGATAATGCGCCGGTGCCGATGCCAAAATCAATGATCGCCGGCTGCGGCTTTTCCACCAGCGCCATCAGCGCGGCAACTTCGTCGAGCATCTCTTCATAATCCGGGATGAACGTGCGAATGCGCTGATCGTATTCGGAAAGTTTGATGTTTAAATGTTGGGCGACGGACATGGGAATGTTCGCTGGTTTGCTAGTTTGCCGGTTAGTCTGTTTGCCGGTTAACTGGTTAACGGGCTAACCGGCAAACCGACAAACACGTCAACGTTCAGTTTTTGGTCAACAAAGTTTGTAGCGCCTGCTGCGGCGAGGAATATTGAAAGCCGTCGCCGAGCATGAAGCTGTCGAGCACCATATCCAGAACCGGCCGGAAGCGCGAGGTGTGCTCCGGCCAGTAAGCGAACGTGATGAGGGCCTGGAACAATTTGTTGCTTACCACCGCCATGTAACAGCGCGCTTCGCGGTGCTCGTTGGGATCATCGAAAGAATAGATGACGCCGGCCAGCCGCTGGCCGCTGCGTTCCAGGGTGCGAATCTCCTCTTCTTTGACGCCGGGGTGCTCTTTTTGCAGGAGGGACCATAACTGCTCCCGGGGACTGGGCAGCGGAATATCGACCTGCGGCAAATGGAAATACGAAACTTCCAGGACACAGTCTTCCGCCGGGTCTTCGAACTTGACGCTGCCGCCCTTTTGCGGGGTGACTTTCCAGTCTTCGGGATACCAGAATTGCACGTTGCCGCGGTCAGCGATGAAAATTTTATGTTTCATGGGATTGATCGTGAAATTTTTTAATTGCTATTGTGTGTAGATTTTTTTATTTTAAGTTGAGTGAGACCAGATTGTTTTCAAACCCTTTCTCGGAGAAGAGTAATGTCTACAGCCCTTATTGAAACTATCAAACCCCGGACGGTGGGCGCAACAATTTTCGCCGATCAGGATTTGCCGCTCGAGGAGCGCACCGACGTCACCGTCGAGGAGTTGGAGAAAATGTCGCTGCCGATGCCGGCCGAACTTTACAACGGAAAGGTGGTGTTCAAAATGGCAAATCCTATACACGCTGCAATTCAAGCCGCCGTTTCCGGCGAGATCTATATTTATTTAAAGCAGAAGCCAATCGGGATGGTTTGGACCGAAGCGCATTTTAAACTCTGGCCTGAACGCAACGATCACGCGCGCATTCCGGATGTTTCTTTTATTTTAAAAGAGCGCTTGCCGAAAAACTTTCTTCGCATCCCGGCGATGGCGCCGGATCTGGCCGTCGAAATTTTTTCACCGGCGAACGATTTTGACGAAGTGCTGCTGAAGGCCGAAGAATATTTGCAGCAAGGCGCGCAAATCGTTTGGATCGTCATTGTCAGCACGCGTGAAGTCATCGTCTGCACCGCCGAGGGCAAACACTTCGTCAAAAACGTGTTGACCGCGCCGCAACTTTTACCCGGCTTCGAATTGCCGGTCAAAACGATTTTTGCCGGCCTTGAAACCGCATGACCTTAAACTTTGGTTTATAAACAAATTTTTATTGCTATTGCCCATCGGATTTTTTATGTTTAATCAAACCCAGCCCACTGATTCTCGAATTACTTACGGAGTCATTCATGTCTACCGTACTTATTGAAGCCACCAAACCGCAAACGACGGAGGCAAAGCTTTTTGTCGGCGAGGATTTGCCGCTCGAACAGCGCACCGACGTCACGGTCGATGAATTGGAGAAAATGTCGCTGCCGATGCCAGCCGAACTTTATAACGGAAAGGTCGTGTTCAAAATGGCAAACCCATTGCATGGCGCTATTCAATGGACGATTGGCGGCGAGCTTTATATCTATTTGAAAAAAAATCCGCGCGGCGTGGCTTTTACGGAAGCCCATTTTAAACTCTGGCCCGAGCGTGACGATCATGCCCGCATTCCGGATGTTGCCTTCATTGTCAAAGAGCGTTTGCCAAAGGACTGGCTTCATTATCCGGCGATGGCGCCGGATCTGGCGGTGGAAGTTTTGTCGCCGACGGACAGTTTTGAGGCGACGATGGAAAAGGTCGACGAATATTTGCGACAAGGCACAAAGATCGTTTGGGTCGTCATCACCAGCACGCGAGAAGTATTGGTTTGCACAACCACAGGCAAACAAACCGTTGCCGACGTGCTCACCGCGCCGGATCTGCTGCCGGGTTTTGAATTGCCGATCCAAACCATTTTTGCCAGCCTCGAAACACCGCGGCTTAACGGTTAGCAAATTTCGCCTTTAAATCCGTATAAAAATTCGCTTCCGCCATATTTCCCCGTTTCCGAAAGCCGTTTTCGAGAACCGCGCATTTGGCGCCAATCATTTCGGCGGTCAGGCGGCGCCATTCCTCCCTCAACTCCCCTTGTTCATAAATCTTCAGCAAAGCAGCAACGCGATACCGATCGATGCCGAATTCACTGTGTGAAAGTTGATCCGCGTGGCCGCCGCGTTTGACGATCAGCGGCTCGGCAAGAAACCCCACCTCGAACCGCGAAGCGACGCGCAGCCACAGATCATAATCTTCGCATATGGGAAGTTGCTCGTCAAAAACGCCGACGGCCTCGACCAATTCGCGCCGCATCAAAACCGACGACGGGCTGATGATGCAGCGCGGCAGGCACAACGGATAAATCCAGCCGCCGGTTTTAGCATGAATCTTTTTTTGATTGACGCGCACGCCGCGGCGAATCCAGATTTCATCGGTGTAGCAGAGCATGATCTCGGGATGCGCGTTCATCCATTCGATTTGGCGCGTGAGCTTTTTCGGTTGCCAGAGATCGTCGGAATCCAGAAACGTGATGTATTTGCCGCGCGCATTTTGAATGCCCAGATTGCGCGCCGCCGAAGCGCCGGCATTCGGTTGGCAAAAATAACGCAGCCGATTTTCATACGTCGTGACCGACTCGCGCGTTGCGTCGGTCGAGCCGTCATCAACGATGATCAACTCAAAATCTTTTTCCGTCTGCGCCAATACGGAGTCGATGGCCTCGCGGAGAAAAGCGGCGCGGTTGAACGTCGGAATGATCACCGAGGTCAAAGGCGCAAGCATAATTTCAAACCGGATGAAAACCGAAGTTTCGTAAGACGAAGCGGCATAAGATCAGAAATTTGCCCAACTGATTAAAAAACGACCAACGGATGAAGAGCAATACGATTTGTTAAAACTTTAAGAATAAAGAAGGCTTTTAAATCCGTTGGTCGCTTTTTATCCGTTGGCCCAGTGCTTTGTTCGGAAGCGCCAGAAGCTTTCAGAGTTTTATTCCAATTTTTGTCGTGCAAGCTTCTATAGCGTTATCGCCCGTTGTTGCAGCGAGCGGTCGATCAGATACAACGCCGCCGGCAAATTTTCTTCAACCGTCGGCGCAATTTCGCTGTCCGGCAATTCAAAGCCGGGGAAAGAGGAACGCGGGCGCAATTCAATCGTGAAGCACGGCACACCAAACACGCCATAAAGCCAGTCCGTCGTGTCGCCGCTGGCGAGATACAAATCCGAGCTTTGCTGCGGCGTGTACGAAACATTGTGGACGACGCGGATACGATCGGCCATCGCCACGGCAAGGTTGTTGAGCAACGGCGCGTCAGGCGCCGGGCTGTTAGTATAACCCCACGGATAAAGAATGAGTTGCGAAAAACTGTGGTACGAAATCAAACTGCTCGGCCGGTGTTGTTGCAAAAAATCGCGCACCGCCTGCGTCTCCGGCTCGGAAAACGGCCCGGTGCCGCGATACGTGTCGGAGAACGTATCGCCGGAAGAACCGGGGCCGCCCCATTGATAACTGTAGTTGCGATTGAGATCGACGCCGAACGTGCCGTCGCCGTTGTTGCGCCGATTCTTGCGCCACAACCGCTGGCTGGCCACGGAATATTGATGCCCGTCCGGATTCACCATCGGCACGATCCAGATTTCGGTTTGATTCACCAGACGCGTCGACACGGTGTCCGTGCCGTATTGATTCAACAAATGTTTGGCGAGCAGAAAAGGCACGTCCACGGAAATCCATTCGCGGGCGTGATGCCCGCCGACAAAAACGACGGTCGACTCCGGCTCGTCCTGTGAAACATTGTCGCTGATTTTAATCGCCCACAGCTCGCGGCCTTCGAGGGATTTGCCGATTGAGGTCACGCGGGCAATTTGCGTATTTGCGCCGGCGAGCTGGTGCAACTCGTTGTCAAGCTCGGCGTAAGTGTGATAAAGTCCGGCATCCGGTTGACGCGGACCGCCGTTATCGCAACGTCCGGCCATCAGTAAAAATGCGCCGGCCATCATGCCGATGCCGATAATGACGCGATGATTTAAAGCTTTCATTGGCCCTCCCTGGCGCTGGCGTCCATTTTTATCACGCGATAATTGATGCCATTTTGTTTGAGCTGCTCGAGATACCAATCATAAACTCGCGCCGTCACCGAGTCGCCCTGCACGTCCCACACATCGACGCCGAGGTCGACGATCTGCTGCAATTGCGCTTTGTCGGTGAAGTGAATATTGACCAGCCGCTGCACGATTTCTTTTTCCGTTGCGGCCTGCGTCTTTATCGCCAGCGTTTGTATCGTCGCGCTGTCGCTGTAGATGATGACATAATCCGGCTGCTGCACGAGAATTTTCACACCGTTCTGCCGCAGGCGCTCGATCGTCTGCTGGTCAGCCGGGCTGATTTTGCGCAGGCCACCACGCCCCGTCGAAGCGGTTGAAGTGGTCGCGGGTTGCTGCTGGCCGCAGGCAACAAGCGCGGCTGCACCGAACAGCATCACAAAAAATTTTCCCATAAGTTTTTCCTTTATATAAATTTTAGTAGGTGGGCTAATATATATCTCGCCGCCGGCAATGTCAAGGGGAATTCCCTTTTACAAACTTAAAGGCTTGACTTGCACTGGAAAATTGTAGTCAAAGGCAGTGGTTTACGGTGTCGGCGATGCAGATGCGGCAAGCAAGGTTTCGATTTTTTTAAAATGCAGGTTTTCGAGGATTTCCTGCTTGAAAAGAAGAAGGCTGGCGCGAAACAAGTCAGGTGAAATGATCCCGCCATTTTTCTTGCGGACGAATATGGAGACGACTTCCGCCAGGCCGATCATCAGCGCTCGCATGTGTTCAACGTCTACGGCGTTAAAAATACGCAAGACGACTTCGGACCCTTTTTCTTTGACGTAACGTTTCGCCAACGCACTGGCATCGAAATAAAACAGTCGCACAGTTTTACTCCTCTTCCCTCATCGCAACAATGCCCTGGGCAAATTCGTCGCCCTCGGGATCGAAACCCGCTTGTTCGTAACGTTTAAATAATTCGTCTCGACTTATTGATTCCCCAACGATTCCCATCTCCGTAAGAGCTTGCGCCAGGAGTTGGCTACAATACTCGGCATTGCGCTCCGCCTCTTCTGTAGCAATCGCGCCCCAATCGGCTGCCGTCAGTGAGCCGCGTGGCCGCAACTGAAGGTGATAGCCCCCGCCATTTTCGCGGCGCATCAGGCGCATTTCATTCTCCAGTTTTTCAAGGCGGTTCGTCAATTCAAAAATCGTCGTTTCCATAAGTTGGCTCCTAAATTATGCTTAGAACTCTCGTTTTGAATGTACTGGCTATTTTTTAAAAAGTCAAGCGGCAAGTTTTTTCCAGGGCGGATCTGACATTCACGAAAAGGACAGTAGGCGGAACCGCAAGCCAGGCGATACTCGCCTATCCCTTCGACTCATTTCAATTGACTTTTCCCAAAAAACAAAAAGCCCCGATCCTTTGATGAACATCGGGGCTGAAAAGTTTTAAAAAGAAAAACTATTAACGCACGAGCACCAATTTTTTCACGGCGCGCTGGCGGCCCGCTTCCAGTTGATAGAAGTAAACGCCGGCGGGAACGGCGCGGCCAAGCTGATCGCGGCCATCCCACAACACCGCGTTGTTGCGGCGCAAATCCACGCCCGCAAAACGCGCGACTTCCTGGCCGAGCATGTTGAAAATGCGCAAACGCGGTGAAATATTCGTCGCGCCGAGGCCGAAGCTGATGCGCACCTGGCCGAATTGCGGCGCAAAAGGATTGGGTTGCGCGTCGTGGAGTGCAAAGCCGGCTGGCAACGGCCGATCTTCATTCACGGCCGTAGTCATTCGCTTCTGTTCCACCGCGGCTACCTGCAAAGGTTTGAGCGCGCGTTCCTTGAACCCCTCGCCGAACGTGGCCGTCTGATCCTTATTATCCAAATAATACGTCGTAAAATTAATGCTGAGGGTGTCGCCCGCAGCTGGCGAAGAAATCAATAAACCGGAATCGCCGTACGATTTCTTGTCGCCGGAATCGTTGATATCCGTGGCCAAATTGTCTTTATAATAAAACTCGCGATTAGTGCCAAGGCGCGGCACGTCGATAAGCGTCAAATAAGTGCCGGGATTGCCGGTGAGCATAAACCAATTCAAGCCATTCGGTGGAGAGGTAATGGTTTTGTTGTATGAATCCTGAACGCCATCCACCAGAATCCCGGCATTGTAGGCGTTGAAAAACCTCATGCCTTTCGCCTGCTCGTTAAAATCAGCCGACAGGCGAACTTCAATATAGGTCAAACCCGAAAACACCGGCAGGGTCACGTTCTTCGCGCCAAACAAAGTGCTGTACGGAAAGTATTGCGTGTTGAACGTGAAGGGAATTTTTGTTCCGAATAAATCAACAATGTATGAAATTTCGCGGAAGCTTCGCACCGGTCTTTGCTCAAAGCTCACATTAACAAATTGCAAAGTGTCTTCCTTCAGAGTGATAGTAAAAATAGCGAACCTGGCCTTAATGCGGACTTTTTGGCGATCCAAAATATCTTTGCCATCACCGACAGGCGCCTTGATGCTAATGTCCGTAAACCAGCCGGTGTCTTTCTCATGCGCTTCGATATAGCTTTCGCCAGTGACGGTATCCGCTCCGGCAGCATTTGGCGGAGCAGGACCGTAACGGACATGCGACGGCGCCACAGCCGGATTTTTGACGTGTTGAAAGAGATATAGCCAACCCTTGTCCTGGGTTATAGGGTCGGTCACTTCCAGCTCGAGGCGCACGTCATCGCTACCTTCGACCCATTTATTCGTCGGCGCCTGATTGCCGGTGCCTTGCGGCATAAAAACCACTTCGTCGTTGGAATCCGCCACCTCGTCTTTTTCGATAAGATACTCACCCTTCTTCGTGACTTCATCGATTTGAAAAGGTGATGGCCGGAATTCATCATTGACGTAGCAATAAGCCGTAAAAACTTTGATCGTGTCGTCCTTCAATGCGGACAGCTTGCCGGCGGTGACGACAATCGGTTCATACCGGCGCGTCAGAGTTTTCCCTTGCGCCAACACCTGATTGGCTGCAACCAAACTCAACAACGCGGCAGCAAAAGTGAAACGTGATTTCGTAAATAATCGCAACATACATTGCCCTCCTTTAGAGCAGTGGTTAGGGTGAAGTGGAATT
>Ga0247727_10013874_pt1 | contig 13492 bp, 14 predicted proteins | sample WisWelCaveWW1625_FD_202498 | JGI IMG/M metagenome (GOLD analysis project Ga0247727, IMG submission 202498) | Biofilm microbial communities from Wishing Well Cave, Virginia, United States - WW16-25 | ecosystem: Environmental > Aquatic > Deep subsurface > Groundwater > Cave microbial mat | place... | reverse complement strand
AGCCCGATTAATTGCTTCATCAACATTATTGCCGGTCTGATTGCTTATTGTCATCAACCGAAGAAGCCGTCTTTGCACCTGTTTCCGACTGGTTTGCTCACGGCTTAAACATTATTCACGTTATTTAATCCGTGATCGTGACTGGATCGTCGACGTGATCGGCGTTCCATTTGGCGACGAGTTCATCGCTGGTCTTGCCGATGTTCTCGCGGTTGAGGATCGTGCCGCTGAAGATGCCGGGGATGTTGAGACCGTAGTTGAAAGCGGGGTCGGGACGGTATTGAATATCGAGCGTGCCGTCGAGCGCAATGGTGGGCGTCCAGGTACCCAACCCATCCACTTTGACGGCGCGGCCTGCGCGGCAGTATTCGATGAGGTGGTCGCGCACTTCCTTGATGTTCTGATCCAGCGAGCCTTCCACGATACCTGTGGCGCGTGAAACGGCGCGGACGAGTTCGGGCTTCTGAACGGTGTTGCCTTGCTCGATGCGGGGACGGTAGGCGTTGATCGCCTTGATGCGGTGTGCCATATAAAATGGACCTCCAAAAAATAAGATTTTGTCTAACCATAAGGGCGGCTCTTTGTATTGCTGGCTTCATTCCCCCTTGGGGGTTGACATTGGCGCAATTATAAAAAGGAATTTGATTTCGTGTTTTGCGTTCCTGTTATTTGTTAAGGCGTTCTTGGAAAGAACGCTTAACATCCCTGCAAGACAGCGGGTTTTGCCACAGGTTTGTTCATTAATAATTTGCACACATAAATTTAGACAAATTTCCTTCCACGCGTTTTGAATTTCCTCCCAGCGATCAAGCGGATTCCTCCCACGCATGAGTCAAGTTCTTCCCACGCGCCGCGGGTTCGCTGGAAGGGATTACCTTGATCCCTCCCATGAAAATTGAATTGGATGGGAGGAACTTGGGCGGGCTATGGAAGGGAAGGATTTTTTCAGGGGAGGAAATGTCGAGAATAAATCCGCCGGTTTTGTCATATTTCCGAATAGGTGTGTGCACGCAAAACATGTCAGGCAGGTTGCCCCCTGCGCCGTCCTCGGCGCAGGGGTTACTCGCAAAACGCCGCCGAGGACGGCGGTTGAGCATATAGTACTGACAACCTTTGCGTGCACACGAATAGGTATTGCTTTTCCCATCTGAAAGTCATATAATGTTTTCAACACAGCCGCGTTTGGGAGCGAATATCGCGGATCTCACGATTGATCTCCTGGTCGGTTAGCAAAAGGAGTTGTCCATGCAGAATATCACTGTCAGGTTGGAAACTGTTACCCCCTATTTTTGGGCGGGGCAGAGCCGCGCACCGTACTTCATGAATGTTGAGGCTGAACTATGAAGCAGCTCATGATTTTTTCCATCGGTCCAGTTCAAGATTTTATCGCTACCGCCCGCCGGAGCCGCGATCTGTGGTACGGCTCGTGGATGTTAAGCGAGTTGGCGAGAGTTGCGGCGAAAACGATTGCTGAAAACAAAGTCAATACACTGATTTTTCCAGCAGATGCTGAAATGGATAGTATCCCCAATAAAATTGTGGCTGTTGTTGAAACAGATAATCCAAAAGAGTTTGCAGAAAAAACTGAAACAGCAGTTCGTGATACCTTAACCGATACACTTGCAAAAACTACATTGGATGCAATTAAGTCAAAAACATTCGATCGAAGGCTAGCCGATGCTCAAATAAAAGATTTGTCTGAATTGTATTGGGTCAGTGTGCCATACAACAATAGAACATATACTGTTGTGCGCGCAGAAGCCGAAGCCTTGTTGGTCGCCAGAAAAGCCACGCGCGATTTTAATCAAATGACGGGGGCGAATGTTCCAAAATCATCTTTAGATGGCTCGCGTGAGTCCGTGATTAATGAAAGCGAATACCCAAAAAATAATGCGAGTGATAAAGAAGATAAAATTCGAGACCTTTACGAGAAATATCATGCCCGCCAAGGGGAAAGACTATCGGGGGTAGATTTGCTCAAACGCTTGGGCGCAAGAAGAGACGAGCCTGACTTCAAAAGCACTTCGCACATGGCGGCGGTTCCGTTTATGGAAAAATTGGGAAAAGCAAAAACCGCAAAGTTAATTAAAGATATCCAAAGTGTTTTTACCGGTAAAAATTGGGACATCGGCGAAAAAGACGGTGGGGCATTATTGTATGAAAGCCGACTGACAGATTGGATTCCAGCAGGCAAAGACCAAAATGAAATTAGAGAAGCATTTATTAAAATATGGAAAGAGTATAAATTAGGAGAGTCTCGTCCCAGCCCATATTATGCCTTGCTCAGAGCAGATGGCGATAGCATGGGTGAAGTGATTGATGGGCAAACTGATGAAGAACAGCATCGCAAACTTTCAAAAGCATTAAGCGAGTTTGCTGGTAAAGTCTCATTTCTTGTCAATAATGAAAAACAAGAAAATAGAGATGAGAAAAAAGATAATAAAGGTTTGCTGATTTATTCGGGTGGCGACGATGTTCTAGCCTACCTGCCGATTCATACAGTCTTGCGATGTGCGGGGGAACTCGAAAAAACTTTCCGTGAAGATTTGAAAGAATTCTTAGCGTCAAAGAATGGAGAAACTATTACACCCACGCTTTCCATCGGGATAGTGATTGCCCATCACCTTGACCCGCTTTCAGATGTATTAAAACTGGCGCGCGATGCTGAACATCAAGCAAAAGATGAAGTGAATGGCAAAAATGGATTGGCAATCACGTTAAGCAAACGCTCAGGTACAGACCGAACGATTGTCGGCAAGTTTTCTGAATTGTATGACCGATTAACTGAATTAAGAAAATTGTTTGATGCGAAATTAATCAGCGGTGGCACAGCGTATGAATTGCAAGAACTTAACCGTACACTATCAGGTACAACCATTCCGCCAGAAGGAATTGTAAAAGAAGCCTTACGGATTGTGGAGCACAAAAAAGAATCAGGTGGCGGCAACCTTTCAGACGACGTGAAAGATACATTCAAAGCATGGCTTGAGACAATTTCACTGGATGAATTAACCAATGAAATGATTATCGCCAAATCTTTAGCCGATGAAGCAGAACCAGGCATGGTCAAACAGGAGGAGCAAAAATGAGTCTAAAACTTATCATCCCACGCGACCCGTTAATCTTCCGTGATGGTAAACCATTTACGGCAGTGCCAGGCGAGCGGGCGAAATCCATTCCGTTTCCATTTCCTGCCACACTTGCAGGTGCAGTTCGCACGCGTAAAGGCACAAAATTTGATAAAGCAGAAATTGAAGAATTAAAAAAGATTTCAATACGCGGCCCCTTTTTGGTAGAGTTGGAAGAAAACAAAATCAAAGAATGGTATTTCCATGCGCCTGCTGATGCTTTGCAAATGAGTGAAAACGAAATTCATTCACTGACTCCGTTGGAGGTTTCAAATGGCATATCCGATTTAGATAACGGACTTAAATTAATTGGCACAAAAGAAATTGTCAAAGATAAGCCGATGAAGGACGCGCCTCTTTATTGGAATTGGGAGTTGATGCGGAAATGGCTACTGAATCCTGACGGGAAGTTGGATATGACCCATGCCATTCACGGACCCAAAAGTGAAACCCGCACACACGTCAGCATTGACTCAACAACTCAAACTGCCCTTTCGGGTGCATTGTTCCAAACCACTGGCATGGAGTTTATAAAGAAGAACAAAAAATTAAGTGAGGCAACTCAATTAGCATTAGCAGTTGAAACCTCTGCTACATTTGCAGATGGCGCAGATTCTCTCGGCGGTGAACGGCGTGTCGTTCATTGGGAAAGTTCTAGCGAATCATTACCAGAATGTTCTTCTGAACTTAAAGCCAAAATCAAAGAAGATAAAAGTTGCCGTTTGATTTTGGTAACGCCTGCTTATTTTGAAAATGGTTATCTTCCTGAAAAACTTAAAGAAACATATAACCTTGAAATTCAAGCCGTTGCTTTGCCGCGTTATCAAACCATTTCAGGGTGGGACTATGACAAAAAAGCGCCCAAAGAAACCCGCCGACTTGTGCCAGCAGGCAGTGTATATTTTATAAAATTCAATGATGAAAGCAATATTGAAAATTTCATAAATGAAATATGGTTGAATTCTATTTGCTTGGCGGAATCAAAAGATAACAATGAAAAATCACAAGAAGCCCGTGATGGATTTGGGATTGCTTTGCTCGGCACATGGAACAAAGTTGGAGGTGCAACATGACTAGAACCTATACTAGAATTACAGGCAAGATTCCTATCAACCAAAAAGTTGACCCGAACTACATCACACAAACTCGCACTTACAAATTAATCACACCTTTATTTGGCGGCGGGGCAGAGACTCAAAAGCCTGATGCCGTTACAACGGTTCGCGCTTCTGAAGTGCGAGGTCACTTGCGCTTTTGGTGGCGGGCTACGCGTGGCGGAAATTTGGAATTTGACGGTGATATAGCAAAGATGAAAAAGCGCGAAGAAGAAATTTGGGGTTCTGCGGCTCAGAAGGGAAAGGCGGGACCTTCTAAGGTTAAGATGAGAGTATTAATTACTAATCGAACAAAATCTGTTTTAACAAAAGATGTATATGACAAAAAACTTAAGAAAAATGTTCCAGTAGAAATTGGTGAACCGAAATCCCCATGGAGTTATGTATCTTTTCCTCTTAGAGAGCAAAAAGATGAATATGGGAACATTACAAAATCTGCTGGTTCTGTACTTGATGCAGGTATAGAGTTTGCCATAGAAATTTCATACCCAGGAAAATGGAAAGATGATGTGGAAGCCTCGCTATGGGCTTGGGAAGTGTTTGGCGGTATCGGCGCACGAACACGGCGTGGATTTGGCGCATTGCAGTGTGGCAATTCTAATAAACCTACTATGCAATCCGCTAGAGGTGAAATCCAAAATGGGCTTAATAAACATGTGAGTGATGAGAATTTTCCAAATGGCGTTCCACATCTTACTAAGCAACTAGAATTTAGGACAATATCGAAAGATGACGAAATCTTAGCTTGGGAGTATCTTTTCAAAAAGATGAAGGATTTTCGACAGCATCGTCTACCACCTAAAGATAATAAGCCAGGACGTAGTAATTGGCCCGAGCCAGATTCAATACGACTCATTCTTAAGGAAAACAAAAAATTTACATTTGGTGTACATGAGCCTAAGCATCTTGTTGTTAAAAGATTTCCACGAGCAAAGTTTGGATTACCAATCAATTTTGAGTTTCCAAAGCAGGCAGACAGAGACCCAAAGAAAACTATTTTGCAAGGAAAGCCACTAGGTAATGACAAATACATTGACCGTCTTGCCAGCCCGCTCATTATCCGCCCGATTAGTTGTTCAGATGGTGCAATAGGACTTGCCGCCAAATTAGAATGGAAGGCGATTGAGTCGGAAGAAGATTACACTCCGCCAGGCGGTTTATTTCTCACTGGCAAAGGATACGGAGATTTTCCAGTAAAAAGTAATCTTATTAAAGATAATACTAAAGATGAAGCAAAAGACATACTGCCACTAAATGGCGAACCCGATGTCTTACAAGCCTTTCTTGACTATTTGAAATAACAGGAGCAAACAAACTGATGAACACTCAACTTTTATTCATTCAGGCGCTCTCCCCCATCCATGCAGGGACGGGGCAAGGCGTGGGTGTGATTGATAACCCGATTGCGCGTGAAAAATCAACCGATATTCCTTTCCTGCCTGGCTCAACACTCAAAGGTGTGTTTCGAGATGCCTTTACGCCAGATCCAGATACAAAAGAGAGTAAAGCACTACGAGAAAGTGTCTTTGGGTCAGATATTAATAGCACAGATTTATCTCAAGGGGCGGCGACATTTACCGATGCACGTTTGTTGTTGTTGCCTGTGCGAAGCCTGCGGGGTGTGTTCGCGTGGGTCACATCGCCGTTGTTGTTGAAGCGATTGCTTCGAGATGCAGGGATTATCAACAAAACTGCTTCATTCAACAATTTAGATGAAGATCATTGTTTGATCTCAAGCAATACGGCGCTGAAATTGAATGATGGCAAAGTGATTCTGGAAGATGTAGACCTTGCAAGCAATCCATCAACTACAGAAGTAGATGAATGGGCAGATTGGCTGGCGAAGGCGCTTTACCCAGACTCAAAAGATAAAGACTGGCATGAAACTTTGAAAGAACGCCTGTGCATCATTTCGGATGATAATTTATCTTTCTTGTTGGAAACTGCTACAGAGATTACAGCCCGAATCCGTTTGGAAGAAAAATCTAAAACTGTAGTTGATGGCGCGTTATGGTATGAAGAAGCCTTGCCTGTTGAAACGGTTTTGGTGAGCATGGTGATAGAAAAAAATAAAGGCACAGTTTTTGGAAAACTGGAAAATTTGTTGTTGGAACATAAAACTTTGCAATTGGGTGGAAATGCCACTGTTGGGCGTGGACTGTGCAAAGCCACGTTGAGGGTAACGCCATGAGACTCGAACAAGATTTTGCTTCTAAAATTTACGATCAAGTATCTACAATTTATAAACAAATATCTACTGAGTATAAAGAAAAAAAAGAGGCTGAAAAAATATACAAACGCTATGGCTCTATGGCGTACACCTTGCCAATTTTAGTGAGAACGGCGGGCTTGGCACAAGCATTGGCATTTGTGGAAAGTAAAAGCAAAAAAGACTCCAATCATCCATATACTTATTTGTTAAATCACTTAGCCGAAGTGGTGATTAATAATAAAAATGGAAGTGAGTTTGCAAAGCAAAGCCGTGAAGCCGATTTGCAAGAATACATGTACCTCACGCGCCGCACCATGTTGGCGCTTAAGTGGTACAAGCGCTTCGCTGAGTCTGTGCTGGGGATTAAATCCACAGACCAAATAGATGATGGAGGCGAAAATGACTGAGTTTCGTCGCCAGGCTTTAGTTTTAGATTCGGTTTATCCAACCGAAACTACAAATGCTGGCTTGTGGCTGGATAAATTTCTTCTGGATGATAAAGAGGATGCCAAAAAGAATTTGGTTTATCAAGTTGTTGATAAAATCAAAATTTCAGAAGCCTACAAAAAGTTTTATCAAAAATGGAAATCTGAATTATCGGCACGCGGCATACAAATCAAAAAGGCAGAAACGTTAGGCAGGCTAGCTGTCAATTTGGGCGCGGAGGCTGTGCTTGAAAATTCGATAGCACTAAATAGAACCTATGGCGTGCCGTATATTCCAGGCAGCGCCTTGAAAGGGCTGGCGGCAAGTTATGCCAGAAAGTCAATAGAAAATTTTGATGCAGAAATTCATAATGATATTTTTGGCAAGCAAGACAATGCGGGTTGGGTAACTTTTTTCGATGCCTTGTTTGTGCCAAATGGAAAGTTAGGTCTTGTGCCTGATGTAGTGACAGTGCATCATCAGGAATATTATCAGCAAGGTGATGTGCCGCCTGCCGATTGGGATAGCCCGATTCCGATTCATTTCTTAAGTGCAGTTGGTTCTTTTGCGATTGCGCTTGCTGGACCTGATAATTTGGTAAAAGCGGCGTATGACATTCTGGCTTTGGCTTTGGCACACGAAGGCATTGGCGCAAAGACCAATAGCGGATATGGCAGGATGCAGATTGATGGATATGATGTTAACGGCATACCTGAAAAGGAAAAAGAATCTTTCAAACCGCAAGAAATTCCTGCGGGCTACCAAAGTGGTGTGGTGAAAGGCGTCAAAGAAGGGTATGCGTTCATTCAACCCGATAAAGGTGGAAAAGATGTGTTTGTACATTTCAGCCAGTTGGCAGGTGGGTTAAAGGTAGTGAAAGAAAAACAGCGCGTCATTTTCAAAGCAGAGCCGGGCAGGAAGCAGGGACAATTGCAGGCTGTAGACGTGAGGCTCGCAGAGTGACCCTCGTCAATTTCTCTGTTATGAATTGAGATAAACTGCAATGACCACCTACCTCGGCAATGCCTTTTCACTGAATATGCTTGAGATTAGCGCGGATGGGATCCAAGTTGAAATCCAGCCCGTGTCTCCATCAGAGATACCCGCCGAGGCTGTTAGTATTGTCGGTCACGTGGATATGGCGGCGATACTTTCAGGCATTCTCAACCGTAACGTGGAAGTGAATCGAGAGTCTGTTACCATGCTGGAGGATGATATTCTATTCGTGGCTCAATATCATGGCGCGCGCCTGCCAGCCGGAGCAACCGAATTGCCCTCGGATGCAAGGATCGACTTTTATCGCATTACAACAATAAAGGAGTAAGTATGGAAACGCTCAGCATAATTGCGAATATCATGCAAATTATTTCATTCATTCCCTTTGCCATAGGCGGCATCTACTTTTATATCAAAGGCAGGCAGTTGGCAAATCGCCTGAAAGCCCTGGCAGCCACACCTACAAACCGTCCAGTTGCTCTTGCCATTGGATTGGGCTCAAGCAACGAGGGAGCTGTGCGCCAGCAGTTGAAGGATGATGGAATTCAGGTGGATGTCATTCCGGTGACGCATGAGGGGTTCATTAAATCCACCGAATATCCCAGACTCATTCGAGAATTGAAAGAACTCAAGAGCCGCCTGAGTACCAGCGGTGTTACTGAAGTTAACATTTACTATCTGGGCCCGGTGACATTTGCCATGGCTCTTGGTGCTATGTTCGATAATTGGGTGCCGGTCAAAGTTTATGCTTTTCGGGATGGGAAATATCATCTTGATTTAGCCTTGACCACTGAGACGTTTGTTGCGTCATAAACAGCCGCCACAACCATGTCATTGCGAGGCGGCGTTCGCCCGCCGTGGCAATCTCCTCATCCATGGGAGATTGCTTCGGGCAAAGAGCAAGAGCACCCTCGCAATGACATACTAAAACTACCATGCTACTCTCTGCTGTCATTCACTTGAAGGCTTTGGAACGCGGCGCGTTGCCGCAGTATTTAGGTCCCGCGTTGCGGGCTGAATTTTTGAATTGGATCGGCGAGACGGACATAAAGGTCTCAAATGAATTGCATGACGGAAACACATTGAGACCCTATACCGTTTCTGACTTGAAAGGAACATTCCACGCGCAACGCGGTTTTAACCTGGTGGAAGCGGGGCAGACTGCCTGGTTTCGTGTGACCAGCCTGCATGAAAACCAAACGAGGCTCCTTGTGGACAATGTGTTTCCAAAGATGGAGGGCGAATCCATTTCATTGAATCGCGTCAAGTTCAAGGTCGTCAAAGTGGCAGAGGCTGGGCATCCATGGGCGCGTCAGGCAACTTACGAATCGCTTGTCGAAAAATATTTCAAGACCTATCTCTCACCATCTGATTCGTTGGAAATGGAATTCGCCTCGCCGACGACGTTCAGTTCGGATGGCTTGCATGTGCCGCTTCCCATTCCTAAAACAGTGTTGAAATCGTGGCTGAACCGCTGGAATAAATATTCCTCCGCCAGCCTGCCTCGAGCCGTGAAGGAATTGAAAGATGCGCGGCTGGCATTGAGTTTCTATGCCCTGAGCACAAGTCCACTGCATTACAAGGATACAAAGAACAACAGCGACATAACATGGATTGGCTTTATGGGAAGGTGCCGGTTCCGCGTGCTGGCAAAAGACGAATTCTGGCTGAGGCTGTGCCACCTGCTGGCAGACTATTCCTTTTATTGCGGGACGGGGAAAAAAACTTCGTTCGGCATGGGACAGACGAGGCGCACTTAATGTCATTGCGAGGAGCGAACGACAGTGAGCGACGAAGCAATCTCCTCACAACAGGAGACTGCTTCGCCTACGGCTCGCAGTGACACAAATGAAATGGATCGAACGCATTTTGAACCCTGATAACCTGCGTTCTGCCTGGGAGGAAGTGCAGAGTAAAAAAGGCGCGCCGGGTATTGACCGCGTGAGCCTCAAACGCTGGGAACGCAACTGGGAGGAACGACTTGCCGCGCTTGCCAGCGAAGTGCGCGCCAATGCCTACCGCGCCCGCAAATTGAAACAGTTTCACATCCCGAAGAAAGACGGAACGTTGAGGACGATCTCCATCCTCACCGTGACCGACCGCGTATTGCAACGCGCCGTATTGCGTGTGGTGGATGATTTGTTCGACCGCGATTTCATGGAATGCAGTTACGGCTACCGCCCTGGGCGCGGCGTGCGCGATGCCGTGCCTGCGATCATCGCTCACCGGGAAGCAGGCAGGCAATGGGTGCTCGACGCCGATATTGATAATTGCTTCCCCAGTTTGAAGCATCATTTGATCCTTCGTTATTTTCAACAGAAGGTGAACGACCGCCTCGTTACAGGTTTGGTCAAACAATGGATGGCGCAGGGTGAAACATCCTCGGGCGTGGGTATTTCTCTCGGCGCGGTGATCTCGCCTTTGCTGTGCAACATCCTTCTGCATCAATTGGACCTGCGGCTGGCTGAGGCGCGGTATGCCCCCGTGCGTTATGCCGATGATTTCTGTGTCTTCTGTGAAACACAAACGCAGGCTGAGAAAGCCATGAAAAGGGCTGCATTTATTTTGAAAAAACTACACCTCATTCTTGAGCCGAACAAAACAAACGTCACGCATTTCGATCATGGCTTTGATTTTCTCGGCGTGCATTTTTACCGCGATACCTACAGTTTCGAAGCGGAGGACAGGAAAGTGGAAGTGAAGGGCGCCTTCGACCCGCAACTGTTTTATGATTATGTGCCGGAGGGGTATCAATGAATGTCATTGCGAGGGCAGTGCTCTTCTGCCCGAAGCAATCTCCTCATTCTAGAAGATTGCTTCGTCGGGCTAAAGCCCTCCTTGCAATGACACATGATAGGAAAAAGCCATGTCTAAAAAAGAGTACTGTGTTTACATTATGACCAACACCCATAATACAGTACTTTATACAGGAGTGACCAATAACCTGCAACGCAGAGTTCTGGAGCATAGAACAGGTGCTGGCAATGGATTTACCAAAAAATACAATGTGACCAGGCTGGTTTATTTTGAAAGTGGCAACGATGTGAATACTACCATTGCCCGCGAGAAACAGATCAAAGCGGGTTCGCGCAAGAAAAAGATTGACTTGATAAACAGCATAAACCCGGAATGGAAGGACTTGTTTGATGTATTTTTCTTCTAACCAGTTGTCATTGCGAGAGCGTTAGCCCGAAGCAATCCCCGTGTTAATGATGAGACTGTTTCATAACAGGAGATTGCCACGCCGCCGAAGAACAAAAGCGGCGGCTCGCAATGACATGAAACCTTAACCATGCCCACCCTCTATGTAACTGAATCAGGTTCCCGCATCGAAAAGGAATATCGCCGCGTGCTCGTCACGAACGCGGACGATAAAGTATTGCTCAGTGTGCCGCTTGTGCATGTGACCGATGTCGTGGCGGTGGGAAGCGTCGGGGTCACCACCCAGGCTATGTTGTCATTGCTGGAGGCGGGCGTTTCGTTTTCCATCATCAGCCGCGCGGGCAAACTGCTTGGCAGGCTCGTGCCGCCAGCAGAGGGCAATATCTTCCTGCGCCGTAAACAATACCAACGCGCCGCCGACCCCGCCTTTTGCCTGCCCATTGCAAAGGCAATTGCTTTGGGAAAATTAAAAAACCAGCGTACGGTTGCGAAGCGCCTATGCCGGGCGCATCCTGAACTTCCCAAAACAAATATCGAAAAGATCACAACGGCCATCAAGCAGGCGGAACATGAGCAAAATTTGGACGGTTTGCGCGGGCACGAAGGGCAGGGCGCAAAAGCCTATTTTCGCATCTTCCGCGCCGCATTGCGTGAAGACTGGGAATTTGAAAAACGCTCGCGCCGCCCGCCTGCCGACCCCGCCAATGCCCTGCTCAGTTTTGGTTACAGCCTGCTCACGCAAAATATGATGACCGCGCTCGAAGTCGTCGGGCTGGACCCCTATGACGGCTTCTTTCATGCGGATGTATACGGACGCCCCGCCCTTGCCCTTGACTTGATGGAGGAGTTCCGCGCCCTGATCGTCGATTCGGTGGTGCTGACCGTGATCAACAAACGCATCATCACACCCGAGGAATTTGACCCGGTTGAAGGAGGCGGATACCATCTGAAACAAAGAGCCATGAAAAAATTCCTCATGCAATATAATGCCCGCCTTCAAACCACAGCCATTCACCCGCTGGCGGGACGCGCCATCACGTATCAGAAATGTTTCGAAGTACAAGCCCGCCAGTTGCGCCGCGTGATCGAAGGACAGATCCCGGAGTATGTTCCGTTTCTAACCAAGTAGATGTCATTGCGAGACGGCGCTCTTCCGTCGAAGCAATCTTCCACTTGCATGTCACTGCGAGCGATAGCGAAGCAGTCCCCTGCTTACGAGGGGATTGCTTCGGGCAAAGAACAAGAGCGCCCTCGCAATGACATACTCAACGAGGTGTATAATGCAAACACAATTCATCCTCATCGTCTACGACATCTCGAACGACAAACGCCGCACCAAACTGCATAACGTTCTGCTCGATTACGGCACACCTGTGCAATATTCGGTCTTTGAATGTCATCTCGATGATAAGAACCTTGTCAAACTCAAAAAAGCTGTAGCCCGCGTTGTTCGCAAACGCAGGGATAACGTGCGTTATTATTATCTGTGCGCCGACTGCGAGAAAAAGATCGAATCATCACGAGCCGAGGAGATCAACAAATCGGAGCCGAAACATACGCTGGTGGTGTGATATCTTATGTCATTGCGAGTGAGCGTTCCCCAGCGAGCGAAGCAATCTCCTGTTCGATGGTGAGATTGCTTACCCTACGGGTACGATGTCGCAACAAACGCTCGCAATGACTTACCGAGATCCGAGCATCGGGCGGGGTATCACTGGTTTTTGCGACGCTCGGAAATTTGCCAAACCAGCGGCAACCTCTGGCAAAGGCAACCCTTGTTTATCAAATACCTGCCAGCCCTGGCAGGCAAAAACCGAGCATCCTACCGTAGCCCTGCGCCGAAACCGACGCTCGGAAATAAGAAAAGGAGGCAGAATGGCACATTTTTTGAAGAAGATTAAGCGCCGCCTTAATTCTCTTCAAACCAGAGAACAGAATTGAATATTTCGAAGAGTAAGAAATAAACAATCCCTCAACGAGGGACTGAAACCCACAGAAACACTGTTGTTCACTGTGACGAGAGCATTCGTAAGAAATAAACAATCCCTCAACGAGGGACTGAAACTAGTTGAATTTGTTGATACGATCTTACTTTGGGTCGAACTTGTAAGAAATAAACAATCCCTCAACGAGGGACTGAAACCGCCTGCCCCGGGGGCAGGCGTCCCTCGTTGCGAATGTAAGAAATAAACAATCCCTCAACGAGGGACTGAAACGCTGAACTAGTGCCTGCTGTATTGTTGACAGCGTTTGTAAGAAATAAACAATCCCTCAACGAGGGACTGAAACGCCACCGTCGCCCGGAGGATATGTGCAACTGCCATCGTGTAAGAAATAAACAATCCCTCAACGAGGGACTGAAACTACCACGTTGCGCTGGTAAAACCGTCTTCTAAGGAGATCTGTAAGAAATAAACAATCCCTCAACGAGGGACTGAAACTTTAGAGATTTG
>Ga0247727_10013873_pt1 | contig 13493 bp, 12 predicted proteins | sample WisWelCaveWW1625_FD_202498 | JGI IMG/M metagenome (GOLD analysis project Ga0247727, IMG submission 202498) | Biofilm microbial communities from Wishing Well Cave, Virginia, United States - WW16-25 | ecosystem: Environmental > Aquatic > Deep subsurface > Groundwater > Cave microbial mat | place... | reverse complement strand
ACGGACTCTTCAGCGATTTCCTCAACATCAAGATCGTCTGCACCTTCAACACCAACATTGACCGCATTGACAAGGCGCTGCTCCGCAAGGGACGGATGATCGCCAAATATAGATTCGCGCCGCTTTCGCCGGAGAAGACCGCCGCGCTCGCCAGAAAGCTGGGGCATGAGGACGTTTCAGGCAGTCTCACGCTGGCGGATATTTTCGGACTCGAACAACGCGGCTTCGACAAACCGGCTAAGAAGGGTATCGGGTTTTCGGCGTGAGGTTGTATTGTGAAAACCCCATTGCGGAGTTTAAGTGTCGGAACGGCGATAAAAAACGGACGGAGTCGCCTCCGTCCGTTTTGCATGACCGTATCCTGATCGCTACTCGCCGACGCTTATGCTCCCATTCATCAACGCGACTTGTATTTCCATCCCGTTGGGATCGGCTAAGAGCGCGCCCTCAGGGACGGCCTCTGTCTCGCGAAAAAGGATGGGGGATTGCCCCTGGGCTTTGGCGCGGAATACAATCTCAAACAGCGTACCGTCGCCGTTCGCTGGCGGATGATCAATTTGCGCCACGGCATAATCAATCGTCCCGGCGGCGTTATCGAAGGTATTTTGGACGATGAAATCAGGCTTGATGAATCCGCCGTCAATCAACTCGATAACTTCCAGCACGTTTGGATCAAAGGACAGATGCGCCTCGAAAGCAATGAGATTGGCGATCTTCTCGACTTTTACAGACGCCCGCGCCGCGTCATTTACTTTGATCGCCGGCGCTGGTGATTCAACTTTGACGGCGGGTCCCGATGGCGCTGACGGCTCAACTGTGAGGACGGGGTCCGACGGCGGTGACGCGCAAGCTGTCGCCAGTATCAACACAGCCAGTATGCCAGCCTGGAGAATTCCGCTCTTCATCTTCACTCCATGACGCGACATGATAGTCGCCATTCATACCCGGCTATGGAATACACAGTTGTTGCCCTGGATAAATGAGTCTCGGATTCGATATTCCATTGACGCGCGCAATCTCGGTATAAGTGGTCCCGTAGCGGAGGGCAATGCGATACAACGTTTCTCCCGAACGCACAACATGAGTCGCGCGGCAAGCGGAAGGAGACGTAGTAACGCCAGGAGCGGGAGTAAGGGTGGGCGTGACGGTCGGAGGAACAGGGTTAGGCGTAGGAGGAATCGGGGTTGGTGTGCTTATTGTAAATTGGGCTTTGCAGACTGGTCCCGGAGTCATATTCGTCCATGGAACGTCGGGAATGGTCAGTCGTTGATTGGGGAAAATCATATAGGGCCAACCAATGCCGCTCGCTCTTGCAATTTCCCACGGCGAAACTTTATATGCGCGCCCAATACAGTAGAGCCATTCCCCCCAGCGAACGATGTGTGTATTGCCGGGTCGCTCAACGATATTGATCGTGCCAGGCACCCAAGAGGCTGGAATTTCATTTCCATTCTGATCTGCGAGAATCAATCCGCGTGGGGCGGCCGGTGTAGCCCGCGTGGTCACCGTTGAAACGCCAATGGCTTTGGCGCGAAAGACAATACAGAGCAATGTGCCGCTTCCTTGTGCTGGAGGACGGTTTATCTGGGCAGCGGCATAATCAATCGCGCCTGCGGCGTTATCGTATTTGTTTTTCTCCCCGAAGTCAATATCCGCCGCGACCAAGCCGCCATTTGTTATCCCATTTGGTTCTACAGCCAACGCTTTTGGATCAAATGACAGGTGGAGTTCAAAAGCAACAAGGTTGGCGACGTTGTCAACTTTAATACAGATCTTGACTGTATTGTTTACTTGAGTTGAGGATGTGGCTGGGTCAACGCGGACGACCGTAGCGCCCTGCGTCTGGACCGGCGCGCCAGTAGGCGATGGCGTGTTGGTTGGAACATTGATATCAGGCGTAGGAGTATTGGTTGGAGTATTGGCAACGGGAGTTGACGTTCCCACATTGACCGTGCCAGGCGTCCAAGAGGCTGGAATTTCATTTCCATTCTGATCTGCGAGAATCAATCCGCTTGGGGCGGCCGGAGTAGCCCGCGTGGTCACCGTTGAAACGCCAATGGCTTTGGCGCGAAAGGCAATGTTGAGCAAGGCGCCGCTTCCCTGCGCGGGGGGACGGTTCATCTGCGCCACCGCGTAATCAATCGTGCCTGCGGCGTTATCGAAGGTGTTCTGCACAGCGATATCCGCCGCCACAAAGCCGCCGTTTGTCACGCTTGTCACTTCCAAAACGTTTGGATCGAATGACAGGTGGATTTCAAAAGCGATGAGATTTGAAATGTTGTCAACTCTGATCGCCATGTTGGCAACAGCGTTCGCCTGGACGGACAACGTGGATGGGTCAACGCGAACTGTCGCCGCGCCTTGTGCAAAAGCCGGCGCGCCCGCCAGCGATACGGCAAAGACGATCACGAGAAACCAAATTCGAATTGCCAACCAATTACGTGACATAGGAGACTCCCTCATCAAGGTTACGATATATCATAATAATCATATCTGCCCGTCCCCGAAGTCAGGGAAAGGGCAGAATTATTCATCAAGGCTCCGCCATGCGGTTATGGTTGCCAGGGTGTCGGTTCTACACGCCCCATATTTCCGGGGACAAGCGCGATGTCTTTGATATTGATATTCCCATCATCATTGATGTCGGCAGGCTCATCAGGGTCAGCACAATCTGCTGGGAACACTGGCGGCGATGATAGGTCGGACCTCACATCAACGCCGGTTTTTCCAAGTTTGCCGATGATTGCGCCAATATCCGAAATGTTGATTTTGCCGTCATCATTAACATCGCCGCTGGGCAGGGTTGTCGTTCCCACATCAAGATCAGCGGTTAGCGTAATTGCTTTTTCAGAAGCCAGATGTCCGGAATATTCAGCGTGAAGTGTGCCAGCACCACTTGGCAAGTTGGTCAATTTGAAATTTCCCTTATCATCGGTAAATACCGGACCGTATTTGTTCCCTCCGCTTGTATACCACACCGTTGAACATGCCAACGTGCCTCCGCCTGGATTTGGGCTTGTGGGCGTTGCCGGTCGTTTTACCACGCCTGTTATCGTGGGTGATCCAATTGTCACACATTGATCGCTAACCGGCAAAGCGACGGGAACATCATTGGCGTTGGCATCTACCATTTTGGATTTGTCGTTGGGCTGGAGCACTGAAAAGCACGCTTTTCCTGAAGCTTTGGCTCGAAAATGGAAGCGCGCCACCGCGCCGGAATGGGTTATTTGGGGCGGTCCCGCCACTATCAGATGGATGCAAGAGCTGGGATTGCTGGTACCATCAGGAAATTGGCAGGGCTTCAAAATTTCATTGACGCTGAAGTTATTCGATGTTCCAAAGAAGTCAGGCAATGATTCAACACCACCCTTAGGTGAGACAGGCGGCTCTACCAGAGTATCGTCGTAGGCTAAAAAGATCTCAGCAGCTGTCACTCCCGGATCAATATCGGTAACCGAGAAGACGAGCGCAAAAGACACCTCGTTACCTATTGAGACCTGATTAGGGACAGGCGATGTCAATGACATGGAGGCAGAGCGAGCGGCGCTGACCGGCGTTGCCGGCATGGCGAGCGCCAAAACCAGAGCGAATACAACTATCCATTTGGGCGTGTTCATGTTTCCTTCCTTTCTGAATGAAATTGAAAATGACCGCCGTTGCTGTCACTATACTACTTTTGATATTCAAAAACATTACATAAAGGTTGTAAATACGTTGACGAATCGTTAAAATCCAAAACGACAACTTGAAGAGAATGTGTCAATAAAAAAACGGACGGAGTCAACTCCGTCCGTTAAATAAAAAGACTTCCGAAGTCTCTGAGACTTCGGAAGTCTGGGGATATTACCGTCTTCCACCTCGATCGCCGCCGCGACGATCGCCGCCTCGATCACTGCCGCGTCCGCGATCGCCTCCGGGTCTTCCACCGCCGCTCCTGCGCGGACCGTCTTTCCCGCGCGCTTCTTCGGCAGTCCAACCCTCCAACACTGCTTGACGTGACAAACGAATTTTTCCTTGCGGGTCAATGTCAGTCACCATCACGGTGATCTCTTCGCCCATGTTGACTACATCTTCCACTTTATTCACGCGTTGCGAGTCGAGTTGCGAGATGTGGACGAGACCATCCACGCCGGGCAGGATTTCCACGAACGCGCCGAAGTCCGCGATGCGCACGACCTTGCCGGTGTAGATGTTTCCGATCACGGCGCTTTCACCCAACGCGGCGACACGTTCGTAAGCAATCTTTCCGCCCACGCCATCGGTTGCGGCGATGTACACAGTGCCGTCTTCCTGCACGTCAATTGTCGCGCCGGTCTCTTCCTGCAAGGCGCGGATGTTCTTGCCGCCCGGTCCGATCAATGCGCCGATCTTGTCAACAGGAATTTTCACGGTGATGATGCGCGGCGCGAACGGTTTCAATTCTGCGCGGGCTTCGGGCAACACCGCCAGCATTTTTTCCATGATGGACATGCGCGCCGTGTGCGCCTGTTCCAACGCTTCCTTCATCATCTGCGCGCTCAAACCGCTGATCTTGATGTCCATTTGCAGGGCCGTGATTCCCGCCGCGGTACCAGCCACTTTGAAGTCCATGTCGCCGAGGTGATCTTCCGTGCCTTGAATATCGGTCAAAATTTTATAACGACCAGCCTGCCCTGCCGAAGGTGTCGAAGGGTCGGTGATCAATCCCATCGCGACGCCGGAGACGGGCGCTTTGATCGGCACGCCCGCGTCCATCAATGCGAGGGTTGATCCGCAGACTGATCCCATCGAGGTCGAGCCATTGGATGACAACGCTTCGGATACGACGCGAATCGTATAAGGGAACGACTCTTCCGCCGGGATGACCGGTTCGAGCGCGCGCTCTGCCAACGCTCCATGCCCGACCTCGCGCCGGCTCTGCCCACGCAGATTTTTTACCTCGCCTGTGGAATACGGCGGGAAGTTGTAGTGATGCAAATAGCGTTTGTCCTTGATGGGGCTGAGATTATCCAACTCTTGCGCTTCGCCTAACGTTGCAAGCGTCGCGAACGAAAGGATTTGAGTCTCGCCCCTTGTGAATAAACCTGATCCATGCGCGCGCGGGGACAAACCAACTTCGCACCAAATCGGGCGGATGTCGCTGGGCGTTCGTCCGTCGGGACGTTTGCCCTGACTCAGGATTCGTTCGCGCACGATATCCATTTCAGCCTGGTCAAAGGCTTCTCGGACGGAAGCAAGCGACGGGTAGTCTGACGCGTTAGCTCCATCTGGAATTGTGCAAAGTTCGGCGACGACGGCATCCTTGAGAGTCGTCATCCCGACGTAGAATTCATTTTTGGTCAACGGCTTTTCGAGCAGTTCGTTCATCGGTCCGCTGACTTTATCCAAAACTTTTTTGCGGATATCGGCATCTGGAAGATAGGACGTGACTTCGCGCTTGGCTTTGCCAACTTCATCGCGCATTTGTAATTGAAGGTCAATCAACGGCTGAATGGACTTGTGACCAAGCTCGAGCGCGGCGACCATCACATCTTCGGGGATTTCGTTTGCGCCACATTCCACCATGAGGATGGCTTCGCGCGTGCCAGCGATACGCAGGTCGAGGTCAGATTCATCCAGTTCTGCAAAGGTTGGGTTGACGACGAACTCGCCGTTAACGCGTCCCACGCGCACCGCGCCGACGGGTCCGCCCCAGGGGATATCCGAGATTATGATCGCGGCGGAAGCGGCGTTGATGGCGAGTACATCGAGCGGGTTGACGCCGTCGGAGGAAAGCGTGAACATGATGACCTGCACTTCGTTTCGCATCCCATCCTGAAAGAGCGGACGCAGAGGGCGGTCGGTGAGACGCGCTACCAAAATGGCTTCGGTGCCGGGGCGTCCCTCACGGCGGAAGAACGAGCCGGGGATCCTGCCGCCAGCATATAAGCGTTCTTCATATTCCACTTGAAGCGGGAAGAAGTCAATACCTTCGCGGATGTCGCCCATCGTTGCCGCGGCAAAGACGATGGATTCGGGCGTACCAAAGGTCACCGCGCCGCCCGCCTGACCGGCCAGTTTGCCGGTCTCGAACGTGACGACGTTCTTCCCAATGGTGGTTGAGTATTTCTTTGATTCGGGTTTCATTTTGTCTCCTAAAACTGCTTGCATCAACCTTTTTACCGCAAAGCCTTGCACTGAGCTTGTCGAAGCGACGCTAAGAGCGCAAAGATTCTTTTTTAAACCTTCGCGTTCTTCGCGGTCTTGGCGGTTAAGTTTTCTTCGGTCAATGTAAGCCCTAAATTGGTTTCCGCCTCGGGTCAGGGACTGAAGAGTGTGAATAACTCATTTCGTAGTAACGACTCTGCGATGCGCTCTTTAGAGTCAGTCGTTTCCATGGATGGTTGAAACCATCACTACGAGGTTATTCGCGCTATTCAATTCCTGACGGCGGATTTAAATAAGACCCTAAAGGTCTCGGAGACCATTAGGGTCTGACTGACTTACTTGTGGCGCAGTTTCAAACTCTCGGTGATCCCCAGATAACGCGGGTAATCCGACTGTCGCAGGTAGGTCAACATTCTGCGGCGGTGTCCGACAAGTTTGAGTAATCCCCGCCGACAGGACTCATCTTTTTTGTTGGCGCGCAGGTGCTCGGTCAACTGTTGGATGCGCCCGGTCATAATGGCGATCTGCACTTCGGGCGAGCCGGTGTCGCTATCGTGACGGTGGTAATCCGTGATGAGTTTTGTCTTCGCTTCTTTCTGTAACGGCATGACGTTTGCTTTCCTTTCTTTTGATGTTGGCGGCAAGAACGCCGCGCTACGCAGGTCTCCATGCCGACAGCGTTAACCATACGGCAGGACCAGTCACGGGCGGAGATTATACCAGAAAAGGCATCCTATACCTCCACCTGAATGGCGCTGCCGGATTCGTAGCGTCGCAATCCCAGCTTGAAAATGAATACGGATAACGACAGGAATATCAACGCGCCGGAGATCAACTCAACGAGACTCTGCCACGAAAAGTCGCGCACAAATTCGGCGGGGACGGTTCCGATCAGCGCGGCAGGGAGCAGGGTGAGCAGGACGAATTTGGTGGTCGCGTCGAAGAGCGCGCTGGGATAAAGCGAGAAGGTGAGCAGGGCGCTCAACGCGAATTGACTGAGCGCGACCGCGTTACCCAACCAGAACGACAGGCTTTGCACAATGACGAGGAACCCGATGAAGATGCACACGCCCGCAAAGGAACCGATTAGATAACGTAGAAATCCATCGGGCGTGAAGTAGCCGGAGAGGGCGAAACTGCCGACGCCGTAGATGAGATCGCCCATGCCGCTGCCGATGCTTTTGGAGGCAAGCACATGCAGAAGGACGGGGCGCGGGAGCGAGAGGTAGTAATCAAGCCTGCCTTGCACGATCACTTCCGCCAGCGTGATGAAGTTGCCGAAGAAGAACGAGGCGATGCCCCAGGATGTGGCGGCGATGCCGAAGAGCAACAGCATGTCGTTGATGTTCCAACCGCGCACTTCCTTGAATTTGTCGAAATACAAAAACCAAAAGATGAAGTACACGCCGTTGTTGATCATCATAAAAACGACTTGCGTGATAAACGCCGCGCGGAATTCCATGCTGGCTTGCAGGTTGGCTTGCCACAGCGCGAGGAGCAATTTGACATGTCTCATGGTCAGCCGCCGTTTATCGTCAAAACTTTTTCACTGCGCTTATAGACAAAAGACAACAGCGCGATGAACACAACAACCCAGACGATTTGTCCGCCGAGCATTTGCCACAATAGCGTCGCGTCGGGCTTGACGAAGAGCCGCGCCGGCGCGTACATCATGTATGGGAAAGGCAGCGCGTACGCGATTCTCTGCAGCCAATCAGGGAACATCTCCAACGGAAGCATAAAGCCGCCGAGGATGAAGACCAGTTTCTGGTAGATCAATTCAAAGGATTGCGTCTCTTCGACGACGAACGCGGCGAGACCGATCAACGCCATCATGCAGAAGTGCAATATCCACGCGCCGATCAACGTAATCAACGCCATGCCCCAGCCTGCGAGCGCGGGCGGCGCGCCCGCCAAAATCCACGCGACGAGCGAGCCGACAATCAGGTTGACGCTCATCCGCACTACGCCATCGCCCAGCCCGACGAAGAAATGATAGCCCAGGAAATTATATGGCTTATTGAGGATGTACGCCACTTCGCCGTTTTTGACCTGCTCCGAGATCGTGCGGTTGAGGCGCGGTCTGCCGAGTTCGAGCGTCTCGGCCATCATCAGGTACCAGATTATGTTGGAGAAGGTCAGCCCGTTGATTTCGTCCGTGTTCGAGATGGCGAAAGTCGTTCTCCATAATCCCGCAAAGATAAACAAAAATGTGGCGATGCTCACCGACCTGCCCAGAAAATCTCCCGGATAGGCAAGGCTATTGATGATTTGCATGGTGAGGATGGAAAAGTATTTTTTCATAAGGTTTGATTCAGCGTAGTCGGCGTTCTCTAACACCGACTATACTTTGAGCGGTCACCAATTACTGTTTTGCGCGTTTGGAGATATTTCAAAATCTAACCGCGAAGTACGCTAAGAAAAAGCCTTTACTTTGCGCTCTTGGCGTTCTTTGCGGTACATTAAAAGCGCAATCTATACCCGTGTTTAGTATAACGCCGACATGCGCGTTAGAGAACGCGCCCTACGCTAAAGGGGCGCTTCCTGATAAATCTTCGCGATGACTTCCTCGAGCGGCGGATCGGCGACGGTGATGTCCACGAGTTCGCCCGCTTCCGAGAGATGCGACATGACCAAATCCACGGGAGTCTTTGTCGTGTCGAAGCGTAGTTTGACTCCATAACGACCGACTTTCAAAATCTCGACTCCGTCCAAAGAAAAATCCTTTGAAACTTCTTCGGCATAACGCACCTCCACAAGTTTGCGCGTCAGGAACTTGCGTTTGAGATTCGAGACTTTATCTTCATAGACAATCTGTCCGTGGTTGATGACGATCACGCGGCGGCATAACGCTTCGAGATCGCCCGCGTCGTGCGAGGTGAGCAACACGCCGACATTCTCCTCCTGCGCCATCCTGCGGATCGCGTCGCGGATGTTTTGCTTGGCGACCACATCCAAGCCAATGGACGGCTCGTCGAGCAGGATCAACTTCGGGCGATGGAGAAGCGACGCGGCGACTTCACAGCGCATTCGCTGACCAAGTGAAAGTTTGCGGACGGGCGTCTCCAGCAGATCCTGAATCTCAAACGCCTCCGAGAGAAATGCGATTCGCTTTTTCGTCTCGCGATCATCGAGTTCATAAATTTTTCCGAACAGCGTGAACGTATCCACGGCGGGGAGGTGATACCACAACTGCGGGCGCTGACCAAAGACCGTGCCGATGTGATAGGCGAGTTTTTGCCGCTCCTTCCACGGGGTGAAGCCAAGCACTTTCGCGTCTCCGCCAGTGGGATGCAGGATGCCCGTGAGCATTTTGATCGTGGTGGATTTGCCCGCGCCGTTCGGACCGATAAAGCCAAGCAGTTCGCCCGCGTCCATCTGGAAGGAGAGTCCGCGCACGGCTTCAATGGAACTATACTCCGGCTTGATGAGCGCGCGCAACGAGCCGCGCATCCCGGCGGCTTTGCGTTTGGTCTGGAATGTCTTTTGTAATTGGTTGACTTCGAGAGATGGCACGGTGAGATTATAAAACACTCAGCGCGGGGAGTCATCCTCAAAGATGAACCAATATGCGCCGTGTTCCTTGATGATTGCCTGGCCCCTCTCATCCGTGATCTTGCCCGCATCAACCTTCTGAAATCTGACTTCCCACTTGGATCCTTTTGCGCTCTCTTTTACTTTGCCGCTCACTATGACTGAAATTGATTCTTTGGCTGGATAAAGCAACCTGTGCAACTGCTCCAGAAAGAAAGTCACATGGAGATCATTGCCAAACAGGTAGGATCGCAGGATATTTAAGTCTCCCTGGTGGATAGTTGCTGAGAAACCGAGGCCATACTGATCTAGCATTTTTTTCCAGGATGTGCATAATTTTTCTATGGCAGTAAGCAATGCGTCAGCATCTGAAAAGGTCACGAAATATTCATCTCCCGCCTTGTTGCGAATAATACCGCCGTATGTGTCACAAATCTCGTTTAGTAGATCATCGTAATCCACCAGAAAATCTTCAACATCTTCGAACTTTTTGGATTTTGTATAGGTCATCCAACTGCGGACATCTATGTTTACAATAAATTGATCTGTGAGAACGCGTGTCCGTTGTTTAAAATCTACCTTGAATATTTTTTCAGGCTCATCAAACCCTTTGAACTGAAATTCGTCTACAAACGACGTTTGCACTTCCGCCTTGTTGAGTATTAACCACGCACCCTGTGAAAGATAAATCTCATCGGGGGGAGTGATCTTTTCGATGCGTGCGGTCAGACTCATGGCCATACCAATCGCGTCGCTTCCCTGATGGAGGATGTCGCCGACAGTGATTACAGCGCGTATTGCCAGCCTTTGTCTATCGCCTTTGCCCGCTTGCATGGATCGCAGGTTTTGGTGCATGTCAATCGCGGCAAGGACGGCGTTTGTGACGCTGGGGAATTCAATCAGGTACGCGTCTCCCTCCTCTTGAAAAACAGAGCCATGATGTTGCGCGGCAACTTCTGTAATGAATTGTTTGTGTTGTTTTCTCTGCAAACTCATTTCGGCCTGAGTCTGCTCCGCCAGCCTGGGAGTGGAGTCAACGATGTCGGTCTTCAGTATGACGGTGGTGCGGTAGTTTGCCATGCGACCTCGCTTGAATCGTAAATTAGTATTGAACTTCGCCTATGGGTTTGAATCGCGATTAGTATATCACGCCGGCATCGCGGACATAAATGTCGCCCTATAACGCGGAAAACAAAAACGGGAGCCGACGACGACTCCCGTTTTGTGTTCGCTAACGTAACTTACTTCGCCTGCAAGGACGCGAGTTTCTTCATCAGGCGTCCCTTGCGGCGGGCGGCGGCGTTTTTATGGATGACGCCTTTTTCCGCGGCTTTGTCGAGCAGGCTGATGGCTTTGAGAACATCTTCTTTTGTTTCAGGAGCGTTCTTTGCCAGAGAGGCGCGCGCCTGATTGACGGCGGTGCGCGACGCGCCGCGCACGTTGCGGTTGTTGACGCGGCGTTTCTCGTTTTGTTTGTTGCGTTTGATTTGCGATTGAATGTTAGCCAAGATATTGCTTGCCTTTCTTTATATTTTTACAGCGACGCCGAATTTTACATGAGGCTTGTTGATTTGTCCAGAAAATTTGTCACGGCTTTGCGAAGAGGACCACAAAGTAACCGCCGAAAAGACTGTTATCCGAGACGACATAGGCAACGCCAAATTCGGTCACATTCGCGCTGAGGAGATTGGAACGACTGGCGGCGTCGCTCTTCATCCACCAGTCGAAGGCTGATTGAGGATTGCCGCCATACGCGGGATGCAGGGCGTAGAGGTTTTCACTCACCGATGAGGCTGTATATCCCTGGGCGACGACGCGGGATTCGGGCGTGGAGCCATCCGGGCCGAGATGTCCAAAGTAGTTGTTGCAGAGCATATCCACGGCATGAAGTTTGGCCGCCAACGCGAGTTTGTCGTTGACATTCAACACGTTCAACCCGGCGCTGGCGCGGGCGTCGTTGATGAGTTTTTGCAAGTCTGTAACGAAGGTCAGGTTTTCAGTGGGCGCGCAGAAGGACGCGGCCGGCGCGGTCGCGGTTGGGCCTGCCTGGGTCGGCTGTCCTTCTATTGTGGGCGTAACCGGCGTGGACGAAGGCGGAAGCGTCGCGGTCGCCGTTACGAGGTTGACGCGGATTGTTAGAACTTGTCCGGGGTCGAGAATGTTGGGGTTCTCGGCGAGGCTTGCGTTGAGGGCAATAATATTCTCCTGCGTAGTGTTGAACTTGGCAACGATGCCCAACAGCGTGTCGCCGGGCAATACTGTATATTTGATCTCGCGCACGCCTGATGGGATGGGTGTGCGAGTGAAGGGAATGGTTCCCGGAGGAGGAATCACAAGGGTATCCCCGGCGAATATTTGAGCGTTTTGGATACTGGGGTTCGCGTCGAGGATCAGCAAAACGCCGTCATCGCCCAAATTATATTTCTCCGCAATACCTTGAATCGTATCGCCGCCCAGGACTATGTAAGTTGTCGGGCCGGAAGGCGTGGGAGTCAACGTCTCGGTGGGCGTCAGCGTAATGGTCGGCGTGAGCGAAGGCGTGACTGTGTTGGTGGGCGTAAACGTAAGCGTCGGCGTGAAGGTGTCTGTGGGAAAGAGCGCGCCGATGGGATTGTTGCCGCTGCGCGTGGCGCTGACAACGAGCGCGATGCCGAGGATCAATAAAAGCGCGGCGGCGCTGTAAATCAAAAACGGACCTTTGAAGAGTTGGCGCCGTTTGCGATATGAACTGAGCACGTTGGATGTATTGGGTTTGTTTGGAGGCGTTCGATTCAGCATGTGAGTTCCTTGTTTCATTTAAACGCGCCATGGTGAAATATAGTTCCACCTGCGCGTGGGAATAATTCTACCTGAAAAAGGGAAATGCGTGGGGGATGACAAGGAGAACGCATGCAAGGGTTGTCAGGGAAGGGCGCCTGGGGTAGGATGGGAAGTGATTAGCAATACCGCCTCTTCCCGCTTCTTGATAGTAGCGGAAACCAAAGAAGAAGGAATAGCCCATGACCAAGACTCAATGGATCGCCATCAAAGGTCGGCTCAAAAAGGGATACGGCGTCGCGTCGGGTCCATCCAAAGCCTACCCCGAATATGGAAGCATCGAAAAGCAAAAACCGTATTTCAAGAAATTGGGCTTGAACCTGGATCGGGTCTTCAACGGTACGCTGAACGTTTCCATTCACCCATATCAATTCGCCATGGTAAAGCCGGGATATAAATTCAAAAAGGTAAAATGGACGGAACTGACGAATGCCGAGGACTTTTCCTTTTCGCGGTGCAAGGTTATATTTCGGGGGAAGGAATATAATGGCTGGGTTTATTATCCCGACCCGAAGACAAAGAAAGATCATTTTCAATCCGCGTCCACGATTGAAGTCCTCGCGCCGTTGATACCGAATATCAAATACAGAAACATAGTGGAAATCTCGCTCAACAGCGCGGAGATTACCGTATCACATGGAGGCACAACATGACAACCGTTATTCGATCTAATCAAGTATTCGTCAATGCCCCATTGCAAACCGTTTTTGATTATGTGTCCGACCTGACCAAACATCCCGAATGGAGCGGCGGCGAGTTGAAAATCGAAGCAGTCACAGCGGATCCCATTGCGGTGGGGAAAGAATATGTTTCGCGCGGCGCAGTGGCTCTGGAGAAAAACCGTCCCAACACAGTGCAAGTCTCGGAGTATGAACCGCCGCATAAGTTCGGCTTTGTCGCCAAAGACCCGGACTTTGGGAAAGTTTTCCACGTGTTCACCTTTGCCGAACAAAATGACGGGGTTATGGTCACGCGCACGACAACTCTTTCGCTGAAGCCTGTTGTAGCATTTGCCT
>Ga0247727_10013872_pt1 | contig 13495 bp, 6 predicted proteins | sample WisWelCaveWW1625_FD_202498 | JGI IMG/M metagenome (GOLD analysis project Ga0247727, IMG submission 202498) | Biofilm microbial communities from Wishing Well Cave, Virginia, United States - WW16-25 | ecosystem: Environmental > Aquatic > Deep subsurface > Groundwater > Cave microbial mat | place... | reverse complement strand
AAACATTGCCAGCCTTCTCACAAGCCGACTTCCTCAAAGCGCACGCCCTTTTGGCCTCCCGGGTGGCAAGCATGATGGGCAGAAAATTCGAGGAGGGGGATTGGTCTTACGTTTACCGCGCGGCTAACGCGTTGCCCGATAGCGGCTGGAGCAATCTCAATATTGACGTGATGCACGGCTCGCTGGGCGTTGAACACAAAATGCTCTGTGTTCGCTCGGATGTTCGCATCAAGGAACATTGCGGAACAAGCCCGATGCACCCGTCTGCAACTCGCTCTATTCGTATTCCCTCGACCAAAGGCGATGCCACCGAGACTGCGCGTGATGTGTTGCGCCAGTATGCTGAACTCATTGAGCAGCGTCGTCAGAAAGTGGCGGAGAACGCTCCAGGTAGCGTCCCCGATATGCGAATCGGATGGCTGTTGTGGCAGGAAAGTTTGAAGGAGTTCCTGTACTTTGAAAACGAGATGCTTCCGCCTAACCCCGATGATTATTGGGCCGAGTGGAAAGAAAGCGGCGGTGGCACCCGCAAGAGTAGCAAGAACCTTTGGGTCTACGAAAACTCAACTGGCCGCAAACGGTATTCAATTACCACCAGTGCTGGGGCGAAAATTCAACTGTATTTTGATGTCCCTGCGCCGAATGACCCTAACCTCTACTATTTCTGGGTACAAGGCGAGGAGCTTGAGGGCGGGCTGGTACGCATGTGGATCACTTCAACCACTGCGCTTTTTTTGAAACGGACGCTTGGAAATCTCGACCAGAGAACGGTGAGTTCGGCAATTGTGACGGCGGCCCAAGTCGTTTCAAGGACACTCAAGGAAGACCTTGAAACACACAACAAAAATGTTGACTTGGCGGAACCTGTTCTTATCACACGCGAAGCTTATCAAGCATTGACCATTGCCTTCAATGGGGTTAGCGACGAACACATGATTCAACTTTTCGTGCGCTATTTGTCGCAATGATTTTCAATCAACCACTGTGAGCCAACTTTCTCTTTCTCCCTCCCTCGCCCGCTGCCTCTTCCTCACCAAGCAGCGCCTCGCCGGGCCAACGCCCACCCCCACGCCCGATGCTCTCCTCAACCTGGTGCGCGACCTCGGCTGTGTGCAGATTGACCCGATTAGCGCGGTGGAGCGCACCCACCGGCTGGTGCTGTTTAGCCGGGTGGGCTACTACGACCGCGCTCACCTTGACCAACTGCTCTGGCGCGACCGCTCACTCTTTGAGTATTGGGCGCACTGCGCCTCCATCGTCCTCACCGAAGACTATCCGCTCCACAACCCCATGATGCGCGACTACCCGTGGAGCGACCGCACGCGGGCGTGGATCAAGCAAAACCAAAAACTCAAAAACTATGTCCTGCGCGAAATTCGGAAACATGGGCCGCTTCCCTCGCGCGCCCTCACCGAAGATGGCATTCACCCCGAAGACTGGGTGTCCACCGGCTGGACCTCGGGCCGCAACGTCAGCCGGATGCTGGATTTTCTGTGGATTGGCGGCAAAATCATGGTGGCCGGGCGCGAGGGGATTCAAAAACTGTGGGACTTAAGCGAGCGCGTTCTGCCCGACTGGACGCCGCGTGAAAAACTCAGTGAGCGTGAAGTCACCCGGCGCGCCGCCCAGCGCGCCATCCGCGCCCTGGGGGTATGCACCCCGCGCCAGATTAACTGGCACTTCACGCGCGGGCGTTATCCTGATCTGCCCAAAGTGCTGGCCGAATTAGTAAAAGAAGGGAGGATTAGAGAAGTGGCGATCGCGGATTGGAAAGGCCAATGGTACCTGCACGCCGACGACGAATTACTAATTACCCAATTACAGACCGACTGGCAACCTCGCACAACCTTGCTTTCCCCCTTTGACAACCTCATCTGCGACCGCGCCCGCACCCGGCAGATGTTCAACTTTGATTTCACCATCGAGATTTACGTCCCGGCTGCCAAACGGAAATGGGGCTATTACGTGCTCCCCATCCTGCACAATGAGCAACTCATTGGCCGCATTGATCCGGTGATGAATCGTGAAACCGGAACCCTGACCGTGAACGCCGTTTACGCCGAAGCCGATGCCCCGAAAAATGCGGGCGAGGCCGTGGCGGGCGCAATCCGCGACCTCGCCACATTTCTCGGCGCGGGCAACATCATTTACAATCGGCGGCGTGTCCCATCGTTTTGGAAAAAGAGTCTGAAGTAGGTAAACAAGTAGACATGTAAACAGGTAGACAAGGGCCAGGGGCCTACTCCATGTTTACTTGTTTCCTTGTGTACTTGTATACTCTCTCCTCATGCCCATCCGCGCCCTCCACTTCGCCGACCTCCATGTTGGCATGGAAAACTATGGCCGGCTTGATCCGGCCACCGGCGTCTCCAGCCGCATCGCCGATTTTCTGGCGCGCCTGGATGAAATCTCGCAATATGCTTTTGACCACGCCGCCGACCTGATCATCTTCGCGGGCGACGCCTTCAAGACCCGCGATCCCGACCCCACCCAACAACGCGAGTTTGCCCGCCGTATCAAAAAACTGGCCGACCAGATTCCGGTCTTTATGCTGGTGGGCAATCACGACATCCCCGGCGTCGCCGCCCGCGCCACCTCCATTGATATTTTTCGCACGCTGGAAGTCCCCAACGTGCTGGTCGGACGGCAACCGGGCAGTCAAGTGATTCACACCAGGAGCGGCGAAGTGTTCTTAGGTTGGATGCCGTTCCCGGTTCGCAACCGCCTGCTGTTGGCACAAGATGATTTACGTGGCGCTTCGGTAGACGAACTGGACCGCGCGCTTGAAAGTTACGTCAGCGATGAATTGGTGGGCCTGGCGCGTCAGGCCGCTGAGCACGATCTGCCGCGCGTCCTCGTCGGGCACTTCTCCGTCAGCGGCGCGGTCTATGGCTCCGAGCGCAGTGTGATGCTGGGCCGCGACTTGGCCGTGCAAAAATCCGCGCTGGCCGATCCGGCCTGGGATTATGTGGCCCTGGGTCATATTCACAAGCATCAAAATTTGACTGCAAAAGAGCAGAGGAGCAGAGGGGGCGGGGAGAATGGCCTCCCTCCGGTGGTTTACTCGGGTTCATTGGAGCGGATTGATTTTGGCGAAGAAGTCGAAGACAAAGGCTTTTGCTGGATTGAATTGGAGCGCGGCCTAACGACCTGGGAATTTGTCAAAGTTCAGGCCCGCCCGTTCCGCACCATCAAGGTGGATGTGCGTGATGAAGAGGATGTCACCGCCGCCGTCATCGCCAGGATTCAAGGCCGTGATATTGAAGGCGCTATTGTCCGGGTGTTGATTCGATTGAATGAATCACAAGAAGCCGCCCTGCGCCGCCGCGAGATTGAACAAGCCCTGGCCCCCGCCGCCAACATTGCGGGCATCAGCACCGAAGTGGAGCGTGAGACACGCCTGCCCGGCATTGGCTCTGCGCCGGAGGCTCTCACGCCTCAGCAATGGCTGGAACGATATTTTGCTTCCAAAAATAAGTCCCCCGAGCGTATTCAGGCTTTGCTCAAAGCCGCCGAAAGCCTGCTCGACAACTCTGCCGCATGACGCGCACACCCAACCCGCGCCTCCTGGCTTTTGCCCAACGCCTGTATCCGGGCCTGAAGGATTTGAACCCGGAGGCCCAGATTGGCGGCACTGCCGATGTGATAACAACGGCGCTCGCCGCACCATTTTTAGTGGCGGGTCTCATCGGGTTGATGGCCGCCACCGACCTCGCCCTCATCGGGCGGGAGTGGCCCACGCTCCTCCTGCTCGGCGGCCTCCTGTGGGCCATCCAGCAACTACCATTGTTTTTCACGGCGGAGGTGGAGCCGGGCCGTTACGGAGATTTCACCACCTCCCTGGAAGGGGCCGTCCACGGAACGGCGATCCTGCTCTTTGGCCCCACTGCCTTGTGGCTGGCGGCGCTTCTCTATCTCGTTGACCGTGTGCAGAATCGCGCCTTGTTCACCAAACTCCAATGGCGTTGGTTCACCCTTCGCAACGACGCTGGGACTCTCGTCGCTCAAATTTTTGCGCCTTTGGTCGCGCTCGGGTTGTATCAACTCTGGGGCGGCCTCATTCCGTTTCCAGGCCTGACGTTGGGGCCGATTGGCCTGGCCTTCGGGCTGTTGCTCGTCCGGGCATTGCTGGGCGGAGTGCTGATTGCGTTTTACACGGTGTTCTTCGGCTATACCTTTGGGGTGCTGGCGAATCCTCAGACGCGCGCCGCCTACGTCCGCTTCTCGTTGCTGGCGCTGACGATACCGTGGTTGGCTGACCCGTTTGGCATCCTCGGCGCGGGGTTGTATGTGGCGCATGGCCTCGCCGGATTTTTGTTCTTCGCGGTGGGGTTGATGTTGGTGGGCTTGCTGGCGCGGCAGTTCAGCCATGCCTCCGAACGCAGTCGCCGTCAGGCCCGCTTACTGGAGCGGTTGGAGCAATTGAGCCGCGCCCTGCTCGCCGCTCCGCCCGACGCCTCCACGTTGCCCGAGGTATTGAAAGCCCATCTACCCGGAATGTTTCCGGTGGGTCGCATCGAGATTCGTCTATATCCCACCCTGCCGCTTGCGCTTTATCCTGAAGGAATCAAACTCGCGCCGGAGGCGCTTTGGTCATGGTTAAAGGAGCAGGCCGAAACGCGCTTCGTGGACGCCCACGCCACGCGCCCCTGGCCGGATGAACCAGAAGAATTGGTGTTGGCGACTCCCATTCTGGCCGAAGCCGCCCACGCGCCGCTAGGCGGGATCTGCCTACGTTATCGTCGGGTCATTGGCTTGGGTGAGTCATTGGGCGCGAAACAGTTTTGTGAATTCACACCCGCTCTGCAATCCCTCGCCGCGCAAGTCGCTTCGGCCCTGCATCGCGCTGAGGTCTATCATCAGACTCTGGCCGACCAAAAACGGCAACAGGAGTTGGCCTTTGCGGGCCAGGTGCAGGCCAGTTTTCTCCCCGCCTCCACGCCCGACCTGTCCGGCTGGCAAATCGCGGCCGGCCTCGAACCCGCCCGTGAAACCTCCGGCGACTTCTATGATTTCATCCCACTCCCCGATGACCGCCTCGGTTTAGTCGTGGCCGATGTCACCGACAAAGGCACGGGTGCCGCCTTGTACATGGCCCTCAGCCGCACCCTCATCCGCACCTTCGCGGTGGAACATTACCCCGACCCGGTGGCCGCCCTCACCGCCGCCAACCTGCGCCTGCTGGCCGATAGCCGCCTCGAAATGTTTGTCACCGTCTTCTTTGGGATTCTCAATCCCGTGACCGGCCAACTGACGTATTGCAATGCCGGACACAACCCGCCCTATATTTTCGATGGCGCGACGCGCGCGCTGACTCATACCCTCCGGCGCACCGGAATGCCGTTGGGCATCATGGACGATGTGAGGTGGGGCGCTGGCACGGCTCAACTCGCTCCGGGCGATGTGTGTGTGTTGTATACCGACGGCGTGACCGAGGCACAAAACGAAGCCGAGGACTTTTGGGGCGAGGCCCGCCTGCAAGCGACGATGCTGACTCACCTGGGCCAGTGCGCCGCCGAAGTGCGCGCCGCTCTCCTCGCCGACCTTCACGCCTTCGTGGGCCAGGCCCCTCAATCGGATGACATCACGCTCATGGTCGTTGCCCGCGAGTGATATTCCGCCTTTGTGTTAAACTGCCCAACGACCAATGATTCCCATTCGCCTCGAACTCACCAACTTCCTCGCCTATCGTAATCCCGCCCCGCTGGATTTCACCGGCATTCATGTCGCGGTGTTAACGGGTGAAAACGGCGCGGGTAAATCCTCACTGCTGGATGCCATCACCTGGACGCTGTGGGGCCGCGCTCGCGCCAAGACCGACGCCGAACTGGTGCATCAGGGCCAGAGTGAAATGCGAGTGGCCTTCACCTTTGCCCTGCGCGATCAACGCTACCGGGTCACCCGCGCCAAACGCGCCAAGGGCGGAGGCGGCCTCCTCACCTTTGAGGCCTCCGACGAAAAGGGCAAATGGTATTCCATCGGCGAAGCCACCATCCCCAAGACTCAAGATAAAATCACCCGCGTCCTGCGTCTGACTTATGATACATTTGTCAACTCGGCCTATCTCATGCAGGGCAAGGCCGATGAGTTCACCGGCAAGAAGGCCACCGAACGTAAACAAGTGTTGGCCGACATTTTGGGTCTGCAACAATGGGATGAATACGAAGACCGCGCCAAAGACCGGCTCAAACACATTGAGATTGAAGCGGTCGGGCTGGAGGCGGTGCTGAGAGAGATTGAGGCCGAACTGGCGCGGCGCGTTGATTATGAACACGAGTTGGTGGAGGCCCAGGCCCGCGCGCTGGAGGTGAACACCCGCTTGCGCGAAGCCGAGGCCGGATGGGCGGCTATTGACCAGGCCCGCCAAAAAATGATTACACTCGATCGCATGGCCGACGACCTCACCCGCCGTATCCGCGACACTGAACACGAACTCAACACGCTCATCGCCGAACTCAAAGAGGCCCAATCGCGCGCCGACACAGTTTCCATTCTGAGTCAAATGGAAGCGGCGCAATCTCGATTGGCTAAATTGGATGAACTCGACGAGCAACGTGAGCAGATGAGCGTGGCCCGCCAGCAGTCGGGTGAGCGCGCGGCGGAATTGCGCGGGCAAAACGAGTCCGCCGAGGCCGAGGCCAATGGGCTGAAGAAGCGGCTGGAAACGCTCAACGCTGACCTGGCTCTCGCTCGCAAGCGCACGACCGAGGCCGCGACTGCCGAACAGAATAAACTTAACCAGCGAATGGTCACCCTGCAAACCACCACCGACCCGCGTTGCCCTACCTGTGGTCAACCCCTCACCGACGAGGCCCGCCTACAATTGATCGGCGGATTAAATGTTGAGATAGATGCGCGCGACGCACATCTGCAAACCGAACTGGCCGAACTGGAAGCCGGGCGCACCCAGAGCGCAACCGAGTTAAACAACGACATCGAAACGCGGCGCGAACAGTATCGTCAGAATCAAGTCCTGCTCAAAAGACTGGCTGATGAACAAGCCACGCTGGATAAATCGCTTAAGCAAATGAGCGACGATGTGCGCGAGCGGCCTGTGTTCGTCAAACTGTTGGCGGAATTACAAAGCGCCCTCGTCAACGCGGGTGAGGCCAAAGTTCGGATTGCCACACTGGTGGAGCGTCTGGCCCGTTGGCAAAACGCGCTCGACCTTGACCGTGAGCAACGCCTGAAACTCAACGTCGAAGCCGACCAATACACCGCTATCCTGCGCGACTCGGCGGCCAGGCAAACGGCCCTCGACCGTTTGCGGCAGGAAGATAGCGTCGTCAAAGCCCAGGTCATGGCCGCCCAGCAAAAACTGGCCGCGCTGGAAGGCCAGATTAAACAGCGCGAGGCCAAACGCGCCCGACACAATCAACTGGCCGACGAGCGCGGGCTGTATCTGGAATTGCGCGAGGCGTTTGGCAAGAAAGGCGTGCCAGCCCTGATGATTGAAGCCGCTGTGCCAGAGATTGAGTCCACCGCCAACGCTTTGCTTACCCGCATGACCAGCGGGCGCATGAACGTGCGTTTCAACACCCAAAAAGAAACGCAGGCCGGCGATGTCCGTGAGACTCTGGATATCCAAATCTCGGATGAACTCGGCACGCGGGCTTATGAAAGTTACTCTATTGACGGCTGTGAGCCGGTTTATATTCGGCGAAACGGCCGGGTGACAAGCCTGCCCATACAAGACTTATGGCAGACAGATCAAGCGACTCACAAAGTCGGAGATTATGAGACTCAGGCCGTCAATTTTGAAGCCTTGTGTTATCAGGATGGCCGAGCCGTTTGGTTGCCCACAGAAAGCATTTTGCGGCACCCAGCCCCGGAAAAGATGCTGAGGGTGAAAGTATCACCCGGAAACTATTGTGTGACAATTACGGCTTGCCATAGCGTGTTTGTGATGACGCCGGAGGGCTTGCAAGTCAAGCGCGGCGATGAGTTGCGCCCCGGTGATTGGATGCTGACACCGCGTTGCATTGCTCGGTCAACACCCCAGGCCCAACTTGATCTCCGCGAATTGATAAGCTCAGATTTTATTGAGCGTCGAAGCCAGGTGAACAAATCGCTCCATTGGGACGAGCATACCATTTGGTCACGTCGCGACCAAACCATTAATCGCTACGTGCCCAATGACAAGGACTTGGCTGAATTTTTGGGCCTGGCGGTGGCTGAAGCCTCAGGCCGGAAGGCGCTAACGGTGGCGGCGGGCAATAATCGTGAGATGGCTGAACGGGTTGTAGCCCTCGCCAATCGGTTGTTGGGCGTTTCTCGGACAACCCTGGCTGAAGTTACGGCGGAGGCCATGGCGCGCTATGTCGCCCATGCGCCGGGTATCTCCTCCCAAACTCCCAAAGAACAGTATCGCCCGGTCATTGGCGGACGATTAGTAGCCCACATCGTTGGCAATCTCATTGGCCAGGGAGCGCGCTATAAACACATTCCGCCCAATGTTTTCAATGCATCCCCAGAGGCGCAACGCGCTTTCCTTAAGGCCCTCATCCTAGGGGATGGAAATCTCCGTATCCGGCCAGCCAAGAGTCAATTGGAGGTTGGCATTACCACGATCAGCTCACAATTGGTGGCCGACACCGTTTTCCTGTGCCGACAACTGGGTATTTGGGCGCGGGTGGAAAAACATGACGAAGCCGGCTTGCGACGAGGCATGCAACACCAGAAATCCTATCGCATCGCCATCAGTGGACAATTAAACTTGGCGCCACTATTCGGTGAGCTGCCCGGCGTGCGCTCGCCGAATCAAACAAATTTTGATGGCCTCCCACTGCCGCTATTAGGCCTTGAGCGGCATAATGGTCAGAAGCGCCTTAGGCGGGCCATGAGTGATCAACGCTTCGAGTGTGGCATGCCGCTGGTGCCTAAACGGAGCCGCGAACAATATGAACGCCTCTTACATTGGCTGGACGATTGGGCTGTCGTAGAAGTGGCTTCGGTTGAATCGCTCCCACCCCAATCTCCGTATGTTTATGACTTGGTTGTGCCAGATAATCATTCATTTGTGGCTGGAACAGGCTTAATCTTGGTCCACAACTCCGGAGGCGAGCAATTTAGAGTCAACTTCGCCATCCGCGTGGCCCTCAGCCAACTGCTGGCCCGCCGGGCCGGGACGCAAATGCGGACGTTGATTGTAGACGAAGGCTTTGGCGCATTGGACGCCAGTGGCCGCGAGCGTTTGGTAGAAGCCATCAAAGCCGCCCAGCAGGATTTTGAACGCATCCTGGTCGTCACGCACATTGACGAATTGAAAGACGCCTTCCCCACCCGCATTGAAATCACCAAAGGCCCGCGTGGCTCGGAGATTGCGGTGGTCTGATGCGTAATAACGCGCTGCTCTTTATTCGCGGCGTTCTGCTGTTGACGCTGGCGATGCTCCTGGTCTTTAGCGCCGAACTGGCGCTGGAGTTGGCGCTGGGCGGCTACGCCCTGGCCCGCATTTCGGTCTTTGACGCCACGGATGCCCGCCACTTCAATAACCTGCTCAATCGGAGTCTGAATCAACTGGTGGGCGTGGTCTTCACCAATGTCGCCATCGCCGTCCCGCTCACGGCCAATTTGTATTCGCTTAAGTTCCTGGAATTTTTTATCAAAGACCGCGTCAACGCCGCCGTGCTGATCTTTGTGGTCTTCATCAATGTGATGAACACCTGGGCCGGTTATGCGATTAAGGCGGATTTTGTGCCCGTCGTTCAACTGAACTTTGTCTTTGCCCTGACGGTGGTGTGTTTTGCCCTGCTGTTTCCATATCTCTATTACGTCTTTCGCTTTTTACACCCCAACACCCTGTTGGTGCGATTAGAACACGAGTTTCTGGATGATCTGCGCGCGGCGGCCCGCCGCCCGGCGCGGGCCTATCGCCAAACCGCCGCCGAAGCCATCGAGCATATTGCCAACATCGCCATGCGCTCGGTGGATCGGGGTGACCGCAACACGGCCATTGACAGCATCTTTACGTTGGAGCGGGTGACGCGCGCCTATTGGGCCAGCAAGGCCCGCCTCGCCCCGCGCTGGTTTGAGGCCGAGCAAAATTTCTTTCTGGGTTTCTCCTCAGCGGCGATGGAAGAATTGACCGCCAGCCGCAGTTGGGTGGAGATGAAGGTGTTTAGCGAACTGCGGCAGGTGATGAGCGCCGCCGTGCCCAGGATGCCGGAACTGGTGAGCACCGTCGCCAAGGCCATGCGTAAGCTGGGATTGGAGGCGACGGCTCGACAGGACGAAGCCCTGCGCGATTTGGTCACCGCTCACTTCAACACCATTTTGCGGATGGCGCTTAATCGCAAAGACCCGCGCTCGGTCTTTATCCTGTTTGACCAGTATCGCCTGTATGCCGATGCCTTCAATCAAGAGCGCCCGGAGGTAACGCTGGAAATTGCCTATTACTTCCGTTACTACGGGCAGGTCGCGCGCGAGGTGGGGATGCCCTTTGTGGTGGAGGCCGTGGCCCACGATTTTGGGACGCTGGTGCGCGACGCCTGGCAGGTCCACGCCCCCAACCGCCAGCAGATGCTCGAAGATTTCCTGCGCTACGACTCGACGGCCCCACGCCCGCTGGCCGGCGTTAAAAAAGCGCACGCACTTCTGGCAAGTTATTTTTTGTTGGCCGGGCAGACCGAACCGGCCGCCCTGATCCGCAGTAGTTTTGCCGGACTGGACGCGCCTTTCCTGCGCGCCTTGGCCGATGACCTGCTCCGCGTCACCCGCGAGAAATACTGGGAAGTGAACGAGCGGCGGATGAACATTGACTATGTGCCGGACGATCAGCGCGCGCACTTGCGCGACTTTTTGGAAAGTGTGCAGGCCGTAACTTAATGTACACCGCGGCGCAAAGCGCGCGGAGTAACAAAGGTTACTTTGAGTAGATTCCCTCTAACCCGCGAATGAGCATTCAGGTGGAAAATGGGCCGAGGCCCATTTTCCACGAAACGGCCCGAATGCAGATTAGAGTATTAACCCCACACTCAACTGCGTAACTCACATAGGATTCACTCCCATGAAAATTTTCCTGACCGGCGGCACTGGCTTTATCGGCCAACCCCTCACGCAGGCCTTGCTCAAACGCGGCTGGCAAGTGACGGCCCTTGTCCGTAATCCGCAAAGCGCGGAGGCGAAAGCGATTGAACGCCTGGGCGCGCAATTGGCGCAGGGCGATGTGACCCAGCATGATTCCATGCGCGCCCCGATGAGCGGCGCGGAGGTGGTCTTTCACAACGCCGGCTGGTATGAGTTGGGCGTGGGCGGCGCGGCCAAAGCCAGGATGCGGGCCATCAATGTGCAAGGCACCGAAAATGTGCTCGGCCTGGCGGTTGAGTTGGGCATTCCCAACATCATCTATACCTCCTCGACCACGGCCATTGGTGACACCGGCGGCCATCTCGCCGACGAAACCTTTAAGCGCCATGCGCCCTATCTCTCGTTTTATGAGCAGACCAAATCGGGCGCGCACGGCCTTGCCTTGCAATATCAACAACGCGGCGCGCCGCTGGTCATCCTCTGCCCAGCGCAAGTGATTGGGCCAGGCGACCATTCGGCCTTTGGCTGGTTTGCGCGGCTATATGTGCGCGGCCTGATGCCGCCTATGTCCTGGGCGCCCGAAGCCGTGTTTACAATGGGGCATGTTGAGGATGTGGCTGAGGCCATGGCGCTGGCTGTAGATAAAGGCCAACCCGGCCAAACCTATTTTCTCGGCGGCGGCAACATCACCATGCGCGAAATGATTGAAGTCTGGAAACACACGCCAGGTGGTATCAAGCCTTTCATTTGGTTGCCCCGCTGGCTGGCCTTGCTTAACGGCGCTTTGGCCGAACCGCTTCTGCGCCTACTAGGTTTGCCCGCCTTCATCTCCCGTGAAGTAATCACGTCCAGCTATGCCTGCTTCCGCTACTCCTCCGCCAAAGCCGAAAAAGAATTGGGCGCGACCTTTCGGAGCGCCGAGCAAACCTGGCTGGATACGCTGGCGGGTGAGCGCGCCGCGCTTAAGCGATAATAGCCCGTATGACCGCTCCCCTCACATTCCCTGAGGTTTCCATATCGCCCGAAGTGCTGGCCTGGTTGCGGGACAGCAATCGCTGGTGGCAGGCCGAACCTTTGCCCGCGTTGCCCTCCTGGCGGCGCTGGCTGTTTGAGCCGGCGCTTCAGCGGATAAAAAACGGGTTGGCGCCCGTCACCGTCTTGCGCGGCCCGCGGCAGGTCGGCAAATCGGTGCTTCAAGTTCAAATCATTGACCACTTGTTGCATGTCGAACACATCCAACCTCAGCGTATCTTTCGGGTTCAATTTGATGAATTGCCAGCCTTCCACAGTCTGACGCCGGTGTTGACGCTGTGCCGCTGGTTTGAACGTCATGTGTTGGGTGATACGTTCAACGCCCAGGCCCGCCAGGGCAAACCCGCTTTTCTCTTCTTCGATGAAGTTCAGGATGTTGATCACTGGGCCCCGCAAATCAAGGCTCTGGTAGACCATCACAGCGTTCGAGTCATGCTGACCGGTAGCTCGGCGTTACGGATTGAAGCCGGGCGCGACAGCCTGGCCGGCCGGGTCTCAACACTGGAACTGGGCGGTCTGCTCCTGCGCGAGGTGGGGGCTTTGCGCGGCTGGGAGACGTTGCCGCCGCTGCTGCCCATCGCCAACGGTGTCGGCCAGCTCACGGAACGCGAGTTTTGGGAAACGTTGCGCGCGCATGGACAAAGGCACCACGCCGCCCGCGACCAGTCCTTCACCGCTTTCTCTGAACGGGGCGGCTATCCGGTCGCTCAAGCGCGCGCCGACCGCCCCTGGGAAGAAATCGCGGACCAACTCAACGAAACCGTCATCCAGCGCGTCTTGCAACACGATTTGGCCCTCGACCAGGAGGCGGAGCAACATTTGCTGGAAGCCGCCTTTCGGCTGGCGTGCCGCTATGCGGGCCAAGCACCCGGCGCGCCTGTTTTCGTCAGCGAAATTCATTCCAGTCTTGGCCTGACCGTGCGCTGGCAACGCGTGCTGAATTACCTCAAGCGCCTAAGCGACTCGCTCCTCCTGCGCCTGACGCCGGCGCTGGAACTCCGCCTCAAACGCCAGCGCGCTTCGCCCAAACTGTGTTTGTGTGACCATGCCCTGCGCGCCGCCTGGTTACAGGAAATTGTCCCGCTGACGCCGGCTGGCCTGGAACGCTCACCGCATTTGAGCGATTTGGCCGGGCACCTGGCCGAAAGCGTGCTCGGCTATTTTCTGGGGAGCATTCCCAATTTGGACCTGGCCTGGTTTCCTCAACGCGGGGCCGAGCCGGAAGTGGATTTTGTGATGACGGTCGGGGAACATCGTATTCCACTCGAAATTAAATACCGGCACCGGGTAGACGGGCATCGGGATACGTTGGGCCTGCGCGCGTTCATTGAAAAGAGCGCCTACAACGCCCCCTTCGGTGTGTTGGTCACCCTCACGGATGACAACCCCGTTACGGATCCCCGCATCGTGACCTTGCCACTCTCGTCGTTGTTGT
>Ga0247727_10013871_pt1 | contig 13495 bp, 9 predicted proteins | sample WisWelCaveWW1625_FD_202498 | JGI IMG/M metagenome (GOLD analysis project Ga0247727, IMG submission 202498) | Biofilm microbial communities from Wishing Well Cave, Virginia, United States - WW16-25 | ecosystem: Environmental > Aquatic > Deep subsurface > Groundwater > Cave microbial mat | place... | reverse complement strand
CAGGATGCCGGCCAGGAGCATCCCCCGGAGCCCCATCCCCCGGCCGACGATGAGATACAGGTTCCCCGCCACGAAGAGCACGAACGTCGTCAGCGACCAGGCGACATAGTGCGCCGCCCGCCGGCGCACCTTGAGCAGCTCCATCGGCATCTGGTAGAGCGACAGAGCGAGGAAGAAGCCGGCGCCGAGGGCGATCCAGGCCGGCTCCCCGGCGTCGCGGAACAGCAGGCGCGCCAGGACCTGGCGCCCGGCCACGAGGAGCGCCGCCGCCACAACGGCGATCGGCACCAGCAGGGCCACGAGCGCGCCCACCAGGCGGCGGCGCTCCTCCTCGGTCGTGGTGTCGAGGTGGATGCCGCGCACCAGCCCCTGGGGCAGGCCGATCGAGGTCACCAGGATCAGCACCAAAGCGCCCTGGTAGACCTGGTCCATGGCGCCGAACTCCGCGGTCGAAAAATAGCGCGCGTACAGCGGCACGAGGAGGAATGCCGCGCCTCTTTGCAGCAGATTCGACAGCGCGTACAGCGACGAGCCGCGGAACAGGCTGCGCAGCGATCCCGGCGCGGCCCCGGTCACCGCCGCATCCCTGCGGGCGGCCGGGCCGGCGCCGCCGCGAGCGCCGCCTCGATCCGGCGCGCCGCCTCCTGCCAGGTGAACCGTTCGCGGACGAACCGCCGCCCCGCGGTGCCGCGCGCGCGGCGATAGGCCGGGTCGGCCAGCAGCGCGCGCACCGCCGCCGCCAGGGCGGCGATGTCGCCGGGCGGAAAGTACTCGAGGTGGCCGCCGTAGACGCTGCGGAAGATCGGGATGTCGGAGACCAGGCACGGCCTGCCGAAGTGGAGCGCCTGCATCGGCGGCATCCCGAACCCCTCGAACGACGAGGGGCAGACGACCAGGTCGGCGGAGCGGTAGCGGTCCCAGAGGTCGGCGTCGCTGACGAAGCCGTGGAACACGACGCGCGGGTTCCCCGCGGCGAGCGTCGCGAGCCGCCCCATCTCCGGCCCTTCGCCGCAGATGTGCAGCGCGGGCGGCGGGTCGATGCGCAGGCAGGCGGCGATCAGGTGGTCGACGTTCTTCAACGGCGCCAGCCGCCCGACGTACAGGACCTCGCCGGCGTGCCGCGCCGGCGCCGCGGCCTCCGGATCGCCCGCCGGCATCAGGGCGGCGTCGATCCCCGGGTGGATCGGCTCCGCCACCTCCCGGCCGCCGAGCCAGCGGGTGTTCCAGAGGCGCGACATCTCGGAGTTCGGGAACAGGAGGTCGGAGTCGAGGTAGGCGCGCCGCGTCCGCTCCCAGAGATCGCGGGTGTAGCCGCGGTATTCGCGGGCGTAGGCCGCCTCGCCCGCCATCTCGCGCAGCCACGGCGGGCACTCGTACACGAAGTTGGCCACCCGCGCGCCGACCCGCCGGCCGACGGCGACGGCCGCGATCGCCGATTCCTTGAAGACACCGAGCACCCAGTCCGGACGGTGCGCCCGCGCCGCGCGCCCCAGGAGAACGCGGCGGCAGATCGACGCGACCGCCTTGTCGATCCTGCGCAGCGGCCGGCTCGAGCGCGGCAGCGCCGGCCGGTAGCGGACCCGCAGGGCGCTCCCCGCATCCACCCAGCCCATGTCGTGCGCGGCGTACACCAGCACGTCGTGGCCGCGGCGCGCCAGGAACTCCGCGAACCTGAACGGCGCGTAGTAGCCGCCGCCCGAGGCGTGCGGCTCGTCGTTCTCGATGACGAACAGGAGTCTCACGAATGCGTCCCGGCGCCGGCCCGGAGGGCGCGCCCGCAGGCGGCCACGACCACCTCGGCGCGCCGGGCCCACGAATGCGATCGCTCCAGGAGGGCCCGGCCGTCGAGACCCGAACCCGGCGGCCGCGCCAGAGCCAGGCGCAGGGCCTCGCCGAGCCCCCCGGCGCGCCGCTCATCGTACAGGCAGGCGGAGGCGACCGGCCCGAGCACGTCGCCTATCTGTCCCTGCCGCGGGGCGACGATGACCTTTCCCATGGCGAGGGCCTCGAACATCTTCATCGGCGAGAAATGGAACAGGTCGAGCGGCGGGTAGGGCATCGCGAGCACATCCGCGGCGTCGAGGAAACGCGGCATGTCGGCATACGGCACCGGCCCCGTGAACACGACCCGCCGGGCGACGTCGCCCGCGGGCAGGTCGTCGAGCCGCAGCGCCGCCCGGTCCTCGATCGCGCCGACGACGAGCAGACGGAGCCGCGCGTCGTCGCGCGACAGTGGAATGGTGGCGCGCAGCAGATCGCCGACCCCGTGCCAGGTTCTCTGGTTGCCCGAGAAACCGACGACGCGGCACCCGTCGACGCCGAGCGCCCGGCGCGTCCGTTGCCGTTCTTCCGGCGTCCCCGGCCGGAACACGAGAGGGTCGGCGCCATTCGGACAGAGGAAAAGCCGGTCCTCGGCGATCCCCTTGGCGCGCCAGAGGTCGCCGCAGACGCGCGAGATGTGCAGCAGGGCGGCGGCGCGGCGCGCCCTCCAGGTGTCGAGGCCGCGGAACCACGCCGAGCGGATGCCCCAGTAGTGATCGAGCTCCTCCACCGGGCCGTCGGTGTCGAGCACCAGCGGCACGCCCGCGAGGCGGGTCGAGACGACGAACGACAGGACCTGGTCGGGGCGGGCGACCACGACATCGGGGCGCACCTCGCGGAGGAGCGCCCGCTCGTCCGGCACCCAGCGGAGCGACGCCGCCGCCTGGCGCGCCAGACCGAGCGCCGTCGGACGCGCCTCGGTGACCGTCCCCGGATCGCGCGGCGGGGCGGGCACGGGCGCCGGCCGCGGCGCCCCCGCCATGTCGGCGGTGCCCCCGGGACGGCGGATGGCCAGGCGCTCCGTGCCGGCGGCGGCGAGGATGGCGCCGAACGAAGCGGGCGGCCGGAACCGCGGGTGCATGTACGACAGCACGACGTCATGCCCCAGGGCGCTGGTGGCGCGCGCCAGCTCGAACGATCGCACCATGGTCGCGAGCGCGGCGTTCATGTAGTTCAGGACGAGGACCTTCACGGCGCCCCCACGGTCGCGCGCAGCAGGCGGGCGAACCCCGCCACCCTCTCCTGGAGCCGGCACGATTCGACGACGCGCCGGCGCCCCGCCGCGCCGAGGCGGCGCCGGAGTTCGGGGTCGGCCGCGAGCCCGGCGATCGCCGCGGCCAGATCCTCCTCGGCGCCGGGCGCGAACAGGCGTCCCTCGACACCGTCCGCCACGACGTCGGGAAGCCCGTGGAGCGCCGGCGCAACGACCGGAAGGCCGCACGCCATCGCCTCGAGGAGCACGAGACCGAATCCCTCGCTGACGCTCGCCAGGACGAACAGGTCCGACCGCCCGAGGGCGGCGGCCACCCCGGCCTCAGGCGCCGCGCCCGGGAGATCGACGACGTCGTCGAGCCCCAACCTCCCCCGCAGCGCCTCGAGCGCCGCGCGTTCCTCGCCTTCGCCGATGATCGTCAGCCGCAGGGCGATCCCCTGCCGGCGCAGGCGGGCGCAGGCGCCGAGCAGGAGGCGGTGCGCCTTCTGCCACACGAGCCGCCCGACGCTGACCAGCCGGATCGTGCCGTCCGCCGCCGCCGCGGCCTCGCCCTCGGGCGGCCTGAAGGCCTCGACATCGACGCCGAACGGCATGACGTGGATGCGCCCGGGGTCGGCGCCGTGGACCCGGACGAGGTGGTCGCGGTTGAAGCGCGTCCCGACGCGGGTGAACCGCGATCCGGCGATTTTCTCCCTGAGGAGCACCTTCTCGACGAAGATGTCGCTGCCGTGCGCGGTGAGGCTGTAGGACGGCCCGCCCATCTCGCCCAGCAGCATGGCGATGGTGGCCGCCCCGGAGAGGGCGTGGACGTGCAGGTGGCGGCAGCCGATGTCCGCGAGGATCGGCCGGAGGGCGACCGCCTCGCCGAAGTGGAGGAGCGTGCGCAGGCGATGGCGCGCCGGCAGCCGGCCGCGCCACAGCGCCGCGCGCAGGGCGCGCAGGTAGCCGCGCGGCTGGCGCGCCAGCGCGCCGGCATGCGCGCGCACCAGCGCCACCGGACCGATTGGCAGCAGATAGCGCGTGCGCCGGCGCAGGTCATCCATGGCAGCCGGCGCCTCGGCCGGCCGCGGCGCCCGGATGGCCACGAGCGCCGGCGCGAGGCCCTGGCGCTCCAGCTCACGCACCTCGCCGGCGATGAAGGTGGCCGAGTGCAGCGGGAAGGTGTGCACCAGGACGGCCACCGCCCCCGGGGGGATCACCGGCTCCACGCGAGCCGCTCCAGCCGGGTGGCCAGGTGCCCCAGCGACTGGTCCGACACCACCTTGCGCGGCAGCCGCAGCGGCGCGTCGTCCGGCCGGGTCGCGCGCTCCTCGGTGGTCACGGCGAGCCGCACGCCGGCGCGCGCCAGGAGCCGCTCGACGGCGCCCCCCGGCTCGCCGGCGTCGCCGTACGGATAGGCGAAGCTGCGCGCCTCGATCCCGAGGGCGCGCAGATCGGCGAGCGCGCCTTCGATCTCCTCGGCCTGCCTCCCCGGGGCGAGGGTCGGGAGCGATGCATGAGTCACTCCGTGCGCGCCGATCTCGAAGCCGCGCCGGACGAGGTCGCGGATTTGCGCGGCGGTCAGGAGCTCCGGCGGCGGGGTCGCCGCGCGCTCCGCGCCCGATCGCGCCAGCGACGCGAGGAGCTCGGCGCGCTCGGTCTCGGGCGCCCGCTTCAGGACGGCGAGGAGGCGCCGGGCGATCGCCGGCCGCCGCCCGCCGGCATCGGCCAGGTAGGCGCGCAGCAGGTCCGCCACGGGGCCGTGCAGCGCGGCCGCGGCGAGCGCGCTCCCGGCCCCGGGCGCGGCGAGCGCGTCGCGCAGCTCGTCCCACCACAGCCGCCCGCCCCGGCGCACCGGGCCCGTGCTGACGAAGAAGGTCGCCGGCACCCCGTGCCGCTCGAGGATGGGCGCCGCGTTCGCATGGTTGTCTGCGTAGCCGTCGTCGAACGTGATCACCACCGTATCGCGCCGCGGCGCTCCCCGCCCCTGCCGCGCTCCGGCGAGCCGCGCCAGGGGCCAGACGTCGCAGTGGCGGGCAAAGTATCCGATCTGCGCCGCGAACGCAGCCGGGGCGACCGTCAGGGGGGAGAACGGCGGCGCCTCGGCGGCGACCCGGTGGTAGCCGAGGATGAACAGCGCCGGCCGGCGCAGGACGCCGGCGCGGAGGCGGCGCGCGGCGCCGAGCGCGCCACTGCGCCGCAGCAGATCACCGACCCGACGTTTGCGCGCGCCGCTCAACGCCGGCCGGGCTCCCCTGGGACGAAGTGACGACCAGCGCCGCGACGAGGGTCATCATCCCCATGAGCGGCTCCTTGCGCAGCGTGAGGTCGAACAGGTTCGAGAACGACAGCACGACGATGGAGGTGACACCGAGCGCGCCGGTCAGGAACGCCGCCTCGCCGCCGCTCCGCAGCAGCCGCCACGAACGGCGGAGCAGGAGGGCCCCGGCCAGGAGCCAGGCGCACAGGCTGGGCAGTCCGGTCTCGGCCGCCACCAGGGCGAAGATGTTGTGCACCGGCTGCTGGATGATGTGCACGGTGCCGGCGCGATCGTACAGCGCCATGTTCTCCTCGAAGCTGTTGAGGCCGATCCCCAGCATCGGGTGCCGCCGCACCATCTCGCCCGCGATCCTCAGGAGGTCGAGACGCGATTCGACCGCCTTGCCGGGATCGTAGGCGATCCGGGTCAGGACGGCGGACAGCATGCCCGGTCCGGCGCCGTCCCCGAGGAGCCCCCACGATCGCAGCGTGACCCCGTCGAGCCCGAACCCCGACACCAGAAGCACCACGATGAGCGCCGCCCCGACCGCGGCGATCGGCGTCGCGCGCGGCAGCCGGCCGGTGGCGATGGCGAGCCCGGCGACGAGAGGCACGAGAAGCGCCAGCGACAGCAGGCCGTTGCGCGAGAAGGTCAGGAGGAGGGCGAGGAGTCCCAGGCCGATCGCCGGCAGCGCGGCGAGGCGGCAGGCCAGCCGCACCCGGGTCACCAGGAGGAGCGCGCCCAGGGCGATCGGCACCAGCAGGTAGGCCGCGAAGGTGTTGCTGTGGCCGAGGAAGCCGGTCACGCGCTGGATCAATTCGCCGCCGATCATTTCGAAGGCCGACTCGGACACCCCGCCGACCGGCACCGGCAGGGGGAAGTACAGGAAGTACTGCGCCATCGCGACCAGCCCCTCGAGCACCAGCACCCCGAGGCTGGCGGCGGTGAATCCCCAGATCCAGTCGGGGCGATCGACGCACGTCCTCAGGGCCCAGAAAAGGACGAGGTACTTGGCGTAGCGCGCCATCTCGAAGAACAGCAGCGCGTGTTCCGAGGTGTTCGCCACCGACGCCAGGCTGAGCGCCATGACCACGGCGATCACGGTGTCGAAGCGGGTCCAGGCCGGCAGGCGGCGCCGGCCGAGCCCGAGATCGACGACGAACAGGATCGCCAGGAGGGCGATCGGGATGTCGACGAGGTTGAGGATCGGCTGCGCCGGGGCGCCGCCGAAATGGGTGTAGGTGCCGTAGCGCCCGCCGTGGCTCAACAGGCCGTACTGCACCCCGATCGGCACGCAGGCGGCGACCCCGAGCGCCGCCACGAACCGCCGGTCGCGGGCCAGCAGGACGACGCCGCCGGCGACCAGGACCGCGACCACCGCCAGGCCCCACTTCGCGCCGCGCGCCAGGGCGGCGAGCAGGACACCCGACAGCGCCAGGCTGGCGGCCAGGGCGGCGAGCCCGTGCAGGACGAAGCGCCCCGGTGCCATGGCCGCCGCCGGGCGCGCATGCGCCATCACCAGAACAGCCTCCGGTAGATCCAGCCGGGTATCGGATTCCGGCGGCGGTTGAAGACGCACCCGGCGACGCGTCCGCCGTGCCGCCTGATGAGGTCGGCCATGCGCGCCAGCGGGTGCACCCCGGTGCGGTCATAGGCCGTCACCAGCACGACGGCGTCGACGTTCGGGAGGAACTTCAGGAAAAGCGGATCGCCCTCCCGGCCCGGCACGTCGACGATCACGTGGGCCCCCCGCGTCCGCGCCCGCTCGATGAGCGTCTCGGGGCCGCCCGCCGCGCCCGGGGCGCCGCCGGGCTCGACCGCGACCACCATCCGCTCGAAGGCCGCGCCGGGGAGGGCGGCGGCCGGCGGTGGCTCGACCGTCCCGGCCGCGGCGATGGCGCCCGCGGCGGTCGGCTGCACGGTCAGGAGCAGCGCCCTGCCGTCGCTGCGCTCGGCGGCCGCGCGGGCGAGGGCCGCGGCCACCAGGCTGGTCCCCGCGCCCCGCGAGGGCGACGTGATCAGGTACGCCCCGCGCGTCCCCGGCCGATCGAGCCCCAGCGTCTTTTCCACCGGGATGAGATCGCGCCGCAGCCTCCCGGCCAGGATTTCCGCGGAGCCGGCGTCGCCCGCGCCGTATTCGGGGATCGACGCCAGCACCGGCAGGCCGAGGGACGACTCGAGGTCGACCACCGACAGGACCTTCCCGGACATGCGGTCGACCGCCACCGCCCAGGCCGGCGCCAGGATCAGCCCGAGGAAGACCGCGACGATCAGGATGACCAGCCGCTTCGGGAAGGCCGGGTCGTTCTGCGCCTCGGCGCCCTGCACCACCTTGACGGACGCCACCTCGGCCTGGTCGAGCCCCTTCGACATCATCACGTCGGCGAGATTCTCGCGGCTCAGCCGCTCGCGGTCGGACAGCTCGGCGATCTCGCGCCGCATGCGGGCGATCTCGACCGTGCTCGAGTCGAGGGTGGCGAGCTCGCTGCGGTAGGTTTCGCTGAGGGCGCGCCATTTCTCCAAGTTGGCGGCGGTGCGCTCCCGGATGAGGCGCCGCAACTGGTCGATCTCGCGGTTGATGGTCACCATTTGCGTGGCGTCGGGATTGAACCGGGACGACAGATCGACGCGGCGCACCTCGGCGTCGGTGAGCCTGCGGGACAGGTCGATGAACGCCGGATCGCCGGCAAGCGCGCCTACCTCGTCGCCGGGCAGGTCGCGCCCCTCGAGCCCCTTGAGGATGTTGACCTTCGACTCGGCGTCGCTCAGCTTCGCCAGCAGCTCCGCATGCTGCGCTTCGATGTCCGAGATGGCGTTGCGCGCGCTGAATGCGCTGAGGCGGCCCTCCGCCTGCTGCAGCCGCTCGCTGTCCTCGGCGGCCTGCCGCTCGATCGCGTCGAGGGCGTAGGTGTTGCCGTGCACGGCGATGTGGTGCGTGAGATAGGCCTCGACCAGGGCGTTGACCACGTCGCGGGCCAGGTCGGGCGTGGCACCGCGCCAGCTCACCTCGATCACGTTGGTGCGCTTGACGAACTCGACGTCGACCCGGCGCCGCAGCCGGTCGATGGCCGCCTCGCGCGCCGGGACGGTCGCCGTCAGGCCGAGAGCCCTGAGCGTCGACCCGAAGACACGGCCGGCGGCGCAGGCGAGGTCGGCCCTCGTGCGCAGCCCCGCCGGCGCGCACTCGCGATCGAGATGGGTGCGATCGACGACCTCGGCCAGCACCGGACGGCTCAGGAGGATCTCGACCTCGCTGCCGACATCCTCCATGCTGACCTGCATGAAGGGAGTGCGGCTGTCCCGCTCGGTCGGGACGAACGGCTTCTTGTAGCGCCCCGGCGTGAGCAGGAGCGTGGCCGTGGCCTCGTAGCGCGCCGGCAGTACGTACGACAGCGCCAGGGGAACGCCGGCGATGAGCACGAAGAACCCGAGGGCGTGCCATTTCCTGCGGAACAGGACGGTCAGGATCTCTTTCATGACGTGTCACGCACCCCGGCGGGAACGCCGGCCGCGATGCGGCTCGACGTCCCCTGGTTGAAGAAGATGAATTCGAAATCGGCATCCCCGAGCCCGACATACCAGGCGCCGCCGTCGGTGAAATCGGCCGCCTCCCCCGCCGGTCCTGCCTGGTACCCGAGGATGCAGTGCGGCTCCCGCCTGCGGAAGAAGCCGCGGCGGCGCATCTCGGCGGCGAGGACCGGGCAGCCCGGATCGAGGGTCTGGATCTCGCCGGCCCCGCAGGCCAGGGCCTCCTCCTCGACGTGCGCGAGCAGCGCCCGATAGGCGGGCGCGCGCTCACCGACGGCGACGACCTCGACCAGGAGCACCGCCGGCCGGCCGTTGATGCGCGCCGGCCGGTGGACCACGTAGCCGCGCAGGCGCCGCCCGGCGTCGCGCAGGAGCCGGATGCGGTAGCCGACCGGGCCGTCGACGAACCGCCAGTCGAGGTACTGCCGGTCCCGCAGGACGCTGCGCCGGAAGCCGCGCGCGAACTCGAGACCGAGGAGGTCGATCCCGGCGGGAAACCGGTCGACCGGCTCGAGGACGAGCCCCGCCGCGGCGGGGTCGCGATCGCGCCGGCCGCGCACCGCCTGCACGCCGCGCTGCGCCAGACGGACCGCGGCGGCCAGGGGGGCGGGCAGGCCGCGGCGTTCCAGGATCGCCGCGGCATCCAGGACGAGCGCCATCTTGCGCGCCGCGCGCACGACCAGCCGCGGCCGGCCGCTGACCCGCTCGTAGAGGGCGCGCGAGCGCGGGTTTCCGGCCCCGAGGAGCAGGGTGCCGCGGGCGAACTGATCGCGGAGGAGCCGCACACCGACGCCGCGCGCGTCGGGATCGACCAGGGTGTCGAGACAGAACGCCCCCTCGACCACCGCGCCGTCGATCAGGAACCGGACCGGGATCGCCCCCGCGTAGCCGACCACCTCGCCTCCCCGTTCGATCACCCGGCTCAGGTGACCGGGGTCCCACGGGCCGGTGTCGCGGCCGTGCTTCCAGTCCCAGAGGAGATCGTGGCTCCGCCGCCGCTCCTCGTCCCAGACGCGGCCGATCATCGCGAGGACCCGGGCGCGATCGGCGGGGCGGTAGGCGCGGATCCCGACCGTGTCCGCACGACCCGCGCCGGCCGGTCGCGGCGCGGAACCCATCAGCGCCCCTCCGTGCGCAGAAAGACGATCTCGCGCGGCTTCAGGGTGCGCTCGGAGCCGGCGACGACCGGTGTCCCGGCGTCGGGCCAGACGCTCACGGCGCGCGCCCCGTCGCGTCCCGGCCCGAAGGCGAGCCGCGTCGCGCGCGGCGCGTCGGTGGCGTTGATGTAGAGCAGCCCGCGCGAACCGTCCTGAAGATCGAACCCCCGGGCCATCAGGGCGGGCGCGGCGAAGCGCCGCGTGGCGTCCCCCGCCTTCCCCGCGACCTCCTGGCGGCCGGGGTCGACACCCAGATCGACGATCCGCCCCGCCAGCAGGAAGCGGCCGGCCGCGCCGCGCCACAGCCCGGCGGCGGCCTTCATGAACGCGGCGAGCGTCGGGTGAACCTCGTCCCACGGGACCATCTTCATCCAGATCGCCGCGCCGGGGAGTCGCCCGGCGGCCAGGTTCATCGCCTGCGCATACAGCGCCAGCCGCGGATCCTCGCCGCGCGTCGCGATCGGGGCGCTGTCGCCGCCGTAGCCCAGGCCGTACTCGTGGTACAGGTAGGCGAACAGCGGCACCCCGGTGCTGCCGCGCCCGTCGCGCGGCCACAGCCCCTGCATGTAGTCGCGGCAGTGGGTGAGGTCGACGTGCGGGATGAACAACTCGCCCGGTTCTTCGAGGGAGACCGCCGCCCCCGACCGGGCATCCTCCGCCCGGCGCCGCATGGTATCGAGGAACCGGGCCAGCCCCTCGTAGGCGGTCGTCCCTCCCGCCGGCGGGTGGCCGTGCGATCGCGCGAAGCAGGGCGGCGTTCCGCCCCCGGGGATCTGGTCGACCTGGACGATGTCGGCGCCGAGCGCAAGGCTGCGATCGAACCCTCCCACGAGGATCTGGCGCGCCTGCGGCGTCCCCGGACACAGGACCGCGTGCCTGCCGATCCCCTCGCCGGCGGGAGTCCCCTCGATGCGGACCGCGCCGTCGGGATCGACGATGGCGGCGGGTCGCAGGCGCGCCATCTCGCCGTCCGGCAGGCGGTACGCCGGCGCGCCGTTGCGGGCGCTCTTCTCCATCGTGACGTTGAGCCCCGAGAGAAACATCATGGCGCGGTTCCCCGCCCCGTGCAGGCCTTCCACGAGGGAGGCGAAGGCGGTGTCGCCGCCATACGGCGGGAAGGCGTCGGGGCTGATCCACGGCCCGTGCTTCTCCCACGACAGGAGGATGGCGGTGACGGGAAGACCGAGGCCGCGGCTCCACGAGGCGACGAACGCCGGGATCGCGGCGGACCGGTCGATCGACTTCGCCCCCTTCGCCTCGCGCACGTTCACCCCGAGGAAAAAGGACGGCGAGCGCAGCGTCTCCGGCCGGACGCGCACCTCGAGGCGGCGGGCGCACCACCGCTGGGAGCCGGCCCATTCCCGGTATCGATCGGCGGCGCGCTCCCAGCCGCCCTCGAAGGCCGCGATGCGCACCGCGTACGGCACGCTCACCAGCGGCCCCTTGACGTGCGCCGTGACGTGCTCGAAGTAGGCCAGCGCGTCGCCGCCGGCGCGCCGCAGGGCGAGGCGCTTGAACTGGCCGGCCGCGTCGGCGGCCCAGGTGACCACGCCCCCCTGCGCGTCGTAGAGCGCCAGCAGCTGCGCCGCGGCCATGCCGGGGTAGTTCCAGCCGCGGATCTCACCGTCGCCCAGCGACGCGGCGAGGTCGGTGATGACCTCGCCGTCGGCGACCGGCAGGAGGGCGCTCAGGGCGCCGCGTTCCCCCGAGAGCGGCATCGCCAGCCCGGGTACCCTGATGATGCGGATCGGCGGCTCGTCGCCGCGGCGGCGCACCTCGGTCAGGAGCTCCGCCGCCGGCGCCGCGCCCGCCAGCCGGATCGTGTTCACCACCTCGAGCCCGTGGCGGGCGTGCAGCGACGTCATGACCACGGTCCCGGCATCGGGGCGATCGAGGCGGGTGGAATCGGCCTGGCCGGCGTCGAGGGTCACGACCTCGTTGCCGCGGCCGATCTCGATCTGGTAGAGCGGCGTGCGCGCCCCGGGGCGCAGCAGCTCGCGCCCCTGCGGCCGCATCGCGATCGAAACCAGACGCGCCCCGCCGGTGGCGCCGACGACGACGCGCAGGCCGGCGCTCTCGAGGACGGCGTCCTCCGCCGGCGCGATCGCGACGCCGGCGCCGAGCGCCACGAGGCCGCACAGCACCCGGACCGCCGACCGTGCCGTCCGGCTCAATCGATCCTCTGCAGCCGCAGCCACCGCCGCTGCATCGTCCGATGGAAGATCATCTCCTCCTCGGTGACGATGCGCGGCAGGCGCCGCAGGCGGGCGCCGGCGTAGCCCCACAGCATGCAGGCCGTGCGCAGCAGCCACGGCCGGTAGCGCGCGTTGAACAGCGCCCGGGCCGCGAAGAACAGGCCGCCGTACCCGGTCAGGTAGGCGTTCCGCCCGTCGCGGATCATGCCGTCGACGTAGCCGTTGCGCGTGCCCATGCGGCGCCGGTGCAGGTACTCGAGGTCGTGCAGGACGCGTGTCGTGCGGCCGCGCATGCGCATCCTCAAGATATCGACGGTGTCCCAGCCGACCGAGGGGACGAAGCCGCCGATCTCCAGAAGGCAGCGCCGCCGGTAGAGGCGCGCCGTGCCCGAGGGGAAGAGGTCGCCGTGGCGCTCCACGAACCGCCGGCCGCCGACAAAGGTGTACGGGTGGCCGCTGCAGATGCCGACGTCAGGGCGATCGCGGCAGAGCGTCAGCAGGGTCTCGAAGTAGCACTCCGGCAGCGCGACGTCGGCGTCGACCTTGGCGACGAAGTCGCCCGCCTCGCCGGCGATGAGCTGCATCCCGCGGTTCATCACCTCGGCAACGCCGCCGCCGACCGCGTCGAAGCCCCGATCGCTGAGACGCACCAGCCGGATCCACGGCCGCCCGGCGGCCGCCGTCCCGATGATCCCGGCGCTGTCGTCCGTCGAGCCGTCGTCGAGCACGAGCCACAGCGACGGACGCACGGTCTGGCCGAGGATGCCGGCGATCGCCGCCTCGAGGTGGGCGGCCTCGTTGCGCACCGGCGTCAGGATCACGTACGGGCCGACGGCGCTCACCGGCGATCCCCGGACGGCGGCTCGCCGGACGCGCGGCCCGCGTCGTCACCGAAGCCGGCGCGCGCCGGCAGCAAATGGCCGCGCCGCGCCGTCCGGCCGCGCGCCGCCAGCCGGACGGCCAGGACGCCGTCGATCGATCCGACACCCTCGGCCAGGAGATGGGCCCAGATGCGCGCCTCCTCGCTCTGGCGCCGCAGCTTCCAGCGCTCGCGGCCCACGACCACCGTGCCGCGGAGCCCCGACGGGCCGTCGACGGCGGCCGCGATCGTGCTGATCGAGCGCGCCCCGGCGCCCGCGTCGTCGTCGCGCGGCCTGGCCCCGCCGTCGCCGCGCGCCGCCTCCGGGTCGCGGACCCAGCGGACCACCGGCACGGCGCGCGCCGGACCGTCGGTCGGCAGGGCGACTTCGATGTCGATCATGTCGAGGTCGATCTGGCGCGCCAGCGCGATCAGCCGATCGTCGAGCCCCTCGACGTCGCGCCAGGCCGCCAGGTCCTTGAG
>Ga0247727_10013870_pt1 | contig 13497 bp, 10 predicted proteins | sample WisWelCaveWW1625_FD_202498 | JGI IMG/M metagenome (GOLD analysis project Ga0247727, IMG submission 202498) | Biofilm microbial communities from Wishing Well Cave, Virginia, United States - WW16-25 | ecosystem: Environmental > Aquatic > Deep subsurface > Groundwater > Cave microbial mat | place... | reverse complement strand
GCCGCGGAAGAGCAAGCCGTGCGCGAGCAATCCCAGCGGCGAGTGTAGATCCAGCGTCACGCGCCGCTTCACGATCCGGAAAACGACACCGAGCAACGCGCTCTCGGGCAGGGGCGCATCCTCGGCATCCAGCCAGTCGCCGCTCGCCACGAGCTGCGGCGGGTCTCCGACCCAGCCGACCAGCCGGTGCGTGACGATCCCGATGCGGGTGCGCAGGACCACGATCTCCCCGCGACGCGGCCGGCGATCGATCCGTCGCGCCACGACGCCGTCCCCCGGCGCGATCACGGGCCACATGCTCCTGCCTCGTCCGCGCAGCGTGACCTCGACTCCGTCACGCAGCAACCTCTCGGCGAGCGCGTCCGGTGTGGTGCCTAGCGACCGCGCATCCACGGGTACGAAGTTACGCCCAATCGCGCCGACACGGCAAGTACGGCCAACCGCGGTCATCGACTTTTGCCCCCACCGGAAATAGTCTCCCGCCACGCTAACCCGACCCAAAGATGGCGTTCGCCGCCACGTCGCCGGCCGCGTCGTCGGCCTGTGCGCCCTCGCCGCTTGCCTGACCCTGGTCTACGCGCTCGGGCGCCTGGCCGATCCCGTCGGGTTCGCGGTGCTCGCGCTAGCGTGCATCGCGGTGGCCGGCGTGTCGGGGTACGCGCTGGGGTGGGACATCTCGCGCGACCTGGAGCTTCTGGTCGGACACGTGAGGTCCCTGTCGGCGGGCCCGAGCGCGCTCGCGCCCGGCAGGCCGCCCCCGGTACTCTCCTCCGACGAGATCGGCGACCTGCAGGCCACCCTGGCGCAGCTCTACCGTAGGCTGTGGGAGGATGTCGAGGAGCAGCGCCGCATCCTGCGCGTGACCGAAACCGCCGACCGGGAGCGGGACACCTACCTCGCGGACGTCGGCAAGGCGATCCGCAGCCCGCTGCTCGCCATCCGGTCGCTGGGGCGCGAGCTGACCGACGGCAAACACGGCACGTTGCTCGCCGCGCAGCGAGACGACGTCGACATCATCGTCAAGGGATCCGATCAGCTGCTGGATCTGCTCGAGGACGTGGTGGCGATCGCCGCGGCCCAGCAGGCCGGCATCGAGCTGCGCGTCGACGACGTGGACGCCGCCCAGCTCGTTCGCGACGTCGCCCGCGCCCACGAGCCGGAAACCAGGGGACGCCCGGTCACGCTACGCGTCGACGTGGCGGCGGGACTCCCGCCGCTGCGCGCCGACGAGCGAAGGCTGCGGCAGGTGCTCAACAACCTGCTCGGGAACGCGCTCAAGTTCACCGAGCGGGGCGAGGTCTCCGTGATCGTTTCTGCCGACACACCCGACAGCGTGTCCATCCGAGTCAGCGACACCGGGCCGGGCATCGCGTCCACCGATCTCGATCGCATCTTCGAGGAGTTCGGGCAGGCGGGACCCGCGCAGAGCCGCCGGCGTGGCGCCGGGCTGGGCCTATCGATCAGCCGGCGGCTCGTCGAGCTTCACGGTGGCGCGCTGGACGTGTCCAGCACCCTGGGTGCGGGCTCCGTGTTCACGGTTCGCTTTCCGAGGTCGGCATCGTGATCCACACGCGCCCCCCGGGAAGCCCCTTCTCCCTGCAGGTTCGTCTGTGCGCGACCGTGGCGGGTGCCTTCGGCCTGGGGATCATCCTCATCGCCCGCGGATTTCCCGGCGGCGTCGACTCGATGGCCGCGCAGCGCCCGTCGCTCCCCTTCGAGCTCTTGTGCGTGCTGTTGCTCGGCACGCTCGGGGCCTCGTGGCCCTGCGCGCGATGGCTGCGCGCCAGGGCGCGCGATCCAGCCGCCGCCTTGCCGGAGCTGGCCGCACGCGCCCGAGACGCGGCTCTAGGCCTTCCTCTGCTCGTACTTCACGCGGGACTGCCCCTGGTCGTCGTCGCTTCCGCATTCCAGCTCTGGATCGAGGTGCGCCGCGGGGTTCCCTGGCCGACGGCCATGCGCGGCGCGGCGCTCGGCGCCACGGTCGGTATCGCGCTGTCCGTCCCGGTGTTCGTCATGCTGCGGTCCATCGTGCGTCCGGTCCTGGTGGCGCTGGGAAGCTCGCGACCGCCGGGCCGTCCGCGTCTCGAACTCCGGGTGCGCCTGCTGTGGGCGATCCCGGCGCTCACGCTCACCGCGGCGGGACCTCCGGCCCTGGCGGCGGCGTCGCGGATAGACCCTATCGCCGCGGGCGCCGATCTGATCATGCTGCTGGCCGGCCTTTTGCTCTTGCTCGCGGCGGCCGCCTGGACGGGTCACACCCTGGCGCGCGCCATCGGCGACGATGTACGGCGGGTCACGCGGCGGATCGCGGCCCACGCGCGACGGGAGCGGCCCGCGACGATCGAGTCCCGCCGCCCCCGGCTGGCGGAGATGGGGCGCCTGGTCGAAGCGGTCAACGGGCTCCTGGCCCGCAACGCCGAGACGGACGCCGCGCACTTCGTCTCGGTCGAGCGCCTGCTGGAGACCGGGCAACAGAAGGTCCGTTTCCTTGCCCACATGAGCCACGATCTGCGCGCGCCGCTCAACAGCGTACTCGGCTTCGCCGACGTGCTCCTGGGAGGCGTCGACGGACCGCTGCCCCCAGAGGCGCGCCAGACGGTTGCCGACATCCGCCGGCACGGCGAACAGACGTTGCGCATGGTCAACCAGGTGCTCGATGTCGCGCGCGTCGAGTCCGGCCGCCTCGAGCTGCGCCGGGAACCGTGTCCGCCCGCCGAGATCCTCTCACAGGCGCTGCGCGAGGCACGGGCCGGCACGCACGATCGCGGCATCGAGGTGCTCACCGAGTTGCAGCCCGGAATCCAGCCGGTGTGGGTCGACGGCACGCGGGTCGCCACGGCGCTGGCGGGCGTGCTCGGCTACCTCATGGAGGAGGTAGAGACCGGGCCGGTATGGGTCCGGCTGGAGTCGATCCGCGCGGACGGGCCACCGGGTCTTCAGGTCATACTGGAGGCCTGGGGGATCCCGCTGTCCGAAGACGTCGTCCGCGACCCGCCGGGGTCGTTCCGCCGCCTGCCCCGCCAGCGCGACCTGGGGCTCGGACCGCTGCTCGCCCAGGGGATCGTCGAGCTCCATGGCGGGTCGATCGCCGTCGAGGCCGGCCCGGACGAGGGCGCCGTGTTCCGCATTTCGATCCCCGGTTAGGTACGCGCTGGGCACGCGCCTCAAAGACTCGCGAGGCATCAAGGCCGTGATATACTGCGCGCAAAGTGCCCGTCCCCAGCCGACCATCGAGTGGTGTCCGTGAGTTCTAGCCTCGCCGTACGTGCGCCCACGGAGTCCGCGGCGCAGCGCATCCAGCAGGCCGTCTCCAGCGTGATCCGAGGCAAGGCGGAGGCGGTGCGGCTCGCCGTCACGACGCTGCTCACGGGAGGCCACCTGCTCATCGAGGACGTTCCGGGCGTGGGCAAGACCACCTTGGCCCGCGCCCTCGCGCATGTACTCGGCGGCACGTTCCACCGCATCCAGTTCACCTCCGACCTGATGCCGTCCGACGTGCTGGGCGTCTCGGTGTACAACCAGCGCGAGGGAAAGTTCGAGTTCAAGCCCGGACCGATCTTCGCGCACGTGGTAGTGGCCGACGAGATCAACCGCGCGACACCGCGCACGCAGTCGGCCATGCTCGAGGCGATGAACGACAGCCAAGTCTCGGTGGACGGGGAAACCTACGTCCTCGAGCAGCCGTTCATGGTCGTCGCCACCCAGAACCCGCAGGAACCCTTCGGGACGTACCCACTGCCCGAGTCCCAGATGGACCGCTTCCTGCTCCGCATCCGCATGGGCTATCCCGAAGGCGCGGAGGAACGGAAGCTGGTGTCCGAGCGCGGCGGCGGCGATCCGGTTTCCACGCTCCGCCCGGCGGCGACGCTCTCCGAGGTGCGCGCGCTCCAGGACCGGGTCGACCGGATCCGCGTGGACGGGGCGCTCCTCGACTACATCATGACGGTCGTTTCCGAAACGCGCCGCTCCCCACTCCTTTCGCTCGGCGTCTCGCCGCGCGGGGCCATCTCCTGGTACCGGGCCGCCCAGGCGCACGCCTTGGTCGACGGACGGGACTTCTGCGTCCCCGACGACATCAAGCAGCTCGCTCTGTCGGCGCTCGCGCACCGCGTCGTGCTGGCGTCCGCGCACGAGTCGCTAGGGCGCACGCGCGACGAGGCCGAGCGCGTGGTGGCGGAGATCCTCGAGCGCGTGCCGATCCCCGAGTGAACCGGCGCCTCAGGCTGCCCCGGCGGATCCGCCCCACCCGCGACGGCGTCCTGTACATCGCCGTGACGCTGGGCGTCGGGCTTGCGGCGCTCAACACCCAGAACAACCTCCTCTACCTTATCCTGGGCATGCTCCTGTCGCTGATCGTGGCGAGCGGCGTCTTGTCCGAGATGTCGCTGCGCCAACTCCAGGTCAGCCGGCAGGTGCCCGTCCGGGTGTTCGCCGGCCGGCCGTTCCTCATGGGGGTTGGCCTCAAAAACACCAAGCAGCGGCTGCCGTCTTTCTCGGTGGAGGTCGAGGATCTCGTGGAGGACAGGCCGCTCGAGAAGCGCTGCTACTTCCTCAAGTTGCCCGCGGGCCGACGGCAGCAGACCTCCTACCGCCACCGGCTCGCGCGCCGGGGGGCGTACCGCTTCACCGGCTTCCGCATCTCGACGAAGTTCCCGTTTTCGCTGTTTCGCAAATGGCGTGACGTGGACCTCGGCGGCGAACTCGTGGTGTTCCCCGAACTGGCCCCGGTGGCGCCGTGGCAACGATCCGCGCCGGCGCCCACGGGCGACCAGGCGTTTCCGCGCACGGGGCGCACGGGCGACGTGCACGGGATTCGGGAGTTCCGGCAGGGCGACGCCGCCCGCGACATCCACTGGCGCAAGAGCGCGATCGACGGCCGGCTCATGGTCCGCGAGCGCGAAGACGAGTCCCGCCGTCGGACGTTGCTGGTGATCGACAACGGCCGGCCGCCCGGCGCCGCGCCGGACAGCCGCGACGATCCCTCGTTCGAGCGAGCGGTCAGTCTCGCCGCGTCGCTGGCCGCCCATTACGTGGCGCTTGGCTTCGCGGTGGGCCTGTCGATGCGCGGCTCGGCGATCCCGCCGGCCCCCGGCTCGGCCCAGCTCGATCGGCTCCTGCGCGCGCTCGCGCTGGTCGGCTGGGCGGACCCCGACGTGACGCTGCCCTTGCCGTCCCGCGCCAGCTTCGGGTTCCGAATCGGGCGCGACGGCGTTCGACCGCTGCAAGCATGAGATTCCGTTCCACCCATAAGCTCATCGTCTACCTCCTGGTGGCCGTGGCCTTCGTGAGCCTGCTGCTGGGAGGCGAGGTGCCGCCCGTCCTCATCCTCTTGTTTTCGCTTTCGATGGTGGCGAGCTGGTTCTTCGAGCCCGACCCGCGCGCCCCCGATCGCGGCGCGTTGTGGTGGAACCTGGGCGTGGTGGCCGCGCTGGGGCTGGTCGTCGCGGACGCGCTCCGCGGCGGCGTCGTGATCGTCGGGTTCGTGACGTTCCTCCTGGTGCTGACCGTCAACCGACTGTTCAACCGGCGTACCAATCGCGAGTACCGGCACCTCATCGCGCTGAGCTTCTTCATGCTGATGCTCGGCACGCTGCTCAACAACGGTCTGTCGTTCGCGCCGTGTTTTCTCGTCTACATCGTGCTCTTGACCTGGAACCTGATCTTCGTCCATCTCCGGCGCGAGATGGAGGAGAACTACCTGCTCAAGCACTCGGAGGCGCAGCGCAGCGAGCGGGTCGAGGTCGAACGCATCCTCAACTCGCGCCGCGTCGTGGGCGGTTCGTTCCTGGGTGGGACGTCGCTGGTCTCGCTGGGCGTCTTCATCGGCGCCACCACCATCTTCGCCTTCTTCCCGCGCATCGGGCTGGGCTTCCTCGTGGGCGTAGGGCGGCCGGGGGTGCTCTTGGCCGGCTTCTCCGAGCGCGTCACGCTCGGCCAGCACGGCGTCATCAAGGACAACCCGGTTGTAGTGATGCGTGTGGGACTCAAGTCGCGGCCGCAAACACCGCTGCGCTTTCGTGGCGCGGTGTTCGACCGCTACGAGGCCGGAACCTGGCAGCACGGCCGCACCGCGCGGGGACGCCCGCTCTCCACCGGGATGCAATCGCTCGGCGCCGTCCCGCGACCCTGGCTGGCGCAAGACGTCTTTTTGGAGCCGCTGGACTCGGCCATCCTGTTCGCCGCCGATCGACCCGCGGCCATCGAAGTGCCCGAGCGCGGACCCGCGAGCGCGCCGCTGGGCATGACCTTGGGAGACGACGGCGAACTGCGCGCCCCGCGAATGGGCGCGGTACGTTACCGGGTCTATTCCGCTCTGGAGCCACCGAGCGAGGGCGCCCTGCGCGGCGCGCGGGGGCCGTTTCCCGAGTCCGTCGGCGCGGACGCCTTGCTTCCTGCCAACCTGCCCTCGTCGGTAGGCGAGCTGGCGGCGCGGCTCGGGCGAGGGCGCCGGACCGTTGCCGAGAAGGTCGAAGCCGTGATCGAGACGCTGCGCCGTGATTATCGCTACACGGTGGACCTGCGGCACGACCCACGCCTGGACCCCTTGGAGGAGTTCCTGTTCGTCACGCGGCGAGGCCACTGCGAATACTTCTCTACGGCCATGGCCGTGCTGCTCCGCGCCATGCACGTGCCGACCCGCAACGTCAACGGATTCCTCGGCGGCGAGTGGAACGCCCTGGGCGGGTTTTTGGCGGTGCGGCAGGGGGACGCACACTCGTGGGTCGAGGTGTTCTATCCCGGCGTCGGCTGGGTGACGCACGATCCGACGCCTCCGTCCGGCCGCCTGGCCGTCTCCGTCGGGGGGTTCGCGACGCTCCGCCTGGCGCTCGACACCCTTCGCCACCACTGGCTGCGCTGGGTGGTCGACTACGATCTGGAGAAGCAGGCCGGGGCGGCCAGGAAGCTGGCGCGCGCGCTGCGCGGCAAGTCGCTCTCCCCGGGGATGGCGGGGTGGAGGGAGACCGGTCAGACCATCGCCCGTGCGCTGGCATGGCTTCTGGCCGCGGCGGTCGCCGCCTGGGCGCTATCGCGCGCCGCGGCGCTGCTGCTCCGGATCCGGCGTCCGGCCTTCGCAGCGCAGCAGCCATCCCACCATCCGGCCCTGCGCGCCTATCGTCGCATGCTCTCGCTGCTGGCTCGGCAGGGTTTTGCCAAACGGCCCGCCGAGACGCCACGCGAATTCGCCGAGCGGCTCAAGGATCACCCGGGCGCCGACCTCGTCGCGCGCGTGGTCGACGCCTACTACCGCCTCCGCTTCGGCGGCGCGCCCGACGACTCTCCCGAGATCGACGCGCTCTGGGCCGACGTCTCGCGCTTGCGCGCGCTCGGGGCCTCGGGTTAAGAGCGGGCATGCGCGAACTGTGCGTCGCCGTCGTCGGCGCGACCGGCGCGGTCGGCCGGGAGATGATCCGGGTCCTGGACGAGGGGCGGATCCCGGTGGGCAAGCTCGTGCCGGTCGCTTCCGAGCGCTCGGCCGGACGGACCGTGTCGTTTGCAGGCCGCGAGGTCCCGGTCATGCGGATCGACGAGGGAGACTTCCCGCGCTGGACCGAAGGCGTGGACCTCGCGCTCTTCTCGGCCGGCGCCGAGGTGAGCCGCCGCTACGGGCCGCTCGCCGCCGGCGCAGGAGCGGTCGTGATCGACAACTCGAGCGCCTTTCGGATGGAAAAAGGCGTCCCGCTCGTCGTTCCGGAAGTCAACGCGAACGCCGCGCTCGACCGCCCGCGCGGGATCATCGCCAATCCCAACTGCTCGACGATCCAACTGGTCGTGGCGCTCAAGCCGCTCCATGATGTGGCGGGCCTGGGGCGGGTCGTCGTGTCGACGTACCAGGCCATCTCCGGCGCGGGAGCGCGCGCGGTGGCCGAGATGGAGGACCAGGCGCGGGACTGGGCGTCGGGCAGACCACCCATCGCCCGGGTGCTCCCCTACCCCATCTTGTTCAACCTGCTCTTCCACGATGTGAAGGAGGGCTCGGACACCGAGGAGGAGACCAAGCTTGTTCGGGAGACGCGCAGGATTCTGGGCCTGGAGGACCTGAAGATCACGGCGACCTGCGTCCGCGTGCCCGTCCAGGTCGGGCACAGCGAGGCGGTCAACGTCGAGTTTCTGCGCCCGATCTCCGCGGCCCAGGCACGCGCCGCCCTGGCCGCCGCGCCGGGCATCCAGGTGCTCGACGACCCGGGGGAGCGCCGCTATCCGCTGCCGCGCGACATCGCGGGGACCGACGCGGTCTACGTCGGACGTGTGCGCGAAGATCCGTCGGCGCCCGGAGCGCTCAACCTGTGGGTCGTGGCGGACAACCTCCGCAAGGGGGCCGCGCTCAACGCGGTTCAGATTGCCCGGTTCCTGCTCGACCAGGGCAGCCTTTGACCAGAATGTCGCTCTCCAGGGACCGGCTCGTGACGACTTGTCGCGCCGCGCTGCCAACCCCGCGAACTCCAAGGGCGGCACGGCCGATGCACCTCGGTGGCTCGGTGCGGGTCCTTCCGCTTTTCCTCGCCGCCATCGCGAACGCGCAGGTCGGCGACGTCACGGTTCGCCTCTACGACGAGACCGACGGGTCCAGCTCGCTGCTCGACGACGAGGATCTGCGGGACTACTTCGGGATCGCCAACTGCGATTGCGGCCCGCCCGTCCGCGCGGAGATCGACGTCGGCTCGTTGTCGGGCGTGAGCGCCACCACCGATGTCGACATCCGCGGGGGAGCAAACTGCGACTCGGACGACAAAGCCGTGCGGAACGGCTGCCTCGATCTGGGCAGCTTCGATTACGACCTTTTCGCCGCCGGCACGCAGCAAACCTCGTTTCAACTGTGGGAACTGACCGACGACTGCGCGGCGCACGAGGAGGATTTCGGGATCTACGCGCTGGTGGACGAAACGCAAGACGGCACCTTCGAGGGCGTCGGCGTACGTTCGTTCCCGGTGGACACATCGGTCCCGGCAGTCCCGCTTCCCGACGGCGAGCCTTCGGGCGGGGACGGCGCGGTGCGCGTGGCCTGGGATCCGCCCGACGGCGAGATCCTGGGCAAGACCGGCGGCTACCAGGTCTTCTGCGCGCGGGACGGAGACCCGGTGTTCAAAAGCGGCACGTTCGAGCGGAAGTACGCCACGGCGCTTACCGAATGCCCGGACCTGTTCGGCGCTCCGAGCGGCCTCTCGGATCTGGACCCGGCCTACCTGTGCAGCGATCTGGTAACCGGGCAAAGCGCGAGGATCAGCCCGCTGCAAAACGGCGCGGCGTACGACTTCTACGTGGTGGCCGTCGATGATCTTCGCAACCCGAGCGGGCTGGTCCCGCTGGGCAGCGCAACCCCGGAAGCGACCGACGACTTCTACGCCCGATACGTCCAGGCAGGAGGGCCGGCCGACGGCGGTTTCTGCTCACTTTCCGGGGGGCGTCCCGGCTTGGGCGCGGCGATCTTCGCGCTGTGCGTGCTCGTGCTGCTGCGCCGGCGCGCGCTGATCGTGCTCGTGGCAATGCTGGCCGCGCGCCCCGCGCTGGCGGCCGAGGAGAACCGTTACGCCAGCCCGCAGCACTTCGCCGCCGAGGTGAAGTTCGGCCCGTACCTTCCCGACGTCGACGGACAATTCCCAAATGGTCGTACGCCCTACCAAGACGTCTTCGGCAACGACTCTTCGCTGCTCACCCAGTTCGAGCTCGACTGGCAGTTCCTGCGCACTCCGATCGGTTCCGTGGGCGCCGGGCTGCTGTACGGCTTCTTCTCGGAATCGGCCGCCGCGCTGGCCGCGGACGGCACCCGCTCCGAGGCCGACGAGACGTCGCTGCGCGCGCATACGCTGGGAGCTCTGCTCGTGCTGCGCGCGGATGCCCTTTGGCGGTACGCGCACGTGCCGCTGGTGCCGTATGGCAAGATCGGGCTCGACTACTACATCTGGTGGGTGACCGAGGGTGACGGGTCGGTGGCCAACTGCCCGGACGACTGCCCGTTCAGCGACGATCCGCAAAGCGTCAAGGCGCGCGGCGGGGCCTGGGGCTGGCAGGTCTCGCCCGGGCTCGCGCTGCTCTTGGACGTGCTCGATCCCCAGGCGGCCAAGCTCTTGGACACCGAGATCGGCATCAACCACACCTACCTGTTCGTCGAGCTGCTCATCGCCGACGTCGACAACTTCGGCAGCGCGACCAACCCTACGCTCCACCTGGGCGACCGCACGTGGACGGCGGGCCTGGCCTTCGAGTTTTGAGCGACCGCACGCTCCGGCTGACGCTCGAATACGACGGCACCGACTTCTCGGGCTGGCAGGTCCAGGACGGCCAGCGCACGGTTCAGGGCGTGCTCGAGGAGGCGATCCGCGCGATGACCTCCGAGCCGACGCGCGTGCGCGGCGCCGGCCGTACGGATGCCGGCGTGCACGCGCGCGGCCAGGTCGCGGCCTTTTCGACCGCGACGACCATCCCCGCCCTGGGCTTCTTGCGCGGGATCAACGCCATCCTTCCCAGGGACGTGGCGGTGGTGGCCGCCGCCGAGGCCGCCCCCGGTTTCGATCCGCGGCGCCTCGCGCGGGGCAAGGTCTACCGCTACACGTTCTGGAATCACGAGGTCCGGTCGCCGATCCACGAGCGGTTCAGCTGGCACATCCGCGCGCCGCTGGACGTGGACGCCATGACGGCCGCCGGGGCGTTGCTCTTGGGCGAACACGACTTCTCCGCGTTCCGTGCCGCCGATTGCGAGCGCAAGAACCCGGTGAGGACCCTGCGGCGCGTGGAGGTCGAGCGGCGCGGCGAGCGGGTCGAGCTGGACGTGGAGGCCACCGCGTTCCTCAAGAACATGGTGCGCGTGATCGCCGGGACGCTGTGTGACGTGGGCCGCGGCGAGACGGCTCCCGCCCAGGTCGGTCGCATCCTGGAGTCCCACGACCGGACCCGAGCCGGTATGACCGCCCCCGCCCAGGGGCTGTGCATGCTGGAAGTGTTTTTTTCTACCTGAGAACGGTCAGACCCCGCGCGGCCTGGCGATGGGGGCGCTGCGGCGGATCGAGCGCGGCCATGGCGGCGCGATGCGGCTCCATGGTGCGCTTGTACGCGGCCACCTCGCCCGCCGGCACGCCTCGCCCCGGCTGGCCGCGATGGCGGAGCGGATCGATGTAGCGGCCGTCCTTCTTGAGCCCGAAATGAAGGTGGGGCCCCGTCGAAATTCCCGTGCTTCCGACGTAGCCGATCACCTGCCGCTGAGCCACCGCCTGCCCGTCGCGCAGCCCGCGGGCGAAGCGCGACAGGTGCATGTACAACGACGTAAGGCCGCCGGTATGCGACAGCACGACCATGTTGCCGGACCCCTGCTGGTAGCCGACGAAAGCCGCCCTCCCCTCGGAGGTGGCCCGGACCGGCGTGCCGGTCGGCGCGGCGAAGTCGACGCCCATGTGCCCCTTGGCGCGATGGAGCACCGGGTGGAACCGGCGTCCGAAACGCGACGTGACCCGGACGAACTTGAGGGGGCTTTTGAGCATGCTCTTCTGCGCCGAACGCCCCTGCTCGTCGAAGTACGAGCTCCGCCCGTCCCGTCCCTGATGGTGGTACACGCGGAAGCTGCCGACCGGCCCGCTGTACTCCGCCGCCAACACGCGCCCCCACTGGTAGAATTCCCCCTCGAGCGAGCGCTTTTCGACGACGACCTTGAATCGATCCCCGCGTTTCGTGTCGACGTAGAAGTCGATGTCCCAACTGAACACGTCCACGAAGAACGCGATGAGCGCGGTGTCCTCCCCCATCGCCTCGACCGCCTCGTGGAGCGAGCTCTCGATCACGCCCCCCAGCGTCACGACCTCGGTGGTGAGCTGCTTGCTGCGACGGGTGACCTCGAATCCGTCAGGCCCCCGCTCGACCCGGATCGTCTCGATCGGGGAAACCACCAGGTCGAACGCGAGGATCGACGATGCGACCGGATCCATCTCGATGCGGAACGCTTGGCCCGCCCGCACCTGCCGCGGGTCGAACTCGGGCCTCATCGTGCGAACCACCGCCTCGGCCTGGGCCGGCGCCACGCCTTCGCGTCGCAACACGCTGCTCAGCTTGTCGCCCGACCGCAGCTCGCCCTGGACCAGCTTCACCTCCTCGGCGGGGGGCGGCGTCTCGGGGGCCTTGGGCGTAACCGCCGCCGCGGCGTCCGCGACTTCCGGCCGCGGCGCGGGCAGGATCACGCTGGACTGGAGCACCTCGCGAATCGAGGTCCCTCGACCGAACAGGAACACGTAGAGGTTCAGGCCCACCAGCACCGTGAACACGGCGCCGAGGCCGATGCTCACCCTCAAGAACTCCGCGCGCCTGCGTCGGGATCGTCGATTCTGCGTCACGCGGTCGCCATCTAACATCACGGCGTGATTTGGGTCAATTTTCCACCCGCCGGACCTTTTTTCAGGTCTCGCGGAACCCCCACTTGAGCTTGGTGCGCAGCGTCTCGAAGAACGGCCGCGCCGGGTTGCGCAGGCAGAGCAGCGGGCGTTCGTGCGCCCGGACCTCCACCTCGGCTCCAGGGGGAAGCTGCTGGCCCCGTTGCCCATCGACGGTCAAGAACACGTGTTCGTGCTCCCCGACCACCCGGATGAGCAGCACGGACTCCGCGGGAACCACCGCGGTGCGGTGGGTCAACGCGTGCGGGCAGATCGGCGTGAGCACCATGGCGCGCAGGTCGGGGGTGAGCACCGGCCCGCCGGCCGCGAGCGTGTACGCCGTGGACCCGGTGGGCGTCGCGACGATCAGCCCGTCGGCCTTGTAGAGCGCGACCCGAACCCCGTCGAGGAGCGTTTCCAGGTCCAGCATGCGGGCGATCGCCCCCTGGCTGACCACCGCGTCGTTGACCGCCACGTAGGCACTCGTCCGGTCGCCGGCGCGCATGGCCACGCGCAGGCGCATCCGACGCTCGATGGGCAGGGCCCCGTCCAGCGCGCGGAGCACCGCGTCCTCCATCTCGTCGGGCGCGAACGCCGTCAACATGCCCATGCCGCCCAGGTTGACCCCGACGAGCGGAACGCCGCGCTCTCCCCACATGTGCGCGGCGTGCAGGAACGTCCCGTCGCCGCCCAGCACCACGACCAGATCGACGGGGGACTCCTGCGCGCGCGCGACCGGCACCCCCCGTGCGGCGAGCAGCGCCTCCAGCCTCTGCGCCAGCGCCTCGGCCTCCGGCTTGTTCCGCTTGACGACCAGCCCGACGGTCATCGGCGGAACTCCGGCGGGTCGATGCCGGCGCGTTTCACGATGCGCTTGAAGTTGGATCGGTCCAACCCGGCCAGCCGGGCCGCCTCGGAGATGTTGCCCTCGACCCGCCGCAGCAGCTCCGTGACGTAGCGCTGCTCGAACGCCGCCATCGAAAGCGTGCGGGCTTTTCGGAACCGCAGGTGCGCGAAGTGCTCCAACCCCGACGCTGCGGGCAGCGCGCCGTCGCGGAGCGCCGGGGGCAGATCGGCCAGCCTGAGGGTGTCATCGCGTCCGAGCACGACCGCACGCTCGATCAGGTTCTCCAACTCGCGGACGTTG
>Ga0247727_10013869_pt1 | contig 13497 bp, 14 predicted proteins | sample WisWelCaveWW1625_FD_202498 | JGI IMG/M metagenome (GOLD analysis project Ga0247727, IMG submission 202498) | Biofilm microbial communities from Wishing Well Cave, Virginia, United States - WW16-25 | ecosystem: Environmental > Aquatic > Deep subsurface > Groundwater > Cave microbial mat | place... | reverse complement strand
GCAAAAAACATCAAGAGCAAAACATCGGTGGTGATACCGGCGGCGCTGGAGAAGCCGTCGGGCAAGAGCGTAATGAGTGAAAAATTTCTAAAATAATTCACCGCCACTAATGCCAGCAGCATCGTCAGGAGATCATGGCGATACACAAACCATGCCCACAAAAATGCGACGGGCAGATAAAAAGCAAAGGACCAATAACCCGGCTCGAGAAAATTCAAATGCAATCCCGACAAGCTAAAGAACAAACCGGAGAGCAGCAGCAGAATTTTTAAGCTCGAGGTTTTGGAGCGAATATAAGAAGGCCAGAATGCCAAAAACATCAAACCGATATAGCCGCTGGCCATCATCACGATGCACAACGCCGCGAGCACATGATACTGGTTTTGAAAAATCCATAAATCGTCGTCATCGATCTTGAGCGTGGCGATATTAAAATAAGTGGCCAGCCAAATGATGCCGCCCAACAGCAGCAAAGTCAAGCCGGCGATAAAAAATGAGCGCAGGATCGCGTGACCCAGCTCGCCGACGCGCGCGTAGCCGCGCGAGAGCAGATCGAGCAACGCCAGTTTCTCTTTCCAAACTTCGCGCTGCAGCGATTCCGTTGCGGCGTAAACCAACACCATGCCGCCGCCGGCAAACAGCGCGGCAAAAACGCCGCCGATCAACACGCCGGCCCATTCCGGCCAACTTGAAACGGCGACCATAATCCACATCGCCATGCCGATGATGATTCCCATCCAGATCGCGCGTTTGAACTCCAGCTCATCGTGGCGAAAACGCCGGAAAAAAGTAATGAGCAAAAAGATGCTCACGACGACCCAGACTACGGGCGACAAGACCGCCGCGACCACATCGCTAATTTCTTCGAGTTTCGGGCGTTTGAATTTTTCCTGGTTTAATTTAATCTCGGCGTCGTATTGCGTGATCGCAGCGCTCAGCACGGCCACTTCAAATAGTTCCTGCCAATCCGCGGATGGCGTTGCCTGGGTGAAAGTAAACTTGTGTCGAACGGCCTTGCCTTCCTGCGACGTTTCTTTTTTGGTTATTTGCGCGGCTGCCGTATCCACCGCCAGCGTGACGAGAAAATCTTTCGCTTTTTGCAAGGCCGCGGCTTCATCTAAATTGGTGGAATCCGGCGGTTGCGGATTTATCTGTTCAAGCCCGCGCAAATTGCCGTTTAAATCGTAGCGCACGAGGAAGCGCCCATTTTCCTTTTTATTATCATCAATATTCACCACCACCGGGCCTTTATTGGACGGCGTCAATTTCCCGCGAAAGGCAATCTCCCACTGTCCCAGCGGCAGCGTCGTTGGCGCGCTTTCCGTGCGAGGCAAAGCTTGCGCATAACGAAACAGTTCGTTGTCGACATTCAATTCCACGGTGTGTGGCCAATTATATTCGCCCAGCGGCGAAGCCTTGTACGCTTGCACGGCCTTCGCCAAAATTTCTTCTTTGGTGGTCTGAATGCGCAACAACTGGATCGGCCTGGAATGGGTAAAAAACACAAAATAAATGCCCAGGCTCAGAATGCCGGCCAGAGCGAGGAAAATGGATTTAAAGCGGGAATCGAAATTCATGCTAGGCTCGTTTTTATCGATGATTCACTTGAATGTTAGCGTTTCCGTTTTACGCATAAAAGCAAGAAAAGTTAGACTCAAAAAATACAACAGCGCTCGGCAAAGTCAAGAAATTTTTGTTGCATTCTATGAATTTGGGATTTAGATTGGTATTTTTATTTTGATCCGAGCACGGCGGCGCTCGTTGGTTATCTATTCTATCATGATGCGATCAAGAAAGACGGCGAATATATAATTTTACAGGACGACATCGGCGCCGGCGGCATCCGGTTGCCAAAGATTCGCCGGTGGTACACCAATGGCGAGAATAAATATCTTGCCACGGATACGATTGTTGCTTTTGCAAGCGGCCAAGCCGATCAATAAAACGCTTGCTTTCGTCGAATCCGGTTTTATCTTTTAAAACAATCACGCGGAGAGGAGGCAAAGATGCGATTTTCTGCATTGTTCCTGATGTGGGTCTGCATGCTTACGGCCAGCCTGCGGGCACAGGAAAGCGTAGAGCCAGACACCAGCGCTGCCATGGCGACTCGCCCGGACAGCGCTGCAACAATGGCTGCCGACAATCGCCCGGTCGCGGTTCCCACGCCGAGCGACAAAGCGATGCGCTATTATCACAGCGGCAATGTGTTGTGGTTCGTCAATCTGATTTGGGGCCTGCTCATTCCGGCGCTCTTTTTATTCACCGGCTTCTCGGCAAAAATTCGTGACTGGGCGCAGGGTCTCGGGCGCAAATGGTTTTTTGTTATCGGCCTTTATCTGATCATTTTCACCATCATTAACTTTCTCGTCGATTTTCCGCTTTCCTATTATCAAGGTTTCGTCCGGCAACATAGCTACGAATTATCCAACCAAACCTTCGCCAAATGGTTTGGCGATGAAATCAAATCGCTGCTGGTCGGCCTCGTGGGCGGCGTGCTCTTTTTGTGGGTGCCGTATTTATTGCTCAAAAGAAGCCCGCGGCGCTGGTGGCTTTACACGAGCTTGCTGATGATTCCGTTCCTCTTTTTCATCATGCTCGTTTCGCCGGTGTGGATCGCGCCGCTGTTCAACAAATTCGGCCCGATGAACGACAAGGCCCTTGAAACAAAAATTCTTGCCCTCGCGGACAAAGCCGGCATCGAGGGCAGCCGCGTTTATGAAGTCAACAAAAGCGTCGACACCAAAGCGGTCAACGCCTATGTCACCGGTTTTATGAACACGAAACGCATCGTGTTGTGGGACACGATCATCGCCAAGCTCAATGAACAGGAGTTGCTCTTTGTGATGGGCCATGAAATGGGGCATTATGTGTTGGGCCACGTCATCAAAGGGATTTTGTTTTTCTCTATTCTCATTTTGCTCGCGCTCTACGCGGCTTATCGCGTCGCCGGCGCGGTGATCGAGAAATTCAAACATCGTTTCGGCTTCGATCAGCTTTCCGACATTGCCTCCCTGCCGCTCATTCTTTTGCTCGTCAGCATCTTCTCGCTCGTGATCACGCCGATCGCCATGACTTTCACGCGCTATCAGGAGCGCGAGTCGGATCGCTTCGGTCTCGAAATCACGCAAAGCAACCACGCGGCGGCGATGGCCTTTGTGAAATTGCAGCAGGAAAACCTCGGCAATCCACGTCCTGGTTTGTTGTACAAACTATGGCGCGCCTCGCATCCCACACTCGGCGAGCGCATTGATTTTTGCAATGCTTATCGGCCGTGGGAAAAAGGCGAGGCGTTGAAATACGGCGGGCTGTTTAAAAAATGAATTAGGTTTTCCTTATTTTTTGCGATTGACATTTAATTGGGAGAGTGTTATTTTTATCCTACCGATCTTTCGTAATCTATTGGAGAAAACTTTTATGTCGATGAGCTTGACCTTCGAGCAACTTGAGCAACAAGTAACGCAATTGCCTCCCTATCAACAGCTTGAATTATTGTCGCGCGTATCCGAGAAGTTGAGCGCGTTCACCCGTAACCTTGTGCCCGAAAAAGAAAGCGACGAGAAACGTTCCGGACAAGGTGTAGCTGCGCCCGCCGGTTTAGCCCAATTTGACGTTTGGCTAGCCGAATGCAATCGGGTTGCAGAATTGTGGGAGGGGCAATTTGATTCTGCCGCAGATTTGCGTCGTCTCCGAGAGGAAGATTGAATTATGCCCGAACGTTGTATTGACGCCAGTATCGCCGTCAAGTGGTTTATTAAAGGAGAAAACTTTCGGCAAAAGGCTTTAAAATTTCTGCGGGAATCTCAAGCGGCAGGGATTAAGTTGATTGCTCCGCCTCTGTTCGAGATGGAAACGGATAGCGTCATTCAAACACGCGTTGTGGAAGGGAAAACTACACCTCAGGTTGCCGATCAAACTTTAACTCGACGCCTCAAAAAACTTAACTATTTTTCTTTGCCGAAAAACCCGCAAACAGAGGAAAGGCTATGAAAAAATTCTCCTGCCTGATTTATACTTTTATCATCCCACTCAACTTTGCCTTTGCGCAAAAACTTCCCACCGGCGCGTATCACGCCAATCGCGAGCGCCAATACGACATTCTTCATTATAAAGCCGAGCTGGCGTTTGATTTTGAAAAAAAGAATCGTGTTTGGCAAAGCAACGATCCGACTCGCGCCGCTGCGCCGGCTGGAGCGGTTCGCGCTCGACGCCATCAAATTGAATGTTAAAAGTGTGACGCCAGCGGAGGCCAATACGAATTTAGCCTTTCGCCTCTCGGGCGATTCTCTCATTATTACTTTGCCGCAGACCAAAAGTCCAACCGACACGTTCACCGTCGTCGTGCAATATGAGGCCGCGCCGAAGAGCGGCATGTATTTTCAGCGCAATCCCGACAACCCGCGGCTAACTTATGTGACGACTTACGGTGAAGACGGCTTGCATGCCAATTGGCTGCCGATTTACAACGACACTAACGATAGATTTTCTACCGAAATGCTGGTGACGGTGCCGCCGCCGTATGTGGTGATTTCCAATGGCCAATTGGTTGAGACGCTTTCGCGCACCGACGGACAGAAAACATTTCATTGGTTGCAAAAGCTGCCGCATCCGAATTATCTCATTTCTATTTATATCGGCGATTTTGAGAAGGGTGATCTCGCGCCGGCATTTGGCACGATTCCGTTGAGTTACTGGGTGCCGCGCGGTCGTTTAAAAGAGGGCGCGTATGCGTTTCGCAACACCACAAAGATGGTGGAATTTTTCTCGCAGCGATTCAACTACAAATATCCGTGGGACAAGTACGATCAAATCGCGGTGCCGGATTACGCCATCGGCGCGATGGAGCATACCGGCGTCACCGGCCACAAGGCCAATGTGTTGCGCGATGAAAAAGCACCGTTGGAGTTCGATCCGCAGCTCGACGAATATTCCGCAGACTGGACAAACGAGGCCATTATCTCGCACGAGTTGGCGCATCACTGGTTCGGCAATAATTTGACGTGCCGCAATTTGAGCTATCTCTGGCTCAATGAAAGCTTCGCGAGTTATTTGATGATGCTGTGGGATGAAGAATCCGTGGGCCGGGATCAGCTTCTTTTCGATGTGCAAATGGCAAAGCAGCATTATATTAATTTCGTGCATACGCAGCATATGATTCGCGGTCTGGAACATCATAATTTCGATGACGCCAACACGATTTACAATACCGAGCATACCTATTTGAAAGGCGCGGTGGTGTTGCACATGTTGCGCGCGGTTTTAGGCGACGAGTCATTTTTCCGCAGCCTCAGCCATTATCTGCACAAACATGAATTTTCCAATGTCGTCAGCAATGATTTGAAAATCGCCATCGAAGAAGCGACCGGCGAGAATCTCGATTGGTTTTTTGCGCAATGGATAACGAACGGCGGCCATCCGCAATTTGAGGTGAGCTATCGTTATCTCGCCGATCGCAAGCTGATCGATCTTTCCGTTAAGCAAGTGCAGCCCATGGTGGAAGGGCTGGGAATCTTCGATCTGCCCGTGAAAATCACGATCGGCACGGCGGCGAAAAGATGGCAGGAAAAAATTTGGATTAGAAATGAAAGCGCGAACTTTCTCTTCCCGTGTGAAGAGAAACCAGTGATGGTGAGCTTCGACGGCGAAGGCGATCTCGTCGCCGAAATCAATTTTCCGAAGAGCCTCGACGAGTTGATTTATCAAACGAAAAACACGCCGGTGCCAGGAAGAATCCGGTCGATTCGTGAGTTGGCCTCGCGCTATCCGACGAATCCGCGCGCCGTCCGCGCTTTTGCCGAATTGATTTCCAGCAATGATTTCTGGGCCGTTCGCGCCGAAGCCGCCTTGCAGCTCGGCACGATTCGCACGGCTGCCGCCGAACAGGCGCTCGCGCCGGCGTTGAAAGCCAGCGACTATCGCATTCGCAAAGCCGCGGTGCTGGCACTACCGAAATTCGGCACGGCGACGGCGGAGCAAAAGCTAAAAGAACTCATCAAAACCGATACGCACAATGACGTGGTTGCCGCCGCGATTCTCGCGTTGGCCCGCGCCAATCCGGAAACCAATCCGGAATCAATCAAACAACAACTGCCGCGCAAATCGTGGATGGATGAAATTGTCATCGCCTGCTTGCGCGCGTTCGGTGAAATGGAAAATCCCGCGCTCGTCACCACGATTAAAAAATACGCCGGCGAAGGTTACAACCAAAACGTGCGCGACGCGGCGCTGAATGCCTGGGCGGCTTGCGCGCCGAACGACCAAGAGCTGCACGGAACGCTCATCGCTTTGATTCCGAGCCAGATCTATGCGCTGCAACAATCCGCGCTCAACTTGATCGGGCGCTTGCAAGTGAGCGCCGCCCAAGCCGCATTGCAGGAAGTGCTGGCGCAAAATGCGGATGCCAATTTTACCGTGGCGGCGCGCCGGGCGTTGGAGGAAATTGGGCGGCTTGAGAAATAAAAACCTGGATTTTGCGATTTAATTTGTGAAATTAAAGAGGTAGAATGATGTCCGATATTTCGCGCAAGTGCTCAAAGTGCAACAGCTCTATGGAACAGGGATTTGTTATGGACAACACGTACGGTGCACGCGGTGTCAGTCATTGGGCGGCAGGGCCGCCACAGAAATCATTTTGGGCGGGAACTAAATTGCCGAAGGAGAAACTTATCCCCATCGGTACGTTTCGCTGCTCGTCTTGTGGTTACCTTGAGTCATTCGCAATGCAAGCGTTCGCCGCCAACTAGTGTTCCACGCTAAACAAGCCATTCCGCCGGCGCTGCGAGCCGTGCGGTTTTGGAGAGCAATACCTTGCGGCGCAGCGCAGTGTAAGGGCGCAGGTATGGGTGGAAATGGTTTTCATTCCGATAGCTGAAGGATGGCGTTTTTTATAAAACTGCCGTCAAAAATGGCTTGCTTTTTATGCCGAAATTTCCAATGTTGTTACATACCATTTGGATATGATTGGATAGCGTCACAGTTGGAAGATTCATTCATGAAAGGAAATTTTACGGCTACGGCGACGAACTCCTCTACCTCAGCCACAACCTCTTCAGACGCGGAGCTTTTAGCGGCCGTTGCGCAAAAACAGGAATGGGCGCTGGCGACACTTTATGATCGCTACGCCACCGTGCTGTATAGCCTGGCGTTGAAAATTCTCAGCGATACCGGGCGCGCGCAAGATGTGGTGCACGAAGCTTTTCTCACCGCTTGGCGGAAGGCAGCGCTGTATAGCCAAACCCGCGGCAATGTGGCGACGTGGTTGCTCGTGCTGTGCCGCAACCTGGCGATCGATCAATACCGGGTGAAAATGCGGCTCGCCAGCCGGCGCGTTGAGCTTGAGGCCGCCGCGGAATATTTGACCTCGCCGGAAAACGATCCCGCCATGGCAGCGGTAGCTGCCGACGAAGGACGAGCGCTGCGCGAAGCCATGATCAAATTACCGGCGGAGCAAAAAGAAGTGTTGGAGATGGCCTATTTTCAGGGTATGAGCCAAACCGAAATTGCCGCCGCCATCAAAGCGCCGCTGGGCACGATTAAAACCCGCACCCGCCAGGCGCTGCTGAAACTGCGTGACGCCTTAGGCGATCAACAAAGCCGTTTGGAAACGGCAGCGTAAATGGTATATGACCAGGATGCATAAACAAACGATTTGACGAGATAGAAAACCAATGCAAGATATTTTCTTAAACCACGTTGAAACTTTTTTATTAGGATCCCTGGAGCAGCGCGAAGCCGAACAGTTTGTTCAGCACGTGGCGGCAGGATGCCTCGGCTGCCAGAAAGCGCTGGTCGAGACGAAGCGCGTCTTGCAGGTGTTGCCGCTGGCCTTGTTGTCAGCCGACACGTCTCCGATTGCTTTGGTCAATCCCCCGGCCTCCTTAAAAGAGAGATTATTGCATAGCGTCAAATCTGCCGCAAACGGCGAGGCTGGTCCTCAGGTTTGGAAAACCTGGCCTGATTCGCAAAAATCCGCTTCGTTCACCGCGCCGGGCTTGCTGATTGTGCGGGCGCATGAAGAAGGATGGGAGGATATCGGCGTCAACGGCATTCAAGTGAAACGGTTGTATGTCGATGAAGCGCATGACAGCGTGACGATGCTGGTGAAAGCACCGGCGGGCGCCGTTTATCCTCGCCATCGTCACGCCGGACCGGAGCAATGTTACGTCCTGCAAGGCGATTTGCACATGGCGGGTACTGTTTTGCGCGCCGGTGACTATCAGTACGCTGAGCCGGATTCTATTCACGGCCGGCAATACACAGAAAACGGCTGCATGTTGCTCATCGTTTCCTCATTGCATGATGAGATGCTCGCCGGTGCAGAAGCCTAATCTGTCTGGCGTCACCCTCCTCGCTTCGGGCATTTCCCCTCAAGTAGTTCTGCCTTCTTAATTATTTTTCAAAAGTTATAAAAACTGTTTTCAGGTTTGATTCGTATAATATTAAGCAGGGCTTAGAATCAGCCTGCGTTTTTATAATTTAATCTTGCCGGCTGAGCAATTGGTCGCCCAGCGTGCGGCAGCGATAGAATAAGAGCTTATAACGAATGAAGATGGCAGATCAATTTACGGAACTCGCCGCGCCTTTTGCCTTAGGGGTTTTGGAAGCAAAGGAAGCGCGGCAATTTGCCGAACATCTCGCTGCCGGTTGTGAAGCCTGCGCGCAAGAAATTGCGTCGGCCAAGCACATGATCGGGCTTTTGCCCTATATCGCGCCGCAAAAAACGCCGCCGCCTGGATTAAAGCGGCGATTATTGCTGGCGATCAACCCAGAGGCGAACGTTCTGCCAATGCAAACAACCGCCGAAAAACACGCAAAGATTTTACCGGCGCCGGCAACGGTTCGCTCGATGCCGGCGCGAACCGTCTATCAACGCGCCCGCGGCGCTCTTGCCTGGGCCGCGGTTTTTCTGCTGTTGGCCGTGGGTTATGGTTATTTTTTGCAGCACGGCGTCATCCGCAACCTGCAAACCCAACTGAGCGAACGCCGCGCCGAAATCGATCTGTTGCAATTCGAAATGGCGCGGCAAAAAACGGTGCTCGAGCGCATTAAAAAAAGCACCGCCGCTCGCCTCCTGCTGGTGCAGCTCAAAGGCGATGAAAAGGGCGACCTCAAAATCATTCTGGATCCGCAAACCGCCGGTGGCAGCTTCATGGCCTACAATTTGCCCGCGCTCAGTGATGAACAGGATTATCAGCTTTGGTTCTTGAAAGACGGCCAGCCTTTTGACGCAGGCGTGTTTCATGTGACGGCGCAAGGTGAATACATCGGCGAGATTCAGCATTTGCCCGCCACGCTCGATGGCATCACCGCGTTTGCCGTCACCCGCGAGCCGAAAGGCGGCAGTTCCACACCGACGATGCCGATATATTGGATCGGCAACGTTGCGCGCGTCTGATTTCTCTCCTCCTAGCGATTGAAAAATCAAAATGAGGAAAACTTGAGCGCCCACCCCATTTCCCGCCGTCGATTTCTCTCGCAAACTCTCGCTGCCATCGTCGCGTTGCCGGCAACGAAATTTTTTCAACCGCTGTCACGCCGTCGTTTGCGCGAGTTGGGCATTATCATTGGCTCGCTTCCCACCGGAAAATGGAACGCCATTACCGACGTGCCCGGCGTGAAAGTCGGCCATTGCACGCGCATTGAAGGCAACGGCGATTTGGTCGTTGGGCGCGGCCCCGTTCGTACCGGCGTTACGGTTGTTCTTCCGAACGAAGATATTTATCACGAGAATCTCACCGCCGGACGCTTTGTGATGAACGGCAACGGCGAGATGACCGGCATGGGCAGCGTCGATCAACGCGGCCTGTTGCAATCGCCGATTTTTCTCACCGACACTTCCAACATCGGCCGCGTCATGAATGGTGCAATGTCGTGGTTTCTGCAAACCTATCCGGAAATCGGCGACGCCGCTCCAGTGCCCGTTCCGATGGTCGCTGAAACTTTTGCGGATTTTCTGCACGACTCAGCGGGCCGTCATCTCAACGACGCGCATGTGCTCGCCGCCATCAACAGCGCAACAAGCGGGGCGATTCAGGAAGGCGCGGTCGGCGGTGGCACCGGCATGGTATGTTATGATTTCAAAGGTGGCATCGGCACCGCTTCGCGCGTTTTGCCGGAGTCGCAGGGCGGTTACACCATCGGCGTGCTCGTGCAAACCAATCACGGCGGCCGGGCGCAACTCATGATCGACGGCGTTCCCGTCGGCAGAGAGATTCAAGATTTGAAATGCATTGAAGGGAAAAAATCGAAATCGATTATTCTCATTGGCGCCACCAATGCGCCGATGATTCCGGCGCAATTGCAACGCCTCTGCAAACGCATGGCATTCGGCCTCGCCCGCACCGGCGCGCTTTCCGTGCGCAATCGCAAATTGTTTATCGGCAGTTTTGCGAGCGGCAACTGGAATGAATGGACCGGCCTGCACGTGGCGCAGGATTTCGGTACGTTCTCGTCGCCGATTGTGCTCTGCAATTCGACCACGGTCGGCATCGCCTATGACGCGCTCATCTCCTTCGGCTACGAACGTGACGAAGGCTTGCCGATTGACAACGCCTGGCCGCCGATTGTGATCGGCCTCGACGACGGCTATTTGAATGACCTGCGCCAACGCCGCGTCACGCACGGTGACGGGCTCCGCACCATCAAGCAAGCGAACGATAGCGCCGTTGTTTGCGGCAGCGCCGGCATCGGCCGCGGACTCTGCGCGCTCGGCGCGAAAGGCGGCGTCGGTGATTCATCTCGTCTCATCAAAATCGCCGCGAAAGAATACACGCTCGGTGTGCTGATGGCCGCAAATGGCGGCGTGAGAAAACCGGCGGAAAATACGCCACAAGCTGTTTCGATTCTGCCGAGTTTGATCGTGATTATGGCCACGGATTTTCCGATGCTACCCGAACAACTTCGCCAGCTCGCCGAAGCAGCGCTGCGCGGCCTCGATGGCGTTGTCGATTGGCATGATGGCACGCAACAACTGGCGCTGGCCTTTTCCACCAGCAACACGATTGATGGTGCGTTTGAAAGACGCTTTCAACTTTTTAAAGAACGCCTGCCGAACTCGGAGCTTTTGAACCAGATTTCGAATAGCGCCGGCGAATGTTCGCGCGCGGCGTTGCGTCGGGCATTGGAGCAGGCTGAGACTGTCGTCGGACGGAAAGGCCGAAGCGTTGCGCCGTTGCCGGCGGAGGAATTGGAGCGCTTGTTTGCCAAATAAATCAAAAAATGGAATTTATAAACCGCTATTGCAGCCCAGTTACTTCTTCATATGTGATGCCTCAGTCTTGGATGGAAAAACGTAGCGCAGTCATCCTGACTGCAAGCAAGATGCTTGCGCTACATTGCGCTACCTACTCAAGTTCTATCTTGCTTTGGTTGGAATAATTTCTTAACTTGTATTGAAAATTTAAAATAAGGAGTGATAGCCATGCAACTTGAGGAGTATTTTGACTTTCTCGCTCTGGATGATATTCGTATTAAGGGGCATCGCATTGGCATCGAGTCCGTGCTGTATGAATACATTTTTCGTGAGCAACCGCCGGAAGCCATCGTGCGCCGATTTCCGTCGTTGAGTTTGGAGCAAGCCTACGCCACTATTCTCTACTATTTCCGAAATCGCGAGAAGATTGACGCCTATATGACCGGGTGGTTGGAGCATGGTCGTCGAGCGCGGGAAGAGCAAAAGCGCAATCCGCCGCCGGTTGTTGAGCGTCTGCGTGCATTGAAAGCCGAGCGCGAGAAAGCGACGGTAGCAGAGGTGTAAAGCGAACCGTTGAGTTGGAAAGGAGTTATAGCTTGTTTGATAACATCCTGCACCAAATGCGCAACAAAATTCGTAGGGGTGACTACGTCATGACCTTACATGCCGACGAAGAAATAGACGTGGAAGAATTGAGTGTTTTCGATGTTGAACGTTGTATCCTCACGGGAGAAATCATTGAACGCCAAAAAGATCGGCAAACCAGCGAAACAAAATATCGTATTCTTGGGTCCACGATCAGCGGCGATCTTATGGAAGTTATAGCGAAATTTGGCCCCACAGGAAGATTGTTTATTATTACCGCCTATTCCATTTAAATAAATTTGGAAATGCCTATGCTCGACAGATCTAATAATCATAAGAAAAAAAGGCGCTGCGATAATTGCGGCAAAGCCGGTGTGATCGAGAAACACGTTACACGGATTTACGGACGCGGCCGGAATACTCTTGTTATCGAAAACGTGCCCATCATTGTTTGTCCGCATTGTGGCGCAAGCTATTTGGAAGCCAAAACCTTGCACGAAATAGAACGCATCAAGCTGCATCGCAAGAGTTTTGCAAAGCCGAAACCGCTTGCTGTCGCGACGTTCGCTTTGTAAAATCGGGTTTGCTCATAATTTTCGGGCGCATATTCTGCGTTGAGCGCTGATAAGACTGCAAAAATTTTCGGGATGATTTTGGCAATGGCGAATAAAGATCAAGTAGACCTGCTTAAAAAATCTGTTACGGAATGGAATAGTTGGAGAGTTAGTAACCCAACAATAGATATCGATCTTACGAATTGTGACTTACGAGGATTGGTATTGAACGACGCATTTCTTAGCAGTGCAGATCTACGGAATTCAGACCTTCGGGGCGCGTTTTTCACGCGAGCCAATTTGAGTCATTCTAAATTACAAGATACAAATTTAGAGTTTGCATATTTAGGTGCTGCTTATTTGGCTGGTGCGAATTTGACAAGAGCATATCTCAGAAACGCCGACATGCATCTTGTAAATCTAGATCAGACCGTTCTTAACAATGCCGACTTGATGAATGCAGATTTAAGCCAAGCTGTTTTAATTGAAACTGATTTGTCAGGAGCCAACCTCTCTAATTGCAAAATTTTTGGAATATCCGCTTGGAAGTTGAATCTTGAAGGAGCCATTCAGAAAAATCTTATTATCAGCGAGCCTATTGAACCTATTATTACTGTCGATTATCTTGAAGTTGCGCAATTTATCTATTTGCTTCTAAATAATACAAAAATTCGAAATGTAATCGATACCATAACAACAAAGGTCGTTCTAATCTTAGGTAGATTTACGCCAGAGCGAAAGAGTATTCTCGATGGAGTCAGAGATGAACTACGAAAGTATAATTATTTGCCGGTTCTATTTGACTTTGAGAAACCGACTAACAGAAACACTACAGAAACAATATCAACGCTTGCTCATTTAGCAAGATTTGTTATAGCTGATATCACAGAAGCTAAGAGCATACCGCAGGAATTACAAAGAATTGTCCCAAGTCTTCCATCGGTACCAATAATTCCTTTGCTTCAAAGTGGAGATAAAGAGTATGGCATGTTTGATGATTTCCGAGACTATCCTTGGGTGCTTTCCTTGCAGGAGTACAAAACTTGGTTTGAATTGAAGAAGTTTTTGTTGGATAGAATTATTAATGTAGCAGAGGAGAAAGTAGAAGAATTGATCAGCCGGCGACGGAATTAAGAAAATTGCGGCCTATATTTAGGAAGTCAAACATGA
>Ga0247727_10013868_pt1 | contig 13497 bp, 7 predicted proteins | sample WisWelCaveWW1625_FD_202498 | JGI IMG/M metagenome (GOLD analysis project Ga0247727, IMG submission 202498) | Biofilm microbial communities from Wishing Well Cave, Virginia, United States - WW16-25 | ecosystem: Environmental > Aquatic > Deep subsurface > Groundwater > Cave microbial mat | place... | reverse complement strand
TAACGAAATTAACATGTTGAAGAAAAAAGGTGTTTCCGTAAAAGATCGTCTTTTTGTCAGTGACCAAGCTCATTTAATTTTTCCCTATCATCGTCTTTTGGACAAGCTCAAAGAAGAAGCAAAATCATCTCGTAAAATCGGTACAACCCAGCGTGGTATTGGCCCTTGTTACGAAGACAAAATGGCAAGACTTGGGATTCGTGTAGCTGATTTAAGGGACCCCAAGGTGTTTGTTGATCGCTTGAAGCATGTGCTCGAAATAAAGAATAAAATTTTGACACGAATTTATGGGCACAAACCACTGCGTTTATCGGAGCTTACTAAACAATATTTGAGCTTTCGTAAGAGACTTTTGCCTTTTGCTATTAATACTTCTCTGCAATTAAACCAAGCTATTCGCCGCAAAAAGAGTATTCTTTTCGAGGGAGCTCAGGGAACTCTGCTTGATATTGATCATGGAACTTACCCTTATGTCACTTCATCGAGTGCTTCGGCAGGAGGTGCCATGACAGGAACGGGGGTTGGCCCCACTCAAGTGGATGAAGTTGTGGGAGTAATAAAAGCTTATACGACACGAGTGGGAGAGGGCCCGTTTCCTACGGAATTTCCGGATGATCTGATGCGGCAAATTCGTGACAAGGGAGAAGAGTACGGTGCAACGACTGGACGCCCCAGACGTTGTGGCTGGTTTGACGCTTTAATAGGACGTCACGCGGTGATGGTTAATGGAATCAGCACACTGGCTGTAATGAAACTCGATGTTCTCGATGATCTTAAAAATATTAAAATTTGTGTTGGCTATCGATATGGCGGCGCAGTTTTGAAAGATTTTCCCGCTAATGTTGAAGTTCTTAAAAAATGTGTTCCAATTTATGAAAATCATCAAGGTTGGCAGACAAACATCTCGCAGATAAAGCGTTATTCAGAGTTGCCACTTCAGGCGAAAAAATATTTAAAACGCATCGAACAACTTATGGAGACTTCAATTTCAATTATATCTGTGGGCTCCAATCGTTCACAAACAATAATGCTTTCATGATTACTCAAGCAGAAAATGGCGCGAACCCTGGCTTGGCAGGAGACCGGAACCATAAGCAAATGTTACCTGCGAATCTTCCAAAACATGTAGCCATTATTATGGATGGCAATGGCCGCTGGGCAAAGGCAAGACGATTGCCTCGAATTGAAGGACATCGTGCCGGAGTGGATAGTATTCATGATACTCTCAGGGCTTGTAATGAATTAAACATTCCTTATCTTACGCTTTACGCATTTTCCAACGAAAACTGGCAAAGGCCTAAAGACGAAGTCAATTTTTTGATGGCTCTTCTTTCTGATTATTTAGACAAAGAGCTTAAGGAATTAAACAGAAATAATATTAGATTTCAGGTTATTGGTCGTTTGGATATGCTGCCGTCTGAAATTCAGAAGAAAATTGCCAGAAATGTAGTTGAAACAAAAAATAATACCGCTCTGATTCTTACCTTAGCACTTAGTTATTCCGGTCGTTTAGAGCTTGTGGATGCAGTTAAAAAAATTGTACGGCAGGTGAAGGATGGAAAAATAGATCCTTTAAAAATTGACGAGGTCACTATTGAGCAAAATTTATATACCTATGGTTTGCCTGATCCCGATATCTTGATTCGCACAAGCGGTGAAATGCGAATCAGTAATTTTCTTTTGTGGCAAATGTCTTACACCGAAATTTATGTCACAGATGTTTTGTGGCCGGATTTTAGAAAGAAACACTTCCTTGAAGCTGTAGAAGATTATCAAAAAAGGGACCGTCGTTTTGGAAGAACCAATCTCCCTGGTTAAACGCCTCTTTTATTCATTTATTTTTATCATATTGAGCCTGTACACTGTCTTTTTTGCTCCAAATTGGTTTTTCTTTTTAGTTGTTGAAGCATTTAGTTTAGTAGCGCTTTATGAATTTTATGAAATGGCCGAGAAAAAAGGGATTTTTATAAACAAATTTCTCGGTTTGGTTTTTGGAGCTACGCTCCCGTTTTCGCTGTATTTTCAGGGTGAGTCAGTCATTATTCTTGTAACGATTCTTTGTCTTTTTATTTTTAATTTTCACAGACGGCTTAAAACGAACTCATTGATGAGTACTGCAGTAACGGTGTTTGGTATTTTTTATATTTCATTCCTTTTTTCATTCTTCGCCAAAGTGAAACATCTTGAATATGGAACCGAATGGGTTTTTTATATTCTCCTGGTCACAAAAATGGGAGATGCAGCCGCCTATTTTGTAGGAACGAAATTTGGAAAGCATCCTTTAATTCCCCACATTAGTCCTCATAAAACGATTGAGGGAGCTGTTGCAAATTTTTTCACATGTATTATTGTTTCGCTCTTATCTTTTCTTTACATTCCAAATGTTGGTTGGCAGCACTTCTTAATTTTAGGAATTGTCTTGGGTGTTTTATCACAACTCGGGGATCTTGCCGAAAGTCTAATTAAAAGGGATGTGGGTGTTAAAGATTCAGGCCATATTCCGGGTCTCGGAGGAGTGTTAGATATTCTAGACAGTCTTCTTTTTACAGTACCGTTCACTCACTATTATTTAACTGCATTTTTGGGACTCAAGACGATTTTATAGATATGAAACAAATTTCAATTATTGGTTCAACAGGATCTATTGGCAGAAATGCTTTGCAAGTGATCAAAAGCTATCCAGGAGAGTTTTGTGTTCATTCTTTAGCGGTACGAAGTAATGTTCAGGAACTGGTTGCTCAAATTAAGGAGTTTAAACCCAAATGCGTAGCCATTTTTGATTCTGAGAAAGAAAAGGAGCTTTTGAGAATCTTAGGGGAAAGTCATTTAGAACAGCTGAAGGTTTTTTCTGGAAGAAAAGGGCTTGTTCAATTAGTAGAGCAACCGGAAATTGATCAGGTACTGCTTGCATTATCGGGGGCAGACGGTCTTTCTCCGCTGATCGCAGCAATACGGGCAAAAAAAAATGTGGCTTTGGCTAATAAAGAACCCTTGGTGATGGCTGGAGAAATTATACGAAATTTAGCTAATGAACATGGTGTTCAATTGATTCCCGTTGACAGCGAACACAGTGGCATTTTTCAGTGTCTTAATGGCAGATCTCCTAGGCAGGTTTCTCGGATTTTTCTGACAGCTTCTGGCGGACCATTTTTAAATCGAGACGAGGTAACATTTAACTCAATTACACCTGAAGAAGCAATTCAGCATCCGCGCTGGAATATGGGAAGGAAGATCTCTGTAGATTCTGCTACCTTGATGAACAAGGGACTTGAAGTTTTGGAAGCGAGTGCTCTTTTTGGACTTTCATTAGATCGAATAGAGGTTTTGATTCATCCTGAAGCAGTGGTTCACGCTATCGTTGAATTTGAGGATGGATCTCAGATGGCGCAGCTTTCTGTAACGGATATGAAACTGCCAATTCAGTTTGCTCTCTCGTATCCTGATAGGTTGAGATCTGATTGTTATCGTCTGGATCTTGCTCAAATAGGAAAACTGCATTTTTTACCAGTAGATGTGAAAAAATTTCCTTGTTTTGCGCTGGCATATCAGGCAGGAAAAATGGGTGGGACTGCTCCTTGTGTTCTCAATGCTTCGAACGAGATATGCGTAGAAGCATTCCTTCGAGGTGAGGTCTCTTTTACGGACATTAGTAAAATTATAGAAACTGTGCTCAGTCAGCATCTGACACAAAAGCATCCGAATCTTGAGGCTATTTTTAAGGCTGATGACTGGGCGCGAAATCGAACTCAAACATTAATTTATTCGAAAGTGAGCACTTAATTATGCATCTTCTTCTTCAGATTATTCCGACTATTATTGTTTTAGGGCTTTTAATTTTTATCCATGAGTTAGGTCATTTTATTGCCTGTCGCATGACTCGTGTAAAAGTCGAGAAGTTTTCGATTGGTTTTGGCCCGGAGATTTTTGCCTGGCAGGGGAAAGAAACTAAATACGTCATATCTATCATTCCTTTCGGCGGTTTCGTAAAGCCCCAGGGCGAATCTGTTGAGGATCTGGGTGGTGAAGTTATTCCACGTGAAGGAGATTATCTAAAAGCTTCTATTTTAGCTCGAATTTTTATTGTAATTGCTGGAGCTGCAATGAACTATATCCTCGCTTTTGTGCTTTTCTCTTTCATTTTTATGGTGGGCAAGCCAACGTTATCAAATGTCGTTGGAGATTTTGTTGATGGATATCCGGCAAAGGAAAGCGGGCTTCAAAAGGGAGACGAGATCATTGCGATTAACGGGGCTAAGGTTGCAAATTGGATGGAAGTAACAGAAAAGATTATGGACAACGAGAAAGAATCGATTGATTTTGAAGTTGTGCGGAATAACACGGTTCAGCGTATCGTTATTTCACCAAAAGTGGAGCAGGGAAAAGATATTTTTGGTGACGTCAAAAGAATGAATCGTATTGGCATTATGCCTTCTCAGGAGTTTACTTATGAGAAGTACGGTTTTTTACAATCCTTTCAGAAGGGATGGATTGTTTTATGGGACACAACCCGTATGACTTATAAGGCTCTTTGGAGGTTGATTACGGGTCGACTGTCGCTCAAGACTCTTTCCGGCCCTATTGGTATTGTTGTGATTACCGGAAAGGCTGCGGAACTGGGCATAGTTTACGTTCTTCAACTGACTGCGTTAATCAGTGCTACTTTAGCGATTTTTAATCTGCTGCCGTTTCCCGCTTTGGATGGCGGGCATCTTTTATTTTTAACTATCGAGGCTATTTTTAGACGACCCGTTTCACTCAAAGTGCAAGAAAAGTTGACGCAAGCGGGTTTTCTCCTTTTAATGGTTCTTATGGTTGTTGTGATGTATAACGATTTAGTGAATCTTCAGTTTTTTGAAAAAATCAGAAGCATGATGTTTAGGTAATTCTATGAGATGGACTCAATCTCTAATACCAACGCTTCGTGAAATTCCAAAAGAAGCGGAAGCAACAAGTCATCAACTCATGTTGCGTTCCGGTTTGATCCGCAAACTTTCCTCTGGTGTTTACAGTTATTTACCAATCGGTTTTTTAGCGCTTCAAAAAGTCGAGAAAATTATACGGGAAGAAATGAGAAGAGTGGGTGCTGCGGAGTTGTTACTGCCCGCACTACATCCCGCAGAGCTTTGGAAGAAGACGGGAAGATACACGGCTTTGGGCGAGGATAAAATCGCTTTCAAAAACAGAGCGGACCAAGAATTTGTATTGGGGCCTACCCATGAAGAAGTGGTGACGGATCTTGTGGCCACGAACGTGAAGAGCTATCGGGAACTTCCAATTCTTCTCTACCAAATCCAGACTAAATTTAGAGACGAAATACGTCCGAGATTTGGCGTAATCCGATCCAAAGAATTTATCATGAAGGATGCTTATAGTTTTGATAGAAGCTGGGAAGAGCTGGATCAGTCTTATCAAAAAATGCTGGAGGCTTATAAAAATATTTTTAGCCGGTGTGGACTCAAATTCGAGGTCGTGAATGCGGATCCTGGAATTATGGGCGGCAATGTGTCCCATGAGTTTATGCTGCTAGCAGATTTTGGGGAAGATCTTATCGCTTCCTGCAACTCATGCGATCTTCGGTCAACCCCGTCTCTTGTCTCTTGTGTTATGCCTCCAGAAACAAATACCGAGTCAAAGGAAAAACTTGAGGTTTTTAACACTCCCAATCTCAGGACGATTGAGGAATTGAGTGCTCATTTTAAAATTTCAGCCCATAAGCTTCTAAAAACAATTCTTTATCTCGCAGATAATAAGCCTGTTGCCTGTCTCATTCGGGGTGATATGGAAGTGAGTGATACGAAACTCAAAAAGTTTTTGAATGTAAAAAGCCTCATGTTGGCAACCGAGCATCAAATTGAAGAATGGACAGGGGCCCCAATAGGGTTCAGTGGACCTATTGAACTTAAGGGTATAGAGATTGTTGGTGACTATTCTGTGAAAATGATGACTGATTTTGTTGTCGGGGCTAATCAGAAAGATAAACATTATCGAGGAGTTAATATCCCAAGAGACTTTCAGGTGATGCGCTTTGGAGATTTTAAAGTTGTGCAGGCAAAAGATAAATGTTCGTCTTGTGGAAAAGGAACAATTGAAATGAAAAGGGCAATGGAGATAGGGCATATTTTTAAATTGGGTACCCGTTATTCCCAGCCTCTTGAAGCCCATTTTTTGGATGAACAGGGCAAGCGTCAAGACATTATCATGGGTTGTTATGGCATTGGCGTGAATCGAATTGTTTCCGGAGCCATTGAGCAGAATCATGATGATAAAGGAATCTTGTGGCCGGCATCTTTAGCCCCCTTTCAGTACCACCTATTAACACTGAATCATGCCGAGCCGCTTGTTCGGAGCATTGCCGATGAAATATATAGTAAGGCTGAAGAGAATATTCTTTATGATGATCGCAATGAAAGAGCGGGAGTCAAGTTTAATGATGCAGATCTTTTGGGGTTACCTTGTCAAATTATAGTTGGTGAGCAGAGTGCGAAACTGGGCAAAGTAGAATTGAAGAATAGGAAAACAGGAGAGAAGCAAGTTTTGGTAAAGGAAGACTTGTACCGGAAGGTTTTAGATAATGTTATTTAATAAACATTGTTTATCTGTCGGGCTATAAAAATATCTTGGAATGCCGATAATTAACCGATAGATTATAGGCACACAAAAAACCATTCTGCTGATAAATAAGCCAAGGGATTATATGAAGCTTTTAAAATCGATGGATCGATTAAAATCACGCGTTGCCTTATTAATTGCCCTTCATTTGTTCATTCCCGTTTGGGTTCTATTTACCTTCTCAAGCAAGACTCTTGCGGATGCCACTAGCGACGAAAATTTCCCTGATCTTTCCCAAGACCCTCAAGATGAGGCAAAGAAAGAATTTGCTTTAATTCTGAAAGAAACTCAAAACAAATTAAAGAAAGTGTACGGGCCGCCATCTCCTACCGGATCAGAAGAAGAAATGGTTATTTCAGCGCCTAAGAAAATAAGCAAAATTTCACCTCCGCTAGCTGTGGAAGTGACAGCTCAAAAAATTGCTAATGAGACAGTTAAGCCAGATACATTACCCAAAAATGAAAAAAGCGGTGAAGAATTAATTGAGGAGCAGGGAGAAGAGCGAGAGGTTCAAAAAGCGAAAGAGTTAGAGCAAAAGTTAATTAGTGAAAGAGAAAAAATAAAGTCTCAGGAAGACCTTCAAAAACAAACTAGCAACAAGCCATCCACAGCCCCTCAAGCTGTTCGTGTATCAGATCAGAATTTAAGAAAAGAACCAGATATTACATTCGAGCCGAAGAAGAATCTGAAAGCTCAAAAGAGCGAAAAAAGACAGTATGGAATGACCGTTAATGAGCTTGATACTCAATGGGCTGTTTTAAGGGCAAAAATCAGCAGCCCTAATACGCCCATTGAATATAAAAAGCTTTCAAAGGATGAGAAAAAATTAATAAATAGCAAAGTGAAGTTAGAGCGGCAAAAAGCAAAAGAAAAAATGCCAATTTTAGATCGGGGTTATTTTAACGAAGTGATTAATCGCAATGTACTCATAGCTCAGGAAAATTTCTTGCGACCTAGTACTAAAAGTTTAAATGATGTTGTAGCTAGAGCCAAAGAGGTTTCTGTTCCGCTCCGTTTGGTTAAGGAGAAGGAAAAAGCTGCCACTTGGAGAGCCAGAAAAACTCTTCGGGATTTAGCAAGTGAATTTCGATTTGAGTACACGGATAAATACGGTTCTTTAGGGGATGCTTTTAAGAGTAAAGTATTTCGTTTTAACTTTAAGCAGCCTATTTTTCACGGGGGGAATCTTTGGAATCTTTTTCGAGAAGAAAGGGCTAGCTTGAAGGCAAGTAAAGAGGATCTGGGAAAAACGAACGCAAAGATAACTTTGGATGTTGCCGAAGCATATCTCAATTATTCAAGGGCATATACGTTGTTTGAATACAAATATGCTCTGGCTGAGAAGGTTGAAAAATATAAGATTCAAAACGAAGAAAAAAAGAAAGTGGGGGCAATTTCTGAAATTGAGTACTTAAACACGGATTCTCTCATTGGGGAAATTCAGGCTGATTTACATACCGCACAACAGGAGCTTGCTTTGGCTCAGTTAGATTTGGCCAAGCATTTAAATTTACCTAAAGACCACAAGCTTGAGGTGGAATCAATTGATGGTTTAAAGGATAAAATTTTTCAATCACCAAGCGGGGATATTCCTAAAATCCAAGTTGTTCAGACGCCGGAAATGCTTTCTCAAACACAAGACGAATTAGCAATTCTTATTGATCAGGCTTATCGTAGTCGTCCTGATTTAAGAATGGAAGAATTTAAATTAATGGCCAGTAGGTATAAAGAAAAGGCTGTTTTGGGTAAATTTCTCCCTCAGTCTGATCTGATAGTAGAAGCGGGGGAGTTAGCCGAGGCTTTCGAATTTAACAATCCTAATCCACCTTATCAACGTGAATTCAAATTTGGCATCGATTTGGCTCAAAATGCTTTGGGAAGTACTCTTAAGTATGGTTTTGACACTGATCAGCATGCTCCGAGTGTGAGTCAATTCCAAGGTCAAAATGGTACCCGTGTCAATGAACATAAATTTTCAGCCGCTCTTCTTGATAATCTGCAACAGTTTGTTGATGTTAAAGAGGCGCGCTCTCAAATGTTAGAGCAGGTGGTAGAATTACAAGAGAAGGAAAACGAGGTGATCAAAGAGGTTAAAGAAACATATTATGGATATCATAAGGCGCTCATTCAATTGGACTCGGCGATCAAAAAAATGGCACATAAGGACAGGGTGACTAAGTTGAAAGCATTTCAGTTGGAAAAAAATCAAATTCAGTTATCGGAATATTTACAGGCAGAAAAGGATTTGATCGATGCAAAGAATCAATTTGCCGAGTCAGTTGCGGAGTATTACAAAATGCAAATTTCTTTAAATAAAGCTATTGGTGAAGCAGATCTCCTGCGGGTAGAAGGCTTTCCATTTTCTAGAAGAGAGAAGGGGAAAATATGACAGATGAAGTTAATAAAGAGCCGCAGGGACAACAAAATAATGAAGGGGATAAAAAAAACGGCTTATTCCTAAAAGAATTCCCGTTTCTCAATGTCTCCTTGATAATTGAGAAGGTAAAGCCGCTTGTAGAAAAACTATTTCAGTTCCTCTCTGTAGTTCTTCAGAAGTTAAAGCCTTACGTCACAAAGTATCTAACATTGATAGATAATTTTTTAAAACAGCACGCCCCTTGGGTCATTCCATTTCGTAAACCAATTATTGTTGCCTTAATTCTACTTTTCTTTTCCTTCTTAATTGTGCCTCAATTTTTTTCAAAAAGAGAAGGTATTAGACCTACAAAGCCAGAGGCACCCGGTAAGGGTGAAATGAAGCAAGGCGAGGGCGGCCAAGAAGATGTTGCTGTTAAGGTTTTCCCTGTGAAGCGGTTCAATTATGAGGATTCATTAAAAGCTCTGGGGTCGATTAAGGGTGCCATTGAATTTAAATTGAGTTTTGAAATTCCTGGTATTGTCAATTCTATAAATTATAGAGAGGGAGAGCATTACGAAGAGGGCGCTCTTCTCATGTCGTTAAAGCAAGACGATATTTTGCTTAATCTAAAACGATCTCAGGCACAATCAAATAAAGCCCAGACAACCCTCAAGATTGCACAAGAAAAATTGAAAGAGCATGAAAAACTATTTGATATTGGGGCAATTCCCAGGTCGACTTTAGATCAAATTAAATTAGAGCTTGAAAGCGCTCAGTATGAAGCAGAGGCGTCTCAACTCGAGGTTAAGGCCCAGGAATCTATGCTAGAGAAAACGAATTTATATGCCGTTTCCGACGGAATGATAGGGGAGTTAAATATTGAAGAGGGTGAAGCTGTAACTCAACAAACCCTTATCGGAACCCATGTTTTTACAGAGTATGTTCTTGTTGAATTTGGTGTTGTTGAAAGAGAGGTGAATAAGCTTGCTCTTGGACAGAAGGCCCGGGTATTTATCGATGCCTATCCAGATAAGACATTTGAGGGCACTGTCGAAAATATTTCACCGGTTGTGGCAGGAACTTCAAGAACAGCAACAGTTCGTGTTCGAGTTGAGAATCCAGAGGGGTTGCTTTTGCCTGGAATGTTTGCGAGAGTAAAAATTCTTATCTACAGTAAGAAAAATACATTTGTCGTTCCCACTGAAGCAGTGCTTGGTAAGAAGGAAGAAGCGTATGTCTTTGTCATTGATGCACAGACTAATATAGCTTCCAAAAAGTCTGTAAAGGTTGGGTATCAGAGAGAAGATTATAGTCAAATTGATTCGGGTTTGACGGAGGGGGATTTAGTCGTTATTCATGGTTATGAAAAATTGGAAGAAGGAAGCAAGGTAAAGGTTTTAGAGAAGCAGGAATTGCAGTTATAACAAAGAAGTTCCACATGTGTGTGTTTGGCAAACTCCCCAAAATATTCCTAACTATATTTATCGTGTATACTTAAAGATGAACCAAGAGGTGTGTAATGACCCTGACTGAGTTTACACTGAGTCGTAAAGTGACGGTCATCATGATCGTTTTGGGAATTGTGCTTTTGGGGTTTATTGCCATTACTCGCATCAGACAACAGCTTTTCCCTACGATTACTTTCCCCCAAATTACCGTTGTCACTGAATATTCAAATGCTGCCCCCGAGGAAATCGAGACATTAATCACCAAACCCATTGAGGAAGTTCTAGGGTCCGTAAGTGGCCTTCGCAAAATGATTTCCATATCCAGGGAAGGTAAGAGTTTAATTACAATCTCATTTAGTTGGGGAACGGACATCGATTTTGCGGCATTGGCTGTAAGAGAAAAAATTGATTTGGTTAAGGAGAAGCTTCCCAAGGAAGCCGGTGATCCTCAAGTTGTAAAGTTTGATCCTTTATCTCGCCCCATCATGATTCTTTCTGTGACCGGATCGCTTAAACTTATGGATTTAAAATTAGTGGCTGAAAAGACTTTAAAAGACAATTTGGAAAAAGTAGAAGGAGTTGCCTCTGCTGGACTCAGCGGTGGTCTGGATAGGGAAATTCTTGTCGAAGTGGATCAGGGCCGCCTTTTGGCATCCAAATTATCTCTACTGGGTATCGCAGATCAATTAGAAAAAACAAATCTTTCATATCCAGCAGGAAGTATCAAAAAGGGCTTGTATGAATATTTGATCAGAACTGTGGGTGAGTATAAGAAAGTAGATGAAATTCCATTTACGGTTGCAGGCATGGAGCAGAAAGAACCACTGAGACGCAAAGAGACTTCGTTTCTTGAGCGTTCCTCTTCATTTGCACCCCGTCAAACAGTTGAAATGCAACGGGATAAATCGCGCCGGGAACTTTTAACTAAAAGACTTATTTATTTTAATGACATTGCTCAAGTGAGAGATACCTACAAAGAAATCACAAGTATTTCTCGCTACAACGGCCTTCCAAACGTATCAATATCGATACAAAAGCAAGCAGATGCTAATACGATTCAAGTGTGTGAGCGAATTCGGGAAACCCTGTTGATTCTACAAGAAGAATTGGAAAGTCAGAAGGTAAGAGCGGAAATCATTTATGATGGTTCTCAATTCATTAAGGCTGCTATTCAAGACGTGGTCGATAACGCCTGGCAAGGTGGATTGTTAGCATTTATCTGTTTGCTCATTGTACTCCGAAATTTTTTGAGCGCATTTGTGGTCGTGCTTGTTATTCCAGTGACGATTATGGGTGTTATTTTCCTGATGTTTGTTAAAGGAATTACATTCAACATGATGTCACTTGCTGGAATTACTCTTGGTATCGGAATGGTGATCGATAATGGCATTGTTATCATCGAAAATATTTTCCGCATGCGTCAAGAGGGTAAAGATGCTCAAGAGGCTACCATTGAAGGTGCTGAAGAAGTCACTATGCCCATTGTTTCATCTTCTCTGACTAATATTGCTGTGTTTTTCCCGCTGATTATTTTCGTTCCGGGAGTTGCTGGACAAATATTTAAGGATTTGTCATGGACGGTGATTTTTTCGCTCATTGTCGCCATCTTCGCTTCACTATTTATTGTTCCTCTATTTGCTGTGAAAATGAAAGTCAAGCAAGAGAGAGCTAGTGAAGGTGATGGGAATAGCTCAGCTGCAAAAAAGCCCTCGTTATTAGTGAAAGCAAATAATTTCATTTCTTCATTTCTTGGTAAGAATGAAAAAGATCAAAATAAAACAATTTATACGATTTTGATTGGGGCCTTTGCCATTTTCTTAGTAGGTATTTTTATCTTGAGTCGATTAGATCGAACAGTGATTCCTAAAGTTGATCAGGGGCAGTTTCTGGTTAAGGTTAACATGCCGGTGGGAACAAATATTCAGGGAACAGACGGATTTGTGGGCAAGATTGAAAAAATAATAGGTAAATATCCATTGGTCGAAGCTGTTGCTTTAAGTATCGGTTCTTCGGGGGGGGGCGAAAGCGGAGAGGCGGGTGTGGAAACACTTCGTTCATCACAAGCGCAAATTCTTGTCACACTTAAGAAAAAGAGGAAGAAAACATCTGACGAAGTCGTCCAAGATATTCAAAAGGAAATTCAAAGTGTTGAGCAGAAAGGCGTGGAAATCGAGTTCGTTACTGGCGAGAGCGAGTTTGCCTTTGCTGCAGGAGGAACAAAACCGATTACGGTAGAAATAAAAGGATACGATTTAAAAATCCTCTCAGATCTTACAGATGATGTAGAAAAAACGTTGATTCAAATTGACGGAGTATTTGGTGTCATGGATGATTATGGGAAGAAAAGTCCTGAAACAAAAATTATCATCGACAAAAAAAAGGCCGCATTGTTCGGAATTTCTGTCCGTGATATTTCTTTAACGGCAAAGGCAGCTATTGAGGGGCTTGTCCCCAGTAAATTTAAGGAGGAAGGGCGTGAGTATGACATCCGGATTCGTTTGAATGAAAAGGATCGTAACGATGTAAAAACCCTGAATAATCTTCTGATAAAAAGTAATGTCATTGACGCAATGATTCCTTTAAAAGAGGTCGCAACACTGGAGATTGGGGAGGGCCCCAGTGAAATTCGTCATAAAGACCAGCAAAGAACAGTGACCATAAATGCTGATATCTTGAAAGGGGTTAACCGACAAAACATTCTGAGGACAGTTGACGCTCGTTTGTCAGAGATTAAAGTGCCAGAGGGATATTCGGTGTCTCAAGCAGGCGAAGCCAAAGAAGTACAAGAGTCATTCAATAAAATTCTTTTTGCTCTCTTGCTTGCTGTGACGCTCGTTTATATGATCATGGCAGCACAATTTGAATCTTTTGTGCAGCCTTTCATTATCATGTTTACTGTGCCCCTTTCCATTTTTGGTGTCGCTGTGGGATTGATGCTGACTGGAAAAAGCTTAAGTGTGATTGTTTTGCTTGGGATTGTTATGTTGGGTGGAGTTGTTGTGAATAACGGAATAGTGCTCATCGAATTTATTAATAGTTTGCGTGATAAGGGACTAGAACCTGCTGAAGCAGCGGTAAAGG
>Ga0247727_10013867_pt1 | contig 13498 bp, 6 predicted proteins | sample WisWelCaveWW1625_FD_202498 | JGI IMG/M metagenome (GOLD analysis project Ga0247727, IMG submission 202498) | Biofilm microbial communities from Wishing Well Cave, Virginia, United States - WW16-25 | ecosystem: Environmental > Aquatic > Deep subsurface > Groundwater > Cave microbial mat | place... | reverse complement strand
CCTCAACGCGCTGCTCGCGACCGGCGACCCGGCGCTCGTCGCCCGGCTCCTCGAGACCGCCGACACCGCGATCCCCGCTCGCTGGCTCGCGCGCGTATTCTTCCGGTGGTAGGCGGAGGGGGATTTCGAGGGGGTGACCATGGCCCGCTTCGTCGGCCCGCTGCTCCTTGGGCTCGTGCTCGGCGCGGTCGTCGGCGGAGCCGCCGCGTGGTTGCTCTTCGGCGAGGGCGGCGCCGGCCGGCTGCCGCTCGACGTGGCGGCGAAGTCGCAGGACTTTTCGACACGTGTGCGGCCGAGCGAAGCGGGCTCTGCTTCGCCGCCGGCTGAAGCTGCGCCGCTCGCCGCTCCCGTCGCCGTCGAGCGCACGTCGAGCGAAGCGTCGAGCTCCGCGCCGCCGGCCGTCGTCGAGAGCGCCGTCGAGCTCGCCCGCCACGCTCCGATGCCGTCGAAGCTGCGCGGCTCGAAGTCGATCCGCGGCCGCGTCGCCGATCCCGACGGCAAGGCGGTCGGCGGCGCCGTGATCCGAGCGCGCCGCGTCCAGGAGTCGGAGCGCTCGCCTCATCGCTCGGACGCGGGCGAGGCGGCGCCCGGCGCCGAGACGCTCGAGGACGCCGTGCGCGACGCGGTCGAGGGCTACTACGACCGCGAGTCCGACCGGCGCGACACCACGTCCGACGCGGAAGGGCGTTACGAATTCGCCGACCTGCGCGACGGCCGCTGGTGGCTCAGCGGCTGGATCGAGGGCTATGACGTCGATGTCACGAGCGTCGGACGCGAGGGAATCACGCCCGACGCGACCGTCGACCTCGTGGCGACACCGGTGGTCTTCGCGACGGTGAGGGTCGCGCTGCCCGACGGCGCGACGGCGCCGCGCGCGGCGCTCCAGTGGCGCAAGCCGGGCGAGAAGAGCTACGGCCACGCCGAAGGCTGGACCGAGAAGCAGCCGCGCGTCGCGCTCTCGCCGGGCACGTGGGAGATTCGCGCGACGCTCGGCGATCCGGAGACCGGGCCGAGCTGGCCCGACGCGCTTGCGAGCGACGCGACGAAGGTGACGATTCCCTCGGGCAACTCGGGCACGTTGGGCGCAGCGGGCAGCGCGCCCGTCGAGCTCGTCTTCGCTCTGCACGGCTCCCCGGGCGTGCGCGGGCGCGTCCGCTTCCCACCCGGCGACGCCCGCCCCTATGCGCAGGTGATACTGAAGCCGGTCCCCGCCGGCACCGCGCCCGACCTGAAGCTCCTCGCTTCCGATCACGGCGCGACCAACACCTGGAGCCGCGACGGGACCTACCTCTTCCGCGATCTCGCGCCCGGGCGCTACGTCGTCGGCGCCGTGCGCAACTGGAACCAGCCGATCGCCGCCCACGCCGTCGTCGAGGTGCGCGACTCGATGGTGGTGCAGGACCTCGAGATCCCGCCGCTCGATCCGGCCCGCTGCCTCGTCGTGAAGGTGGTCGGCCCGGACGGCGCGCTGCTCGAAGGCGTCAGTTTCTCGATCCGGATCGACCGCGCCCGACGCGGCGACTGGTCGGGCGGCGTCGAGGCCGAGCGCAAGCAGAACGGCAACGTCTGGGTGCCGCTCGACGCCGTCAACGACGACGACGTCGACCTGCTCGCGCCGTGGCCGGAAGACATGAAGGTGTTCCTCGTGGCGAGAACCGAGGCGCTCGGGGAAAAGTCGGTCGAGTTCTCGGCCGGCACGCGCGCGCTGCAGGTGAAGTTCTCGTCGCCCGCCATGCTGGTCGCCACGGTCGCCGGCTACGTCGGCAGCGGCTACGAGGGGCGGCTCCATCTCTCGCTCGACCGCGCCGACCTGGAGTCGTCGCGCCGCTCGTTCAGCCACGTACGAGAGGGGATCGGCGCCGACGGCACGCAGAAGCTCGGGCCGGTCGAGTCGGGCTCGTGGCGGCTCAAGCTCCTGCTCCAGCCGTCGAGCGGCAACCAGTGGGAGCAGCAGGAGATCACGGCCCTCGACCTCACGCTCGCTCCCGGCGAGAACTCCGCAACGATCGCCATCCCGGCGATCTACTCGCTCACGATCGAGGTGCCCGACGCGACCGAGGGCTACGTCCAGATCAAGCCGGTCGGCCGCGACGAGTCGGCGAACCGCGGCCTCCAGCTCGACGCGTCGGGCAGGATCACCGTCGAGGGGCTCGCGGCCGGCGAGTACGTGGTGACGGTGATGGCCGGCGGCGAGCCGGGCTTCATGCGGGTGCGCGTGCCGACGGCCGGCACGGTCCGCTTCCAGGCGATGCCGGTGAACGCGCTCGTCGTCTCGATCGAGAAGGAGGAGGGCAGGCTCTTCAAGGCCGGCTTCCGCGCCGGCGACGTCGTGGTCGCCATCGACGGCAAGGAGTTCTCGACCACGATGGAGCTGCAGGGCGTGATGGTGGGGGCGCTCTCGAAGAAGGACGTGGCGTTCACGATCCTGCGCGGCCGCGATCGCCTCGAGGTCAAGCTCGACGGCCGCGAGTTCATGAACCCCTTCGAGCTCGGCGGCTCCCTCGAGCCGACGAGCCGCTGACGCCGCCGCCGCACCACCGCACCACCGCAGAGGAATCGTCGCATGGCACGAGTGGCCGCACCGTTGCTCGCCGGCGCGCTGCTCGGCGCGGTCGTCGGCGCCGCCGCGACGTGGGTCGCGCTGAGCGGCGCAGGCGGCGGCGGGATCGAGCTCGATGCGGCGGCGAAGACGGCGCGTTCGTCGTCGCCTGCCGCCCTCGCGGCTCGAGCGTCGTCTCCGGTCTCCGAGGTTGCCGCGCCGGTCGAGCGCACCGACGCCCGACCTGCCGACACGAGCGCGCCGGCCGAGCTCGTCGAACGCGTCGCCGAAGTCGCGCGACTCGCGCCCGCGACGAGCGACGGCCGTGGCGATCGGACGATCCGCGGCCGCGTGACCGACGCGCACGGCCGCCCGATCGAAGGAGTCCTCGTCCGCGCCACGCGCAACGGCGACGAAAGCGGCGCGACGCCACAGCGGAGCGAGTCGGGTCGCGCGGCGCCGCCGCCGCCGACGCTCGAGGAAGTGCTGCGGCGCGCGGCGGAGCAGTTCTACGAGCGCGGCTCCGACTGGCGCGACGCGTCGACCGACGCGCAGGGCGGGTACGCGATCGTCGGTCTGCGGGCCGGCCGCTACCAGGTGCAGGCGTGGCGCGAGGGGCTGCGCTTCTCCGTGCAGGGGGAACGCGGCGAGGGCGAGGTGCGGCCCGACGCGAAGGTCGACTTCCTCGGCAAGGCGGTCGTCGCCGTCCCGATCGACGTGCTGCTGCCGGGAGGCAAGCCGGCGCCCGCGGCCTTCGTCACCGCTTCCGCCGAGCGCCGCGGCGGCGACGAATCGTCCGGCTGGACGGCGCAGGAGCCGACGCTGCCGCTCCTGCCGGGCGAGTGGGAGATCGGCGCGTCGCTCGGCGATCCGAACTCCGGCCCGCCGTGGCCGGAGCTCCTGACCGCCGCAAAGGTGAAGATCACCGTCGTCGAAGGGGTCGTGCCGCCGCCGGTGACGCTCGAGCTCAAGGGCGAGCCGGGGGTGCGCGGCCGCGTGCTCCGGCCCGACGGCACGCTCGCGCAGGCCGCGATGGTCCGCCTGCTCGCGCAGGAATCGGGCGCGCCCGACTTCAAGCGCCTCGCCGAGGGGAACGACCTGCCGAGCGCGTGGGCCGAGAACGGCGAGTACCTCTTCCGCGAGGTGAAGCCGGGCCGCTACGTGGTCGGCGTGGCGCGAAGCTGGCGCGGTCCGGTGCTCGCGCACGCGGAGGTCGAGGTGAGGTCCGGCATGGTCGTGAAGGACCTCGTGCTGCCCGAGCTCGATCCGGCCGCCTGCGTGATCGCCAGCGTCACCGGCCCCGACGGCGACGTCGTGAGCGAGGCGCGCTTCCAGTGGCGCGTCGAGCGCGACAAGGGCAACTGGCAGAACGACGCCAACGCCGAGCGCAAGGAGCCCGGCACCTGGTGGCTCCCGATCGAAGCGGTCGGCAACGCCGACTTCGATCCGATGAAGCCGTGGCCGCCGCAGACGCGCCTCATCCTGGTGACGTGGGCCGAGGGGCTCGGCTCGACCGCGCTCGAGGTCTACCAGGCGACGCGCAGCGTGGCGGTCGGCTTCGGGCCGCCGGCGACGCTTCAGGTCACGATCCCCGGATTCGTCGGCGGCCATTACGTCGACCGCGTCCGCTTCTTCCTCGATCGCGCCGGCGACGGCGTGGCGAAGTACGGCTGGGGCGCTGACGGCACGCCGGGCCGCGACGACGGCGTCGCGACCCTCGGTCCGGTCGAGGCCGGCCGCTACCGGCTCGTCATGCGCATCTCGGACAACCGGCAGGGAGGCTGGATGCAGAACGAAGTGGCGTCGCGCGAGGTCTCGCTCTCGTCGGGCGAGAACGGGATGACGATGGCGATCCCGACGCTCCATGTACTCACCGTGCGGATCCCGGCGGGAGGCGAAGGGCGCCTGCAGTTCCAGCTCCAGATGGTCGGCAAGGCGGCGCAGCGTTGGCGGCAGGTCGAGGTCGGCAAGGACGGAACCGTCACCTTCAACGACCTGCCGCCCGGCGAGTGGCGGCTCACCTGCACGGGCGGCAGCGCGCCCGGCGTCATGCAGGTGAGCGTGCCGGCCGCGGGCCCGGTCGACTTCACGCCGATGAGCGTGACCGCGCTGCGCGTCGTGCTGCTCGACCGCAACGGCCAGCTCGCCGCCGCCGGCTTCCGCGACGGCGACCTCGTCGTCGCGCTCGAAGGACGCGAGATCACGAGCCTGCTCGACCTGCAGTTGCTCCAGTCCGCGGCGCGCGTGAAGAAGGAGATCACCTTCACCGTCCTGCGCGGCGCCGAGAAGAGCGAGCTCACGCTCGACGCCCGCTTCGTCAACGACGCCGCCCGGCTCGGCGGCTCGCTCGAGCCGGCGACGCGATGAAGACGTTCGCAACGGCGCTCGTGATCCTCGTGCTCGCGTTCGCCGCGATCGCCGAGTGGTCGCGCCGCTCGATCCCGCCTCCGCCGGGCGCCGGAGCGCAGGACTCGAAGGCGGCACGAGACGGCCCGTCAACGCTCGACGCCATGCGCGGCGCGCTCGACGCGCGCGGCTTCGTGCGCATCCTGCGGCACGCCGCGCTCGCCCTCCATCCGTCGCTCGAAGGCGTTTCCGCCGAAGATTTCGACGAGCGCGTCCTCGCGGCGCTCAAGGCGCGGATCGCCGGCGAGACAGAGCGCGCGCGGCTCGCCGAACTCGCCGTCTCCGACGTCGACGCCCTCGCGTCGAGCCACGACGAGGACGAAGACTCCGTCGCCGTTTCGATCCTGGCGCAGGCGTTGACCGGCTCGGAGGGCCTCGACCTCCCGCGCGTGCTCACCGAGGAAGAGGAAGAGGGAGGCGAGACCGGAGCCGACCCGCCGCGATCGCGCGTGAACGCCTTGATCGGCGCGCTACTGCCGAAAGGCTCATCGACCTCGGAGCCGAAGTTCGACGCGCGCCTCGCGCTGCTCGAGGACTCGATCGTCGACGCGCTTCAAGATCCGTTCACGCAGGTGGTGCGCGGCGAGGAGCTGCTCCACTCGGTGATGGTCGACCTCCTCCAGATCCCGAGCGTGCTCGGGCTGCTCGCCGTGCCGAGCGCCGGCGGGGGCTTCGAGATCGGCGTCGTGCTGCGCGAGACCGACGCCGCCGCGAAGGGGATCCGCGCGGGCGATCGACTGCTCGCCGTGGACGGCGAGTCGGTCGCCGGGATGGCGCGCCACGCCGTGCAGGAGAAGATCGCGCGTCCCTGCCGGCTGCGGCTCGCGCGCGGCGACGAGTCCGAGCCGATCGAGCTCGACGTGCGCGCGGCCGATCCCGGGCGCGCCGAGACGACGGCGCTGCTCATTGATGAAGGCGTCGGCGAAGCGATCGGCTACCTCGCATTTCCCCTCTTCCGGCAAGGTGCCTTCGCGGAGCTGCTCGCGGCCGGCCGCGAGCTCGAGCGCCGCGGCGCGCGCGCCTTCCTCCTCGATCTGCGCGGCAATCCGGGCGGACTCGTCGCGGAGGCTGGCACGATCGCCGGACTCTTCCTGCGCCAGGGCCAGGTCGTGGCCGAGCTGCGCCAGCGCACGAAGCGACGGAGCCTGCCGGAGCGGCTCGTCTCCGGGCGGCCGGCCTTCCCCGACGAGCCGCTCGTCGTCCTGATCGACGGCAGCTCGGCGAGCGCCGCCGAGGTCGTCGCCGCGGCGCTTGCCGACCATGGACGCGCGCTGCTCGCCGGCACGAGGACGTTCGGGAAGGGCGTCGGCCAGACGATGCTTGCCCTGCCGATCTTCGACTCCACCAGCCACCGCGTGCTCCCGCGGCTCGATGGAGTCATGCTGACGTCGCTCGCGCTGCGCTCGCCGCTCGGACACGACTGGCACGGCGTCGGGCTCGAGCCGAAGCTGCGCGCCTCGCCGCAGCGCGAGACGCGGGAGCGCCTCCTGCACCGCGCCGCGCTGCTCGACCGCGAGGGGCTCGTCGTGGAGCTCTCGTCGCTCGAGCTCGCTCCCGACGAGGTCTCGGCGCTGCGCCGGCCGGAAGGCGCGCCGCCCGCCACCGCCGAGCGAACCGCCGCGCGGCTCGGCCTGCCCTCGCGCACGAGCGACGACTCGGACGCCTTGAAGGACGTCGTCCGCCTCGCGCAGCGCCCTCGCCATCCTGAGCTCAGCGTCTGCCCCGAGCTCGATCCCGTGCTGAAGAAGTCGCTCGCCGCCGCGAAGCTCGCGCTCAAGCGGCGCGCCGCGGAGAAGTGACTCCGCGACCGCTGAGTGGCCGATCTCGCTAGCGCTCGCCGCGCTTCACGTACCCGAGCTGGTCGAGCATCCACTCGAGCTCGGGCGGCGCCTCGAACTCGCGAGCGCCGGCGGTGGAAGGGAGGCGGCGGCGCTGCTCGTCCTGCTCCTCGAGCTTGCGATCGAGCAGGCGCAGGAGGCCGGCGGCGCGGTCGGGCTCGGCGGAGGCAAGGTCGCGCATCTCGTCGGGATCGTCGTCGAGGCGGAAGAGAGCGGCGGGCCAGGGACCCTCGCCGATGCGACGCCGCACGAGCTTCCAGGGCCACAGCACGAGGGCGTCCTGATCGGGTCGGTCGGCGATGCCGCGGAGCGAGAGGAGCTTCGGCTCGGCGAAGTTCTGGTCGGCGTCGAAGGCGAGCTGGTCGCGGCCGAGGACGCGCGAATCGCCCGGAAGCCCGGCGAGCGCCGCGATCGTCGGGGCGACGTCGGCGAGGGAGACCGGATCGGCGCGCACGACGCCGCGCGCCACGCCCGGCCCGCGCAGGATCCACGGCACGCGCGTGAGCGAATGCCACAGCTCGTCGCCGTGGCCGATCATCGCGTGCTCGAAGAACTCCTCGCCGTGGTCGGCGACGAGGACGACGAGCGTCCGCTCGGCCAGACTCAGCGCTTCGAGCGCATCGCACAGCCGACCGACGATCTCGCGGTCGGCCTGCGCGATCGAGATGCGGTAGAGGGCGTGCATGCGCGCGATGGCGCCGCGGTCGCCGGCGGCGGCAGCCTCGCGCAGCCGATCGAGCTCGTCGGGCGTGGGCCGCGGCCCGCCGCCCGCGGCGTCGAGCTCGCGCTGCGACGGCCGATAGTTGTGGACGAGGAAGCTGTGGACGAAGAGGAAGAAGGGCGCGTCGCGTCGTCGCGACAGCCAGTCGATGATTCCTCCAACGCGGTCCTCGTCGGGCCGCGCGTCCTGGTCGGCCTCGTCGCCGATGCGCCGATGGAGCCCGACGACGCCGCCCGGGTCCTTGATCGAGTAGGAGTCGAAGCCGACGCCGAAGCCGTAGCGAGGATGGACCAGCCCGCCGCCGGTGAAGGCGGCCGTGAGGCGTCCCGCCTCGGCCATGCGGCGCGCCAGCATCGAGGTGCGCGCCGGGTCCATCGGGTCGGTCGAACGCACGGTCTCGTGCACGAGCGGATCCTGGCCCGAGAGCATCGAGAGGTGGGTCGGCAGCGTGTAGGAAGCGGGCGAGAGGACGCGCTCGAAGCGCGTCCCCTCGGCGGCGAGCCGATCGACGCGCGGCGACTCGACCTCCTCTGCGCCGTAGCAGCCGAGGTGATCGGCGCGCAGCGTGTCGAGCGAGATCAGGAGCACCGAGAGCGGCGGCGGCGCGTGCGGCGCGCGCGGCGCGCCGAGCAACGTCGGCGCGCCGAGCAACGTCGGCGCGCCGAAGAGGGCGACCGCACCCGGCGGCCCCTCCGCCTCGAGCACCAGCTTCACGCGCCGGCCGGCGACGCGCTCGAGATCGACCGTCGCCGGCTCGAACGGGAGCGATCGCGTCCCGTTCGTCGACCGCGCGAGCTCGAAGCTCGCCGCGCCCGCCTCATCCGCCGAGACGCGGAAGCGCAGCGTCGCGGGTGCGCCATCGGTCAGCGCGGAGCACGCGAGCTCGAGCCGCGGCGCCGACTCGGGCAGGACGACGTCGAACTCGGCGCGCCCCGGGGTCGGGAGCGCGAGGCAATCCCACGTCTCGAGGTCGAGCGCGACTCGACGCCGCCGCGGGTCGCTCGCCGGCTCGACCGAATCGTCGGGCGAGAGGGCGAGCGTCTCGATCGGCGTCAGTCGGCGTAGCTCGATTTCGTCGAAGAGCGCGCCGTCCTCGCCCGGCTCGAGTGAAACGGCGAGCAGCCTGCGTCCGCGATAAGGGCGCGCGAGGAGACGCAGCTCGCGCCACTCCGTCCCGGCATCGGCGGGCAGTCGGACGATGCGCGACGGCGTCAAGAGCTGAGGAGCGAGCGCCTGCGCGTCGGCGACCAGCCGCTCGAAGGTCGGCAGTTCGAACTTGAGCGGGACGTAGGAGATCCCCGGCTGGCGCGCGGTCGGCCCGCCGGGCGACTTCACGCGCGCGCGAATCAGCCACGTCTCCTCCGCCGCGGCCGGCACGAGCGCGATCAGTCCGTCGTCGAGCGTGTTCAGCCGGACGACGCCCACGCCTTCGAAGTGTTCCGGCGCGAGAGTGGTCCGCGGCAGCGCCGCCGCCGCGATCGGATCTTTCAGCGCGATCTCGATCACCCCCAGGTCGAACCACGCTCGCGGCCAGCCCTCGCCACTCTCGAAGTCGTCGCGGAAGACGACGTCGCCTGGCACCGCGGACGGCAGCTCGCCGGCGAGCACGCTCGCGCCTGGTGCGTCGATCGTCGCGGCGTCGAGGTGGTCGAGCAGCCGGAGCGGGCCTGAGCGCGCGTCGAGCGGTGCATGAGCGCGACGCTCTGCCGGAGAGATCCCCGAGCAGGTGAGGAGCGTGAGGCCGGGAAGCAGCGAGAAGAGCCGGCGCATGCGCAACCTCTAATACCCGCCGTACCCGAGCTGTCGGATCTGCTCGGCAAGATCTGGGTCGAGGACGAGTCCGCGCGCGTCGCGCGCGAAGGCGCTTCCGGCCGCGGCGGCCGTCTCGACGAGCGTGCGGTCGAGCGCGGCGCGCGCCTGCGCCAGCTCGAGGGCGTGCGTGGCATCGCCGGCGAGGTCGTGCTGCTCGCGCGGATCGGCCTGCAGGTCAAAGAGCCGCTCGGCCGCGACGACCGACGCCCCCTTCAGCTCGCCCGCGGGCGCGGCCTTCATGAGCCGCAGATACTTGAAGCGGCCGCTCACGAGCGCGGAGTGGATCAAGCCGTCGGGCGGGCAGTCCTGCGCGAGCAGCAGTCGCTCCGCCGGCTCCGCGCCGCGCAGCAGCGGAACGAGACTTCGTCCCTGAGTGCGCGGCAGCGGCTCGACGCCGGCAAGGTCGAGCAGCGTCGGCGCCACGTCGATCAGGCTCACCGGCGCGTCGACGACGGCGGGATGGACTCCCGGAACCCACAGGAGCAGAGGGACGTGGAGCACCTCGTCGTTGAGTCCCGTCGCATGGAAGAGGAAGCCGTGCTCCTGGAACCCCTCGCCGTGGTCGGCGGTGACGACGACGGCCGTGTGGTCGAGCAGGCCGGTCCGCTCGAGCGTCGCCACGAGCTCGCCGAACGCGGCGTCGGCTTCGCTCAGCGTCGCGTCGTAGGTCCTCGAGTAATGAGCGAGCTGCGCCGAGTCGGCCGTGATCGCGGGGAAGAGGCGCGGATCGAGGTCGGCCGGCCGCGGCCACGACGCCGCGGGGTCGACGCCATTGCGCGCGGCCGCCGCCGGCGAAGGCGAGTAGTCGTGGACGTGGTAGGTGTGGAAGAAGAGGAAGAAGCGCCGATCGGCGTGGGCCGCGAGCCAGCCGTTCACGTCGGCGAGCGACACCCCTTCCCGCAGCCGGCGGTTCCACTCCTCCATCTGCTTGCGCGGCCCGGTCGCGTAGCGCGGATTGGCCGGCGTCATCAGCAGGTCGAGCACGCGGTAGCGATCGAAACCCTCGTCGAAGCCGAAGAGCGGGTCGAGGAAGCCGCCGCCGGTGAAGGCGGCCGTCGCCATTCCCGACTTCGCGCAGGCGCCCGCGACGTTCGGCCACGGGCGGATCGAGGAGCGCTGGCCGTAGCGATAGGCGCCGTGCACCGCCGGCTGCAGCCCGGTCATCATCGAGGCGTGCGCCGGCGTCGTGAAGTTGGCGGGCGAGCATGCGTGCGCGAAGCGGACGCAGCGCGCGGCGAAGCGGTCGAGATTCGGCGTCGCGCCGCTCTTCGCGCCCCAGGCGCCGACGCGGTCGGCGCGCAGCGTGTCGAGCGAGATCAGCAGCAGGTTGAGCGGCGTCGCCGGCTCGCGACGGTGGAGCACGCGGGGCGAGGACGCGAGCGCCGCGACGCCGGATGAACCGTCGCCGGCGATCGTGAGCGTCGCCGCGCGACCGTTCGCGTGATCGATCGCGCGATCGATGTGGAAGACGAGGTCGCGCCAGCGGCGGACGGGGAGCGCTGCCAAACCCGCGGGCTCGGTGGGTTCGGCGGCCTCGGCGGCGAAGGTGGCCTGAAGCACCTGCTCGCGCGAGCCCGGGAGCTCACAGCGAAGGGTCATCGGGGCGCGAAGAGGCGCCATCTCCTCGGGCGGAGCGACGGCGAGCTCGACCGTCGCGCCGGCCGCGAGCGCGGGAAGCTCGAACGCGCGAACGCTCCCGGCCCCGATCGGAGTGCCGGGGCGCGTCTCGCCGCCGACGTTGAACCGACGCTCCTGCGCGTCGAGCGTCTCCTCGACCACGACGCGATCGAGGCGCAGCTCGCCGCCGTCGACCGTCTCGACGCTCACGAGCAGCCAGGAGGTCGCGGCGTCGCCGTCGATCTTGGGGCTCGCCGCCACCGCCGCCGCTCCGCCCGGCGCCCACGTGAAGTCGGCGAGCGTGGCATGGAGGCGCCGCTCGAGGTCGTCCGGGATCGCGTCGACGCGCTCGAGCGCGTTGATCGGCGCCACGAGCGAGAAGAGGCGCACGCGCGCCGGCGCGCCGCGCAACGTGCCGCGCAGCGAGACCTTGAGCTTGCCGATCGTCCGCGCCGGGAACTGCGCGACGAAAGCGGCGTTCTCGCGCAGCACGAGCGAGCCGTCGGGTCCGATCGCCCCGCGCTCTGCGCGCGGCCGCGGGGTCGGTTGCGAGTCGCCGTCCCACAAGCTTCCTTGCGCGAGCAGCACCGCCGGTGGCGCGTCGACGCGCGCGTAGGTGACGGTTGCGAGCTCGCTCGTCACGGCGTCGGCCAAGCGGCCATCGGCGGAGCCGTGGCAGCCGACGCAGCCCACCAGAAGGAGAAGTCGAAGGAGAAGTTGGGCGCGACTCATCGGCCTGCCATCGTAGACCCGTCACCCGACGGCGTGCGTCGTTGACGCAGCAGGCGCAGCAGCTCGCCGAGCTCCCGCGGACAGACGAGCCGCGCCGCGAGAAAGAAGACGGCGAGCCCGAGCGCGACGCCGAGCCCGACGACAAGGGCGTCGCCCAGCGACAAGAGCGTCCGCAGCGCGACGACCACGCCGGCCATCGTGCTCGCCGCGACGACGACGCGCAGCCCCGGGACGAGCAGCTCGCGCTTCACGCTGAAGCCGCTGAGCTTCTGCCCGCGCACGAGGAGCAGGGCGTTCACGAGCGTCGCAATCGAAGTCGCCGCCGCGACGCCGGTCGCGCCGAACGGGCCGACGAGCAGAAGGTCGAGCACGACGTTCACCGCGACGGCGATCGCGCTCACGACGACCGGCCGGCGCTGGTTCCCCTGCGCGTAGTCGGCGCGCGCGAGCAGAAGCACCGCGGTCTGGAACCAGAGCGTCGGCGCGTAGGCCGCCATGCAGGCGCCGCTCGCTCGCGCGTCGGCGGCCGTGAACGCGCCTCCTTCGAACAGGAGCCCCATGATCGGCCCGGCGAGCGCGACCAGCCCGAGGATCGCCGGCACGCACAAGGTCGTCGCCGTCCGCACCGCGGCAGCGAGCGTCCGGCCGAGCTCGTCGAAGTCGCGGCGCGCGGCCGCGCGGGCGAGCGCCGGATAGACCGCCGTCCCGAGCGCGACGCCGACGACGCCGAGCGGGAGCTGCATGAGCCGGTTGCCGAGGTAGAGCTGCGTGACCGCGCCTTCGCCCGGCACCATCGCCTCGGCGATGAAGCGGTCGACGAGCAGGTTCACCTGGCTCGCCGCGAGCCCGAGCAGCATCGGCGCCATGCGGCGCGAGACGTCGCTCACCTCGCGCGTGCCGATCGGCGCCGGCTTCAGGCAGTTCTCGCCGACGCGCGCGAGCTCGAGCGCCTGGACGACGACCTGCAGCGCGCCGCCGGCGAGGATCCCGACCGCCACCCAGATCGCGTCGGGCTCTGCGCTCGCGGCCGCTCCGAAGCGCCGCGCGAGCCATCCGGCCGCGACCGCGCCGGCGATCCAGGTCACGTTGCCGACCGCCGGCGCGAGCGCGGGCAGGAAGAAGCGGCCTGCGAGATTGGCGACCGCCTGCAACTGGCCGGCGACGCAGATCAGCACGAGGTAGGGCAGCGTGAAGCGCAGGAGCCGCAGCGTCTCGCGGCCGGTCGTTTCCGACTCGAAGAGGCCGAGCCCGAATCGCTCCGGCAGCAGGAGCAGCGCCGCGAGCAGGGCGGCGGTGAGCGGCGCGAGGAACGCGATCAGCGACCAGATGACCGAGCGCGCGACGCGGTTGCGCGCCTCGCGGCCCGAGCGCTCCTCGGTCTCGGCGAGCACCGGCACGAGCGCCGCCGAGAGCGCGCCCTCGCCGAAGAGGCGGCGGAAGAGATTGGGGATCGTCCACGCGAGGTAGAGCGCGTCGGCGGTCGCCTGCGAGAAATAGAAGACCGTCGCCTTGTCGCGCACGAGCCCGAGGACGCGGCTCGCCATCGTGGCGAGCGCGACGCTGCGCGCCGGCTTCACGGCCGCTTCGGCGGCGGACTCCCCCTCGGAAATGGGCCGGCTCCCCGAAACCTTGTGGCCTCGCTCGGTGCGGGGAGAATGCCGGGCCTTCGCGTGACTTCAACGTCTCATCAGGAGAGCGATCGATGACTCGAGGACTTGCTTCATGGGCGATCGCTCTTGCCGCCGCGAGTCTCGCGACTCTCGCGAGTCCCTCAAGGTCCGAGGAGTCCTGGCTCACGAGCTACGCCGACGCGCAGAAGCTCGCGGCCAAGGA
>Ga0247727_10013866_pt1 | contig 13499 bp, 11 predicted proteins | sample WisWelCaveWW1625_FD_202498 | JGI IMG/M metagenome (GOLD analysis project Ga0247727, IMG submission 202498) | Biofilm microbial communities from Wishing Well Cave, Virginia, United States - WW16-25 | ecosystem: Environmental > Aquatic > Deep subsurface > Groundwater > Cave microbial mat | place... | reverse complement strand
CGCACAATCATTGTGTTGAATCAAAATTGATTCGCGAGCGCGCCTATCCGCTGGCGCGTGCGGCTTGGGAAGTGGGCGCGCCGCAGATCCGCAATCGCGGCACGATCGCGGGCAACCTGATCACCGCTTCGCCCGCGAACGACACGATCACCCCCCTCATGGCGCTGAATGCATCTGTGACTCTGCAATCCACAAACGGCACACGCACAGTTGCATTGAAGGATTTTTACACCGGCGTCCGCAAGATAGCGATGCGGCCCGACGAAATGATGGTGGATATTTCCTTCCCTGCGATGAAGAGGACACAGCGCGGGACATTCATCAAAATTGGACTTCGCCGCGCGCAGGCAATCTCCATTGTGGATGCCGCGCTCATTCTCAGCATTCAATCTGATTCCGTTACCTCAGCCTCCATCTCGCTCGGGTCCGTCGCGCCGACGATCATCCGCGCGGCAGAGGCAGAGAAGTACCTTGAAGGCAAACAACTCACCGACGATGTCATCGAAGAAGCCGCGCGCCTGACGATGAATGCAACCAAACCCATTGACGACATCCGCGGCAGCGCGGCGTATCGTCTTGAGATGGTGCGCGTCTGCGCGTTGCGCGGATTGAGGTCAATCCGCGATGGAGAGGAACAGGCCGGGATGCCGTCTGATGCGGTTTTGTTATGGGGCTCTTCATCTCCGCTCAGGGTGAATTCACAATATCGGTCACCAACTGCAATTGAGACGACCATCAATGGCGAAAAATATTCTGTGAAAAGCGGGCATGAGAAAACTCTTTTGAGATTCCTGCGCGAGGATGTTGGACTCACGGGAACAAAAGAGGGCTGCGCGGAAGGCGAGTGTGGGGCTTGCACTGTCTTCCTGGATGGTAACGCGGTCATGGCGTGTCTTGTCCCTGCGCCGCGCGCACATGAGGCAAAGATTGTGACGATTGAAGGACTCGCTCCCACCCTCACCCCCGCTTCGACTTCGCCTGGTCTCGATACGGGCGAGAAGAAACCTCACTCTACTCGACCAGCGCCGCTCAGCGCGAATAGACTCCATCCTGTTCAAGAAGCATTCATTAAGCATGGCGCAGTACAATGTGGATATTGCACCCCTGGCTTTATCATGTCCGCCGCGAAGCTGCTGGAGGAAAAGCCAAACCCAACCCGCAATGAGATCGAACAGGCAATCACAGGAAATTTATGCCGCTGTACAGGATATTACAAGATCGTGCAAGCCATTGATGACGCAAGCAGAATAAGAGAATGAGGTGAAACATGGGCAAGTATAGTTCACATGCAAGACAAGCTCCCAAGCGCCAAAGCGCTGGTGTTCATCCGTTGATGCGCGGGATCGGCTGCATCATGATCATGGTTGTGCCAATCCTTGCCTATGGGGCATCGATATTGTTGGTCAATTATGGGATCGGACATGGCTGGCCCATTCCGCCGAACTGGCTGGGGGCGCCCACATTCCATCCGCTCTTGTGGCGGCTCCAGGGCATCGCTGTCGTTCTGACATATCTACAAGCGCAAAACAACCTGATCGCCAACATTATCTTCGCGATTGCCATTACGGTGGTCGTCGGCGGGATCATGTCCATGATCTATGGTTACATTTACACCATCTTCGGCCCGCCGCGTTATGGACCCACTGATGCACCACCTGAGAGAGTCAAGGTCAAGAAGTATACGCGCTAACCATTCAATGTTCTGTTCAAGAGCGAAAATAAATTTATGACTGTATACGATACCATCGGCAAATCGATTCCGCGCGTGGATGCGCGCGGCAAAGTGACCGGCGAAACGCCCTACTCTGGCGATCTGTCCATGGAGGGCATGTTGCACATGAAGACCCTGTTCGCGGGACGTCCGCACGCGCGAATTAAATCCATCAAGACTGACAAAGCCGAAGCCGCGCCAGGCGTGATGGCTGTTTACACGGCAAAAGATATACCTGTCAACGAGCACGGTCTGCAATGGCAGGATCAGCCAACTTTATGCGGACCGTCCCTCATCCCCAGCCCCGCGCAAGCGCGCCGAAAGGGAAGGGAGTCCCCTCTCCCGAAGGGAGAGGGCAGGGTGAGGGCAGATATCGTTCGGTTTATCGGCGACCAGGTCGCGGCTGTGGTGGCGAACAGTGAGGCGGAGGCAGCCGCGGCGGTCAAGTTGATCGAAGTCGAGTATGAGGATTTTCCTGTCGTTGATGATCCGATCGAGGCAATGAAACCTGACGCGCCGCGCGTCCATGAAGAGATCGGCGATTCGAATATCTGCGTGCATTACAAAATCCGCAAAGGGAATGTGGATGAAGGATTCGCAAAAGCAGATGTGATCGTCGAATGTGAATATCGCACGCCCGTGCAGGAACATGCGTTTCTTCAACCCGAAGCGGGACTTGCCTACATTGACGATGAAGGGCGCATTACAATTGCCTGCGGCGGACAATGGACTCACGAAGACCAGCACCAGGTCGCGCATTCGCTGGGCTTGCCGAATGAAAGCATTCGTGTGGTGTATCCAGCGGTCGGCGGCGCGTTCGGCGGACGCGAAGATATGTCCGTGCAGATCGTGCTTGCGCTCGCGGCATGGAAATTGCAAAGACCCGTGAAGATCATCTGGTCGCGGCAGGAGTCGATCATCGGACATGGAAAACGTCACGCGGTGATCCTGCGCGCAAAATGGGGAGCCACAAAAGATGGCAGGGTGATCGCCATAGAAAATGAGATCATTGGTGATGGCGGCGCGTATATGTATACGTCAAACAAAGTATTGGGGAATTCGGCAATCACATCAACCGGACCGTACAACATTCCGAACGTAAAAACTGACGTATATGGCGTTTACACAAACAACGTGCCAGGCGCAGCGTTCCGTGGATTCGGCGCGCCGCAGGCTTTATTCATGGCTGAGATGCAAATGGATAAACTCGCCGAAAAACTTGGCATGGACCCGGTTGAATTCCGTTTGAAGAATGCCTTGAAAGACGGCGATACGATGGGCGTGGGAACGCCGTCGCCGAGTCCGGTGAGTGTGATGGAATGTATTGAGGCAGCGCGGGACAAGTTTGAGTGGCGGAATACCCCTCACCCTACCCCTCTCCCAAAGGGAGAAGGGATTCGCGTGCGCGGTCAGGGGTTTGCCGCAGGGTTCAAGAATATCGGATTCTCGTTTGGGTATCAGGAAAATTGCTGGGCGAAAATTGAGATTCACGGTAACAGTGAAATTGATAAAGTAATCCTGCACCACGCAAGCGCGGAGGTGGGACAGGGCACACATACTGTGATGATGCAAATGGCGGCGGAGGCAGTTGGCGTGCCGTTCGAGAAAGTGAAATTGATCTCATCCGACTCTGCGACGATGGGCAACTCGGGTTCGGCCTCTGCTTCGCGCATGACGTTCATGTCTGGCAATGCCATTCGAGGCGCGGCGGAAGTTGCGTTGAACAAATGGAAGGCAGAGGAACGTCCGGCAATTGGCGAGTTCAAATATCTGGCGCCGCCCACAACACCCTTCGATCACGAGACCGGCTATTCCACACCGAACTTCGCCTACGCATTTGTCGCGCAAGCCATCGAAGTGGAAGTGGATACCGAAACTGGTCACGTGCGCGTCGTGCGAGTGGTCACAGCAGATGATATCGGCAAGCCGATCAACCCCGCGCTGGTCGAGGGTCAGGTGGAAGGCGCGGTCGTGCAGGCGCAGGGATACGCGATTCTCGAAGATTACAAAACAAAGGACGGGCGCGTGCTCACCGACCAACTCAGCACCTATCTCATCCCCACCATTTGGGATATTCCCGAAAAAGTTGAATCGGTTTTCCTTGAGGTACCCGACCCTAACGGACCTTGGGGCGCGCGCGGCGTCGGCGAATTGCCTTTCCTGACAGTCGCGCCGGCAATCGCCGCGGCGATCCACGATGCGACCGGTGTGTGGATCAACGAATTCCCTTTCACACCTGAACGCGTGTTGCGCGCGCTGGGGAAAATTTCATAACGGGTTTTCCCGGACATGCGCGGTGAAACCAAAGAATTAAATGACGAGGCTCGTAAATCCGCGGGCGGGTCATTTATTTCATTACCTGATGGGGTCACTCATTTTGAACTCGGAGGCGTAGAGAGCGACGAGCCTGTTGTATTGATCCATGGATTCTCCGTCCCATATTTTATTTACGACCCCACATTTGAATTTCTGTCACAATCCGGGTTTCGCGTTGTGCGATATGATCTGTTTGGGCGCGGATTTTCCGACAGACCGCGCGTGCGTTATAACCTTGATCTATTCGTCAAACAACTTGCGGATTTATTGGATGCGCTACGCTTCACCTCCCTTGTGAACCTGATCGGTCTATCCATGGGCGGACTCATCGCTTCGGCGTTTACCGTCCGCAAGCCAGAGCGCGTGGATAAACTCGTGTTGATTGATCCCGTTGGCGCAAAGCCCATCACCCTCACGCCAATGCTCAAAGTTGCGAAAATACCTTTCGTGGCAGAGTCAATTCTCGGCTTGGTCGGAGGCGATGCACTCGTCCAGGGCATCGCCAAGGATTTTTTTGATCCCGCATATGTCGAGCATTTCCTCGCTAAATATAAAGCCCAGATGAAATATAAAGGGTTCGGGCGCGCCATCCTTTCAACAATTCGAAATAACATGCTGGGCTCGTTCATGGACGTTTATCACGAACTTGGTAAAATGGATAAGGATATTTTGTTGTTTTGGGGGCGGGACGATAACACCGTGCCATTTGAACACAGTAACGACGTGCGCGCCGCTCTGCCCAATGTCCAATTTCACGCGATCGAAAATTGCGGGCATATTCCGCATTACGAAAAGCCCGAAGAGGTCAACCCAATTCTTTTGGAGTTTTTGAGGAAGTAATGTACCGAAAACTATTGGATTATTTTTCACACAACAAATATCGCCTGATGATGTTTTTCCTGCTGGCAGGCGCGACGATCTTTTCCGTCGCGATCTGGCGCGTACGTTCGGAATTCAGCGGGACGGTTCATTATGCGTTCCTGATCTGGAATTTGTTCCTCGCGTGGATTCCGTTCATCATCGCGTATTTCACTTACACCGTGACGCTCAATCGCAAATGGATTTATGTGGTCATCCCAATCGCGGCTTTCTTCTGGCTGATCTTCTTCCCCAACGCGCCTTACATTCTCACAGACTTTCAGCACCTTGCAGGAACATGGAGAGACGTGCCGGTATGGTATGACGTGATGCTGCTGATCTGGTTCGCGTTCACCGGGCTGCTGCTTGGCATGGTCTCGTTGTTCCTGATGCAGGAGATCATCCGCCGCGAGTTTGGGCGCTGGGTGGGCTGGGGATTTGTCGCGGTTGTGGCAGGTCTCACCAGCGCGGGTATTTACGTGGGACGCTTCCTACGCTGGAACTCATGGGATATTTTTTACAACCCTACAGGCATGGCTCAATATACAATCCAAAGCGCGCAAGACCCGAGTTTGCAATCCATTGGGTTTACGAGTCTCTTCGCCGTGTTCTTTTTGTTTTTGTATATTACGCTGTATACTTTTGCCCATCTCCTGCTGGAGAGGCGGAAGAATGAACATCGTGACATATCAAAGGAAGATGCAAATGAACAAACAAGACATCCTCATCCTCTATAAATACAATCAATGGTCAAACGCGCGGATATTGAATGCCGCGGCAAACGTGACGAACGAACAATATCTCGCGCCTGCGTCCTTCCCACATGGAGGTTTGCGCGGGACGCTCGTCCACGCATTGTTCGCCGAGTGGATCTGGCGTAATCGCTGGGAAGGGACATCACCCACAAAACGATTGAAGCCTGATGATTTCCCAACGTTCGAATCTCTGCGAGTGCGCTGGGCGGAGGAGGAAAAACTTTTGATGTCTTTCGTGGATGGTCTTACAGACGAAAGACTGAACAGCAAATTCCGTTACACTTCCACCGAGGGCAAACCGTATGAGAGGATATTGTGGCAGGCGATGGCGCATCTCGTCAACCATGGGACTCAACACAAAACTGAAGCGGCGGCAATGCTCACCGATTTCGGGCACTCGCCTGGCGACATTGATATGATTTGGTTTTTTGATTGACGCAGTGATTGAGTGCGTCGCACCACGCCGACAAGAGAATCCGTTTAATCGGTAGAATCCCATCGGGCAGGCTTGTCTCATTTAACACGGTGCGACGCACCCTTATGCCAACTTATGCTCAACAAATTCCGTAATTACTTCATCCGCAACCGGTACAGCATCGCAGTTTTCGTTCTGCTTAATATTGCCTGCTTGATGTCCATTGGGCTGGTCGCGGCGCGGGTTGCGTACAGTGATACAGCCAATCACCTGGGACTGATCTGGAATCTCTTCCTCGCCTGGATTCCATTCATGCTGGCATACTTTGCCCATGCCATTTCATGGAGGCGCATCTGGCTTTACTTCATCATCCCGGTGATTGCCTTGCTGTGGCTGCTCTTCTTCCCCAACGCGCCTTACATGCTCACCGACCTGCAAGACCTTGCAAGAGCCACGAACGATGCGCCGTTGTGGTACGACGTGCTGATCGTAGTATGGTGCACCTGGACAGGCATGTTGCTCGGCGTGATCTCACTCTACCTCATGCAGGATATTATCCATCGCACGTTCAGCCGCGCGGCAGGCTGGATCTTCGTGTTCGTTATTTCAGGCATGAGTAGTTTTGGGATTTACATCGGGCGATTTGTCCGCCTCAACTCGTGGGATATTTTGCAAGACCCTGCCGAAACTGCCATGGAGATTCTTGGCATCGTCATTGACCCAAGTATGCGGCTCGCGGCGTTCACGCTTCTTTATACATTCTTCTTCCTGTTCGTTTATCTACTACTCTATTCGTTCAGCCATTTGCTTCAGGAGCAAAATATCCGAGCGCAGGAATCTCCCGAACAACTTGCATCAACGCAACCTTCCAATGTCCAAAGATAAACAGGCTCTCGTCCTTGTGCGCGGCGGAGGCGACCTCGCGACCGGTGTCGCGTTGCGATTGCATCGCGCGGGAATCAAGGTTGTCATCGCCGAACTCGCGCAGCCACTGGCAGTCCGTCGTACGGTCTCGTTTTCGGAAGCGGTGTACGAGGGCCATCATACAGTCGAAGGAGTGAGTGCGCGGCTTATTGAACGGGATCAACTGTCCGCCGCGTTGGATACGGACGAAATTCCCGTCCTCATTGATCCAAATGCAGACATCCTCACCCATCTCCAATTCTCTGTCATCGTAGACGCGCGCCTCATCAAGACTTCCCCCCATCCACTACCAGTTCCCGTTCCGCTTCACATCGGACTTGGACCTGGATTCCACGCAGGGCAGGGTTGCCACGCCGTGATCGAAACCCGTCGCAGTCACACGCTCGGACGCGTCTACTGGACGGGAACGACGCAACCCGATTCAGGCGAACCCGAAGGCGACCCACGCCGCGTCCTGCGCGCGCCGAGTGACGGGGTCGTGACTGGCTTGAAAAAAATTGGCGAGCATTGTGAGGAGGGAGAGGTGATTGCAATCCTTCGAGTAGACAAGGAAACAAGTATACAGGTATACGGTCCGTTTGCAGGAATGTTGCGCGGGATTATCCGTGATGATGTGCAAGTGGCCAAAGGCATGAAGATCGGCGACGTTGACCCGCGCAATGACCCAAGCGCATGTTATCTTGTTTCGGATAAAGCGCTAGCCATCGGCGGCGGCGCGCTTGAGGCGATATTGACGAAGGAAGAGATAAGAAGAGAGTTGTGGAAATCTGCCCCTCCCCAGCCCTCCCCAAATACGAAATAAAAATTTCTGTATTATGCCATGTTGAGCGTAGCGAAGCATCTCTACGACGGCGTAAGAGACCCTTCGGTCGCGGAAGGGCGTTCCTTCAGGGTGACATTATTGTGGGCTTTGAGAAAGCCCTGAGGCGGGTGGGGGCAGGTCTTGCGCAGATAGAAATTTAGTCGTATCCTTGCTCTAGAGCATGAATATGACACTCGAAATTGCACTAAAACACCCTCTGTTCCTGCCCCATTTCGCGCAAAAGGGAGATGACAAGCCCCCTCCTTCGGGGATGAAGCGTAAAATGCACTGGGTTGGGGATAAGGAACCAGTTCAGCATCAGAAGGACCAACATCAGGGTGGGAAGAAAAAAGATAAGGAACCGAAAAAGCGTGAGGCTCGGGATGCGCGCGGCTATCGTGGACTTTCCAGTATTGCGATCGGGGAAGTAAGCGACGCGCAAAAATACTTTCTCGATCAACTGCAACCAAGCCCGTCCCCCTCATGGATCGCTACAAATCAATTCTGCATGATGGATCTCGTTCGGAAGCGCGGTCGCCCCTCGGCAATCTTTGGCAGGGTAAAGACTTGCTACCCAAGCGACGGATACATCCAAAACATTCAGGAGATGGAAATCTGTTTCCCGCACAAGGAAGGCGCGCCCGATGTAGTTCTGCTGCACGGTGACGACATAATCAAGGATGCTCAGAAGCCAGTTCAAAGTTATTGCGTGCGCGTGAAATTCCTTGTATCGCAGGAAGATATTGCTGATTTCATCGGACACGAAAATTTATTTTTGGAACAGGGCTTTATCTCTGAGTTCAGCACAGGCTACATTGACCTGCTGGATATGAACGAACAGAATCACGCTGCACTCCCGCGGTTTTACGTGATTGGCTCGCGCTGGTTTGCATCCATTCCTGATTCAGTTCGGGTTGAAGTGAGGGAAGGGTTGGGGAAACTGATCCGTTGGAACAAACTGATCTTCAACTATCACCCAGAAAACCTGGCCAACGAGATCAAATCACTGAACAGGGAACTTGGATTTAAGCATGGCTTTACCGAAACTGTGCTCATCGAACCAGAAACGCCGCGTCAAACCGCACATATCGTTGCCTCTACATTCGAAAAGATATTTGCCCAACCCATCAAATAAAATAATTTGTCACGGACACATTCACCTGGTGAAAGTGTCCGTGACAGAGGCATTCTTTTGATTCGCGACAAACGCAGGGAGATATCAACAACAAGTCCGCCACAAAAATGACCCAAGCCTTCCGAAAAGAGAAATATTGGCATTAACTAAGTGGCATATTACCTTGCTTCCTCCTCTGGCAAGGAGTATACTAATGCATCGTTTAATTGATTTTTAGGAGGGCAGTATGGGAGATCGATTCAATTTGTCTGGCGATTTCCGTGGAGCAATCGTCAACATCAAGTCTACGCTTACAAACGTACAACAAAACGTCGATGAAATCCGCACTGAAAATGTGGATGCCCGCAAGGAATTGGCGCAGCTGATCGCTCAATTGAGCGATGTGTTGCTACAAGTGCCCGAGGCATGGCAAGAACAGGCTGAAGCCGTCGTTCAAACCGCCAAAGCACTGGTAGATACTGCCAAGTCCGAAAAACCCAACAAGACATTGTTGAAGGTTAATGGTGAAGGGCTGAAGCAGGCCGCGCAAAATCTCGCCGATGTGCTTCCGACAATCGTCAGCATCGCCACACAGATCGTGGCCATAGTCATGAAATTAGGTGGGTAAGCATATTTCGTTCAACAATTAGATCAAAACGACATCGCCATAGTGTAATCTCATTATTTATCGAGGAAGAATGGCGGTGTATTCTGTCGATTTTCATGGACGCGCTTAATGAGTGCTCAAAGCGATCTACCAGATAATGTGCCTGGTTTCAACCAGCAGCCGGAACCTGTGGGGAATTCAGCCGCGCCTGGGGACACCTATAACCTTACCGGTGATTTTCGCGGCGCAAAAGTCTATATCAAATCCACCATCCAGTTGGATGCCCATTGGGTGATCAACCGCGAATACATGCTTAAGCGCGTGCGAAAGGATTGGCTGGAGGGCGTATTGGAACCTGCCAAAGCCATTCATCCGCTGATCGACTTGGGAATGAAACACCATGCGCGGTCGGTTCAAAGCCCATGGGATGATGTTATTCAGCGAAGAGAAAACACTGTTTCAAAATCCTCTACCAGCAATAAAATATTGGATGTGTTCGATTCAGCGAATGGAACCTTGCTGATATTGGGCGAGCCCGGAGCGGGAAAAACCATCTCCTTGCTGCGATTGGCGAATGAATTAATTCTGCGCGCGGAAACAGGCCCAGAACATCCCATCCCAGTCGTTCTGAATTTATCATCATGGGATGAACAGCAGGCTTCTTTCGAGGATTGGCTGGTGGAAGAACTGCGAGGCAAGTATTTTGTGCCGCGGCCTGTGGCCCAAGATTATATTGCCAAAGATTCTTTGACTTTACTGCTGGATGGCCTGGATGAAGTCCCAGATGAGAAACGCCCGGCCTGCATTGAGGCAATCAACTATTACAGGCAGGGTCATGGACCTGCTCAAATTGTTGTCTGCAGCCGAAGGGCGGATTATGAAAACCAACCTCAACGCCTGCAATTGGATGATGCTATTCTCCTACAGCCTCTTGGCCAGCACCAGATCGATCAATTCCTTGCAGAGAATAACCAAGGCAAGGATGTAGCAAGGGTAATACATCAGGACACGACCCTGGGACAATTTGCCCGGACGCCATTAATGCTCAATATCATGCTTCTTGCAAGCAAAGAGATCTCAGCCCAAGACTGGAGCCATTTGGGGAGCGCCGAGGCACACCGCGAACGCATTTTCGATGTCTATCTGAAACACGCGTTCGGCAGACGAGGCCTTTCTCATACTCAGAAAAAAGAATCCACACTGCGTGTCTTGCCCTGGCTGGCACGCAATATGTCTCAGCAGGGCCAAACTGTGTTTCTTATGGAAGGGCTTAGCGCGGATTGGTTGAAAACCAAACGGCAGCGCCTGGGGTTTACCATTGGCATTCATTTTTTAATCGCCAGTATTGTAGCCCTCATCATAAGCCTGGTTTATATATTTTCCGGTGCCCCCGAACAGTATGTCCCGAAGATGGCACTGGCAATTGGGATTGCTACACTGGTGACGGGTATCGCTAGTGCACGCCTGAATAAACCTTCAACACTGCTTCTCAATATGGGTCTAACTTCGCTCACCTGCAGTTGGGCATTGGGAGAAATTCAAGCCGGGCTGATTGCCGGGTTCATACTGGGCATCCCTGGCGGAGCAACTGCAATTGCGTTCAAAAATCCTCGAATGACAGACAGACTGCATTGGTCCTGGAGACGCACTGTGCTGGTCTTGTCTACAGTGATCCTTGTCGAGTTATTTGCAGGATTATTCATCTACCGAACTGCAGGCATGGAGTCTTTATCCATGATTGCCACCTTGCTTCCACTGGCCGCCCTTCCAATTGGCGTGGGCATTACACTGGCATTCGGCTGGCGCCCCAGCCTGCGGGTTGCAAGCACAGTAAGGCCCAACCAGGGATTTTCGCAATCGCTACGGAATGCGACCGGGATCACCCTCTTCCTCAGCCTGGTACTCATGCCACTCAGCCTTCCCGCTGGTTTGAGCCATAATCTTAACAACCAGCAAAACATCTGGGAGCCAAGTGGACTTCTGCTCTCTCTGTTATTTGTTCTTTCCACAGTATGGCTTATTGCCCTGCCAATCGGTTTAGCGGTCGGCGGGGCCGCCTGCCTGCAGCAGCTTGTCCTGAGATCGATTTTAGCCAAGGTAGAAAAACTACCCTGGAACCTGGTGAACATTCTGGATAACGCAACTGACCGTATCATCCTGCAGAGAGTCGGCGGCGGGTATATCTTTCAACACCGGCTTCTGCAGGACTATTTTGCAAAACCAAAATTCAATCAGACCGAAAAGGAAAAGGAGCAGCCATGATAATCCAAGCACGTGAAGAGATTCAGTTGCGAAGGGTCAACTCCGAGCGCGAGGGCCTGTTGCATGACGTCGAAATTTGGAAAGGCGTTCTTCCGCCCGACAGCATGATCCGACACCATGTCGAGCAATTCGAACAATTGTGTACCGGGATGTTTGACAGGGTGGGCAGTCTATATGATCAGAAGCGCTGGAAGCTGGACGAGCCTACATTCGATTCATTGGTCATTAATGTCCTTGGCGGGAAATGGGTGCTCCTGCGCCAGGCGGTCATTCAGCGGACCGAAAATAGCCCCTATCTGAAAACCCTCAATGATCTGGATGCAATTGCAGAAGATTGTTACCAGAGGCTGAATACAGTATTGCGAAACAAATGCGGCCTGTTAGATCTTTCCAATTCATCGCCGGTGTCATATCTTGGCCCAATCGCACGGATTTTCCTGTTCGATGAAGAGGCGCCGTGCTTGATTAGCACCCCCTTTGGCGCCGCAAATGAAAGCAACGAATTGGGGCAGGAACTTTGCCGCCAGACCATACCGCACGAAGCCGCTCATGCGATCTTCGAGCAAATCCCGGGCCTGACCGACGAGCTAAGGGTGAAAACTGCCTCGGCCCTGGCGACGAGTAAAGTTGGCAAGAGACTGCGCACCATCCACCCTGTGATGCTCAACTGGCTGGATGAGGTCATTGCCGATATGGCAGGTACAGCGCTGGCAAGCCTGGATTTTGCCCGGAGTGCAAGCGTCATTATGACCATGCCTGAAAAAACGCTTGGGATCACCGACGAAACCCACCCCATTCCACTTCTGCGCCCGTTTATCCACCTTTGGACTCTTCAAAAGACTTCTCCCGAAACAGCGCCGGAGTTCGAAGAGATTCTAAATGCCATCGTTAGCAATGATCAACTCGATATACCGTTCGAGTCCTTGCCATCCATCGTAAGCGTAAGTATGAGAGAGGTACGCGACGAATTATACAAGCTTGTGGATTTGATCTGGAAAACCAACCTGGATACACTAAACAGCCATTCACTTGGCGAAGTGTTCAGCGCCGTCGCAGAAATGAAAGTTTCAAAGCGACTCGCGCAGGAACTGCCTGCCTGGGGTGAGCTACGGAAAGGAGACCCGGAGGTTGTTTTCAGGCTGATTGGTCCAAGCAATCCCAGCTCGCCACTGCCCGCGTCACCATTGTATTTGGATCCGATATGCTGTCCACTCAAACTGCAGTTCTGTTGTAGTAGCACGGTAATGTGATCCCAGGGCGTTCAAGTGATAAAAAAATCGCCCGTCGGAATGATTCGGCGGGCAGTCTGCTTTTATGATCTATTAACTAGATGACGCTCCAGACATCGTCCTAGCCACCGAGCCGGCGGCTTGAGCCCTAGAATGACCGCTCAACGCGAGATTGGTCTTAATCTTTGTACGATTTCCTTCACAAGCTCAAGATTTCCTTCACCATTAAGTACCAGATATTGCTCGCCGAGAGCGGTGAAAAGGAAGACAGTAGATGAGTCGGGTGTCTGGATCACAAACTGTACCGCATTCAATCCCAGGTCAAGCACCAACTGCTGTTCTTCAACCACCGTGAAACTTGATGCATCCCAGGCATTCCTTTGATTCGCGACGAACGCGGCGAGATCATTCTTCGGTTCCCATTGGTAGATCGTGGCTGAGACGCGTGTCGCGCCTTCCGGTAAGACAGCCAGGTCGGCAAGTTCAGGTGATGAAAAGAACTGCAC
>Ga0247727_10013865_pt1 | contig 13501 bp, 14 predicted proteins | sample WisWelCaveWW1625_FD_202498 | JGI IMG/M metagenome (GOLD analysis project Ga0247727, IMG submission 202498) | Biofilm microbial communities from Wishing Well Cave, Virginia, United States - WW16-25 | ecosystem: Environmental > Aquatic > Deep subsurface > Groundwater > Cave microbial mat | place... | reverse complement strand
CACGCCTGGCTGGCCGGCTTCCGCGACGCCGCCCACGCATTGCGGGCGGATGTGCTCGTCCTCGGCGAGGTCTGGGAGCCGCGCGCCATCACGACCGGCTACGTCGCCGACGGAGCGCTTGATCTCGTATTCGACTTCGGCGTCGGGCCGACGATCGCCGGCGCCGTGCAGCTCGGCGATGCCACGTCCCTGTCGGCGATGCAGGCCGAGGTCGCCGAACGCTACCCGGTCGGCGGTGCGGCCAGCTTCCTGTCGAACCACGACCAGCCGCGGGTCATGACGCTGCTGCGGGGCGATCTCGAGGCAGCGAAACTCGCCGCGGCGGCGCTGCTCACCGGCCCGGGCGTCCCGTTCGTGTGGTCGGGCGAGGAGCTCGGCCTCGTCGGCACGAAGCCGGACGAGCGGATCCGAACGCCGTACCCGTGGACGGCCGAGGCGAACGGGCACGGGTTCACCGACGGGACCCCCTGGCAACCCTTCGCCGACGGCGTCGCCAAGACGAACGTCGAGCTGGAGGCCGCCGATCCGGCATCGCTGCTGTCGCACTACCGGCGGCTCATCGGCCTGCGGGCCGATCACCCGGCCCTCGCCGTCGGCGCGTACCGCCGGCTGGATGCCGCCGACCGCTCGGTATCCGCGAGCCTCCGCTGGGATCGCTTTGAGACGCTGCTCGTGATCCACAACCTCGGGCTCGAGGCCGCGCGGGACGTCGCCCTCGACCTCGATGCGGGGCCGCTGTGCGGCATTCCGGAGGCGGCGCTCCTCTTCGCCGCGCCCGACGCGGACGGCGGTCGGCTGAGCGCGCCGATCGTGACGCCGACCGGCGGCCTCGCCGGCTACGTGCCGCTGGCCGAGCTACCGCCGCGATCGACGGTCGTGATCGATCTCAGCCCTTGACGGCGCCGATCGCCAGGCCGGACGTGATCCAGCGCTGGGCGATGAAGTAGACGATCGCCGGCGGGATCGCGAACAGGATCGCGAAGGCCGAGAACAGCGACCACGGCGTGCTCGCGAACTGGCCCTGCATCGCGTACAGCGCAAGGGCGAGCGTGTGGTTCTGGGGCGTGCCGGACAGGAACGTCGAGGTGAAGTAGAACTCCGTCCAGCCGGCGATGAAGCCGAGGAACCCGGTCACCGCGAGGGCCGGCATCGACAGCGGCAGAATGATCCGCAGGAACGTCTGGTGGACGTCGGCGCCGTCGACGGCGGCGGCCTCCTCGAGATCGCGCGGGATCGTGTCGAGGTAGCCCTTGAGGTTCCAGATGGCGAACGGCAGCAGGCCGGAGACGACCGCCAGACCCACGCCGAGAAGCGACGTCCGGAGGTTGAACTCACCGAGCCCCGGAAGATCGAGCCTGATCGAATTGAGCAGGACGAACAGCGGCGTCAGCGTCGCGACCGCCGGCAGCATCAGCACGCCGAGGATGACGAGCATGAGCACCTCCCGCGCGCGGAATCGGAGGCGCGAGAATGCGTATGCGGCGAAGACGCCGATGAGGACGCTGACGAGGGACGTGGCGAGCGCGATCTTCAGGCTGTTCGCCAGGAGCTCCACGAACGTGATCGGGTTGTTCGTCGGCTGGCGAATGACCTGGCCATACGATTCGAACGTGGCGCCCTCGGGGATGAGCGTGAGACCCTCCGGGCGGGAGCGGTTGAGCGGGTCGAGCGACAGGCTGATGACCCAGATGATCGGGAAGACGACCGACAGCAGGACGGCGATGCAGAGCGCCTGGAGGGCCGCCTGGCGAAGCAGCCCGGGCCCGCCGCGAGTGCTGCGCAGGCCGATGCGGCTGGCCGGCCGGATGGTGTCGTAGATCGGCTCCCGTGCGGCCGCGCTCATCGTCCGGCGCTCACAGGCTGTAGGTCTGCGTCGCCTTCGTCAACCGGTTCGTGACGAGGGTGATCGCCAGCAGGATGAAGAACATGATGACCGCGAAGGCCGCCCCGACGCCGTACAGCTTCTGGTCGTTCGCCAGGTGGTAGGCCTGGGTCACGAGCAGCTCCGTCCGACCGAACGGCCCGCCCTGTGACATGAAGAAGGCGAGGTGGAACAGGTTGAACGTCACGACGAAGCCGTAGATCGCGTACGGGATCATCGCCGGCTGGAGGTACGCCAGGGTGATGCCCCGGAACTTCTGCCAGCCGGACGCGCCGTCCATCTCGGCCGCTTCGTAGAGCTCGTGCGGGATGCTCTGGAGGGCGCCCGTCGCGACGACCGAGTTGAGCGGCCAGCCCAGCCAGGTGTTCGTGATGAGCATCGCGTAGTAGGCCAGCGGCAGTGAGAAGAACGGCAGGAACCACGGCACCGGGTCGGCGACCTGGCGCAGCCAGTCGATCTGGAACGCGTCGGCTGGCAGGCCGATGAAGCCGCCGCCCAGGGCGAGGATGAGGTTGATCGCGCCATCGTCCTTGTCGAACATGTTCTTCCAGACGGTCGCCACGATGATCGGCGGGATGATGACCGGCAGGATGTACATCGCGCGGTAGAAGCGCCGGAACCACAGCCCCTTGGCGTTGAGAAGGACGGCGATCGCGACGCCCAGCACGAGGTGGATGGCGACGTTCGAGACGGCCCACCAGATGTTGTAGACGATGAGCCGCGCGAAGTGGAAGTTCGGGATCGACAGCTGGCTCGTCAGGATGTCGACATAGTTCTGGATCCCGATGAAGTCGGGCTGCACGCCGAGCCGCAGGTTCAGGTGGATGAGCTCCATGTTTGTGAACGACATCCAGACCTGGAACGCCAGCGGGTAGAGCGTGATGACGCCCATGACAACAAAGGCGGGCACGAGGTAGAGGTACGGCGCCCGGCTCGTGCGCCTGCGGCGCGGAGCGGCGGCGGGTGTCAGGCTCGCGCTCGCGACGGCCATCGCTGCCCCCTCCTGGGCGGGTGATTCGGAGCGGGGCGCCGGCGGACCGGCGCCCCGCTCCGAGCTACGCGAAGACTACTTGCCGTTCGCGGCGTCCATCGCGGCGCACGCGTCGGCGACCGCGGTGGCCGGATCCGCACCGGCGTCGAGCACCTTCGACCACGCATCGCCGAAGTTGCCCCAGTAGTTGTTGAGCTCCTCGCCCTGCGGGCGCGCGTCGCCCGCCGAGATGGCGTCCGTGAACGCCTTGACGAGCGGATCGAGGACGGTGACGCCGGTGTTGGCCGGCACGTGCCCGGCGATGTCGACGTACGTCACCTGGGCGCTCGCGCTCACCAGCTCCTTGGCGACGGCGATCGCGAGATCGACGTTCGGCGAGGCGGCGTTGATGTACCAGCCATCGACCCCGGTCATCGTCCGGGCCGGGCCACCGGGGCCGGCCGGGACGGGCCCGACGGCGAGCCCCGGGCGCGCCGACTTGTAGTCGCCGAGCGTCCAGTTGCCGTTGAGCATGATGTCGATGTCGCCATTGAGGAAGGCGTCGTTGACCTTGCCGTAGTCCGGGTCGACGAGCGCCCCGGCATCCTTGAGGGCCTTGACGTACGCCATGCCGTCGGCCACGCCGCTGTTCGCGGTCGCGGCGCACTTGCCGGTCTCGTCGAAGTCTTGTCTCTCTCCTCACATTGCTGATGTCGGGTCGATCTCGATCGCTGTCGACGCCCCGGCGGGGTCGTCGTGGATCGTCCATGGCGGCCGGCTGGTGCCGGCCTGTGGTCGCCGCATGGCGGCCGAGTGACCTCTGTTCGTTCGGGCGAGGCGCACCGGACTCGGACCGCCTGCCGCTCCCTCAGTCCTGCTGCCGGTCCACCTCCTGCCGCTCACGCGGCACCGGTCCGGTCGAGCCGCGGACGATAAGCCGCGTCAACAACCGGCGCTGCTCCGGGCCCGTCTCCTCGCGTCGGTCGATGAGACCGAGGAGCCGCTGCACCGCCTCCTCGCCCTTCTGGCGGATCGGCTGATGCACCGTCGTCAGGGGCGGGTCGACATACGGGGCGAGGTCGATGTCGTCGAAGCCGACGACGCTGACATCCCCGGGGACGCGAAGACCGAGCTCGCGGACGGCGCGCATCGCGCCCACCGCCATCGCGTCGCTCATGGCCAGGACCGCGGTCGGCCGGACCCCCGCGGCCCAGGCTCGCTCGAACGCGGCCATGCCGCCCGCGATCGACGCCGGCGCGGTCACGATCCGGTCCTCCCGCAGCGTCAGGCCGGAGCGTGCGAGGGCGGAGCGGTAGCCGCGCAGCCGCCGCGCTGTCACGCCGCCGGGGTCCTCCCGGTGCGCCGGAGCGGCGCCCTCGACACCGATCACCAGGAATTCGCGGTGGCCGAGCGCCAGGAGGTGTTCGGCCGCCGCCGTGGCGCCGTCCTCGTCGTCCACGTCCACCGAGTCGTGCTCCGGCAGGGCCGTCGAGTCGACCAGCACGATCGGCAGTCCGGCATCGCGGATCTGCTCGATCTCCGGATGATCCTCGGACAGGCCGATCGCGACGACGCCGTCCACGGTGGCGCGGCGGACGGCCCGAGCCAGCGATCCGTGGAGTGGCGAGATGAAGTGGAGCGCATACCCGGCGCGCTCGGCGACCAGCGCCACGCCCTCGCTGAAGGCCCCGAAGAACGGGTTCGAGAAGATCACCGACAGCGCCTGGGGGGTCAATACGCCGACGGTCATCGTCCGACGCTGGGTCAGCATCCGCGCCACGGGGTGCGGCCGATAACCGAGCGTTTCGGCGACGTCGCGGATCCGCAGGGCGGTATCCGAGGCCAGCCGCTCCGGGCTGTTGAAGGCGAACGAGACGGCCGTCTTCGAGACGCCCGCTTCGCGGGCGACGTCAGCGATCCGTGGTCGGCGGGTCCGCTGGTCCACTCGGCTCCTCGTGCGACGGCTGAGGCCGCGCCTTCGCTTGGGTAATCCCGGCTCGTGGGTGGCGCGGCGGGCCGGTCCGTCGAGTCCGCGCACGGCCCCGTCGGAGGAGGTCGGACGGGGCCATCGCGCTGGCTGAACCGGTTTAGCAAACCGGTTTAGCAGAATGTAGGCGCCGTGCCGCCCGGTGTCAATACCCCGGCCGATGCCCGGCTCGCGGGATGGCAGAATCGGGCGGCATGCTGACCGCCCTCCGCGCGATGCCTGGCGGCATCCGCCTATTCCTCGCCTATGCCCTCGTCATCCTGGCGGGCCTCGGCCTGTCGTTGCGCTTCGTCGTCGACCTGGCGATCTCGACCCCGGTGAGCCTGCCCGGCCTGGTGGTCATGATCCTGTTGGCCTACACGATCTTCACGGTCACGCTCGTCCTGCAACGCAAGCGCGCCGCCCGCGGTCTCGCCCTCGGCCTGTCCACCCTCACGCTGCCGGCCCTCGTCGTGGCGCTGCTGTCCGGCCCGCCGGCGCTCGCCGCCTTCCTGGCGGCGCTCGCGGCACTCCTGTTCAGGGGTCTCCTCCGAGCCGAGGCCAGCGCCTACCTGTCCGAGCCCTGATACGCTCTGCCCGCGCACACCGACGCTCGCAGCGATGCCGCGCGCCCGCTCCAACGACCCCATCAGCGCACGAGGCGACCGTTGACCACGACCCCGCGAGGCCCGAAATCCAGCGACCGCGTCCGCGGCTCCGTCCGCGCCGGTCGTACCGTCCGCAGGGCGTCCTTCCTGGAACGCAACCGGACGCTCGTCCTCATCCTCGTCGGCATCGTCGCGGTCGGCGCAGTGGGCGCCGTGGCGTTCGTCGGGGCGACCTCGCCGGCGTACGCCTGCCTGTCCCGGTGGACGCCGGCCGAGACGGCCTCGCCGGCGCCCGACGCGACACCGCGGCTCGGCTACGTCCAGCCGCAGATGGACCGCTCCCACATCAGCCCCGGGGACTTCGCCGACTACGCGTTCTGCCCACCGACGTCCGGCGAGCACGTCAACGCCCGCGGCACCGGGCCGATCACGCCCCAGGTCTACGGACCCACCGACGTCGCGAAGCCACAGGGCTGGATCCACAACCTCGAGCACGGTGGCCTGGTGCTGCTCTACCGCTGCGAGGGTGGCGACGGCTGCACGGAGGCCGGTCAGCGTGCCCTCCGTGAGTTCTTCACCTCGTTTCCGGCCAGCCCGATCTGCCGGACTCCGCCAGGACCCGGCTCGGTCGGGCCGATCGTGGCCCATTTCGAGGAGATGGCATGGCCCTACGCGGCGCTCCTGTGGGGCCAGGTGCTGCCGCTCGAGGCACTCGACGCGCCGACGATCTACGCCTTCTTCGAGCAGCAGGGCGACCGCTCGAACCCGGAGAAGCAGTGCCCAGCGCCGACGCCGACGCCGGAACCCAGCGCGACGCCGACGCCGGAACCCAGCGCGACGCCGACCCCGGTTCCGGCGACGCCGACCCCGGAACCAAGCGCGACGCCGACGCCGGCCGCGTCCTGATCAGGCGCGATGCGCCTGCACGCGTTCCGTCGAGAGGACCTTCGCGTCGCGTGCTGCATCGTCCGGCCGGGCCTGGGCTGCCAGGGCGAACTGCCGGACGTCGCCGAACTCGCGCGCAACGGGGCGTTCCTCCGGCCCGGCGACCTCGAGCGACGCTCGAAGGCAGCCCTTCGCCGGGCGCCCGCCGGGATCCGCCCGCCTGACGCGAAGCCCGGACCCGCAGTCGCGAGTCCGGGCAAGATCGTCGGCATCGGCCTGAACTATCGCGACCATGTCGCCGAGGGCGGGCGACGGCCGCCGGACGCACCGATCCTCTTCGCGATGTTCGCGAACGCGATCGTCGGCGACGGCGAGCCGATCGTCCGGCCGCCGCTAACCCACGCGCTCGACCTCGAGGTCGAGCTCGGCGTGGTCATCGGCCGCCGCGCTCGTCGCGTGGCTGCGGAGGTGGCGATCGACCATGTTGCCGGCTATGTCGTCGTCAACGATGTCTCGGCCCGCGACTGGCAGGGCGTGCCGGCCGCGCTGCGCGAGGGCGAGCGCGGCGACGGGCAGTGGCTCCGCGCGAAGGGCAGCGATACGTTCCTGCCGATCGGCCGGGACTTCGTCAGCGCGGACGAGCTGGACCCGACGACCGGCCTTCGACTTCGGAGCTGGCGCATCACCCCGGACGGCGAGGAGCGGCTCATGCAGGACGGCAGTACGGCCGACATGATCTTCTCGGTGCCTCAGCTGATCGCCTACGTCTCGCGCCAGATCACACTCGAGCCGGGCGACCTCATCGCGACCGGCACGCCGGCCGGTGTCGGCGTCTTCCGCGTCCCGCCGATCTTCCTCGAACCTGGTGATCGCGTGCGCTGCGAGATCGACGGCATCGGACGGGTGGAGAATCCGGTGGTGGACTGGTCCGACGTCGGCGACGATGCGCCCTAGAGCGACGAGTCGGAGGCGCACGCGATGCTCGCCCTGGTGAAGACCGCCGCCGGTCCGGGACTGTCACTCGAGACGGTGCCCGAGCCCGCGGTCGGCATCAACGACGTCCTCATCCGGGTCCGCAAGACCGGCATCTGCGGCACGGACCTCCACATCGAGTCGTGGGACGCGTGGGCGGCGCGGACCGTCGTGCCGCCGCTCGTCGTCGGCCACGAGTTCGTCGGCGCGGTCATCGAGGTCGGCGGCAACGTCACCGACTTCCGCCCTGGCGACCTAGTCAGCGGTGAGGGACATGTCGTCTGCGGTCGCTGCCGGCACTGCCTCGCCGGGCGGCGCAACCTGTGCGCCCACACGATCGGCCTGGGCGTCGGCCGCGATGGGGCGTTCGCCGAGTTCGTCGTCCTGCCGATGACCAACGTGTGGCACCACTGGCCGGGCATCGAGGAGGAGGTCGCCGCGATCTTCGACCCGTTCGGCAACGCGGTCCACACGGCGCTCGCGTTCCCCGTCCTCGGCGAGGACGTGCTCGTGTCGGGGGCCGGTCCGATCGGGCTCATGGCGACCGCCGTCGTCCGCCACGCCGGCGCCCGCCACGTCGTCGTGTCCGAGCCGAACGCGTTCCGCCGGGGACTCGCGGCCCGGATGGGCGCGTCGGTCGTCGTGGACCCGCGCGAGCGTGACCTGGCCGACGTGCAGCGCGAGCTCGGCATGGTCGAGGGCTTCGACGTCGCGCTCGAGATGTCCGGCAACGCAGCGGCGCTCCGGACGGCGATCGCGAACATGGCCCACGGCGGTGGCGTCGCGGTCCTCGGCATCCCGACCGAGGAGATCTCGCTCGACATGAACGAGATCGTGTTCAAGATGCTGACCCTGCGCGGCATCTACGGTCGTGAGATGTACGAGACCTGGTACAAGATGACGGTCATGCTCCAGTCCGGGCTCGACATCCGCCCGGCGATCACCCACCGCTTCTCGTTCCGCGAGCACGCCGCGGCCTTCGCCGCCGCCCGCTCCGGGGAGTCCGGCAAGGTGATCATGGATTGGACCGCGACGTGACGGCCGGGCGGCGCGACCCGCTCGCCTTCCTGGCGGACGAGGTCGACGGCCTGAAGCGCCAGCAGCTCTACCGGGCGCTCCGGGTGATGAGCTCGGCGCAGGGCCCGGAGATCGAGCTCGACGGGCGCCGAGTCGTCAGCCTGTCGTCGAACGACTACCTCGGGCTGACCCACCACCCGAGGCTCCGGCAGGCCGCCCTCGACGCTGTCCGCGAGTTCGGCGCGGGGTCCGGCGCCGTGCGCACGATCGCCGGCACGATGTCGCTCCACGAGGCCCTCGAGGCGGAGCTCGCCGCGTTCAAGGGCGTCGAGGCCACGCTGACCTTCCAGTCCGGCTTCGCGGCGAACACGGGCGTCATCCCGACGATCACCGACGAGCGCGACCTCATCGTCAGCGATCAGCTGAACCACGCCTCGATCATCGACGGCATGCGCCTGTCGAAGGCGCCTCGAAGAGTCTTCCCGCACAAAGACGTCGCCGCGTTGCGAGACGTCCTGGCTACCGCTCGACGGACCGGTCGTACGGACGCCGGCCACGAGGGCGAGCCGTACCGGCTCATCCTGGTGGTCACCGACGGCGTCTTCTCGATGGACGGTGACATCGCCCCGCTGCCGGGCATCGTCGAGGCGGCCGAGGCGCACGACGCCGCGGTCCTGGTCGACGACGCCCACGCCTCGGGCGTGCTCGGCCGGGCCGGCCGCGGCAGCGTCGACCACTTCGGCCTGCACGGCCGGGTCGCCATCCAGGTCGGCACACTGTCGAAGGCGGTCGGCGTGCTCGGCGGCTATGTCGCCGGCTCGGCGGCGCTCCGCGAGCTGCTGACCCAGCGATCCCGCCCGTTCCTGTTCTCGACATCGCACCCGCCGGCCGCCGTGGCTGGCTGTCGCGAGGCGATCCGCGTCTTGCAGGACGAGCCCTGGCTGATCGAGCGGCTGTGGGCGAGCACGCGGCGGTTCAAGGCGGAGCTCACCCGCCTCGGCTTCGACACGGGTCGCTCGGAGACGCCGATCACGCCGCTGATCGTCGGCGACTCGGGCATGGCGAATCGGTTCTCGGCGCGCCTGTTCGAGGTCGGCGTGTTCGCCACATCGGTCGTCTTCCCGACCGTCGCGCTCGATCAGGCACGGCTCCGGACGATCGTGACCGCCGCGCTGACCGACGATCACCTGGACCGCGCGCTGGTCGCCTTCGACCGCGTCGGACACGAGCTCGGGATCATCGGCGGGTGACGGACCAGCGGTCGCGCGCCCTGCCGCTCGACGGCCACCTGCATACCGACCAGTCGCCCGACAGCGACGTCCCGGTCGACGCGTACGCGTCGCTCGCGGTCGAGCTCGGGATCGCCGAGCTCGCGATCACCGATCATGTCGACTTCGACAGCCGGGACCCGGCCTACGAGTACACGACGTTCGCCGACCGGGAGCGCGTCGTCCGCGACGCGGCGGAACGCTGGGCGGACCACGGCGTCGCGATCCGATTCGGCGTCGAGCTCACCTACCACCGGCGCTGGGAGGACGACGTCCGGGCGCACCTGGCACGGCACCGCTACGACTTCACGATCGGCTCGGTCCACGACTGGCCGGGTTCACCGTACGTGCGTCCGATCGGTGATGCCTGGCTGACCGGTCGGCGGCTCGACGACATCGTCGGGCCGTACTTCGAGGAGGTCGCCGCGGCGGCGCGATCCGGCCTGTTCGACACGATCGGACACCTCGACGTCGTCAAGCGCTACCTCCATCCGCACGTTCGTCCGAGCCAGCTCGCCGAGCGGCCGGACCTGTACGAACCCGCGCTCCGGGCGCTGATCGAGTCGGGCACCGCGCTCGAGGTGAATTCGAGCGGCCTTCGACACACCGTCGCCGAGACGTACCCGACGGCGGCGATCGTCGCGCTGTACGTGGCGCTCGGGGGCCGGCTCGTCACGATCGGCTCGGACGCGCACCGCAGCGACTGGTTCGCCTGGCGGCTCGACGCCGCCTACCGAGCGGCGGCAGAGGCCGGCCTCGAGACGCTCGCCTTCCGGCGCGGCGGCGCACGGCTGGCGGTCCCGCTGCCGGGTCTCCTAACGACGAGCGCGAGCCGTTCGTTATGACGATCGACGACGACGCGATCGAGCGGCTCGTCCGAGCGGCCCAGGGCGGAGACGCCGAGGCCTTCGGGCGGATCTTCGACCACTACCACGCATCCGTTCATCGCTACATCGCCAGCCGCGTCGGCCGCCCGACCGACGCGGAGGACCTGACGCAGCTGGTCTTCGTCAAGGCCCTGGAAGCGCTCCCGCGCTTCGAGGTGCGGGGCATCCCATTCGGGGGCTGGCTGTTCAGGCTGGCCAGGAACACGGTGATCGATCACGTTCGGACCCGTCATGAGCACCTCGACCTCGACGAGGCCGGGGAGCGAACGGCGACGGAGGCGCAACCGGCCGAAGCAGCGGAGCTGCGGCACGAGCTCGATGCCGTCGCGGCGGCGCTGCGGACGCTGACTGCGGAGCAGCGAGAGACGATCGCGCTGCGGTTCTTCGGCGGGCTGTCCGCCCGGGAGGCTGCGGAAGCGATGGGCAAACAGGAAGGGACGATCCGGGGCCTCCAGTTCCGGGCGATCGCCGCGCTGCGGCGGGCGCTCGACATCCCGGGCGCTGGACCAGACCGGCACGACGAGGAGCACGAGGCAGAGTGAACGAGGGGCCGATCGGCCGCGAGGCGGGTGAGGACGAGGTCGCGAGGCGGCTCGTCGCGTACTCACGCGCCCGGCTGACACCCGCCCCGGAGGTCTCGGCTCGCCTGCGGATCAGCCTGCTTCGAGCCGCCGCGTCGCTCGGACGGTCCGCCGCCTCGCGTCCGATTCGCCGGCGCGCGTTCGGGCGCTGGGCCGCCGCCCTGCTGGCCGCGTCGCTCGTCGTCGCGTTCGGCGTCGGCGCGACGACGGCCGCACCTCCCGGATCCCCGCTCTACGAGGCGCGTCTGTGGCTGGAGGCGCTGACGCTGCCTGCCGGCGGCGACGGACGGACGGACGCGATCGTCGACCGGCTGGGATCGCGGATCGCGGAGACGGAGGCTGCTGCGGCGCGCGGCGACGAAGCCGCCGTCGCTGCGGCGCTCGCCGCGTACCGGGCCGAGGTGGGCGACGCGCTGACCTCAGCGGCGACCGATGCCGACCGGCTCGCCCGACTCGAAGCGGCGCTGGGACACCATCTCGAAGTGCTGGCGGCACTCACCGAGCAGGTCCCGACGCAGGCGCGCAGCGCGATCGAGCACGCCATCGAACGGAGCTCGAACGCGGTCGACCAGATCAACGACACGCAGGCCGGCGGGCCGGATGCGAGCCACGGGCCGGCCGGCGGGGCCTCGGATCATCCGGGCGGGTCGCCCGAGGACGACCAGTAGCGGAGCTTCGGACGTTCCCATGAGTCCGGCAAGGTCCGTAGACTCGTTCGGGTGAGGCTTCAGGTCATCGGCGCAGGACCTGCCTACAGCGACCGACCGGGCGACATCGGCGCCTGCTATCTCGTCCGGCACGCCGGTGCGGCCATCCTGCTCGACCTCGGGCAGGGTGCATTCGCCGGTGTCGCCGCGGCGGTGGAGCCGAGCTCACTCCTCGCGACGCTCGTGACTCACTTGCACGCGGACCACTTCATCGATCTCGTGCCGCTGCGCCACTATCTCCGCTACCAGTTCCGCCCACCGCGGCGGGCGCGGGTCATCGCGCCGGCAGCCCTCCGCCGGCGCCTCGACGACCTCCATGGTGACCCACGGTTCTGTGCGGAGGCCCTCGACATCGAGCCACTCCGAGCCGGCTCCTTCGCGGTCGGCCCGTTCGAAGTGACGGCCGGCCGCGTCACGCACGACGGGGACAGCTACGCGTTCCGGGTGGGCGTGGGTGACGGCCGCGGTCTCGCCTACTCGGGCGACGTCGGCCAGGCGAGCGACCTCCGAGCGCTGGTCTCGCCCGGGGATGTGCTGCTCGTCGAGGTCTCCTTCGGTACCGGCCCGGTGCCGCCCGGAGCGCAGCACCTCGACGCCGACGACGTCGGCGACCTGGCGGCGGCGACGGGGCCGAGCCGGGTCCTGCTGACCCATCTCCAGATGGGCTTCGACCGCACGGCGACCGAGGAGGCGGTGCGGCGGCGGTTCGGCGGGCCTGTCGAGCTCGTGGAGCCGGGCTTCACGACACCGATCTGACGCCGGACATTGGTTCAGCCGGGCGTGGCGGCCACCACGCCCGGCTGAAGGACCGCTCGGGGACAGCGAGGGTTCAGCCGCGGCCGCGGCGCGTCCGATCGGAGGTCGATAGGGCGGCGACCATGGCGAGGATGCCAAGGACGGTGAGGGCGATCCGCCAGTCCGAGCCACCGGACGTCGTGTCGCTGGTCGCGAGGTCGGTGGGCGGTGGCGTGACGGTCGTGTCGCTCGTGGCGCCGAGGACGTCCTGGACGGGGGCGTCTTCGGGCTCGTCGGCCGGCGGTTCGTCGGCCGGGGGCTCGTCGGCCGGGGGCTCGTCGGCCGGGGGCGCGTCAACCGGCGGTTCGTCGGCCGGGGGCTCGTCGGCCGGGGGCTGGTCGGCCGGGGGCTCGTCGGCCGGGGGCTGGTCGGCCGGGGGCTGGTCGGCCGGGCCAGCGACGCGATAGTTGTCGTTCTTCGACGTGTCGCCCTGCTCGACGTCGACCGTATAGGTGCCCCAGTCGTCGGCCGCGATCGTGTACGCGTCGACGCAGAAGGAACCGTCCGGGCCGGTGACCGAGTCGCCGGTCCAGACCTCGGCCCCCGGGTCGCCGCTCGCGCCGCCGGGGAGGCCGCTGATCGTCCAGCCGAATGCCGTGTCGACCTCGAAGCCGGAGCCGCGCAGGTAGACGTGATCGCCCGGCGCGTACTGGTTCGCGTTCTGCGCCGCGGGCGTTTCGCACGTTTCGTTGGTCGTCCAGATCGCGCCGGAACCTGGCTTCGCGAGCGCGGGGCTCGCGGCCGGGCCGAGGACGGCCAGTGCGAGAAGGGAGGTGCCGGCGATGGCGCCGACACGGCGGACGGTGGTCCGAGTCTTCATCATGGTCCCCGAGTACTGGTCTGGATGAGTACCGATCCGGGAAGAGTCCCGGAGCCCCTGCCTAGGGGGCACCAGTAGCGTGGGACCAGGTCCGGGGCTTGTCTAGGACCCTTCGACGCCGGCGAATGCCCCACTCCGGACCG
>Ga0247727_10013864_pt1 | contig 13504 bp, 9 predicted proteins | sample WisWelCaveWW1625_FD_202498 | JGI IMG/M metagenome (GOLD analysis project Ga0247727, IMG submission 202498) | Biofilm microbial communities from Wishing Well Cave, Virginia, United States - WW16-25 | ecosystem: Environmental > Aquatic > Deep subsurface > Groundwater > Cave microbial mat | place... | reverse complement strand
CCGACGAGCTCCAGACCCTGCGGGACAAAGGCCTCTACCAGCGCCTGCGCGTGCTGGAGGGCGAACAGTTGCCGGTAGCCGAATTCGACGGCCGCCGGGTCATTAATCTCTCCTCCAACAACTACCTGGGACTGACCACGCATCCCAAGCTGCGGGAGGCCGCCGCGCGCGCTCTTGAAAAATACGGCGCCGGCTCGGGCGCCGTCCGCACCATAGCCGGCACCATGTCCATCCACCTGGCGCTCGAGGAAAGGATCGCCTCCTTCAAGAACGTCGAGGCTTGCGTGGTCTTCCAGTCCGGCTTCGCCGCCAACGCCGGAACCGTCGCCGCCATCCTGGGCAAGGACGACCTCATCATCTCCGACGAGCTGAATCACGCCTCCATCATCGACGGCTGCCGTCTCTCCCGCGCGGCCATTCGCGTCTTCCCGCACAAGAACCTGGCCGCGGCGGAGGCCATCCTGAGCGAGACGGCTTCCCAGCCCGGGCGCAAGCTGCTGATCAGCGACGGCGTCTTCTCGATGGACGGCGACATCGCGCCCCTGCCCGGTCTGGTCGAGCGGGCCGGGAAATACGGCGCCATCATGATGGTTGATGACGCTCACTCGAGCGGCGTGCTCGGGCGTAACGGCCGCGGCACCATCGACCACTTCGGCCTGCACGGCCGGGTCGACATCCAGGTCGGGACCCTGTCCAAGGCCATCGGCGTCCTGGGCGGCTACGTCTGCGGCAGCCGCGACCTGATCGACTTCCTCTATCACCGCGCCCGGCCCTTCCTGTTCTCGACCTCTCACCCGCCCTCGGTGGCCGCGAGCTGTCTGGCCGCCTTCGAGGTGCTCGAGCAGGAGCCCGGATTGATCGAACAACTCTGGGACAACACCCGCCTCTTCAAGAAGGGGCTCGCCGAGCTCGGTTTCAGCACCGGCCTGAGCGAGACCCCCATCACGCCGATCATGGTCGGCGACGCCGCCCTGACCCATCAATTCTCGCGCGAGCTGTTCCAGGCCGGCGTCTTCGCCACCGGCCTCGGCTTCCCGACGGTCCCCCAGGGCAAGGCCCGGCTGCGGACCATCGTCACCGCCACCCACACCCGCCCGGACTTGGAACAGGCGCTGGGAATTCTGGAGAAGGTGGGGAGGAAGCTCCAGCTCCTCGGCCCCCGTTAGACGCGCGCTGGACTCCACGGGCAGAAACGGTTGCCGCCCGGATCTGATTTGGCTTAGCCGCCAGGATTGCCTAAGGGGGCCAGCCCCACGCGCCTCACCAGGTTGCCGAAGCGCGGGTCCGAACGCAGCCGGTCCAGCCGAGGTTCCGCCTGGAGATAGATCATCCAGCCGGAGCGCTCCCGGTAAGCCTTTTCGAGCCATTCCAGGGCCTGCTCGGTCTCGCCCAGGCCCGCATGGAGGATTGCTTTCTCGTAAGGCGAGACGTATCGTCGTTTCGACAGCTCCTCGAGCTCAGCGAGCACGTTGCGCGCCTCCCGGACGTTGCCCAGGACCGCATACGCGTGTCCCAGGCTCGATAGGTACACGGGGTTGCCACCGGAAACGGCATCGCGCGCGGCTGCGTAGGCATGCGCCATGCTGGAGGGCCGAACCGGGCTGCCTCCCGAGAGGACATAGGCAATTTGGAACTCACCGATCGCTTTCTGATATTCCCTTTGCTGCTCGTAGGCCATCCCGAGATACCAATGGGGCATCGGGGAATCGGAATCGAGCTCCAGGGCCTTGCGGCACGCCTCGATCGCCTGGTCGTACTGGCGCGCTAGAAAATAGTGCCAGGCCAAATGGGCATTGATAGAGAGGTCGACCGGGTCCAGCTCGACGCCGCGCTTGCTGGCCGCCAGCGAAGCCTCCGTGCGGGCCCTGGCGATGGAGTATTGCGAGTACCACTGCTGCAAGGTCGCGTATCTGGGGTTAAGCTGGGAAGCGCGCCGGAACTCCTTCTCGGCGCCTGCCCCATCCCACTCGTAGTGGAGCTGGACCAAAGCCAGGGCGGCGTGAGCTTCGGCCAGGGTCTCGTCGATTTCGATCGCCCTTCTGGCGGCCTCGGCCGCCTTGGGGAAGACCTCCTGCGGGGCCCGCGCGCCCTGGTCGTGGGACCCCAGCACACTGTAGGAATCTGCCAGCCCGGCGTAGGCCGGAGCGTGATGGGGATCCCTGTCAATCGCCTGCCGGAAATACTCGATCCCTTTGTTCAGCCCGGCGGTGGTCCGCTTGTTCCAGTGGTAGCGTCCTCGCAGGTAAAGCTGATACGCTTCGGCATCGCCCGTGTAACGCCGGGTGAGTTGCTTCCTCTCCTCTCCGGTCAATTGCAGAGCCAGGGCGTCGGCCACCCGTTCCGAGATCCGGTCCTGGACGGCAAAAATATCGGTGAACTTCTCGTCGAACGTCTCGGCCCAGGAAGGTCTGCCGCCACGCACGCTGAGCAGTTGAACGGTCACCCGGATGCGGTCGCCGGACCTCTGAATGCTGCCTTCCAGCACCCAGTCGGTCTGCAGTTGCCGGCCGGCGGTCGCCGAGTCGGTTTCCCCGCCCAGGAAGCGGCGCACGGCGCTGGTTGGCCGGACGATGATCTGCCGGAGGTTGCTCAGCCTGGTGATCAGGGCATCGGCCATGCCCAGCTCCAGGGCTTCGTCTCGTCCATTCTGGCTCACCGGCCGGAACGGGAGCACGGCCAGGGTCGCCGGCGCCCTCGCTCCCCGGAAGACCCCCCGGTAGAGGAGCGCCCCACCGGCGAGCCCAGCCGCAAGCAGGCCAGCGGCCAGCAGCGCCCTGCGCGAGGGCAGCCGCCGGAGACCGGATCGAAGGGTCTGGACCGGCGCCGCCGCCCTGACTTCGGCCGCCAAGATATAGCCCCGGCGGGGCACGGTCTTGACCAAGCGCTGGGCATCATCCTGTAAGGCCCGGCGTACCTCCATCAGGCATTGCGCCAGCGATTCCTCGCTGACGAAGGTGTCCGGCCAGATGGCCTGCATCAGTTCCGCCCGTCCCACCAAGCGGCCGCCGTTTTCCACCAGGTACCGCAGCACCTCGAAGGACTTCGGCCGCAGTTTGACCTCCTGCCCTTGGTAGAGCAGGCAGCCGCGGATCAGGTCCAGCGTGAAGCCCTCGAACTGGTAGCTGGCCTGGGTGGCGCGCGGGTCTGGCTGGTTCGACATTCTCGGTAGGCAGGAGCGCCGGTTCAAATTATAACGCCCTGGTCTGAGGTCACTTCATGGATCTTTCAGCCGTTTTTCACGGTTTCTTGAGGCCGGTTTCATGACTTCCGAGGCCGCCTGTGATCAACTGCCCTGGAAGGCCAGATAAGGAGGCTAGCGATGCGCGCCAGGATTCAAAAGCTGCCAGCTCTGGTGGTTGGGCTGATCGTGAGCGGCGGGATGGGGTCGAGGGCCCTCGACCAACCCGCCTCCTCGCCCCACCTCACCTGCGCCGAAATAGAAACGTTTCTGCGGACAGCCAAGATCGGGACCCAGCGGGACATCCCCAGGGGCGTTACCAATCCCAAGCAAGCCACCCTGGACGACGGCAAGATAAAGCACGAGGCAGGCATCAAGACGGTCCACGTGACCAAGACCTCCTTCACCACCCACCGCGGCACCGAATTGAACTTCAAAGACTGGTGGGAGTTCGACGTGGCCGGTTACGAGCTGGCCAAGATCCTGGATCTGAACATGGTTCCGCCCTACGTGCCGCGCCAGGTGGGCGGGACGGCGGCCGCGCTCACCTGGTGGGTGGACGGGACGCTGGAGGTGGAGCGCACGAAAAGGAAGCTCCAGCCGCCCGATCTCGAGAGCTGGAACCGCCAGATGTACGTCGTTCGGGTCTTCAACCAGTTGATTGCGAATACCGACGCCAATCTCACCAACTTCCTGTACACCAGGGACTGGCAGATCTGGATGTTCGACTTTACGCGGGCCTTCCGCGCGACCAAGGACCTGCTGAGCCCGAAGGACCTGGTGCAGTGCGATCGCAAGCTCCTGGCCAGGTTGCGCGAGCTCGACAAGCCCTTGCTCCAGACGCGATTGAAGCCCTATCTGAACAACACGGAGATCGACGGGTTGCTCGCTCGGCGCGACAAGATCGTCGCTTTCTTCGACCAGGAGATCGCCCAAAAAGGGGAGGCCGCGGTGCTGTTCGATCTGCCGCGCAGCGGACAACCCTGCGGGGTGGGGCTGTCAGGGATTCCGGCTCCCGCGGCCGGCTCGAGCGGGCGGTAAACCTGGTCGAGACCCCAGAACTAGCGCTGGCGCGGCGGCTACAGCTCCCGCAACAACCACCGCACCGCGTTCCTTTGGATCTTCTCGTACTCCGGATTCCACAAGGCCGACAGCAGGTGCCCCGGCGCCAGGTAGCAGACCCGGCCCCGGCCGTAGTCGTAAGCCCACCCGGCGGCCGACGACGTTCCCTGCTCCTGCCAGCTCAGACCCTCCTCGTTGATACTCTGCATCAGGAGAAACTTCGGGTCCTTCTCGTAGCGGACGTAATGCTGCTCGTCGGTCACCACGAAGTTGTTCACCCCGCGGGTGATGGGATGCTGCCGGTTGACGATCTTGACCTTGAACGGGCGGATCGGCGGGTGCCCTTCGGTCACCGCTCCGAGCACGTCCCGGAAGTCGTCGTTGTGGGGGCTGATGTAGGTCGTATTGTGATAAAACAACGCGCCCCCGCCCCGCTCGACAAACAGCTTCACCGCGATGCCCTGGGCGGGAGTGATCCAGTAGTGGGGTTTCCCTTCCCACTTGGCAAGCGGCGGCTCGCTCACCATCTTCGGCGAGCCGGCTCGCAAATATCCCGCGTTGGCGCTCTCGTCCGGGTAGCCGTTCGGCCAGGTCATGCTGTCCCGAAGAATGATCAGCAGCCGATATCCGGCCAGTTGCTCAGTATTGAGAAGACTCACATCGTCGCAGAAGTCGATGGTGAGCCGGACTTCCCGGCCCAGGGTCTTGGCCAGGGCCGTCCGAATGTAATCGCTATTGTGGTAGCGGTCGCCGATTAGGGCGAAGGCGGTGGCCTTGGGAGCCGCCCCCAGGACACCGACCAGGCTTCCAATGACGGATCGCCGCGTGATCGTAGGGACCCCCTATTCGGCCGGCCCAGCGGCTCGGATCTCCGCGCTCACCGCCGGGAAATTCTCGAAATTCCGGCGGAAACGCCCGGCCAGGCCCCGCGCCGCCTGGTCATAGGCGGCCGGGTCGGCCCATTGTCCCCGGGCGTCCAGAACGCGGCCGGGAACCTCGGGACACGCGCTCGGCGCCCGCATCCGGAAGATCGGATGCTCCGGCGACTCGACGCCGTCCAGTTGACCCGAAAGCGCCGCGCGCAGAATGGCCCGGGTGTGGGGGAGGCTCATCCGCTGTCCCACCCCATAAGGTCCTCCTACCCAGCCGGTGTTGACCAGCCAGCACTGCGCGCGATGCCGTCTCAGCCGCTCGCCCAGCATCTCGGCATAGACCCCGGGCCGGCGCGGCAGAAAAGGAGCGCCGAAACAGGCGCTGAAGGTCGCCGCCGGCTCCTTCCCCAGCCCTCGCTCGGTCCCCGCCACTTTGGCCGTGTACCCGCTCAGGAAGTGGTACATGGCCTGTTCCGGCGTGAGCCGCGCAATCGGCGGCAGGACCCCGAAAGCGTCCGCCGCCAGAAAGACCACGTGGGAGGGGTGCCCGCCCAGGCCCGGAATCACGGAGTTATCGATGAAGGCCACCGGATAGGCGGCCCGCGTGTTCTCGGTGATGGAGTCCGAGTCGAAATCCAGTCTCCGGCTCTCCGGATCCAGGACCACGTTCTCCAGCACCGTACCGAAGCGAATCGCGTTCCAGATCTGCGGCTCGTTCTCCCGCGACAGCCGGATGCATTTGGCGTAGCAGCCGCCCTCGAAGTTGAAGATCCCCGAATCACTCCAGCCGTGCTCGTCATCCCCGATCAGGCGCCGCCGCGGATCCGCCGACAGCGTCGTCTTGCCGGTTCCCGAAAGCCCAAAAAACAAGGCCACGTCGCCGCTCTGGCCCAGATTCGCCGAGCAGTGCATGGGGAATACGCCGCGCTCCGGCAGCAGATGGTTCAGGATGCTGAACACGCTCTTCTTCATCTCGCCGGCGTAGCTGGTCCCTCCGATCAGGACCGTCTTGCGGCAGAAATCGACGACGATGCAGTTCTCCGACCGCGTGCCGTCCTCGGCGGAATCGGCGTGAAAGCCGGGAGCGAACAGCAGGGTGAACTCCGGCGCGTGCTCCGCCGCTTGGTCCGGCGCCGGCGTTAGAAATAACTGGCGCGCGAACAGGCTGTGCCAGGCCCGCTGGGTAATGATCCGGAGGGGGAGCCGGTGGCGCGGATCGGCCCCGGCAAAACAGTCCTGCACGAAAAGGTCCTGGCCCTGGAGAAAAGCAAGGAACTTGCTCCGCAGAAGCTGGAACTGCTCCGCGGCCAGCGGCTGGTTCACCGTTCCCCAGTCGACGGTGGCCTCCGTGCCCGGGTCCCGCACGATGAACTTATCGCTGGGAGAGCGGCCGGTGTACTTGCCCGTCCGCACCACCAGAGGTCCCTGGGCGGCCAACTGGCCTTCCCCCCGCGCCAGGGCCTCTTCAATCAAAGGCGCCGCGGCCAGGTTCCAGTAGATCCTGCCGGGATTGCGAATTCCGTGCTCACTCAAGTCTGCGGGCATCGTTTACACTCTGGTGCGAAACTTGGATTGTAGCAGCGCCAGTTTTTCCTCCAAGGTAAGCTGCTTCTCCTTGGGCCGCGCTTCCCGCTCGCCTTTCGGACGGCTGGGGCGAGCGCTGCCGGCCGGCGCGGAGGCTGGCGGCGGCTTTGGTTCCGCCTCCCGCCGGCGCTCCGGTTTCGCGGGCCGCTGGCGACCTGGCGCGGCGGCAGCCTTTCTAGGCTCGCGCTCCTTGTGGGGACGGGCCAAGAGCGCCGGCGCCTGTTTCCCGTTGCCTGAAGCGGCCGCCGCGGGCGTCGCCGGCCGTGGTTCCACCGCCTTGGGCCGCGGCGCCGGCTTGGGCCGCGGTGCCGGCTTCATCGAGAGCGAGATCCGCTTGCCTTCCGCGTCAGCGCTCAGTACTCGCACCTTGACGATGTCGCCCACCTTCACCGCCGCCCGCGGATCCTTGATGAACGTGGCGGACAACTCCGAGACGTGGACCAGTCCGTCCTGGTGCACCCCTATATCGACGAAGGCGCCAAAATTGGTTACGTTGGAGACCGCGCCTTCCAGTTCCATGCCTTCTTTCAGGTCCGCGATCCGCAGCACGTCATCCCGGTATTTCGGCGCGCGAAACTGCTCCCGCGGATCGCGCCCCGGCCGGCGCAGCTCCTCCCGGATGTCGGCCAGCGTGTAGGCGCCCGCCGTCTCGCTCTGAAAATCCTCCAGCCGGAGCTGATCCACCAGCTCCGGACGCCGCACCAGCTCCTCCACCGTCACTCCCAGCGAGGCGGCCATCCTTTCCACCAGCGGATAGGACTCCGGATGAACCGCCGTGCGATCCAGCGGATTCTCTCCTTCGCCGATTCTCAGAAAACCCGCCGCCTGCTGGAAGGTTCGCTCCCCGAAACCGGGAACTTGCCGGAGTTGCTCCCGGCGGGAAAACGGGCCGTTCTTCTGGCGGTGCTCGACCACCCGGCGGGCCACTCGCTCGTTGATCCCGGCGACGTAGCGCAGCAGCGCGAAGGAAGCGGTGTTGACCTCCACCCCCACGCGGTTCACGCAGCTCTCCACGGTGGCGTGCAGGCCGTCGCCGAGCTGGCTCTGATCTACATCATGCTGATACTGTCCGACCCCGATCGACCGCGGATCGATCTTCACCAGCTCGGCCAGCGGATCCTGCAGCCGGCGGGCGATGGAGACCGCCCCGCGCACCGTCACGTCCAGGTCGGGCAGCTCATCCCGCGCCAGCCGGGAGGCGGAATAGACGGAAGCCCCCGCCTCGCTCACCACGATCGAGAAGATGCTGTCCCGCTTTTGGTCCCGCAGGAACCCGCGCACGAACAGATCCGTCTCTCGGGACCCAGTGCCGTTCCCGATGGCGAAGGCCCGGGGATTGTGCCGGTCCAGCAGCTCGATCAGCGTCTTCTGCGCCCCTTCCACGTCGTTCCGCGGCTCGGTCGGGTAGATGGTGGCGCTCTCCAGATACTTTCCGGTCGGATCCACGACCGCCGCTTTGCAGCCGGTGCGGAAGCCCGGGTCCAGCCCGACTACCCCGATTGACCCGGCTGGGGCCGCCAGCAACAGGCTCTGGATGTTTTCCTGAAAGACGCGGATGGCCTCTTCGTCGCTCCGCTCCTTCAACGCCGCCCGCACCTCGGTCTGCAAGGAGGGGTTCAGGAGCCGCTGGTAGCCGTCTCGCGCCGCCGCTTCCAGCTCGGCCGCGAACACCGAGCCGCGGTCCGGAACCACCCGGGCCAGGATCTCGGCGACCGCCGGCTGCTCATCCAGCTCAATCTCCGACCGCAGGTAGCCTTCCTTCACTCCGCGCCGCACGGCCAACAGCCGGTGCGAAGGGATCTTGGCCACCGGCTCGCGAAACCCGTAGTAGCCCTCGTACTTGGACCGGGACTCCTTTTGCTGCTTGAGTAGCTCGTCGGCTTGATCGCTCTTAGCGGCGATCAGGACGCCCTGCTCCCACATCCGCTTGCGCAGCAGCCGCCGGATCTCGGCATCGTCGCTGATCCGCTCGGCCAGAATATCCCGGGCCCCGGCCAGCGCTTCCTCGGCGCTGCTCACTCCCAGTTCCGCGTTGATCCACTCTTGTGCCGCTTCGAGCGGCGCGCGGCCGTCCGGGCGCTGCGCCCACAGCCACTCGGCCAGCGGTTCCAGGCCCTTCTCGCGCGCGACGCTGGCTCGCGTCTTGCGTTTCGGCTTGTAAGGAAGGTAGAGGTCCTCGAGCTCGTTCCGGTCCAGGGTGGACTCGATGGTCGCCCGCAGCTCCGGGGTCAGTTTGCCCTGCTCCTCGATCGAGCGCAGAACCGTCTGGCGCCGCTCCTCCAGCGCGCGGTAGTAAGCGAGGCGCTGCTCGAGCCGCCTCAGCTTCTCCTCGTCCATGTTGCCGGTGGCTTCCTTGCGGTAGCGGGCCAGGAAAGGGACCGTGGCCCCTTCCTCCATCAAGGATATGGTCTTGACCAGATGGTGCAGAGGCGTCCCCACCTCTTCGGCCATCTTGAGGCACTCGGCGGGAAGCAGGTTGATCAGCGGTTGCATGACGCGGCCGGCCGGGCGCGCACCCAGGCTCACCGGCCCGCGCCGCCCGCCTCCGGCCGGAGGGGCGCTTCCCGGCTGGAGGGAACCTTAGATACTGTATCATAAGGTTTATGATGATGCGGGGTGCGCGGCTGTTCGCCCGCCGGTTCGGCCGATGGCTTGTTTTGGCCGTCCTCTGCCTGACCGCGCCCGCCCAAGTGATCGAGTTCTATTCCAACGGTCTGCGGTACCTGACCCTGACCCGCGCGGGCCTGACCGTCATGCATGCCGAGATGCCCCTGCAGGTGCGCGGCTACGCCGTCCTGCAGGTGGCCGTGATCAACGGGGGCGACACCCCGCGGATCGTTCAGCCCGGCTCCTTCAGCTTCGGCTTCGCCGACGGCCGCCAGGTCCAGGCCGCCTCCGAACAGGCCGTGATCGGCGAGCTGCAACAGCACGGAGGCCGCAACGACGTGATCAAGCTGGTCACCGCTTATGAGAAAGCCATCTACGGGGCCGAACGTATCCGCTCCAACAATGGCTACGAGCAGCGCCGCCAGGCCGCGCTGGCCATGGGCGGTTCTTCCGGCCTGAAGGCCGCCGCCGCAGCCTCCGCCATCGCCTTCGTGCGGACCCGGCTGCGCCCGAAGGATTCGACCGACGGCGCGGTCTTCTTCCTCAACGACGGCAAGCCGCTCGGATCCGGCGTGCTTCGCGCGCGCATCGGCGACGAGGTGTTCGAGTTCCCGGTCCAGATACCATGAAGACGCTCGAGCAATACGAAGAAGAAGCGTGCCGCGCACACGGCCATCTCTGCGCCGGCCAGATCCTCGGCTTGCGGCTGACCATCCACGGGCTTCACCTGCTCGGCATCGAGGACCCCACCGGCCGCGACCGAAAGCGCCTGGTCACCTTCGTGGAAATCGACCGCTGCGCCACCGACGCGGTCGGCGTGGTCACCGGTTGCCGGATGGGCAAGCGCGCCCTCAAGTTCCGCGACTTCGGCAAGGTCGCCGCTACCTTCGTGGACCTGGCCAGCGGACGCGCCGTGCGGGTCGCCGCCCTCGACAGCTCTCGGCAACTGGCTCGCCAGCGCTATCCCGACATCGCCGATCGCAACCAGCAGCAGATGAAAGCCTATCGCGAGCTGGCTGCCGAGGAGCTGTTCTCCCACCAGTGGGTCCAGGTCCCCATCGCGCCCCACGACCTGCCTGGCTGGAAGGGCGAGAAAGCCGTCTGCTCAAACTGCGGCGAGACGGTGAACTTCAAGCGCGAGGTCGTCCGCCAAGGACAAGTGCTGTGCCGGGCCTGCGCCGGAGAAGGCTACTACACGCCGGCCTGACACGCTTGCTGCTTTACGCCATCACCGACCGCCGCCAACTGGCCACCCCGCTCCTCGACCGCATCGCGCTGCTGCTCGAGGCCGGGGTCGACTTCCTGCAAATCCGCGAGAAGGATCTCCCGGCTCGCGAGCTGGCGGCCCTGGTGGACTCGGCGATGGCGCTGCCTAACCGGCGCGGCGTCCGGATCCTGGTCAATGAGCGGGTCGACGTGGCCCTGGCCTCGGGTGCGCACGGAGTTCATCTGCCCGCCGGTTCGTTGTCGCCGGCGCGGATTCGCTCCATTGTCCCCGCTGGCTTCCTGATTGGCGTCTCCTGCCACAGCCAGAGCCAAGTGGAGTCCGCCGAGCAGGAAGGCGCTGACCTGGCCGTCTTCGGTCCCGTCTTCGACACGCCTTCCAAGTCGGGCTACGGTCCCCCGCTGGGTGCGCAAGCCCTCGAGCAAGCCGCCCGCGGCCGGCGAATGCCCGTCCTGGCCCTGGGCGGAATCAACGGCCAGAACTTCCGCCTTTGCCGCGGCCACGGCATCGCCGCCATCTCGCTGTTCCAGAACGCGCCCAACCCGGCCGACCTGGTCCGCCAGTTGCGCGAGCCTCCGTGGCGCTACTAGAATGAATCGCAGAGGACGAACGCCATGCCCACGGCGCTGGCCCCGGTAGAGAACAAGGTCATCTTGAACGGCGTGAGCTGGGAAACCTACGAGCGCCTTCTGGCCGACTACAACGACGTCTGCGGCACCCGTTTCACCTATGACCAAGGAGACCTGGAAATCATGGTGACCTCCGCGCGCCACGAGAATCCGAACCGAATGCTTGCCCTCCTGGTAGAGACGATCGCGGAAGAGTTCGGCGTCGACGTGTACCTCCTCGGCTCCACGACCTTCAAACGCTCGAAACTACTTAAAGGCTTCGAGCCGGATTCCGCTTTCTACATCGCCCGCGCCGCCGCGTTTCTCAACAAGGACGTGGACCCGGCGGTCGATCCGCCGCCCGACCTGATGATCGAGGTGGACGTCACCAGCACGTCGCTGCCGCGCCTGCCGATCTTCGCCGCCTTCGGGGTGCCGGAGGTGTGGCGCTACGACGGCTCCCGGGTCTCCATTCTCCGGCTGGAGAGCGGCCAGTACGTCGAAGCGGAGTCCAGCCCCGCCTTCCCAGCGCTGACGGCAGCGGTGGCCACCGAGTTCCTCGAGGAAAGCGCGCGGATCCCCAGCACCCAGTGGCTCCGCCGCGTCCGCCAGTGGGCTCGGCGACAGCGAACATAAGTGACTGGCGCGTCACTGTGATAGTTCCAACACCTACTCCTTTTCGAACCCGTGACTCGTGAACTTCAGCGTCCGGCAGTTCTCGGTGACGGTGCGCACCAGTTCCTCGGGTGCGCCGTCCGGAATCGCCGCCTGCACTTCCAGGGTCACCTCGACTGTCGCGCCCGGGCGCGCCGTCAGATGCTGGACCACTTCCTCTGCGATCTTGCCGGCATCCCGGCTGAGGCGGGTGGCGTCCAGTCTCACCGATCCATAGAAGCGAGTCTGCTTCAGTTCTGGAACCAGTGGTTGAGGCTGGACCGATGCGGGCCCCGGCCCGACAACTGGCGCGCCACCAGGCGCCGTAGGCGCCGTTCCGGGGGCTGGCGCGGGCGCCGGAGCCTCCGCCTGCATTTGCCGGATGGCCACGTCCGGCTCAACGAGAAAGCTGTCTGTAGAGACCGCCATCCGAACATGCTGGCCGGCCCGTAACCCTAGGTAACGCCCGGCTGCCTCATCCCATCCGTCGGCGTAGGCGAAGGCTTCGGACTGCCACGTTAGCAGCGCCACTCCTTCCTGCGCAGCTTCGACCAGCACATCTTGATCGCGGAGCCGGGGCAGGTAGATGTACTTGGCAAAATCATCGGCCAATTGCTTCAGGCTCACCTGGTTCCCCCGCCATAAGGGAATCTTCTCCAGTTCGCTGCGCAGCAGCACGCCGGCGAACTTCGTGAGCAAGAGACCATCGTTGCGGAGTTTCCTCAACGCCCGCGGCGCTAGCGCCTCCGCCCCCTGCTGGCGAATCTCCTGCCATTCCAGATCCCCGCGCGGATCGGGTTGGGTCGGCGCCAGGAGCCAGCAATAGGCCTCTGGGACGCGGGCATCGATGGCGTCGTTGGCGTGGTCCCGCTTCGTCTTCGCCTGCTTGGATTGAAAAGCATCCAGGTTCAGCGTATCCTGCTCACCCACGATCGATGTCCAGGCCAGGTACTGACGCACGGCCTTTTCCAGGTCCGCCGCTCGGGCCCGATCGGCAGCAAGAAAAACGAGTGCGTTGGCATAGTTCCGTGGGCTCGTGCCGCGATTCTTGAGGATCTCCGCGGATGCCTGCCGGGCTGGACTGTCCTGGGCTTTGGCCGAATGGGTTTGCTCGGGGCCCAAAATAACGAGCCGCGCGTCGGGATCGTCGGGAACTTCTCCGCTGGACGCCGGGCAGGGGTGGACCCCGGCGAAATCCCCGCGCGTCCTGGCCTGTTCCCGCAGCCGTCGCCGGATCTCCTCATTCACGGTATCGACGTCGTATCGCTCGGCGCGCTCCTCGGCCAGCCGGTTGACGCTCGGCTGAGTCGAATACCAGTAACGCTTCTGGTCTACATAGAGGTGGGTCGCCTCGGCGAGCCTCCGGAGCGCATCGCCGAACGTGCCCACGTTTTCGCCCGGCTGAACGCAGCCGAGGGTGATCTGCCGATCTTCCAGGCCGCGGTGCGCTGCGTCCAGCGTAGGAGCCGACCCCAGGTAAAGAGTCCGCGCCACGCGGCGGCACGCGGAAAAACGTCCCAGGTTTGGGTTCTCGCGATCGAGCTTCAGCGGCAGCGAATGGGGGCCGTCGACGTCCTTCTCGATGACCGGCATCCAGGTGGGCGGCAGATACCGCGTCAGCTCGGCCTGCACTGCGGCGTCATCGATCGGCACACTCGCCGGCAGAATCAGCAGGTTTCGATCCTGGCGCTCCCACAGCGTGTGAATCACCGCC
>Ga0247727_10013863_pt1 | contig 13504 bp, 11 predicted proteins | sample WisWelCaveWW1625_FD_202498 | JGI IMG/M metagenome (GOLD analysis project Ga0247727, IMG submission 202498) | Biofilm microbial communities from Wishing Well Cave, Virginia, United States - WW16-25 | ecosystem: Environmental > Aquatic > Deep subsurface > Groundwater > Cave microbial mat | place... | reverse complement strand
CCCATCATCGGCAGATCCTCCTGCCGAGTATCCTACGCGATTCTAGACTGATTTTGTCAGCAGCCTGTTAGCTCGTCGCTTCGACCCTTCTCCCTAGCACCCCTCAATAAAGAGGAGCGCGAATTTTCGAATCTCCGCAGGAGGGCGCAGCGCTTTACGAAACTCCTGGCTCGAGTTCAGGCAACGTGTTACGGCGGAGTTTCCCCGAACGCGTGCGCGGAAGCTCCAAAACGAAGCGGTACTCCCGCGGCCGTTTGAACGCAGCTAAGCGGCTGCGGCAGTGGCGATCCAACTCTTCCACCGCTAGTGGCGTGGAGCCGGCACAGACGATCCAGGCCGCAACGCGCCGGCCCCACTCGATGTCGGGCAAGCCCGCCACAGCCACGTCTCGCACGCCGGGATGTTCAGCCAACACAGCCTCGACTTCGACCGGCGAGACGTTCTCGCCGCCTGAAAGAATGCGGTCCTCGCGCCGATCGCAGACGCGCAGAAAACCTGCCGCGTCGAGCGTGCCCCAATCACCCGTAGCAAACCAACCATCATCGCCAAGACCCGCGGCCTCTCCCGCCATCACCGTTGCATCTGTCTCTGTTGCATCCCCTGCCTCAACCGTTTCAGCTCTCGCGGTGTCTATTGCACCGCTCTCCGCGCACGCGTAACCCTGCATCAGCATCGGCCCGCGCACCCAGATCTCGCCCTCTCCACCGCGCGGCAATTTCCGACCCTGCGCATCGACCACCCGGACTTCCGCGCCGAAAAGCGGTGCGAGCGCGGCCGCATGGCGATCGTAACGTCGCTCGAAGGGCGCGGTCGCGATCTGCGACGTCGTCTCCGTGAGCCCGTAACTGGACAGAACGGGAAACCGCAAATCTCGCGCAGCGGCCAATAATGTTGGCGGCGCCGGTGCGCCGCCGAGCAGGACGGCGCGTAGAGAAGTCGGCGCAGCACGCTCTCCGCGCACGGCAAGCAAACGGTGCAACATGGTCGGCACGCAGGAGAGCAGCGTGACGCCGTCGCGATCGATGATCTCATTGACCGCTTCGGCGTTAAAGCGCTCGTGCAAAATCACTGCGCCTCCCGCGAGCAGACTGCGCACCAGAATCGAAAGTCCACCTACGTGGCAGAGGGACAGACACAAGAGCCAACGATCACTCGGAAGCGCGCCCATGTGAAAGGCGGAAGCCACAGCACTCCACAGAAAATTCGCGTAGGAAAGACGCGCGGCCTTGGCTTCTCCCGTCGTGCCCGAGGTCAACAGAATCGCCAGTGTCGACGAGAGATTGATGCGCTCACAGAGAGGAACATCCACACCCGAGCATGCTTCCCCATGCCATTCCACGCTGCCGTCGGGCTGCGCGAGGCCACAGCGCACATGAGTGAGATCACGCACAACTTCGGCCGCCGGCGCGACGCGCTCGGAATCTGCGATGAGGAAGGCCGCACTGGCTGTGCGCAACGGAGACACCACTTCCGCTGCAACTGCGCGCGGGTGCAGCGGCAGAAAACGCGCGCCGCACAGGGAAACCGTGTAAAACAATACGACGGCGGCAAAACTGTTCGGCAACCAGACGGCGACGCAGTCGCCATCGCGCACACCCGCCCGGCGCAGCTCACGCGCGCGGCGCAGAGCAACGTCCGCCAATTCTCGATACGACCACTGCCTGCCGCTGCAAACCAGCGCCGCACTCTCGGGCGTTCTCTCGGCCCGCTCGAGCAACCAGTGCCGCAGTGTCACGAGAAATCCGATCCGGATTGGCTCGCGGAGAACCTGTCGCGTAGACCGCCAATGCCAAGGCCGGGCTTCCCCGACAACCGAAGTATTCCACGTTCGCTCACTGGCAATGCCGCGACGTCGTCCACCGAGCATTCCACCGTTCCCAAACCACTGATAGAACCTTCACCAGGCCAACTCGCCGCCCAATGCAGCGCCGCCGTGAAGCCGACCGCCGATTCGAGCAAGTGACTGGCGACGACGTGCAGGCCGGCCGCGCGCGCGGCCGTGACAATTTCATCCGCGCGCAAAAAACCGCCCGCCGCCTGCGGCTTCACAATGAGCACGTCCGCCGCCCGCAGCTCAATGATCCGCCGCGCACGGGCGGGTGTGGTCGCCGCTTCATCGGCGGCGATCGGTACCCGAGAGCGCGCGCGCAGGGCAGCCGAGTCCTCGAGTGCGTCCGCCGGCAGCGGTTGTTCGACGTACTCGAAAACCAGCGGAGCGAGCGCTGCCAGGCGCACCTTCGCTTCCTGCATACTCCAAGCACCGTTGGCATCACCGCGCAGCAAAACCGCGGGACCCACGGCGGCGCGCACGGCGGTGGCGCGCGCAAAATCCCGCTCCGCGTCTCCCACCGAGAACTTGAGTTTGAGCGCGCGGAAACCTTCTGCGATACGCCGGCACGCCTCCTGGGCACAAGCCTGTGGTTCGCTTTCTGTGAGCAGAGCGTGCGTTTCCACTTCGGAACGAGCCGACGTACTTCTCTGCCCGGAGCACGCCGAGGTATCCCCCGACTCGGAGTGCGCCGAAGCACGCCTCCGCCGCACGAGCCAAGACGCGAGCGGCATGCCCTGCGCTTGAGCCGCCAGATCACCGAGAGCCGTGACGGACGCCGCCGCCGCGCTCGGTGTCACATCGGCATCCGGGAGCAGCGACCACGCCTCCTCGTCCAGGTGATCCAGATGGATACCGCGCAACGCAGGCAGCAGTTTCTCCAACGTCTCCCGCGCGACCTCGAGCGACTCCATACCAAAAAAGGGCAAGGGTGACGCTTCTCCCACTCCGACGTTGCCCGTATCCGTTTTCAAGAACAACAACACACCCGTCCGGCTCCAGATAGTTCCGGCGCCGGTGCACAGCGGCCGGCGCAGCGGCAACTCGAACGCGCGCAAGCTTCCGCCGGCGATCTTCATAAGCACAGCCCCGCGGCCCAGAGCAGACCGAAAGCGGCGTGCAGGCGCGCGCAACGAATGAGCGCAGCGTTGAGTTCAACTCCGCGCGCCCCACGCGCAACCATCTGCACGAGTTTCCAGGCCCACGGCGCACTCAAAAAAACCAGCCAGGCGCCGGGCCCCTCTCCCAGCGCGAAAGCGAGCGGCGGCGCGTAGGCCGCCGCCAAGAGCACGGCGAAATAACGCCGCGTCGCGCGTTCGCCCAAGCGCACGGCGAGTGTGCGCTTGCCCGCCGCGCGATCCGTCGCGAGGTCACGCAGGTTGTTCACGACCAGGATGGCCGTCGCCGTGCAGCCCACGGCCAACGACGCAGCAACGACCAGCGGAGACAGCGAAAGCGTTTCGACGTAATGCGTACCGGCAACGGCAAAAACGCCGAAGAACAGAAACACGAGAACATCACCCCAGCCGCGATAGCCCAGCCGGAAAGGGGGGGCCGTGTAGGCGTAGCCCGCGAAGAGTGACAAGACGCCTAATGCAGCGATCGGCCAACCGCCGCGGGCGATCAGAAAAACACCGAGCAGAGAGGCGAGTCCGAAAGTCACAATGATCGCCCGGCGCATGTGATGCGGCTCAATGAGCCCTGTCTGCGTCGCGCGCGCGGGACCCAAGCGCTCCGCTGTATCGGCGCCGGACTCAAAATCGAAGACGTCGTTGGCGAAATTGGTCCCGATCTGAATCAGAAGCGCCGCCGCCAAGGCGATCAGCGCAACCCGCGGTGCGAAAGCCTCCGCTCGCCACGCCGTTGCACTCCCCACCGCAACGGGTACCAACGCCGCCGTCAACGTCGCCGGCCGCGCCGCCAACACCCAAGCGCGCCAGCGCGACAACGCTCCCGCTGAAGTCGTGAGCGTCATGTCGCCCTTGCACCCACGCACGCGCACTGTGCCTGCACAACGAAGCAAGGCCGGCGGATGGGTTCCGCTTGCGGAGGGCCTGGTGATCCTACGTGGCCAAGGGATCTTTGCGAAGCAATTAGCTCCAAGCATGAGAGACAGTAGACACACCCTCGTTGGAGCACACAGGCCTGGAGCAACGGAACCCATCCGCCGGCACAGGCAATCCGTTTGTGCATCCCGGCCGCACACATGTGGCATTCCAAGCGCGACAACTCTCTACGGCCGCCATGGGAAGCGGGAGAAGTCGGGCTCACGCTTCTCCACGAAGGCGTCGCGGCCTTCCTGAGCCTCGTCGGTCATATAAAAGAGTTGGGTCGCGTGCCCCGCCAACTCCTGCAGGCCCGCCTGTCCGTCGCAATCCGCGTTGAAAGCCGCCTTGAGGCAGCGGATCGCCGTTGGGCTGTGGCGCAGAATGCGCCGCGCCCACTCAACGCCCGTGGCTTCCAACTCTTCCAGCGGCACCACGGCGTTCACGAGCCCCATGTCGAGCGCCTCTCGAGCGTCGTACTGGCGACACAGGTACCAAATCTCGCGCGCCTTCTTCTGACCGACCATGCGCGCCAGATACGCTGCACCGAAACCGGCGTCGAAACTCCCCACCCGCGGCCCCGTCTGCCCGAAGCGCGCGTTCTCCGCCGCGATGGTGAGATCACAAACCACGTGCAGTACGTGCCCGCCGCCGATGGCGTAACCGGCGACCAGGGCAATCACCGGCTTCGGCATACTGCGGATCAATCGCTGCAAGTCGAGCACGTTGAGGCGCGGCACGCCGTCGTCGCCGACGTAACCCGCGTCGCCACGCACTTTCTGATCACCGCCGGAACAGAAAGCCTCGCTCCCCTCCCCCGTGAAGAGCGCGACACCCAGGGCGGGATCCTCCCGCACGCGCGAGAAAGCATCGATGAGTTCGAACACGGTCTGCGGGCGAAAGGCGTTCCTCACCTCCGGCCGCGCAATGGTAACTTTGGCAATGCCCTCCGCTGTTTCGAAGCGGATATCGCGATATTCGCGCACCGCCTTCCAATGGATCGCAACCGACATCAGAAACCTCCTTTTGCTTGCAACTCCAGTGCTGCAACGACGCGCTCGACCAGGCGGCGGTGGTGCGCCGCGCTGGTCCCGCGATCCACCTTGACTTCAATTGCACTCACGCCGGGCACGGCGAGCGATTTCTCGAGTGCGGTTCGAAACGCCGCGGGTCCGTCCACTCGAACCAGGTCCACACCGAAACTGGCGAGCGCCGGGGCGAAATCGAGACCGTGGGGCACCACGAAATTTTCCAGAAACCCGACCCGTTCCCCCCAACGCGCAATAGGCAAGCAGGAAAAAATCCCGCCGCCGTCGTTGTTGATGAGGACAAGCGTCGCGCGCAGTCCGTGGCGCGCGGCGGCGAACAAACCGCCGAGGTCGTGCAAGAGCGCCAAATCGCCGCTGAGCAACACCAGCGGCCCAGTGCTGCCGGCAGCGGCACCGAGCGCCGTAGAGACGATGCCGTCGATGCCGTTCGCCCCGCGGTTGCACAAAACACGCAGCGCTTTCGACGACACCGGCAGACAGAGGTCGAGATCGCGCACCGGCATGCTGTTCGAGACGAAGAGCGTTGCCGCCTCTGGCAGGGCGGCGGCCAGATCGCGCACCAAGGCGGGTTCGAACCATGCTTCCTGCGCGAGCACTTCCGCGAGCGCACGACCCGCTGCGGTTTCAGCTCCACTCCAAGCCGCGAGCCATTCAGGTACACCGGCACCGCAAGGTTCCACGCGCCAGCGCTGTGCAGCAACAGCGAACAGCGCGGCGGGATCCGCAGCGATCCAAGCTGCAGCGCGGTGCTGCGGATCTCGCCACTCGCCGTCGGGATCGACGATAAGAAGTTTAGCATCGGGATAACTCTCGAACCAGCTCTCGAAAGCGCGACTGGTGAGCGGCGCTCCGACGCGCACGACGAGATCCGGCGCCAAGCGTTCCGCCAGCGCACGGCAGCGCAGGAACAAATCGTACGCACTCAAAACCGGCGCATCCTCGATGTGCGGCCCCGTGCGAAGTTGCGATGTGGCATCCGCCAACACGGGCCAGCCCGCCGCACGCGCCAGGGCGCAGATCGCGCGCGGCAGCGCGTCCCCGCGATCCATGGGGCCACAGGCCACCACCACCCGTTTGCGATCAGCAACCCACTCGAAGAAACCCTCAACTGTTTCTGAAACCAGTCGTGAGTTCTGAGCCGGGCGTGTCGTAAGACCGTGATGCAGCATGTCCGCATTAGCACCTTGCTGAGAAGGGCTGATTAACTGAACTAAGGAATCGAAAGCTCGACCTGCCGCCGCGGCAGCACTCGCCGCAAGACCATCAAGGTCAGCGATTTCGCGTTCTCTTGGCGTACCGTCGCACATTTCGTCCGGTTCAAGCGCGGGCTCCAACGGTTCACAAAACGGCAGGTTCAAGTGCACGGGGCCCGGCGGCGTTCCCGTCGCCTCGGCGACGGCGCGCCGCCCCAAGGCGCGCGCGAAGCGCGCACCCGCTTCACCGGCGAGGCGAGCCGGCGCTTCGGCGAACCAGCGCACGTACCCGCCATAGAGGCGCACCTGATCAATCGTTTGGGCGGCTCCCCAACCTCGCAATTCGCTGGGGCGATCTGCGGTCAGAACGACGAGGGGCACGCCGCTCATACTCGCCTCGATCACCGCCGGAAAAAAGTTGGCCGCGGCCGTCCCCGATGTACACAAAAGAGCGACGGGCTCGCGCCGCGCCTTGGCCAGGCCTAGCCCGAAGAACGCCGCCGAACGCTCGTCGATGTGAACCCAGACGCGCGGTTCGCTATTCGCGGTGAGCGCGGCGACCAGCGGGGTTGAGCGCGAACCAGGGCAGAGACACACGTGCCGGACGCCGCTCGCCGCGAGCGAACTCACCAACGCGTGCGCAAATTCAGCATTGCGGCGGGCGACCTCAGCAGCGGGGGCGTCGGCAGTTGAACCGCTAACGACGGCAGCAAAATCTTCGGAATTGGTGCTGTCAATGCCGGCAGCACCGGCGCTACCGGCAGCCTCGGAAAAACCCGGCGACTTTTCGGGAGGCAACGTCAACTTCAGTACTCCAACAACACATCGGCCAGCGCCGACAACTTGAGCCGCGTCTCGCCGAACTCAGCCTCCGGATCCGAACCCGCGACCACGCCAGCGCCAGCGAAGAGCCGCGCGCGCGCGCCGTCCATCAGGGCCGAGCGCAGGGCCACGACGAAATCACCTTCTCCGTTCAACTGGAGCCAACCGACGGGACCCGCGTACCAACCGCGGTCAAGATTCTCGTTCTCGCGCAACCAACTCAACGCTTCGCCGCGCGGCGCACCAGCCACAGCGGGCGAGGGGTGCAGAGCCGCGAGCAGTTCCAACGCGGAGACTCCGCCGCGCAGCCACCCGACGATGGGCGTGTGGAGGTGCTGCAACACCGCGTTCCGCAACAATTGGGGCGCCTCCGGCACTTCGACGGAAGTGCAGAAGCGGCCGACTTGCTCGCGCAAGAAATGCACGACGGCGGCGTGCTCCTCCCCTTCTTTCTTGTTCTCGCGCAGGGCGGCGGCGATGGCGGCGTCTTCCTCGGGCGTGCGCCCGCGCGGCGCCGTGCCGGCCACCGCCGCGGAAGTCAGCATTCCGTTCTCCACACGCAACAGCGGCTCCGGCGTCGCGCCGAGAAAGGTGCGCCCGCCGCGCCCAACCGCGAACAACGTCGCGTTCGGATAGCGCGCGCGCAGCCGAGAAAGTGTGCGCACGACGTCGATCTCAGCCAACTGCCTGAAAGCACAGGCACGCGCCACCACAAGTTTCTCGCAATGCGCCGCGCGGACAGCCGCGCGCGCGCGCGACACCAAGTCGCAGAACTCAGTGGGCGGGCGCTCGCTGCGGATTGCAAAAGCCGCGCTGTTGCCGTGCTGAAATTGCCGCGCTGAGAAGTCCTGATCGGCCCCCTCTTCCCGTGGCTGTGACAGTGGTATTTCCGGAACACCACGCTGCTTTCGCAAACCAGCGGCGGACGCAACCAGCGAGCCACTGTTGTCCATTGATTCCACTTCCCACAGCCAGGTATGCCCATCGCGGCACCACAACAAGCGCTCCGGCAACACCAAGCGCCCGGCTGGAAAACCTCGCCAGCGACGGGAAGACTCGTCCGAAGCGAACGCGAAGCCACCAACCAAGAGCGGTCCCGTGGTGGCCGAGAGCGCTTCCGTTTTTGCTTCCACTTCTACGACCAACCGTTCCCGCAAAGCAGCCACCGCTTCCGCAGCGCGCTCGAAACGATCGGCGCCCGCCAGTGTGCACGTCCATGCCGCTCCCGAACCGACAACCGCTTCGCTACGATCCGGCCGCTCCCAGTAGAAGCGTTCCGCGCTGGGCTGTGCTGCGAACCATTCCAAGGCGTCGCAGACGGGAACTGCATAACCGCGCACGCGTAAATCGGGTGATGATCGACTCGCGCGCAGCACCGCCGACAACGGCCGCCGCTGCGCGCGCGCCGTGCGCCGCTCCTTCACCAGCGCCGCGCTTCCCGCTTCCATCACTCCGCGCCTGCCCGTCGCGCGATGATGCGCTGCGCGGCGCCGCCGCCATGTACATATCGCTCCAATTGAACGAAACCCACCTCGCGGAGCTGTTCAAACAACTGTTCCGTCGGTGGCAAATACACGGTCGACTGCGGCAAGTAGCGATACGCCTCGCGGTCGGAGAGCCAAGCGCCGATGCGCGGCACGCAGTGATCGAAGTAGAACGTGTGCGCCGCGCGCAGCCACGCGCGCTGAGGGCGATCCACTTCCAACAACACCAAGCGGCCGCCCGCAACCAATACACGGGCCAATTCTTGGAACACCGGTTCAACGGATACGAAGTTGCGCAGGGCGAATCCGCAGGAGACCACACTGGCGCAACCATCGCGCAGCGGCAGCGCGGCAGCGTCGCCCTGCACCAGAGCGCCGAGCTTGCGCGCACTTGCGTGCAAGAGCATACGGCGCGCGAAATCGACGCCGATCGCGCGGGCTCCCCGCTTGCGTGCGATGGCGAGGAAATCTCCCGTGCCGCAGGCCACATCCACCAAGAGGTCTTGCGGACCCACCGCCACGGCGGCGAGCGCGGCCTCCCGCCAGCGCCAGTCGAGACCCACCGTCAATAGGCGATTCAGCCGATCGTAACGCGGCGCGATGCGATCGAACATGGCACGCACGGCCGCGCGCTTTTCGTTCGGCGCGGGCAGTTCCGTCCGACCGGAAGTCGAAGTGGCAGGAGAAGTCACCGGCCCTGCGCTCCGTTCATGCGTCCCTCGCATGCCACGCGCTTTCCAAACTTTCTGAATTTTCCAAACTTCCCAAACGTTCCAAACGCGCATCTCGTACCGCCCCCACAGCCGCTTGCATGAATTCCGAACGCTCGCTGCTCATGGTCAAGCGGCGCAGGGCGCGGCTCACCAAGCTGCGCTGGAAGTGCAGAGCAACCAGCCGTGTTACTTGGGGCAGGAGCGCTTCAAAAATCTGCGCGACGCGTTCACTGGGAAGCTCACCCTCAGCGTTTTTGCGCACGTAGCGCTCGAAAAGTTCCACAGCGCGCCCGGTGACGGCATCGACGCCCCGCGCGTGATCCGTAGCCAAGCGGATCAACTCATCCGCGGGAAAACCGGCTTGCAAAATCGCGAGTGCAGCGCGCGCCATTTCGAGATCGGTCTCGCCGAAACGCTCTTCGCCATCGACGACCACGGCTTCAAAAAGACCGCCGCTCTGGACAGCCGCAATCACCGCTTCCGGTACACCGGCCGCGGCGGCGAGCTCCGCGCGCGTGAAAGAACACTCGCCCACGCGCTCGTACACCAACGCCCGCAACAGCTTCCCCTCACCAGCTTCCTCACCGCGTTCGAAATAGCGCTTGATCAGAGCCAGCGTGAAACCCCGGCTCAACAGGGCACGGATTTTCTGGAGGCGCTCCAAGTGCAGCGCCCCGTAGAGTGCGATGCGTCCCTCGCGGCGCGGCAGCGGCAGCAGACCGCGGGTCTGGTAGAAGCGCACCGTATCCACGCCCACCCCAGCCCGGGTCGCGATCTCTTCGACTCTATATTCCATCGCTCACTCTTAGAGTAATTGCTCTTACTATTCCGGAGGTGGGGTGGGGCTGTCAAACATCGGACGGGACGCTCCGGTTCGAGAGGCCGTGCTCGTCGAAGTGCTGGACGAGCGCGTGGACCACTTCGTTCGGAATGAGCGGCTTGCCCGAGCCGTCGGGCGCGGGCTGGTTCCAGTCGACCGTGAACACGCCGCGCAGCTCGTCGTTGGCGTTCGCCACGGCGCGCATGGCCTTGGTGAGCACCGCGCCGAGGTTGATCGAAGCGGCCTTGACGTCGCCCCAGCGCGAGCCATCGGGGATCTGGAAGCGATGCTCGCCGCGCTTGCGGAAGACCGCTTTCTCCTGCTCGCTGAAGGCGCGTCCCTGCTGGCGCTCCTGCTCGGCGATGGCGTCGTCGGCTACGCCGCGGACGTGCCGGCTCCGGTCTTCCACACCGACGAGCAACGCCCCGCCCGCGGTGTTGGCGAAGGCCACGATCGTCTTGAGCTTCTCGGCGGCTTCTTTGGCTGTGGAACTCTTTCGCATACGGGTTCCTTTCCTCAGACTTCGAGATTGCCAAGCTCCTCGGCGTAGATTGCCTCGATCTGGCTCGCTTCCGCGTGGGTGAGATTTCTGAATTCCTTCGCGCGCGCGCGTTTTGAAAGCGCGCCGTCGTTCTGGCGCAGAAAGCGAAACAGGCGGTCGAGCAGCGGCCCCGGCATATCGACGAGGTTCTGTACCCGAACCGCGAAGCGATCGTAGGCTTGGAGGAAAGCCGTCTCCTGAGGGAGATCCTGCTCGAGGGTCGTCTGCACACAGCGATAGAGAAATTCAGCGTGGGAAGTGGCATCGAAGAAGCGGTAGAAGTCTCCCGTGTCGCTCAAGATCTCCACGTTTCCATCCGGTGTGGGACGCCATTCGATGAGGGAAAGAATTGGCCGGAAATGCGTTTCGAGAACTCGAAGGTAATCGTCGATGAGCCGCAGGATCACGGCGCTCACGGGAAAGATCACGCCGGGAGGGTTGAAACCGCGCTCGCTGAGAACGTGGTGGATGAGATAGCGGTGAAGGCGTCCATTCCCATCTGCAAAAGGATGGATGTAGACGAAACCGAAGGCGGCGCACGCTGCGGCGATTACCGGATCGAGCCGTTGCGAGGTTTCACGAACGAAGGCGAGCAAACCGGCCATTAGCCCGGCGAGATCCTGTGGACGAGCCGAGAGATGGCTTGGGATCGGAGCCCCGGTTCTCCGGTCATGCTCACCGACGAAGCCGCCTTCGGTTCGCAGGCCGAGCTGCACAAAGCGTGCATCGCCGATGAGTAGGCGCTGCAAACGGAGGACTTCAGCGAGGTCGAGCGGAGCCCTGCCCGCATGACCGATCGCCTGGCCCCAGCGCTCGATGCGACTCTGCGGCGGCTGCTCTCCCTCAATCGCGAAGCTGGATCTGGAGTCCTCGAGTAGCAGAAAGGCGGCCGCGCGAGCGAGAAGATCCGCCGGAACGGGTGCAATGATCGCCCGAGCGCGAGCGGCGAGATCCTGTTCGCAAAAGCGAATCAAAGTTTCCGTACGAAACACCAAGGGACAAAAGTCGGGCGTGCCGGATAAGTTATTGCGCACCCGATGGCGCAGAGAACGCTTACCCGGAACCGCGAATTGCATCTCTGAATCCAGAACGTCGACGAAGGAACCCTGCGTGGCATCCGGGAGATCGAGCTGTCGGCCAGTAAGCCACTCATAAAGAAACCAGATCCGGCGGGCATAGGAACCGGTCGGTTGGTTTCGGACGAAATCGGCGATCTCTTGGACATGTGCCGCGACAAATAAACGCTTGAGGACGAGGAGGTCGACGCCCTCCCACTTAAGAGCGAAGGTCAGGTGGCCGGCGAGCGTGGCATCCGGCATATGCCGAGGGGTGAGCAGACACCAACCATCCGACCGGATCACCTTGTGGCGTTCGCCAATCGCATGGAGTTGTCGCGGCAACGGCACCGCAAGCCCGTAGGCATCAATGAGCGCGGCATAGCCGACGGGCCGGCCGGGTTCCGGGAGACGCCGGTCGTGAAAAGTGCTGACCAGCTCTGAAGAAAGCTGACTCGTGATATTTTTCATGAAAAACAATCTTAATTCATGAAAAATGATTCTACAAAATACTTTTTATGAAATTTAGTCAACATCCGCTCCGTCAGGAGGTATTTGTTTGACTATCCGAGTCTCTCAGAAGGAATCGTCGACCAAATACGGGGCCTCTTGGTCCCATTCGATCGTGCGCTCCGCAACTCCTTCGGAGTTGGTGGAGGTCGCCGACACAGCATAACCAAGCGCTCGGTACGTGCGCAGCCGCTTCTCGAACATGCGCTTTAGCACCGGCACCTGAGAGTCCACGTAATCGTAGATCCGAACTTCGGTCTTCCCGGAATGAAGTCGATGCAAGCGCCCGGCGTACTGTGTCAGGGTGCCTTTCCAGGAGAGCGGCGAGGCCAAAAACAAAGTGTCGAGGCGCGCATCGTCAAAACCTTCGCCGATGAACCGCCCCGTGGCCAGCACCAAACGTTCCTCATGATCGGGGATTGAACGGAGTTGTTCGGCAACCTCGCGCCGCTGTTTCTCCGACATTCCGCCTTGAAGTACAACCAGATGACGCGCGAAGGAGCGCAGTTTCTCGGCGAAGTATTCGAGGTGATCTCGGCGTTCGGTCAGCAGAATGGGGGAACGACGGTCTTCAAGCTCACGAATTACGTCATTGAGGATCAACTGGTTTCGATTTTCGTCGCAGACGAGTGCTTGGTAAAGCTCCTGGATTGCCACATCTTCGCCAACCATGCGGAATTCGGTTTCCCTCGCAATCAGGCGATGGTCGAACGGCCGAGCAGCAACCTGGCTTCGGGAGTCGACAACGAAGCGCGCGGGGCCAATTTGCATTGCTAAAATCGGATGTTGTCCGTCGCGACGTTGAGGTGTCGCAGTAAGCCCTGTGATGTATCTCGCTTTCACATCGGAAAGCAACCGTTCGAAAGAAACTGCCGGGACGTGGTGGCACTCATCGATGATCATATGGCCGTATTGCTTCACCAGCTCTTTCACTTCGCTGTCGCGCACCAAACTTTGCAGCATAGCGACATCAATCTGACCCGTAGAGTTGCTTCTCCCCCCTCCGATTTGACCAATGGACTCGGAGGGAAGATCCAGAAACAGCGAAAGTTGAGTCAACCATTGGTCGAGCAGCGGCCGCCGATGAACAAGGACGAGCGTGCTGCAGCCGCGCGCTGCGATGAGGTAAGTGCCCAGCACCGTTTTCCCGGTACCTGGAGGAGCTACAAAAACGCCGGCGTCGTGCTCGAGCAGGGCCTTCGCCGCTTTTTCCTGCATGGGCGTCAACTCTCCCCGGAACTGCACCTCGATAGGTTGTCCTGAGACGCGCTTGTCTTCCACGATCAAGGCGATGTCGTATTCCGCGAGTAATTCTTCCAAGTCAACCGCTACCGTCTAAAGACGGTAGCGTGAAGGCCGACTAAAAGTCGGGTCCAGCGCTCACTCCAACGCCTCGATCTCAAGATCCGCTCCTTCGGTCTTTCGACGTAAGTGCTCCTCCAAA
>Ga0247727_10013862_pt1 | contig 13504 bp, 10 predicted proteins | sample WisWelCaveWW1625_FD_202498 | JGI IMG/M metagenome (GOLD analysis project Ga0247727, IMG submission 202498) | Biofilm microbial communities from Wishing Well Cave, Virginia, United States - WW16-25 | ecosystem: Environmental > Aquatic > Deep subsurface > Groundwater > Cave microbial mat | place... | reverse complement strand
CGTTTCGTCGCAAACCTTTAGTTGAAAAGACTCGCGCGCCCCTCTCAAGCGGCGTTTCGCGACCCTCTTGAGCGCTTCTCGACGACCGAAAATTTAGCGGAATGAAGAATCGCTCAGTTTAGGTCTATAAAGACTTCTACGCGCAAGTCCGACTTCACCACTTTCTGAGGAGCACTTTTCGCATGATGAAACTCTTCGAAGCGCAGCAGATTAAAAATTTTCCCGTCAAATGTGAAGCCCCGTTTCAACGCTTGCCGGAGCTGGCGTATAATCTTTGGTGGAGCTGGCATCACGAAGCGCAAGCCCTGTTTCATGATATCGATCCCGAGCATTGGCTCGCGCATCGCAATCCCGTGAAGCTGCTGCGCGAGCATGGGCGCCGATTGCTGGCGTTGGCGAATGATCGCGACTTCGTAGAGTTTTATTTGGGTATACTGCGCCGCTACGATGACGAGGTTAAGAATGATGCAAGCTGGTTCGCGCGAAAATTTCCGCAGCAGCAAGAGGGCCTCACCGCTTATTTCTCTCCCGAGTTTGCTCTGCACGAGTGCTTGCCGATTTACTCCGGCGGCTTGGGCGTGCTCGCGGGCGATCATGTGAAGACCGCGAGTGATTTGGGCTTGCCGTTTATCGGCGTGGGCTTGCTGTATAAGAATGGCTACTTCACGCAGCGGCTCGATAAGAACGGACAGCAGCAAGCGGTTTATCCCAGTTTGAATTTTACCGAGCTTCCGATTTTGCCGGTCAATGATCGCAAAGGCAAACGGCTCTTTGTGAAAGTCGAGTTGGCGGAGCGCACGGTGGCGGCGCAGTGCTGGCTCGTGCTCGTGGGTTCGGTTTATTTGATTTTGCTCGATACCGAGGTGCCGCAGAATACGAACGAAGACCGTTTGATTACCTCGCAGCTTTATGGCGGTGATCGCGAGACGCGCATGGCGCAAGAGATCGTGCTCGGCATGGGCGGCGTGCGCGCGTTGACGGCGTTGGGAATCGCGCCGAAAGTTTGGCACCTCAATGAAGGCCACGTGGCGTTTCTCTGTTTGGAAAGAATCCGCGCGTTGATGAAAACGCGGAAGCTCGCGTTCGAGGCCGCGTGCGAGGCCGTGGCCGCGTGTACGGTGTTCACGACGCACACGCCGGTGCCGGCGGGCAATGAAACTTTCGAGCTGCCGTTGATGCACAAATATTTTCGCGGCTATTGCAAAGAGCTGAAGCTGGATTTGCCGCAAGTGTTCGAGCTTGGTTTGCAAAGCGAGCCGAGCGGCTGGAAGTATTTCAGTATGACCGTGCTCGCGCTGCGCCTTTCGCGCGCGAACAACGGCGTGAGCCAATTGCACGGCGAGGTTTCGCGCGAGATGTGGCAGCATCTTTGGCCGACAACACCGCAACATGAGGTGCCGATTACGGCGATCACTAACGGCGTGCATGCGGACACGTGGCTCGCGCTCATGATGTCGGAGTTGTTCGACGAATTTCTCGGCGAAGATTGGCGCGCGCATCTGGCCGATCCAAAATTTTGGCGCAAGGTGGAAAAGATTCCGCACGAAGTTTTGTGGCAAGTGAAGCAAGAGATGAAGTATGATTTGATCGAGTTTGTGCGCGAACGTTTGGCGGAGCAATATCGCCGTATCGGCGCCTCCTCTGCGAAGATCAAAGCCGCGCAGAGCGTGCTCGATCCCAAGGCCTTGACCATTGGTTTCGCGCGGCGTTTTGCGGCATACAAACGCGCCGATCTCATCTTCAGCGACTTGAAGCGATTGGAGCGGATCGTCAATAACAAGAAGCACCCGGCGCAAATCATTTTCGCGGGCAAGGCGCATCCGCGCGATCTGCCGGGCCAGGCAATTTTGAAACGCGTTTATCAAATGACGCAACGCAGCGCGCTCTTCGGCAAAGTCATTCTGCTTGAAGATTACGATATGAACGTCGGGCGCATGCTCGTGCAAGGCGTCGATCTTTGGCTCAACAATCCGCGACGGCCGCTGGAAGCAAGCGGCACGAGCGGGCAGAAAGTGCCGCTCAATGCCGGGATCAATTGCAGCATTTTAGACGGCTGGTGGGAAGAAGGCTACAACGGTGAGAACGGTTGGAAGTTCGGCGAAGCGAAAGCGTATACGAATGAAGCGGAGCAAGACCGCGCGGATGCGAGCGATCTTTATCGCATGCTCGAGCGCGAAGTGCTTCCGCTTTATTACACGCGCGACCGTCACGGCTGGCCGCAGCAATGGATGGAGCGCGTGAAGCAATCGATGATCTCGTTGATTCCGCAATTCAACACGAGCACGATGGTGCAGAATTACGCCGAGCAGTTTTACGTTCCCGCGAGCGCGCGCGATGAAGTGTTCACACGCGAGAGCTTTGCAGTCGCGGTGGAATTGGCGCGCGCGAAAGAGATGTGGCGCGCCAATTGGCCGCCGCTGCACTTTGCGGGAGTTGAATTGAAGCCCGCAAAAGCAGCGGGTCAAATCGAAGTCACGGCGCGGATCTATCTCGGCGCCCTCACGCCGGAGCTGGTGCAAGCGGAATTTTATTTCGAATCAGAGCAAGCGCTGATCGCCACGCCGATGAAGTTGAGCGCGGCGCGCGAGAACGGCGTGTATGAATATCGCGTGCGCGTGTCGCGCTCATTGGTGGGAAAGAAGCAAGCGCGTTTGCGCGTCGTGCCGAAGCATCCGGCGTTCACGTTGCAGCACGAGACGGCGTTGGTGTGTTGGAGTGAGGAAGTGTAAGGGATGGGCGATTGCGATATGGATGGTGATCTCGATGGAGTCCGTCATGCACGTGATCGTATCCTGTGGCGTCAATTGCCCGTTTTCAAATGGCAACACGCCTCACCGATTCTGCAGCAACACCAAGAAGCCGAATATCAACATGCCCCAGAAGATGAGGTCGCCGGCATCGGCGAGGGTTTCTGCTTCCCTTTTAGCGAAAAGTTTCGGCGCAACGCGCGCGGGAATCGGCGCGACAAATTCTTTTTCTTGCGCTATGTCGAACGAGCCGGGCGCTGCGTTTTGGCCTTTTGCGATGCGCATGGCGCCGTCTTCTTGCACGATTGGCGAGAGGCTTTCGTGCTCGCGCAACTCGTGGTGCGAGGCCGCGCAACCGAGCAGCCCGCCGCAGAGAATACCAAACATGGCGGCGAAGAAGAAAACTTGTGTACGCAACATGTTTTTACTTCCTCGTTTAAAGTTTGAAGCAAGCCCAGCCGGACTTCGGTCCTAAAATCCGGCTGGGGCTTTATTGGGAAGAAGGCCAAATGACCTTATTTCTCACCAACACCATCTTCTTCGTCTGCACCCGCTCACCCGTCTTCACAGTGTAAAAGTAGATTCCCGAGTTGACCGGTTGGCCGAGATCGTTCTTGCCATCCCAAACAAACGATTTCAATCCCGGCGATTGGCGGCTATTTGCTAGCGTTCTAACCTCCTGCCCCAGCGCATTGAAGATGGTTAATTGAACCTCACTGAACACTGGCAACTGATAACTGATCGCTGTTTCGGGATTGAACGGATTGGGATAGTTTTGGTGCAACGCAAATTCTCTTGCAAGAGCGGGGTCTGAATCAGCAACACCGGTCGGCGAATAATCCAAATATGCGTCTACCAGAGCCGCAGTCACCGAGAAAACGTTTTTATTTTGGTTCAATAGTACCACAAAACTAGCGGCATCTTCGGGTAAATATGCCAGCAAGGAGGTAAAGCCGAATATACCGCCATCATGTCCCCAAAATGTTTTTCCACGATATGAAATACGCAAAGTTCCTAACCCATAGCCAGTAACCACGGGATCGGGAATTGGATAAAAAGAAAGCATCTCATCCAGATACGTTTGGCTGAAGAATTGTCCGCTGTACAGCAAGCCGGCCCATCTGGCGACATCTTCGGCGGTTGCGAACATCGCTCCGGCGGACCAGGCTAAACTGTAAATTGAGGTTCTGGGCAAGGAATATGAATCATCGAGGTTGCCATCGTTGTTTAGATCAAGCCAATAATGAACGAGCTCGCCGCTCAGGGAATCTTCCACTTCCAGAAAGGTGTGATTGAGATTTTGCGGATCCAGAAAACGGCTGTGCAGCGCGGTAGAAACGCCAGCGCCGGTTGCTTCCTTGATGATCATGCCGGCAAGAATGAAATTCGTATTGGAATATCTCAAGGAAGTTCCTGGCGGAAAGTTGGGAGGATTCAAGAGATTTGTTAGAATCTCCTCGGGAGACCAAACACGTGTCAAATCGGCGAAATTAGCATTACCGAAGCCGGGATGCTGCGTATAGTTGTAAATTCCGCTGGTATGTTGCAGCAATTGCCTGATCGTGATCGTGCTGTCCACATGTTGAAAACTCGGGAGCCATCGATGTAACGAGTCATCTAGAGATAAAACCCCGTCTTCCGCAAGCTTGAGTATCATCGCCGCAGTATAGGTTTTGGTGATACTGCCAATGGCAAAAAGCATGTCGGAGCGGATGGTATCGGAAGTTGCCGGCACGGAATATCCACTCGTGCCCAGCCATGTTCCTTGATTTGGCACAATGACCGCAGCGGAGGCGCCAATAATATTGTTAGCTCGCATACTGCTATCGAGGGCGGCCTGCAACCGTTCAGCCAGTGTGGGATCGAACTGGGCGAGTGCAACCTGATTATTTGCCAGCGCAACGGTTATGAGTATTGAGAAAACATGCCTCAATACTTTCTTTACCGTTGGCTCAAGAAGCCGATAAGAATCCAACAGTGAGTTCTCTGGTTTATAGGCTTTTGTCTTCATGGCGGTTTCTCCTCGAGAGTTTGTTTGTAAGAGGGAACTCAAAATAAAACTCTAAAAGTTTTGTGGCAGAATGATTCAACGGCGGAATGATTCTGCCGTTGAATTATTCTGCCTAAAGTTTTGTGCTCTTTTCTGGTTTAGGCCTGCAAACCAACTTCGTAATGTTCCCGCGCCGGTTGCCCGGCAAAAAGGGGAACGAACTTGGCAAGTTGAGCCTGAAAGTAGCCGCTACTCTCACCCGCCTTCATGTCGGCTTCTGATTCCCACAAGCTGATCGATATCGTCTTGCCCGTGCCACGATCGAGAAGCAAGAGCACGCCTTTGAATCCTTGCTGCTGCTTTGCAATGGGCAATACTTCGTCTCGCCAGAGACTCACGGCTTCCTCCACTTTGTCCGGCTTCGATTGAACGGTGACGACTCGTGCATTCATAATTTTACCTCCGTTTTTTGAAGTTGTTTTGAGAAGAAACGCGTTATTTTAGCGCCATGAAGATAGACCTGGCGCCTGCGGGAAAACTCACACCAAATCTACGCCTTCTTGCAAGTACAGCAACGCAAAGCGGACAAGCCGCAACCAAAACCTTCGGAAACAGATGAAAGCGGATTTTCACTTGGAAAAATCTTGGCTTTTTTGCAGTGATTCAGTTTTAGAGAAGTGCTGTTTCAGCGCAGCAAGCTCATCTTCCTCACCTGCGAAAAACCTTCGGCCTGCAATTGATAGAGATAAATTCCGCTTGCGACCGGCTTGCCATTGTCATCCCTCCCATCCCACCGCACGGTTTGATAACCGGCCTCGAACTCGCCTTCCGCCAGCGCGCGAATTTCTTCACCAAGAAGATTGAAAATCTTCACTGCGGCATGGCTAGCGTGCGGAAGAGAAAAACGAATCTCGGTTTCCGGGTTGAACGGATTCGGATAATTTTGTTCCAATGCGTAGCTTTCCGGCACCGTGGCCCTTTCTTCCACACCGACCGGCGTGATAGCGACTTCATTGCTCTTCAAACTGCGATTGCCGTGCACATCGACGGCGAGAACAGCGTAATATGAAGCGGTATTCGAAGGAAATTCGGCATCAACATAAGACGTGTCCGTCGTTGTGGCAAGGACTGGCAGCGTGGTTGGATCGAAGTTGGGCGAGGTACTGCGATACACCTCATAAAATGCGAGATCCGTTTCCTGATTGACGCGCCAGTGCAAGACGACACTGTCGCCGACAATATTGGCTGCGGGATTGACCGGGGCATTAGGCGGAAGATTGTCGACCGAATAACCGGGCATCGCTTCGGAGTCCCAGTAAATATCCGGATCGCTGGTGTGCGTGGATACCAGAAACAGGTGTCTGCCACTGGCGGTTGCCATGGAATCATAGAGCGTTGGCGCGGCGAACGCATAAAGGGAAAAATTGTGTCGCGGCTGATTCCCGATCCACTCCCAAAATATCGGTTGAAAAGGTAAAGCTTCGGCACGCCAGATGGAATAATACTGCACAGCACGCCCGCCAATGGTATCGAGATCGGCCGCCTGCCATCGCACCATGACGCGCCCGCCCTGATCGTTTGGCACATCACTCACGGAGAGAATCGTTGGTTTGGGAACGAGATCGCCGCGCCGGCCGACGCGCTGGGCATAAATGTCTGGGCTGCCGTTGCGCTCGTCCTGCCACGCGACAATCGCACCTCCCACGCCATCGGCAGTGATATGGGGAAACTGCTGCGTGCCAGTTGCCGTGCAAAGCGTCAGGCCGGCCGAGGTCCATAGTACTTGCCCGGCAGCATTGAGGCGTTGCGACATGATATAATCTCGGTCCCCGCGATCATCTTGCCAGGCTATGATCGCTCCGCCGGCGCCATCACTGATAATGCTGTGACGCCTTTGATTCCCGGACGAGGTGGAAACCGGAATGCCATTGCTGTTCCACAAGAGCGTGCCCGAGGCGTTGAGATGTTGCGCCAGGATTTTGTATCCAGCATTGCTATTCAGTTGCCAAATCACAATTGCCCCGCCAACGCCGTCACTGATCATCACGGGGTCAAGGACCTGAAAAAATGACGCATAGACGGGGATGCCATTCGGCGTCCATTGCACCATGCCGGCTCCATCGATGCGTTGGGAATAAACTGCATCGTTTCCATCCCGGAAATCGTCCCACGTCATGATCGCCCCGCTGGTGCCATCACTCACAATCGAGGATACAAACTGGTGCTGAAGTTCGGTGCAAATGGGGACTCCATCCGCGGCCCATTGCGTTTGACCGGTGGGACTTACTCGTTGCGCATAAATGTCAAAGTTGTTACCAGAACGAAAATCTTCCCACACCATGATTGCCCCGCCTTCACCGTCACCGATGAGTTGAGGACAGGATTGGCTTTCCGGCGCCGTACAAATTGCGACGCCGTTTGCCAGCCATTGCACAACTCCTTCACGATTGGCCCGTTGCGCATAAATATCAAAGCCAGAAGTACCATGATTGCGAGGATCGTTCCAGGCAATGATCGCCCCGCCGGCGCCGTCACTCATGATATGAGGGAATTGCTGCGCGAAACTTCCTGCAGCGATGAGAACACCGTTTGCAGTCCATTGCGGCACGCCAGCAGAATTGAGGCGCTGAGCATAAATGTCACCAAAGTCAGAGCGCCGGTCCATCCAAGTGATGATCGCACCACCAGCCCCATCACTCGCAATAACCGGAGATTCTTGATCGTACGGCGCAGTGCATACGGCAACGCCGTCCACGGTCCACACCGCGACCCCCTTCGCATCAAGACGCTGAGCGTAGATGTCCTCGTTGCCATTACGATTATCTTGCCAAACGATGATCGCGCCGCCAGTGCCTTCACTGATCATGTTGAACAGTCGCTGCGCCCCGGGAGCAATACACACCGCAGTGTTGGCATTGCGGTCACGTGTCCATTGCGAATAGGCCGGCGTTGTGATGCACCACAAGGCAAAGAGCCCAAGGCCTGCCGATATGACGAGTCTTGCAAGCGTTCGGAAACGAATTCTGATTTCCATATCCATTCCTCAACGAATTAGGCTCATCTTTCTTATCTGAGAAAAAGTGACCGCCTCGAGCTGGTAGAGATAGATTCCACTCGAAACGGGGATTCCATTTTTGTCCTTCCCATCCCAATGAACACCATGATACCCCGCTTCGTATTGCCCATCCACCAACGTACGAATCTCTTCGCCGAGGGTGTTGAAGATTCTAATCACAACATGATTGGCTTCCGGAAACTGGAAGCGAATCTCAGTTTCGGGGTTGAATGGATTGGGATGATTCTGCTCCAGCGCATAGCCCTCTGGTAATGTCTCGGATGTGAAATTGTTTCCGGCAAGCTTTGGCGCTCCACAATTTGCCTCATAGCCCGAAGGCCCATCATCCACTGCCGGATTGCCATTCTGGCTTTTGGGTATCGTGACGAGGCAAGTGGCCGCGCCGGAGTTGCCGTTGCCGTCACTCACTGAAAGGTGAATCATGTAAACCCGGCCGTTGCCGCTGCCCTGTCGCTCACTGCGCAGTTGCACGGATTTGCAGTCGAGAGCAATGACAATATCATTCAAAGTATTGCCGTCGCCGCCGCCGGTGGCATCTTCCGGCTCGTCGCTAGTCACTTGCGTGATCATCACGTCGCTTGCCGAAAGACCGGCGCAGTTATCGGAAACCGCCACCACACATTGGCTGGCGGTAAACGCCACGTATTGATGATTCGGCGGCCACAGACTGCTTGGGGCAGCAGAAGTTATCACCGGTGCTTCGTTGTCGTTCACGTTCACGGTGATTTTATCTGTGGCTTTATTGCTCTGGGCATCTGTCACTTCAACGGTGTATTCGGTCGTGCTGGTTGGCGTCGCTGTCGGATTCTCTACGTTTGGAAAATCCAATCCAGTAGTTGGTGTCCAATTGAAGGAGTAAGGTGGTGAGCCGCCGCTTGCGGCGGGATTGCTGCCAAGGGTGGTGGAGCCGCCGGGGCAAATCTCTTGATCCGGCCCGGCATTTGCATTCAGCGTCAAAAAAATATAGGCGCGTCCGCCGCCGTCGGGGCTGGCGCCCGGATCTTCCAAATAAGCGCCGACAATCACATCGGGTTTGCCATCGGCGTTGGCATCCCCGGCACTAGAGACGGCAATGCCAAAATGGCCGCTGGTTTCTTCATTAAGTGAGATCAAGGTGCGCAGCACACTGCCGTCCGCACCGCTGAAGATATAAGCACGCCCGCTATTAATCGGACTGGCGCCCGGGTCTTCAAAAGATGCGCCAACAATGACATCGGACTCGCCGTCTCCATTGACGTCACCCACGCCAGAGACGGCACTGCCAAATACGCCGCCGGTTTCTTGATTCGGCGATGCCAGGGTAAAGAGTAAGCTGCCATCCGCACCGCTGAAAATATAAGCACGCCCGGCATCATTGGGGCTGGCGCCGGGGTCTTCAAAACGAGCGCCGACAATGACGTCCGGTGTGCCATCCATATTGGCATCCCCGGCGCCGGATACCGTAAAGCCAAATTGGCCGCCGGCTTCGGCATTAGGCGAGACCAGCGTGAATAACACGCTGCCGTCCGCGCCACTGAAGATGTAGGCGCGCCCAGCATCAATGGCGCCGGCATCTTCCCGAATTGCGCTAACAATTACATCGTCTTTGCTATCGTGGTTGACATCACCGGCGCCGGAAACCCAAAAACCAAACGATCCACTGATTTCCTCATTCGGGGAGGCGAGAGTGAACAGCACGCTGCCGTCCGCACCGCTGAAAATATAGGCGCGCCCGGCGCCGGAGGGACTGAGCCCCGGGTTTTCGGTTTGAGCGCCGACAATCACATCCGCTTTGCCATCGCCATTGACGTCGCCGGCGCCGGCAACGCGAACGCCAAATTGGCCACTGGCTTTTTCATTCGGCGAGACCAGAGTAAAAAGCAAGCTGCCGTCTGCACCGCTAAAGATATAGGCGCGGCCAGCATTAGCTGGGCTGGCACCCGGATCTTCAAGGCGCGCGCCGACAATGACATCGGCTTTGCCATCAGCGTTGACATCGCCGGCGCCGGAAACGGAAATGCCAAATTCGCCGCCAGCTTCTTCGTTGGGCGAGACCAGGGTAAAGAGCAAACTGCCGTCCGCGCCGCTGAAAATGTATGCCCGCCCGGCATCAGCGGGGCTGGTTCTCGGATTCTCATGAAAAGCGCCGACAATCACATCGGCCTTGCCATCACCATTGACATCGCCGGCGCCGGAAACGCTCACGCCAAATTGGCCGCTGATTTCTTCATTGGGTGAGACCAGGGTGATAGTCTGGGTGTAACTGGGGCCGGCACAAAGCATAAAAAAGGCCACGCCAAAACCGGCCAGTCGTAATAAGTTGGATTTATTCATGGGTCATTTGCTCCGTTATAGCAACGTGCTGAAGATTTTCACCATGCGATGGCAGCCGTCCTCAACGCAGGAGAATCATCTTTCGCGTATCCGTGAACACTGTGGAACCATTAAGGGTCGAGGCCTCGAGTCGATAGAAATAGAGGCTGGAGGCCACTTGTCTGTCCCGATGATCTCTTGCCTCCCACACTGCAGAATAGACGCCGGCTTTGAACGTAACTTTTTCCAAGAGTCGAAATCGTCGTCCGAGAATATCATAAACAGTCAAAGTCACCTCAGCGTCTTGCGGAAGAGAAAACCGAATCGTGGTCGAGGGGTTGAAAGGGTTGGGATAATTTTGATGTAATTCAAACTCCGTCGGCAGCGTGCTTGAAATTTCTTCGACACGGGTTACAAACCCGGCAGATTGATACCAGAAGCCGAGGCTTTGGAGGTGTATCGAATTTTGTGCAACCCCGATAACGGTTTGCCCAACCGTACCGGTAAGCCGGAAACTTCCATCTTGCGAAGTAGCGCCGCCATTGGCGAGCACATTTCTGGAGGCCACCGTCTGCGCTGCGGTCTCCTGAATTAACCAGATGCAAATGGCTGGCAAAAATAGCGAGAAAAATATCTTTGTTGTTCTCATAATCCATGCTCCTGAGAGATTTGAATCTTTGTGCAGGAAGGATGCGGCGTTGCAACTGCCTGGCCCATCGCAAAGCATGTAATGCCTCAGTCATGGGGGAAAATCGTAGCGCAGTCATCCTGACTGCAAGCAAGATGCTTGCGCTACCCCCCGTGACTGAGGCATTACCAAAGCATATCTCATTTCGTGCCGGCAATGATGCCTTCGAGCGCTTCCACCCGTTTGGTCAGCGCATTGATTGTCGTTTGCTGCTCTTTCATACCTTCGATGAGAAGCGCCACCAGCCGGGTATAGTCCACGGATTTGGCATCTTTGCCGTTCTCTTCATAAGCGACGACTTCGGGAATCACGTCGCCGACTTCTTCGGCGATCAGACCGATGTCATGCTTGCTGTTGGATTTCCAATCATAGGAGACGCCGCGCAGACGCTGGATTTTGTTCAACGCGCTTTCAAGGGTTTTGATGTTGGTTTTCCATCTTCGCGAGCTGTAAGTGGTCCACGCATCGGCAATGGGGTCGGTGGCGGAGTTTTGCTGGACGGTTAAAATATTTGCAGGCGAGCCGGTTCCAATACCGACATTGCCGTTGGCTAAAATCTCCAAGAGATTAGTATCGGTTGAGTTCCTGAAACTGTAGGCTGTCGAGGTGATAGAGAAATTTCTAAACAGCAATCCGTCCAGTGCAATTGCGATTCTAGCGTCTAATTGTGTATTTTGTCTAAGCAGTTGAATATTAGACGCCCAAGTCGTGCCACCGGCGATGCCTACTGTCAATGGTGCATTTGGGTTGGTGGTACCAATCCCAACGTTGCCGTCATTATTCACAAACACCACATCTTTCGGATCGCCATCTGCTGCGTCCAGCGAGTGCCCATCGCCAACACCGCCGCCGGATGCCGCGGTGGTTTGAATTGTCCCATCCGGGAATTTAAAACCACCTGCCGTAGAGTGAATGATTCCTGCGACCTGAAGTTTTTCAGTAGGATTCGAGCCGGTTCCAATACCGACATTGCCGTTGGCTAAAATCTCCAAGAGATTAGTATCGGTTGAGTTCCTGAAACTGTAGGCTGTCGAGGTGATAGAGAAATTTCTAAACAGCAATCCGTCCAGTGCAATTGCGATTCTAGCGTCTAATTGTGTATTTTGTCTAAGCAGTTGAATATTAGACGCCCAAGTCGTGCCACCGGCGATGCCTACTGTCAATGGTGCATTTGGGTTGGTGGTACCAATCCCAACGTTGCTACTTGAGGGAAAAACATTCGATTCCCCGGATACCCCGCGTGCATTCAAGCTGTACGCTGAGGCAGTGAGCGCGATCCGTGGCGTCATCTCCGGATTTCCAGCAATGCTAATCCCCAGCCAATAGGGTTTGTCAAAGGACAGCGCGAGGGGCGTTACACGGCCCAATATCACGTTCAATATTCCTTTGTTAACCGTGGCCGATTGTTGTTCCTGCCAAAGCGCGGCGCCGCCAGTTGCTTGCTCGTAAAGCTTGAAGGTCATTGTGTAGGCGCCATCCGGCACAGCTTTGCCGCTGGCATCGGTCAAGACGCCCTGGTAGCTCATGGTTTGGGGAATTTGACTCAATGCAATTGCGGCATTGAATAATGCCAGCACGATGAAGAAAAATGAGCGTTTCATGTCTTTACCTCCAGATAGAATTTTTTTTATACTCCAACCGTTTGAATGGCATCGCTTCCTGTGATCTGCTTGCCATCTGTTGTTTGCCTGCTGAGAATAGCCTGGGTATCCCCACACTGAATGCCGGTATCGCCGAAGCGAAAATGCAGAACCATGTCGAGGTCACCGTCGCCATCGGCATCTTCGATATGGCCTTTGTTATGCGTTTCGGAAGCCTCGGTACCGGTTTGCCCGAATCTCACGGTCGAGGCGTCGACTGTCTGGGCATCGAAAGAAGTGGTGGTTAGAATCGCCACCGGAATGACGCCGTTTTGATTCTTGCAATTGATGCTGTTGGGATTGCTGCCGGGTTTGATGTCAATCGTTACTGTAATGGTAGCGGGGATCGCCACCCAGTTGATGGCATTTTGAACAAGCTGAACCTGCTGATTGACATTTCCGAATGTAAAATGAAAATCGGGATCTTGATCTGAGATGACGACCTTACCGCCACCGAACGTTCCAGCCAACGTAATGGATCGCGCCCCGCCATCAGTAACCAGCACATCCAGGCCGCCGGTGCTTGTGAAGTTGCCATATGAGGAATCACCCCCACCCGCTTAGTCCCGCGTCGGTCAGTCCTGCCATGACTGGATGGGCAGGGTTGGCAATGGTAAGGGCATCATCGGCAATGAATGCTCCGACGGTTGGTTGGATGGCATCGGGTAACCAGTCAAATCGGCCAGTGCCGCTCGGCTGCGAGAAGGCCACCACCCCATGCCCGGCGCTGATCCAGTTCGCCAGGTCAGCCTCTCTCGCCTTGAGGGCATCAAGAGTGGCTTGCGCGGCATTTGCAACAACGTTTTCATCTTTGCTCCTCCTTCAATTTCATCTGATCAAACTCATCTTCTTCACTTGTGAAAAACTTCCAGCCTGAAGCTGGAACAGATACACCCCACTCGCAAGCGATTTGCCCTTATCGTCTTTCCCATCCCACCGAACGCTGTGATAACCGGCTCGGTACTGCCCATCCACCAGCGTGCGAATCTCTTTGCCGAGGGTGTTGAAGATTCTAATCACAACATGATTGGCTTCCGGAAACTGGAAGCGAATCTCAGTTTCGGGGTTGAA
>Ga0247727_10013861_pt1 | contig 13505 bp, 3 predicted proteins | sample WisWelCaveWW1625_FD_202498 | JGI IMG/M metagenome (GOLD analysis project Ga0247727, IMG submission 202498) | Biofilm microbial communities from Wishing Well Cave, Virginia, United States - WW16-25 | ecosystem: Environmental > Aquatic > Deep subsurface > Groundwater > Cave microbial mat | place... | reverse complement strand
GATTCGTTTTCGAGGGCAAGGCGCGCCGTCCGTTTTTGAATGAAAAGGCAACTGAACTGGGCGTGCCGTTCGGACCTGAACGCCGCGACCTGGTTGCCGGAAAAGAGATCACACTGCCCGATGGCAAACGTATCCAACCGGACGATGTGCTGGGTCCTGTTCAAAAAGGCGTGAAGCTCGTCGTTGTGGGTGACGCGGGCAAAACGGAGAATCTGATCGAGGTCTGCAAAGACGCGGACGCGCTGGTGATCGAATCCACCTACCTGGATGAAGAGACCGAGATGGCGAGTCAGTTCTCGCATCTCACTGCGCGGCAGGGCGCAGAACTGGCGGTAAAAGCCGGGGTTAAGAAATTGATCCTGACACATATCTCACGCAGGTATCGCGGGAAGGATGTTCTAAAGGAAGCCCAAGCCATTTTTCCCAATACGGCAGTGGCGCGGGATTTTGATACATTTCAGATTAAGCGTGAAGAGTAAAGGTATGTCATTGCGAGTGGCGCCTCCCGCCACGAAGCAATCCTCTCGCAGTGTTGGACGCTTCGCGGCTTCGGGCAATGAACGCCCTCGCAATGACATTAGATCCCGTCGCTGGTCATAATAAATAACGGGTTCATCTCGAAGCTCTCGAATTTCGGCCGCAGTCGGTCCACGTTATAGAAGCGTTCCACGTTGACGCTCTTCTTGGCGCTCGCGGTGTCACTGCATCGTGCCGACAAACGATAGCGCGTACAACGCGTCATGGTATCCCGGGTGGATGGCTAATGCGTTGCGCCAGTTTTCAATCGCTTTTGTGTGTCACTTTGGCGCTAAACGCTCCTTGTGGTGAGTTCCCCCGCTTTGTAACATATTTGTCATTATTCGCTGTAACCATCCGTTCTAGGGCGGGTCATGGAATCGCGCTTGCAAAAATGTAAGCCGGGGTTTGCCTATAACAGTTCTCACGCAAACCACAACTAATCACAGGGTCGGCGCGCCTACCGTCGCGAATCCTTGTCGCCTTCACCGTCACAACTTTCAAATACGGGTGGACACTCCGTCCGAGTGAAACGTATTGCACGTTCATCACGAAAGGAGAATTCGGATTATGAACAAGCACAACTGGCTTTATCTGATTAGGAAACTTCGCATGTTAAGGGGAATACAATATTGGCGAGTCATCGTAATCACGGCAATTATCACTGTATCTGCCGTCGCCATGGCATCTGCCATGAGGTCTGAACCGACTACTTCAAACGGCATAGGCAATGGAGATGCGAGACCGCGGCCTGAGACGCAGGCTATTGCCGAGTCTCAGCCCACCCTCATTCCCACTTCCTCGAATGTAGAGGCTCAAACAATTCTAGTCCCCACACCCTTGAACACGCCGGCCGACCCTATGGCGGCGCCCCAGCTCAAGAGTTCGAACCAGATTGCAGCCGCCGCGACGCCTTTCGTCGTCAATTACCTGGGCGACGCGGACGATGCCAGCCCGGGTGATGGCATATGCGCAACCGCAACTGGCGTCTGCACACTGCGGGCAGCCATCCGTGAAGCCAACGCCTTGCCAGGGACTGACGACATCAACTTCAGTGTGACCGGCACCATTCCATTTGGTTCGGGTGGGGGTACCTACGAAATCAATGATGACCTATCCATTCAACCCCACACCGGCCAGGCTCGCAATTTGACCATCCAAAGCATTGGCGCTCGAGTGTTCAAAGTGAATGCGGGCGTCACCTTGCTTTTGACGAACATGACCATTGCCAACGGCGGCTCCGGTGGCGCAACGAGCGCCAAGTTCGGCGGCGGCGCGATTTGGAATGATCGCGGCAGGGTCTTCGTCTACAATGTAACCTTCTCTGCGAACTACAGCTGTTCGCCTGTCCCTGTTTGCGGATCGGGCAGTGGCCACGGCGGGGCTATCGCCAATGGCGGGTACCTGGTAGTTTACAATAGCACCTTTGTCAACAACGTCTCACCGGAACACGGCGGCGCTATCTTCAACTTCGGCGGCGAGGACGACGCAGGTATTGCGTACAACGGTGAGGCCATTATCGTCAACAGCACATTCTTCGGCAACCGCGCACTTTCGTTACGTGGTGGCGCCATCGCCAATCGAGATGCTTATCTCACTGTCGTCAACAGTACGATCGCCGGCAACCAATCAGGGTTTACCGGCGGCGGTATTGACAATACTGTTGCCGGTGAAGTGACGATCAGTAACACCATTCTTGCCTACAACACGGCAGATTCCCCCGCAACCGCAAACTGCCGCATCGCTCTCTATTTCTTCGATTACGGAGGGAATCTGGACAGTGGCGCGAGCTGTGGCTTTACAGCGCCCACCTCCCAGAGTAATACGGATCCCAATCTCGGCCCGCTCCGGGACAATGGGGGCCGGACCGATACCATGGCCCTCCAATCCGGTAGCCCAGCGATTGACGCGGGCGTTCCGCTCGAAGGAGATTGCATGGCTCCTCCGGACGGTCCACTAACCTATGATCAGCGCTACTTCCCCCGCCCGGTGGATGGCAACGGCGATGGCATCAAAACCTGCGACAGCGGCGCGTATGAAGCTGGACTCGTGCTCACCACTAGCGCTCTCACACCGGTAACGGTGGGCGATAACATTCACGACACAGCCACCATCAAGGGCTTGATCAACCCGGACGGCACGGGCTCGATTACCTTCAAACTGTATTCCGACGCGGCCTGCGCAACCGAAGTCTTCAGCGACGTGGTATCGCCTATCCCTGCAGACGGCGACTATGTCTCAGGCGATTACGCCACGACTGCCGCCGTCAGTTATTACTGGATCGCCTCCTTCTCCGGCGACAGCAACAATGATCCTATTGAGAACGCGTGCGGTAACGCAGGTGAAACATCAGTAGTCAACAAAGCCAGCCCGAATATCATCACAACGCCTAACCCAACGATCGGGGTAATAGGCGTGACGCTGAACGACTCGGCTGACCTCTCCGGCGGATTCAACCCGACGGGCGATATCACCTTCAACCTGTATGCGCCGAGCGACCCGACTTGTTCCGGCGCGCCTGCTTTCACGAATGTGGTCACAGTGAACGGCAATGGCGTCTACACCACCTCCAGCGGCTTCGCCAGCAACGCGATAGACATCTGGCACTGGGCGGCTGCTTACTCTGGCGATAGCAACAACAACCCAGCCAGCAGCGCCTGCGCCGATGAGCCGGTGACCATCTACCCGCCGGCGGTTACCGTGACGGGCGGCGGTCAAATCTCCGTGCCTGACCCAACTTCCAAACGCAGCGCCACCTTCGGTTTCAATGCCCATCAAATCGAGGTGGGGAGCACTGCCGCAACGGGCCACTTCAACTACGTCAACCACGACACGGGCTTGCACATCAACGGTTCGGTGGACTACATCAAAGTGATCGAGATGAACCCGGACGGGACGGTGAAGACAGTGCAGTTCTCCGGCGCCTGCGAAGGCAATGGACCGGCGTGCACATTCATTGTGATCGTGGAAGACCACGGCGAGCCTGGCACGGACGATGAGTTCGGCATCACAGTAACTGGCGACCTCACCGAGACTCAATCGCAGCGCGTGATCAACGAGGGGAACATCCAGTTCCATATCCGGTAGGCGAAGCCGCATTTCAGCATGCAACGTCCCGCAGGTTTCCATTCAATCTGCGGGACGTTCATAAACTTTTCGAGATCGCACGGCCTCTCTGCATTCGGGATGCTTTTTTTCAGACCTTAGCAATGCAGAAGAGGTAGATTTTCAAAAGGTTGATTCTCGAAATATCAGATGGTCCGATTTCTCATTCACGCAATTCAATAGGAGTTTTTCTCATGAAACATAAATTTTCTCTAAACAAATTTCGTATCCTGAAATTTTTCCTGATCATCAGTTTGCTCTTACCGGCATCTGGAGTACAAGCACAAACGCACGTCGCGGCTAACCCCACTAGCGCGGCAATGAGTATTGAGTCTTACAGCGTAGGCCTGCCAGCCACAGAACCAGGGGCCGTGACAGCGACCCCCACTCCAGCAGTGGCGGGTGAAGGGAGCAGCGACGATTCCGCATTACCGGCAATATCAGCACAAGTGGGGGTGAACAATTTGATAGTGGAAGAGGGAACTGCCACGGGTCTCAGCCCCGATGCAATACCGACAACGAGTGCGACAGCAGGCTCTGATTTGACGCCAAATGGCGAGTCCCGCCACGTGACGGCTCAGGCAACACCGGAAACTACCGTGACAGTGGACACGACCAGTATTACTATCGATGGCGACACCAGCAGTGTGGACAACTTGAAAGCGAATCCGGGCGGTGTGGAAAGAGTGATCTCATTTCCCGAGGCGCTCACTGCCGTCAACAAGACCGGCGCGGGTTTTACCATCAACTTCAACCTGCCACATGGCGCGACTATTGTGCTCAACTCAACATTGTATCTCAACGTGTCCAACACCACTATCGATGGTGACACGACTCTTGTTGAGGACCCACACAGTAATGATGGTAAACCAGATGTGGTGCTGGATGCCCCGAATGGCGTTGCTCCGCTTGTCATCCGTTCCAATGACAACGAGATCCGCAACCTGGCGATTACGGGTCTACAGATCGATGGTGCGGCGGCGCACCACAATCTCATTGTCGGCTGCTATATTGGCACGGATGTCGAGGGTCTAGTGGCGCGCCCAAGGGCAGTCGATGGCATCGAAATTAAGAATGGCGCACATGATAATGTCATTAAGAACAACTTCATTGCCGGCAATAGAACTTCTGGCTATGTCGGTGTTGTCATCACGGGGTCGCACGACAACCAGATACTAGGTAATTGGATTGGCATAAACGTGGCGGGTAATCCACTGGCCAACAACATCGGCATTTGGATAGGCCAGGGCGCCTCGCGCAACATCATCGGCGGCGTGCGGCCATCATACACATGCGATGGTCCATGCAATGTCATCAGCGGCAACATCGCCAATGGCGTCATCATTTATGGGATTGGGACGATCTCCAACGTGGTTCAGGGCAACTATATTGGGGTGCGACAGAATGGCATAGCCGCGCCAAATGGCTTACCTGGCATCGCGGTGGTATTCGGTGCCTCACAGAACCTCATTGGCGGCCCTCATACTTTAGACTCAGAGGCGTGCGACGGTCCCTGCAACGTCATCAGCGGCAACAGCCAGGAAGGCATCATCCTCCGCGACACTAATACGATTAGCAACGTAGTGCAGGGCAACTATATTGGGGTGAGCCCGGATGGCACAGCCGCCAGGCCCAACGGGTTGTCTGGCGTTTGGGTAGGAAAAGGTGCATCACAGAACACGATTGGCGGCGAGCGTGTGGCCACTTATGAATATAAATGTCTTGACTCTTGCAACCTGATCCGTGGGAACGCCGGAGCGGGCGTTGTCATCAACGGGGATACCAGCCGCGCCAATGCCATTCGAGGCAATCACATCTTCGGCAATGGCGGCCTGGGCATTGACCTGAGTTGGGACAGTATCGTCACTCACAACGACCCGGACGATAGCGACAGCGGACCCAACGATCTGATGAATTTTCCGCTGGGCGTCACCGCCGCTTTCGATCCGAACACAAAGAAGACTACCATCACCGGCGTGATAAAAACGATGAATCCTACAACAGTGATGGTTGATATCTATGCCAGCGAGAAGTCTGATCCCACTGGTTATGTCGAAGGCGAGCGGTATCTGGGAAAGGCAATCATTGACGGCTCAGGCAACTTCACACTGACCATAGTTGGTCAGCTGCCCGCTCCGTTCCTGAGCGCTACGGCCACCGACAGCAACGGCTCCACCTCCGAGTTCGGAACACGACCGCCCTTGATCTTCATTCCCGGCATGAACGCCAGCACACTCATTGACGGGGTTGGCGGCGATGAGTTATGGCTAGGGATGTGGGACTTGTTTCAAGGCAGTCATCGACGGCTGAGTCTTTTCACCAGCAATAATCCCTCCCCAAACATTTACGCATCGGATGTGATACGGCGTGTACCTGTACCTCTGTTTGAAGATAAACCAGTATATGGCCCTTTATTGGAGTATTTGACAAACCCAAACAAGGGAGGCTACCGCGAATATCAGGTCAATGGTATCAAAGAGCGGCGTACCACGGCCGGTTGCGATGAGAGCCAGAAAGTAGATAACCCGAATCTGTTTGTCTTTGCCTACGATTGGAGATTGAGCAACATTGACAACGCTAAGATACTAAAAGACTATGTGGGCTGCATCCAGAAGTTTTATCCCGGCAGCAAGGTTGACATCCTGGCCCATAGCAATGGAGGCCTGTTAGCCCGGCGCTACATAATACTCGATAATGAAACGAAGGATCAGGTGAACAAGCTCGTCACGATCGGTACACCCTGGCTGGGCGCGCCAAAATTTTTATACGTTATGGAGACTGGCGCGTGGGGAGGCTTGCCACAAAGGGTATTCATTATGAATCATGACACCACCAAATATGTAGCTGGTTCATTCATCGGTGCGCACGAATTAATTCCAGGCAGAGCCTATTACGACCTTTCTGCAAAGCAGTCGCCATTGATTGAGAAGGACTTGGATTTTGACGGAAACGGGAAAATCCGGGAGAACAACTATACTTATGACCAGTATATTAACGCCATCAACAAACATTACGGGTTCCATAGCAAGGGCAAACAGGAAAAGAAGTTCAGACCAGGCGCGAATAGCGATATGTTCCATCAGGAGCCTCTTCAGGATGATTGGAGTAAGGATGAGACCGGCGTCAATTACTACCATCTTATTGGTCTCCAAGAGGGGAATAGAACCATTGACCGGATTGCAGTAGATTATGAGACGATCTGTTCGTATGGTCGCCCTTGCGAGACGATACGAAAATTTGAGATCGAACCGTATATGACAATAGGCGATGAAACGGTGCCTCTGCTTAGCGCGGCACGGATCGGGAGCGGCCAGAACTATAACGCGCCCAAAGCCCAGCGTATCTACTTCCTGGCAGCAAAATGCGGTGGTGATGAGCAGGTCCAGCATACAAATTTGAATATTAACCCTTACGTTCAAGAAACGGTGTACGCGCTCTTGACCACAGGCTCTCTTCCTAAATCTGAATGTTTAGAGAACCAACAAACAGCCTCACAACCTGCGGCAAATACATCTCCTGACAATCAGTTCAGCGCAATCGAGCCATTCCCGATACAACCGTACTACTATCTGACGATCGCCAATGGGACATCGATAGTTGTCAGCGATGAGTTCGGGAATAGCACAGCGCCGATCAATGAGATTTTCAGAGGCGAGGTTCCAGGGGTGGACACCTATCGCATCAGTGAGCAAATCGAGTTTATGACCATCCCTACCACGGGCGCCTACACCGTCACGTTCCAGACGACCACCCATGCTGTCGCAATTGAGTTGACGGCCGGCACCGGCCAAACGGCAACACAGGCGGTTCGTTATCAGGATTTGACCCTGCCGCCAGGTGTGACGGCTATGCTCAGGATCACTCCGCAAGGAGCCGAGGACTTACGCTATGACGGTGACGGGGATGGCACTTTCGAGACCTCGGTCACGCCGACGGTCTCGGTCACCGGCGCTCTGGCTAACGATCTGGAGCCGCCGACGATTACTGTCAACGTCAGCGAAAGCCTGCTGATTACCCTGACCACGCAAGATGGCGGGTCTGGAGTGCGCGACTTATTCTATTCGCTGGATGGAACGAACTATCAGCCTTATACTGCTCCATTCCAGATAGCCCCCTCTCAGACGACCATCTATGCCTTTGCCGATGACAATGTAGCGAATCGTGCGACCCTGGTTTATCCGCTAGCCACCTTGATCGTCATCAAGCATGTGGTCAACGACAACGGCGGCACGGCCATCGCTGCTGACTTCACGCTGAACGTGACAGGCACGAGCCCAAACCCGGCGTCGTTCCCCGGCGACGAGTACGGCACGACTGTGACCTTGAATGCCGGTGACTACAGCGTTGAAGAGACTGGTCCAACCGGCTATACCATGTTCCTCTCAGCGGACTGCACTGGCACGATCGCCCTTGGTGAGACCAGAACCTGCACCGTCACCAACGATGACATGCCGCTCTCTAGGCTCATCGACCTGGGCACCTTGGGCGGCAGCACCAGCGATCCTTTTGCCATCAATGAGGCGGGCCAGGTTATCGGAACTTCCCATATAGCGGGGGATGCTGAACGACATGCCTTCGTTTGGGAGAGCGGGGTGATGACCGACCTGGGCACCTTGGGCGGCAACGAGAGCTTTGCGCGGGCTATCAATGAGGCCGGCCAGGTTGTCGGCTTTACAGGCACAGCGAATTATCATAATCATGCCTTCCTGTGGGAGGATGAGGTGATGATCGACCTGCTGGGCACATTTGTCGAGGACAATTGGGGTGTCGGTGACAGCTATGCTGGTGCCATCAATGAGGCGGGCCAAGTGCTGGGCGGTATTGATCTATTAGGTGAAAGAGACATTGCCTTCGTGTGGGAAGGCGGGGTGACTACCCTCTTGACATTGGGCGGTTTCAACAGTTACGCTGCTCGCATCAATGAGGCGGGCCAGGTCATCGGCTATGCAGATACAGTGGATAGTAGCCAGCATGCCTTCGTATGGGAGGGCGGGGTGATGACCGACCTGGGCACTTTTGGCGGCAACGAGAGCAGGGCTGTTGCTATCAATGAGGCTGGCCAGGTCGTCGGCTATGCCTGGCTAGCGAAAGGTAGCGAACATGCCTTCATGTGGGATAGCGGGGTGATGACCGACCTGGGCACCTTGGGCGGCAGCTTCAGCCAGGCTAATGATATCAATGAGGCTGGTCAGATTGTTGGCTCGTCGTCTACAACGGGCGATGCTGAAGGACATGCCTTCGTGTGGGATAGCGGGGTGATGACCGACCTGGGCACCTTGGGCGGCAGTCGAAGCGACGCTGTTGCTATCAATGAGGCTGGCCAGGTGATCGGCTATTCCTATCTAGCGGGCGATACGGAACTACATCCCTTCGTGTGGGAGGGCGGGGTGCTGACCGACCTGACCTTGGGTGGTAGTGACGGCCGGGCTCTGGCTATCAATGAGGCTGGCCAGGTGATCGGCTATTCCTATCTAGCGGGGGATGCTGAACGACATGCCTTCGTGTGGGAGGGCGGGGTGCTGACCGACCTGGGCACCTTGGGCGGCAGCACCAGCGCTCCTGTTGCCATCAATGAGGCGGGTCAAGTGATCGGCTCTTCCTATCTGGCGGGCGATGAAATCTATCATGCCTTCGTGGCGCGCGCCGCGACGATTATTGTCCCCTGTAGTGCGAGCGGGCTCATCGACGCCATTAACACAGCCAACGGCCCTGAGGAGGTTGACACCCTCGAACTGAGCGCGGGCTGTACCTACACCATGACCAGCGCGGCAAGCAATACTAGCCTCAACGGCCCGAACGGTTTGCCCATTGTCACCAGCGAAATTACCATTATCGGCAATGGCGCGACCATCACCCGCGACGGCAGTGCGCCGGCTTTTCGCATCTTTCAAGTTGGCGATGGCGGAGGCCTCATGCTCGAAAATGTGACCGTCAGCGGCGGTGCTGCTGTCGGCGGCAGCGCTACTGTCAACGGCGGGGGGGCTCTCTTGGTTGGGAGCTCCAACGGCGGTATCGGCTTTCTCACTGTCATCAGCACCACTTTCTTCGATAACCATGCGGACTTCAAGGGCGGCGCCATTTTGAACCTCGGCGGCAGTGTGGGCGTTATCGAGAGTACCTTCGCCGACAATAGCGCGGCGTCTGGAGGCGCCATCTACTACTGGGAGCGCGGCGGCGATATCACGGATAGCACCTTCTCGGGCAACCACGCGGCGGAGGATGGAGGTGCCATCTATGGCGTCAACACTCGAGTCACTGTTATGAGCAGCACCTTCTCCGACAACAGCGCGAATAACTCTGGGGGCGGGATCTTCAATAATGATGACCTCTACATCACCAACAGTACCTTCTCGGGCAACCGCGCGGACACCGGCGGTGGCATCTTCAAAGACGGCCGCAATTTCTTCGTCTTTAACAGCACCTTCTCCGGCAACAGCGCGATCACTACTGGTGGTGCTATCTCCAGTTACTACGGAGCGACGCTTTATAACACCATTGTCGCCAATAGCCCGTCAGGTGGGAATTGTGCCGGGGGGGAGATTATCGATGGCGGCAACAACCTGCAATCCCCTGGCCAAACCTGTGGCGATAGCATCCCCACGGCTGACCCTGTGCTCGGCCCGCTGGCAGACAACGGCGGTCTCACACTGACCCATGCCCTCCTGCCTGGCAGTCCGGCGATTGATGCGGGCAATGCGGCTGGATGTCTGGCAGATTATTACGTCGGAACCATCCTTACAACCGATCAGCGCGGCATAGTCCGCCCACTGGACGGCGATGGCGACGGCATTGCCATATGTGACATTGGTGCGTTTGAAGTGGATGTGTCCGCGCCGAATCAGCCACCTACAGCCAGCGCTGGCGGGTCGTACAACGTGAATGAAGGCGCATCCGTTACCGTCACCGCCTCAGGCAGCGACCTGGAAGGCGGAGCGCTGACTTATGCCTGGGATCTCGACCACGACGGAATCTTTGAGACGCCCGGCCAAAGCGCGACCTTCTCCGCCGCCAGTCTCGATGGCCCGAGCAGTTACACTATCGCCGTGCAGGTCACCGACAACAGCGGCTTAACAGCCACCGACCAGGCAACTGTCAACGTCCTCAACGTCGCGCCGACAGCCAGTTTCGCCGTCACACCGGAAACGCTGATAGCAGGACAGTCAGCAACGCTCGCCTTCAGCAACCAATTCGATCCTGATGCGGCAGATATGGCGGCTGGCTTCCTGTACTCCTACGATTGCACGAACGATGGCGCTTTTGAATTGGCAGGCGCTTCCAGTGCCTCCTATGCCTGTCCGTATCCAGCCGCCGGTGACTTCACTGCGCGTGGCCGGATCGAGGACAAAGATGGTGGGTTCACTGACTATACAGTTGGAATCACGGTGACGCCGCAACAGGGTTCACCCACCGCCGACGCTGGTGGGCCGTACAACGTAGATGAAGGCGCATCCGTTACCGTCACCGCCTCCGGCAACGATCCAGAAGGCGGAGCATTGACTTATGCCTGGGATCTCGACAACGACGGAATCTTTGAGACGCCCGGCCAAAGCGCGACCTTCTCCGCCGCCAGTCTCGATGGCCCGAGCAGTTACACCATTGCTGTGCAGGTCACCGACAACGGCGGCCTGACAGCCACCGACCAGGCAACTGTCAACGTCCTCAACGTCGCGCCGACTGCCAGTTTCGCCGTCACACCGGAAACGCTGATAGCAGGGCAGTCAGCGGCTTTGACTTTCAGCAATCCATTGGATCTGGGCGGCGCGGATACAATCACTGGCCTCCAGTATTCCTACGATTGCACCAATGATGGCTCGTTCGAACTCAGCGACACTGCCGTGACATCTTATGCCTGTGCCTATCCTGCCAGTGGCGCCTTCACCGCTAGGGGCCGCATCGAGGACAAAGATGGTGGGTTCACCGACTATACAGTTGGAATCACTGTGACGCCGCGACAGGGCATCGAAGGTCTCATCGACCAGGTGCATAGTCTCAACGCGTGGGGTTTCCTGAGCTATGGACATGACAGAGCTTTGATTGCCAAGCTGGATGGGGCGATCAAACAATTGGAAAAAGGCAAGACCAAAACTGCGGTTAACGAACTGCACGCTTTCATCAACCAGGTGGAAGCCATGATCGCTTTCGACATCCTCGCGCCATGGGAGGGACAGGCGCTGATTGACGCGGCTAACGCGATCCTGTCCGCGCTTGGCGGCTGAAACAAGCAAACAATGGGGAGTAGGGGGATCCTATTTATAAGGAATCTGCGCTGTCAACGGACGGCGCAGATTCTTATTATCGAAACGTCCCGCAGGCTTGTCCTGAGCGACGCGAAGGATCCAAAGCCTGCGGGACGTTGATTTATCAAATCCCGTCGCTGGTCATGATGAATAACGGATTCATCTCGAAGCTCTCGAATTTTGGTCGCAGACGATCCGTGTTATAAAAGCGTTCTACGTTGACGGTTTTCTTTGTGCTGGTCACAATGTCAACGGGGGTATTGTCGTAGCGTCCATTTTTCAGCACCACCAGGCGTCCGTGCACTTTCTTGAGAACCAGATCGAGCGCAAGATTCCCGTATGCCATGGGGACAATCGAATCAATCGCATCGGGATCGCCGCAACGAACGAGATACGCGAGTTTTTGATTCACTGTATCCACCATGCGGCCGTTATTATGTTGGGCGGTCATCTCCTTTACTCGCGCTGAAATGAGATCGCCAATACCTCCCAGTTTCATGTGACCGAAGTCATCTGTGCTCGTGTCTGTGAAAACCATTTCCCCGCCCTCGAACATGGCGCCTTCCGAAACTAATACAACCGCATAATGACTGGGGTTATGGCTTCGATCATACATCAATAATTCCACCAGTCTTTCGATGTTGAACTTGAACTCAGGGATCACACAGCGATGCGCCGCGCCGGCCATGGTCGGCAGCATGGCTGTAAAGCCTGCGTAGCGCCCGAACACTTCCAGCACCAACAGTCGTTCGTGTGAGCCGGCTACGGTTCTGAGGCTGTTCGCGAGTTCAATCGTGCGCGTGATGCAGGTGCTGAATCCGATGCAGTAATCGGTGCCTGGCACGTCATTGTCCATTGTTTTGGGAATGGCAACGATCTTCATGCCTTCCTGGTACATGCGGACGGCGTAACTCAGCGTGTCGTCGCCGCCGATGGGGATGAGGTAATCAAGCCCCAGGTAATCAATATTTTTCAATACTTCGGAGGTCAAATCGTTGATGTCGGCGGTATATTTTTCCTGAAGCGCCGGGGGAAGCCGGTCGCGCCTGACTTTGGATGGGTTCGTCCGCGAAGTGTGCAGGAATGTGCCGCCGGTCCGCCCCGCCTTGTTGACAATTTCCTCCGTCAACACCTGGAAGTTGTTGCTGTTATCCGCCTGCGGATCGCGGATCACGTCAACCAGCCCAGCCCAGCCGCGGCGGATGCCGATCACCTGGTAGCCCTCGCGCGTTGCGCGGATGGTTACCGCTCGGATGGCCGGATTGAGACCTGGAACGTCACCGCCGCCTGTCAGGATTCCAATCACGCCTTTTTTTGTGTTCATGTTTACCTCTCGATGATATCTGTTGTTATCGTCTTATCTTACACACAGCATTGTACAACTTTCTAAGCCATAAAATGGATGTGAACTCAATATGTGTTTTTAAAATACTTCACCATCAAGTCCGAAATATCTGCCGAGGTATGTTCGCGCAGCACGCGGAAGAAATCAGCGGACGTGGCGCGCTTGCCCTCATATTGAATGTAATAATCCTTGAGAAAAGCAAAGAAGGTATCATCGCCAATCCGTCCGCGCAACTCTTCGAGAAAACGCGCGCCCATTAAATACACCTTGTCCCAATACGGGCGTTGACCGCCGCCATCGTA
>Ga0247727_10013860_pt1 | contig 13507 bp, 14 predicted proteins | sample WisWelCaveWW1625_FD_202498 | JGI IMG/M metagenome (GOLD analysis project Ga0247727, IMG submission 202498) | Biofilm microbial communities from Wishing Well Cave, Virginia, United States - WW16-25 | ecosystem: Environmental > Aquatic > Deep subsurface > Groundwater > Cave microbial mat | place... | reverse complement strand
TGATTACCTTCGGCCAAAATTTTACCATGAGACATCATGAAAATTTTATCAGCATCGACAATGGTAGAAAGACGATGGGCAATGATAATGGTGGTACGACCTTGGGCCGCTTCATCAATAGCTTGTTTAATATAAATTTCATTTTGAGTATCTAAAGAAGAAGTGGCTTCATCAAAAATTAATATTTTAGGATTTTTAATTAAAGCTCTAGCTATACCCACACGCTGTCTCTCGCCTCCCGAAAGTTTAATTCCTCTTTCACCTAAAATAGTTTCAAATCTAGTTGTACCCAGGCGATGATAAAATTGATCAATGCGACTTTTTTCAGCCACTGTTTCTAGAATTTGATTATTTTTTTCTATTTTTTCTAATAATTTACTGTCTTTAACTCCAAATAAAATATTATTTTTCAAACTATCATCAAAAAGATCTACATGTTGTTCTACATAACCAATATTATTTCTTAAATCCCCAGCATTTAAATCTTTTAATTCTTGATTAGCAATTTTAATGCTGCCACTTTGATAATCATAAGCTCTAAGTAATAATTGCACAATAGTAGTTTTTCCACTGCCAGAATAGCCCACAAAAGCCACCTTTTCTCCTAAATTAATTTGCAAAGAAAGATTTTGCAAAACATTTTTCTCACTCTTAGGATATTTAAAAGAAACATTTTCAAAAACAATGGCTCCAGCTTTAAATTTCTTTTTTCCATTTTCATTAAATTCTGGTTGCATGTCCACCGCTTTCAAATAATTTTCTATATCAATATAATAATTAGGCATTTGTCTTAAATTAATATTTATTCGGTCTAGATTATCATACATTCTAGATATCCAAGTAAAGATTGCATAGACCATACCTATACTGAATTGGCCTTTGGCAAAAAAATAAATAGCCATGATTATAGAAGCAAATTGACTTATATCTAAAATTAATTCTCTAAAGTGTTTATAGTTTTTATTCAATAGCCAAACATAAATATCATAATTCACTATCTCCAATCTATTACTTAAATATTTTAGAAGATAATTATTTTCTACACTAAAGATTTTGAGTAAACTTAAATGTTCAAAGATTTCAACCTTGATTTTTCTTTGTTTATTCCATTTATTTGTAGATTCTCTTAATTTTGGAGCCCAATAATTTATAAATTTAAAATTCATAAATAATATTAATAAAATAATAATTAAAGATACTCCAGCGATTTCTAAAGAATACCAACTAATGGCGATTAGAGAAGATATAAAAAGTAAGATTGAAGATAATAGATGTAATACAATTATCTCTATAATATTTTTAATTGCAATCTCCCCATGCTCAATAATTTGTAATCTTATAGCAGAATGATGTTCTGTATATTGAGAAGGATTTAATTTTAAAATATTTTTTAAAGAATATTCTGTTATATGTTGTTGTATTTTTCCATAAGAATTTTTTACTTCTTGTTTTGCGGAAATAAAACTTAATATTCTATTAGATATTAATAAAGCAAAGCCAATTAACAGATAATAACTTACCATTGACCAATTTTTTATAATGGCAGAATCAAAAGTTTTAGCCAGAGTTAGTATAGAGAAAATAGATATTATTTGTAAAATAATATGGAAAAATAATTGCCAATAAAAATAATTATGAAAAGGTTTTAAAATTTTCCAAAGACGTAAAGTGATTTCAAAATATTTTTGCATGAAAATTTAATTTGTATTATTTAAATTTTAACATGATTAAATAAAAATTTCTAAAATAATTTAGAAAGAAAAAATTTAAAAAAGATTTTTTGCAAAAGAAAATTTCTAAACTGAACTTGTTGGCGGGTATTATTTCTATTGTTGATAAGAGCTAGGATTCCGCCGCGGCGCGGCGGAATCAGGTCTTGGGGATTTCCAGATTCATAAAATTAAAACTAAAATCAAGAATATTTTTTCTAAATTCAGTTTTTGCTTTACAAGTATTTCATTGTATAATGATTTGATAAAAAATATGGCCATAATTAATCCCAACATCGTGACTGATGAAGAAAAAATCGAAAATATTTTAACTAGAGGAGTGGAAGATATTATTGATAAATCAGAATTGAAAAAAGCTTTATTGAGTCAAAAACAATTGCGTATTAAATTTGGTATTGACCCAACTGGTCCTAAAATTCATTTAGGCAGAACCATTCCTTTACGTAAATTAAGAGAATTTCAAAAATTAGGTCATCAAATTATTTTAATTATTGGCGATTTCACAGCTCAGGTCGGTGATGCTTCAGATAAAAGTGAAAAGCGTCCAATTTTAACTCGAGAAATTATTGATGAAAATTTACGGGATTATAAAAATCAAATTGGAAAAATTATAGATTTATCGAAAACAGAATTTGTATACAATAGTGAATGGCTTAATAAATTAACTTTTAGTGAAATTGTAAAATTAGCAGAGATTTTTACTGTGCAACAAATGTTAGCTCGCCGGAATTTCAAAGACAGATATGAAGATGGTAAAGAAATTTCTTTGCGAGAATTTTTATATCCCATTATGCAAGGTTATGATTCTGTGATGGTGAAAGCCGATGTGGAGATCGGGGGTTTCGATCAACTTTTTAATTTAAAAGCTGGTCGCTATATTCAAGAATTTTATGGTTTAGAAAAACAAAATATTTTAACTACCGAAATGTTGGAAGGCACCAACGGCGAAAAAATGAGTACTAGTCAGGGCAATGTAATTAATATTATTGACTCACCTAATGAAATCTTTGGAAAATTAATGTCTATTAAAGATGATTTAATTTTGAAATATTTTATTTTATGTACTGAAATTAATAATTCAGAAATTGAAGAAGCCAAAAACTTTTTAGCTGATTCTAAAAATAATCCACGAGATTTGAAAATGAAATTAGCCAAAACTATTGTGACTATGTATCATAGTGAAAAAGCTGCAGCCCAAGCTGAAAATAATTTTATTGAAACTTTTCAAAAAAATGGTGTGCCAGATAATTTAGAGACTATCATTATTAATGAAGCTGAGCCAGAAAAAAGTCTAGGAGAAATTTTAGTGACTCAAAAATTAATTAAATCCAAAGCTGAGTGGAAAAGATTAATTAGTGCGCGAGCCATTAAATTTATTAATACAGAAGATCAAAATATAGAAAAACAAAATCAAGAATTAGTTTTAGAAGATTGTGAAGTTAAAGTTTATGCTGGGATTTTTAAATTAGGAAAAAAGAAATTTGTAAAAATCTCTAACTAAAATAGTTTAAAGATTAGTAAATTTTAGAGTTAATAAATTTATTTTTTTTGTAAGAATTATTTGGACTGAAAACTATAACTGCCATCTGGTGCCATCATTATCATTATTAAAAGGCACATCAGGATCATCTAGATCGTCTAGATTTTCCATTTCATCTTCTTCATCATCAGGAAAATCACTCTTTCCGGCCTCTTCCAAAGAGTCTGGATTTATTTCTTTATTTTTCTTTTTATTAACTTTCTTTTCTTCTTCTAAAAATTCATCATCAGTGTCATCCATATTTGTTATTTTTTTAATATTTAAAACTAGCTGCAAAATTATAATTTAAAATTATATTTTTTAGTATTATAATTATTTTAAAAAAAAATACAAGTGAGATATGCACAAGTGGCCTAGGTTTGCATTTTATTAAAGAGGCCTGACTTCGCATTTGAATCCGAACACTTGTATAATTAAAAATATGAAAAAAAGAAAAACACCAATTGCCTATAAGACATATAGAAAAAATAAAATTAATTTAATTAAACCAACAAGCTTTCCAAAAATAAAAGTGGTAGATATCTTAGATGAAAAGAAAATCGCAAATAATATTGGTAAAAAAGATCTTTTCGGCCAATTTGCAATATCAGCCTTTGGTAATACTAATTTTACCAAGAACAGAAAACAGATTGTCAGAAGGACTGTGCCATCAGGGGGTTGTACACATCCCACTGAAGTGTATTTTATTTTTCCTAAAAATAGTTTTTATCCCCTAGGGGTTTATCATTATGACGTAAATGATCATGTTTTAAATATAATACAAGATGTAAATGTTTGGGAATCTTTTTTAGACGCTACAAATCTTACCTTAAATTTAAATAAAGATGGTGAGTTTGGAGTTATATATACATCTATGGTTGAACGGGCAATGTTTAGATACAGAGATATTAGATCAACTAGGGCTATTTTTGGAGATCTTGGACATATTATTCAAAATGCAAAATATATCGGTGCCGCATTAGGATTTTCTAGTATTACTGAATTGAAAAACAAAGAAAGTATTTTAAAAGATATTTTAAAATTGAACACAAGTACTGAACCGGTGTTAGCAACACAAATCTACACAAAAATATGAAGACAATAATTGTAAATAAATCACTTAGAATCTTTCCAAATTATTCAGAATTTTCTAAAATATATGACACTATAATGGGTGATAGAAGTGGAATGGCTAACATAGTTTTACATCTAGTTGAAAAAATATTTAAAAAATACAACAAAATTGAAATGCTAGATCTGGCATGTGGTACAGGAGAAATACATAATTTTTTTGATAAAAGATTCAAAATCACTGGCATAGATATATCTGAGGACATGCTGAGGGTTGCAAGAATTAAACACCCAGAAAACAAATATATTAAATCTGATGTTAGGCGGTTTACAAGTGAAAAAGCTTACGATTTAATTACCTTTAATTATGATTCAATAAATCATTTACTTCAAATAGAAGAATGGATATCAATGTTTGAAACATCGTACAAGAATTTAAAAAAAGGGTGTATTTATTTTTGATTTTAATACCATCCAAAAATTGGATAATCTCTCAAGAGAAGTAGAGTTTAAAACTAAAATAAATGAAGGTAATTTTTCGTTAAAAGTCACTAAATTGAAAAATCAAATATACGGTTGGAAAATTAAATTTATTGACTCAGATAATATTAATTTTGAGGATAATATTCTAGAAACTTCTTTTGACATAAAATTTGTAATAGGTAAGTTACAAAAAATTTTTAAAAAAGTTGAACATAAAATATGTGAAGATGGTAACAGGGTTTATGTAAAATGTATAAAATAAAAATTTTAGAATTAAAATAATTACGGAATGAGACGCGTCATACCTTGCAGTCTCTGCTGTAGAGTGTTTGATTCTTAAATACCTCGATGCTTGCATCGGGGTTGCTTGATTAGGAAAAATTAGAAAATAAAGCCAAACCATGTTATCTTATAAAAATATAAATTATGAAAATTTCTTTTAATAAAATAAATAAAACTGGTTTTACTTTAGTGAATTTATATGAAAAAGATATAGATATTAAAAATAATATTTGTTCTGAAAAAAATACTGAGAAATTTTTAAATATAAAATCTGAATTTAAATTGACGGACGAAATGAATCAAAGAACATTTTTAATGTTAATTAGAAAAGTAATTTTAAAAGCCAAAGCCGAGAAAATTCAGAAACTTTCTTTGGATTATAATCAAATTAGAAAAATTCAGACAGAAGTTTTAGATAAAATTTCAGAAAAACAAAATGCTGCAGATTTTGATTCAGCTTGGACAGCAAAAACTGTAATAGAAAATATTTTTTTAGCGGCTTATAAATTTGAAAAATATAAATCTCAAAAAGAAAATAGTCTAGAAGAAGTTTTAATTTTCGGAGAATTTTCTAAAATAGAAAAAGAAAATTTTCAAAAAGGGGAAATTGTGGGAAAGGCAGCTAATATAGCTAGAGAATTAGCTAATACCCCAGCTAACGACATGACTCCAACTATTTTGGCGCAGGAAACTAAAAATATTTTTAAAAATTATCCAAAAGTAAAAATAAAAATTTTAGAAGAGGCAGATGTAAAAAAAATAGGAATGAATTTATTTTTAGCAGTGGGAGCCGGCAGTCAACATCCTTCTAAATTTATTATTTGTGAATATTTAGCTGGCCAGAAAAATGCAAGGCCAATAGTTTTAATTGGCAAAGGAATTACTTATGACACGGGTGGATTAAATTTAAAACCCGGCAGCAGTATGAATTCTATGATTATGGACATGACTGGTGGGGCGGTGATTTTGGCTACTTTAAAAGCAGTCGCAGATTTAAAAATTCCAAAAAATATTATTGTTTTGGTGCCAGCTGTGGAAAATGCAATTTCCGGAGAAGCTTACAGACCAGGCGATATTATTAAAAGTTTAGAGGGCATTACGGTGGAAATTGATAATACTGATGCGGAAGGCAGATTAATTTTAGCGGATGCTATTACTTATGCTAAAAAATATAATCCTAAATATTTATTGGACGTGGCTACTTTGACCGGAGCGGCAGTGGTGGCCTTGGGAGAATATGCTACTGTGATTTTGTCTAAAGAAAACGATTTATCTGAAAAAGTTTCTAAACTTTCAGAAAGCACAGGAGATTTAACTTGGCCATTACCAATGTGGAATCTTTATAAAGATTATTTAAAATCTAAAACCGCTGACATCTTAAATCTTTCCACTTCTAGATGGGGAGGAACTATTTCCGCGGCTTTATTTTTATATGAATTTGTTTCTAAAATTCCAGATGTAAAATGGATGCATTTTGATATTGCTCCTCGCATGACTGCTAATGAAAATGATAATTTAGAATCTGGCGCCACCGGCGAACCAGTGCGTTTATTGGTGGAATTGATTTCTGAATTGTAAATTATAATATTTATTTTTTACTATCAAAATATTTTTTTGAAAAATTCTAAAAATTATTCTGTTATTTTTTTCTCAAAATATTTTTTAGCCACATCAGTGAGAATGCGACCGCGGGGGGTGCGTTCAATAAAACCAATTTGTAAAAGATAGGGCTCTATTACTTCTTCAATGGTGGCTTCTTCTTCACCCGTGCTGGCGGCAATGGTGTTGAGGCCGATGGTTTTATCCTGAAAAGTTTCTCCTAAACATTTTAAATACATTTTTTCAGCTACTCCTAAACCAAGTTCATCAATTTCTAACATCTCTAAAGTATTTTTCACAACTTCTTCATCAATTACTGCTTGATTGACTTCCGCATAATCTCTACATCTTTTTAAAAAATAATTAGCCAGACGTGGAGTGAAGCGACTACGTTTAGCAATTTCTTTCGCGGCCTCATCAGTAATTTTTATTTTTAAAATCTTGGCAGATCTTTTTACTATTTCCGCAATTTCTTTTTCAGTATAATATTGTAATCTATGAATGCCACCAGAAAATCTAGAACGTAAAGGAGAAGATAATAAAGAAATGCGAGTGGTGGCTCCGATTAAAGTAAAATTTGGTAATTCTAATTGAATAGTGCGAGCCGAAGGGCCTTTGCCAATAATAATATCTAATTTTCCAGATTCCATGGCAGGATATAAAACTTCTTCAATTAATTTATTTAATCTGTGAATTTCATCGATGAATAAAATATCTCCATTGGCTAAATTAGTTAAAATCGCCGCCAAATCTCCGACTTTCATAATGGCTGGACCAGAAGTTATTTTCATATTGGTACCCATTTCTTTAGCCACCAAATAAGAGAGGGTAGTTTTGCCTAAACCCGGTGGTCCATAAAATAAAATATGTTCTGGGGCCGATTCGCGAGCTTTGGCGGCACGCAACAGTATTTCTAAATTTTTTTTAATAGTTTCTTGACCAATATAATCTACCCACAGACTGGGTCGCAAGGCTTGATCTAAATATCCATCTTCTTTTTTTATTTCTTCTGGCTCGATGTTTTCGTGATTCATGTTGTTTATTTATTTAAATTTAAAATAAATTATTTTATTTTCTTTTAGTTTAACATAATTATTTTTTAATAATATTTTGAATTTTAAAATATTAAATTTGACAAATATATCACAGTGACATACTCTATCATTTGGTAGCGTGATTAAATTATTATGATTTAATCATCATGTACCTTAAAAAATAATCTAGATTTACCCAAAAAGGAGAGAACTAATGAATACGACGGTAAAAAATTTGTTATTGGCGACAGTCTGTGTAATGTCTTTGGCTGGTTGTGGGGAGAATCCTGTGCCAGTAATACCGATTACATATACCCAGGACCCAATCGGGCGGTATCCAATGTTACAAGAAGATGCTCCTAGTGCGAGATCTTTGACTGCAACAGGGAGAATGTCTGACGGAAACATGTTAGCCTAAGACGGGGTGTAAATGTCTAAGTCGATCAGAAGGCAAGAGCCTGTCATAACAGAGTTGGGTGATGGAGGAAGATTTTATTTTTAGATTTTAGGAAATTCGACAATAGTCCCCGTTACGCTTGTCTTAGAAAAGACGTAACGGGGATTTATATTTTATAATTTATTTTAATTTTTTATTTTCTATTCAAGAATAATATATTTGAAAAACACTTTGAATTTTAAAATTGTTTTAGATTTTCAAAAGAATAGTGGAATTCATGTCCCAAAAATGTCCATTATGTCTAAAATTTTATAATCTCCAATAACCCTTGTAATATATGGTTAATATTAAATTAGTGCACGTGTCAACCTTGACAATAAATATATTATTTGCTATACTGTAATGAGATAGGCTCTTTGAAATTAAAAGCCAACAAATCTCTAAACAATTAGGATTTATCCTATGCTTTATCGTACAAAGGACTTACTGGGTTATTTTATATTTCTCTGGTAATATCCTTATGTCAAAGCTTTCTTCACCAAGAGGTTGTTTAGAGATTTGTTGGTTTTTATATTTATTATTTTTCCGCCCAAGACGGACCCGCCTCTGGCGGGAAAAATTTTCGTGCTAGATTTTATTTTTCCTCGGTCTGCCGTAGCAAATAATCTTGCGAAGGCGACTAATTATTTTTTTATTTTTATTTCGAGGCTGCCGCGAAGCGGCGGCCTCGCTAGAATTTTAACATGAATTAAATGAAATTAGATTTTGTAAAATTATTTCTGTTTTGATTTTCTTTTTTTGAATAACACATTTTTATTTTAGTAATTTATTTGCCTAAGATTTTTAAAAAATCAGAAACAGATACCCCAGCCTGCTTTAAAATTTGAGAAATCATTTTGCGCGATAAATCTCCAGTATGCAACGGGACAGTCGTACTTTTCTTTGTAATAATATTTTCTAATCTTATATGGCTTCCTTTTTGACGGGCAATTTGAAATCCAGTTTTCAACAATACCGATAAAAGTTGTTTGGCTGTAATTATGGGTATAATACTCATATTAAATTATTTTACGCTAAAGCTTTTTCAAACGATTTATAAATTATTTTTCTTTCTTGTACCATATTTTTCTTAGCCAAACATTCAATACAAAGTTCAATAGCTTCTTTAGCCATGTTTATTGCTTGAGTACGATTTTTACCACAAGTAATTACACCAGGCAGATTCTTAGCTTTTATGATAAAACTTTTATTAATATCTGGTTCAATAATACAAATATGGGATCCATAATCTGTTTGAATGTCTATTTCATTTTTTATTTTTTTATTAGTCATATTGTTATTAATATTCTCAGCTTATTAACTACTATTTTTAATGAATGAAAAGTTTTGATTTCAGAATTTCTAATATATAAATATTATCACAGTTCATTTAAAATACAAATATAAGATTTAATGATTAGTGATAGCGATTTTTTATTTCCAAATTATTCTTCGTATAAATCCACCACCTGCTGAACTTCAGTGAGCGAAGTTTCTCCTTTCAACACTTTGATTATAGCATCTTCACGCATGGTCGGAATTCTTTGCGGTATCGCCAAATCTTTTATCATTCTTTCATTAATATTATTTTTTTCACTTAAAGCATCTGCAATTTCGCGCGTCATTTGTATAGCTTCAAAAACTCCCATTCTACCTTTGTAACCCACATGACATTTTTCACAACCTTGGGGATTATTGGTAAAAATTTTATAATTCGCAGCCGGTTTAATTTCTCCCAAGCTTTCTTCTTTATTTTGACTAATCATTAATCCTAAAATATTTGTAATTTGTTTACTCCATTTTTCATCTGTAATCATTTCTACTTTGCAAACTGGACAAAGTTTACGAACCAATCTCTGCGCCAAAGAAAGTGAAAGAGCTGAAGCTAAAACTCCGGGATTAGCTCCCAAATCCAGTAGGCGAGGAATGGTGCCAGCCGCATTGTTGGTGTGTAAAGTCGAAAAAACTAAATGTCCAGTCAAGGCGGCATTGATGGCCACTTTGGCAGTGTCTTGATCACGAATTTCTCCAATCATAATTATATCTGGATCTTGTCGCATGGCCGCCCGCAAACCAGATAAAAAAGTGTAACCTTTTTCTTCCTCGACCTGAGTTTGAATAATTCCTTCCACATGATATTCCACTGGATCTTCAATAGTTAAAATTTTTATTTCTGGAGTATAAAGTTTATTTACAAAAGCGTAAAGAGTGGTAGTTTTTCCAGAACCAGTGGGACCGGTAGTTAAAATAATTCCATTAGGTTTTTCTACACAACGATTTACAATTTCATAAAGTTGCGAAGTCATACCCAAAGATTCAATATTGGCCATAATATTTCTAGGATCTAAAAGACGCATGACATAACTCTCTCCATAATTGCCAGGAATTAAAGAAACACGAACTTCGATTTCCAAGCCTCCATCATGAATGGAAAATCTTCCGTCTTGCGCATTTTGAGTAGTAGAAAGTTTTAAGCCGGCTAAAAGTTTCATGCGAGAATTAATAAATTTATAAGTTTCAAAATCTACAAAACAAATATCTTGCAAAGCTCCATCAATGCGATAACGAAATCTAACTTTTTCTTCTTCGGGTTCAATATGAATATCCGAAACTTTAAAATGTAAAGCTCCGGCAATAATTAATTCAATAATTCTGCTGATGCGAAAATTATCTTTAGTACTGGCCACTTGCAATAAAGTTGTTTTCAATTGATCCGTAGTCTGAATTTTTTCTAAAATATTTTTTAAAATTTCTGAATTTAAATCTAATTTTCCAGAATCCACCACTTCAGTTTTTGTTAAATCTGCATAACGACTCCAAATATGTTCTAGAGAAGCATGGGAAGCGATGAATCTAAAAATACTAAAGCCATGAGTTTCTAAATTTTTTAAAATTTCCTGAGCCTGTTTTTGTTCTGGATTAAACATGGCTACATAAAGTTTATTTCCAGTTTGTTTGAAAGGGGCTATTAATGCAGCTTTGGCATCGGCTTCCACAATATTTTTTAAAGCATCCGGATCTGGAGCCAAGCCGCGCAAATCAATATACGGTAAATTATATTTATCAGATTGATTTTTTATAAATTCCTCCTCCTCTTCTTTATAAAGTAATTTTAAAAAATCTCCAGATTTTTTTTCATCATAATTTAAACCTAATTTTTTATGACTTTCTGCTAAATCAAAACTTTTTTTTGAGCCTGGCTCTAAATTATTTTGATCATCTTTTTGTGCATCTATATTTGTTTCATCCATATTAATTTAATTTTAACATGGAATATTTGGAACTATAGGAAAGTTATTATTTTTAGCAGAAGATATTTTTTAACCTACAGGCGAAGGATGGCAGCGTGAGTCAAAGCGCAAGCGATAGCATCGTATTCATCGTCTATAATTTTTACAGATTTTATTTTTTTTACATTTTTATTTTCAATATTATTTTTTTTTAAATTTAAAATTTTATCTACCATAAATTCCACTTGTTTTTTTTCAGCTTTGCCATAACCCGTCAAAGCAATTTTAATTTGCAAAGGTGTGTATTCTACCACCTTGATATTTAAAGTATTAGCTAAATAAATTATAGCTCCCCGCAATTGACTAACTCCCATCGCAGTTTTTTGATTGGTAGTAAAAAAAAGTTTTTCAATTGCCATTTCTATTTCTTTTTGATTTTGCCCGCCAGAGACGGGTCCGCCTCTGGCGGAAAAATTTAAAATTATTTTTTTAACTTTCTGACATAAATTAAAAATCCTTTCATTCAATTCTTGTTTTTTATCACTTTCTAAACAGTCAGAAAAAAGTAATTTATTTTCATTTTGAGAATTCTTTTCTAAAATACAGATTCCTAATCTGTCATAACCTGGATCAATGCCAATTATAATTTTATTTTTTGGTTTTAGAATTTTCTGCATGCAGTGATTTTAGCATATTTATTTTTATTGTTATTTTTTATAAACCTTTGTGGTTTGGATGAAGGGGAGTTGGTGAAATCTAGAAACGAGGCCGGCGCGCAGCGCCGGCCTCGTTTCTATATCTAAAAATTATTTTTTTAAAAATTATATTGAAACAACATCTTGTGAATTTTCAAATTATTTTTATTTTTGGAATTTTATTTAAAAATATATTTCGTCTTTAATTTTAATTGTTAATGTCGCACAATTTTTGAATTGATTCTAATGCAACATGATACTGAAATTTAATTTTCATTGTTAATTTTTTGGCTGTAAATTTCTGAGACCAGGGTGTTTAAATAATCCATTTCTCCCCCGGCCGGGGGAGAAATACACCATTTGAAATACAGAATAAAATAAAAATAAAGTTTGCTTTTTAAAATTATGATATACTAAAATTATAGAAAAAAATATAGAAATTATTTAAAATATTTTAGTAAAATTATGCATAAACATTTAAAAACTTTTCATGAACTTCATCACACCCATAAAATAACTCACAAAGTTGTATGTCTGATAATTTTTGCAATTTTTATAATTCTCGCAGTCTCGGGTTTAAAAAAAGTTGAAGCTTCTTTATCAAAATATATTCCTGTACCCAATGGACCAGTTAATGTTTGTTATAAATCAAATACTGATTATAATGATGAAGCCAACCATGTGTCTTGTACCACTCGTGAAAAAGTTTGTCAGACTAATTATGGAGTTTTAGTGGGTTGTCAGTCTAAAAGACCCATTGACTTTAAATAAATTTAGGTGCTTGACTTTTAATTTTACTTGTGCTAGATTGTAATCAGAATGTTCCATGTTGAGGTGGACGTTTACCCATTAGCTAAATGGTTGGCGAATGGTTTTTAACTCAAAAATGAAAGGGTTTATAATGACAAAGGGAATGATTGCGTCAATGCTGTTGGGTTTGGTGGTTTTGGGTGGGTGTGGCATAGCGATCAATAATTCCGGACAAAGATCTGAAAGGAAAGTTGATTGTCGTGGCAAGACAGATTACAGCACTTTATCTCGTATTGTTGCATATGCGGCTGGGATAGATCTGTGGGATTGCTATGTGGATCATGATGTTGACAAGACATTTGACAAGTCCACAGATCACACACCAGATATTAACAAGCCGGTGGAGAAAAAAATTTCACCGAAATTTGGAGGCCAAGATGAAATTCAAGAGAGTCCTATTCCTTCTCCTTAGTTTTTTCTATGTAAATGGATGTGCTATCGCGGTCAACAACACAATTGTTGACCCGACCCTGGTGGCCACTTTTTGTGCCAACCCCATCTCACAGACAGCGAAATCGGCCTGTGTAGGAGTTGAGACAGAAAAGGTGGTATCCACCCCCAAATCTGACGAAAAACCCACTCCTAGCACTCGAAATGAGGGTCAGGGGGGCAAACAGG